>Ga0213839_1000061_pt1 | contig 326762 bp, 292 predicted proteins | sample SWPATP21_FD_160075 | JGI IMG/M metagenome (GOLD analysis project Ga0213839, IMG submission 160075) | Coastal seawater microbial communities from Marineland, Florida, United States - SWPA TP2 #1 | ecosystem: Environmental > Aquatic > Marine > Coastal | place: USA: Florida | collected 2016-08-14
GTTTAAAGCACGATTTAGATAAGACTTTAAATAGACCACTGCGGAGTGGTAGTTCAGTTGGTTAGAATACCGGCCTGTCACGCCGGGGGTCGCGGGTTCGAGTCCCGTCCACTCCGCCACTTATTTGAGCGTCGTCTCGTTAAAAACGAAGATAGGGGTGTAGCTCCAATTGGCAGAGCAGCGGATTCCAAATCCGCGTGTTGGGAGTTCGAATCTCTCCACCCCTGCCATATTTAAAAGCTCCAGTCGAAAGGCTGGAGCTTTATTATTTTGGCTACAAAATTCCAATTGGCAGAGCAGAGGATTCCCCTATCATACCAATCTAGAAGACTAACTGATCAGGTTTGCCCACTATCTCGAACACATTTTGCTGAATCTTTCTGAGCACTTGAGATACTGTTTCCAGTCAGTACAGGCTGGAAACAATATCATCGTAGTCTTCAAAACTCCGGTTGGCTAGATAGCGCAGCCTTCAGCAACTCAGGCTTGTTCAATTGAGTTCAACTCTGGCTAATAGGGTGGCAGCTTTATCGCCTGACGTTGTTTAACGTACTGGCAATAATTTCGGTCTGGTAACTCTCACCGTTCATTATAATCACCGTGTACACCCTTCTCAGTGACTGCTTTGCTCTAAGCGATTTGCCTTGTACAACTATTTGAATATCTATTTATGCTGATTGGTATAAGTACACAATCATTGCTGTATCTCGGGTACAAAAAAGCCCACTCAAATGAGTGGGCTAGAAATTCAGCTGTGACGGAGCTTGGTATTATTTTAGTAGAGCATCGTTGCCGTTTTCACGGATGTGCTTAAGCATGCCTTTAACGCCGCGTGCACTTGATGCTACAACGTTACCGGACTTCATGTATTCAGTACCGCCAGCAAAATCAGTGACAATTGCACCTGCTTCACGAGCGATCAGTTCACCAGCTGCGATGTCCCATGGCTTAAGGCCAAGTTCGAAGAAACCATCAACGCGACCTGCAGAAAGGTAACAAAGGTCTAGAGCTGCCGAGCCAGTGCGACGGAAGTCTGCACAGTCAACGAATAGAGACGACATGATCTTGAAGTAAGATTCAGAGTGTTGCTTTTGCTTGTATGGGAAGCCTGTCGCTAGAACAGTACCTTGAAGATCTTTAAGCTGTTTTACACGAATACGAGCATTGTTTAGTTGCGCGCCAGCACCGCGTTGTGCTGTGAATAGTTCGTTTAGCATTGGATCGTATACACAGGCTACTTCAGTTTTACCCTTGATACGTACTGCGATCGATACTGAGAAATGTGGCAAACCTTTAACAAAGTTTGTTGTGCCATCCAGTGGGTCGATGATCCATTGTACGTCTTTATCTTTACCTTCGATTACGCCGTTTTCCTCAGCAACGATTTCGTGCTCAGGGTATGAAGCTTTGATTGTATCGATGATGATAGTTTCAGCTTCTTTGTCTACGTTAGTAACAAAGTCATTCGCGCCTTTTTGAGTAGATTCGATCTTCTCAGCATTTTCTAAAGATTTGGCAATATGGTTGCCAGCTTTTCGTGCAGCACGAATAGCGATATTAAGCATTGGATGCATACTAATTTCCCAACGGATGTTAAAGAACAGAAAAACGGGCGGCAGTATACCAGATTAATGGTGAAATGGAAGTGGTTATTTTTTGCACTTTTAGTTTTATTAGTAGAAAGGGTCTGACCATTTTACTCAGGTATATGATACTATCTTGCAGCTCAATTTTTGTGTTCGGAAATCATCAATGCTTAACAATGTTAAAGTCGTCCTTGTCGGCACTTCTCACTCAGGAAATATTGGCTCAGCAGCCCGTGCTATGAAGGTAATGGGGTTGTCTAATCTTGTACTAGTCGATCCTCAGTGTAGCGTTGATGAACAAACTTTAGCTTTAGCGGCTGGTGCGGCGGATATTGCTCAAAATGCCCAGGTTGTTTCGACTTTGGCTGAAGCGGTAGAAGAGTGTGCTTTAGTTGTTGGGTCCAGCGCGCGTTCTCGTACTTTAGAGTGGCCGATGCTTGAACCCCGCGAGTGTGGACAGAAGTTTGTTGAAGAAGGGCAATCTGCGCCTGTCGCTTTAGTGTTTGGTCGTGAACGTACTGGGTTAACTAATGACGAACTGCAAACCTGCCACTACCACGTGTGTATCCCTGCTAACCCTGAGTACAGCTCACTGAATTTAGCAATGGCTGTCCAGACGCTGAGCTATGAAGTTCGTATGGCTTACTTAGAGCGAGAACAAAGCCAATATGAGCCGCAAGACGCCATTGAGTACCCAAGGCACAAAGAGCTAGAATTATTTTTTGCGCACCTTGAAAAAGTGGCTAAACAGACCCAGTTTATCAGTGAAGAGCAACCGGGTAAGGTGATGAACAAATTGCGTCGAATGTTCAATCGCGCGAGACCAGAATCACAAGAACTCAACATTCTACGCGGCATTTTAACTTCAATAGAGAAACGTATTTCTTAGTAAAGTAACCACTTAATATGCGTGGTCAAATACCTGACTAAAATGGTCAATTAAATACTTGACCAAATTGGTCGGGTATGAAACAATTCATACCACATAAACGGTGTGGATATGGTGTTATATGAGACTTACATCTAAAGGAAGATACGCAGTGACAGCCATGTTAGATGTGGCTCTGCATTCGCAACAAAACCCTGTACCTCTGGCTGATATTTCAGAGCGTCAAGGTATCTCTTTGTCTTACTTAGAGCAGCTTTTTTCTAAGCTACGTAAAGCTGGTTTAGTTGCTAGTGTGCGCGGGCCTGGTGGTGGTTATCGCCTAGGTGAAGATGCTCATTCCATCGCAATTGGTACAGTGATTGCCGCAGTTGATGAGTCTGTGGATGCGACAAAATGTAATGGTAAAGGAGATTGCCAGGGTGGATCTCGTTGCCTTACACACACACTATGGCGTGACCTAAGTTCACGTATTAGTGACTTCTTGAATAACATCACTCTAGGTGAGCTGATGAAAGACAACGAAGTCCTCGAAATTTCAGATCGACAAGATATTGATCTTGCCGTTAATCATGGGTTCGCTACTAAAAATACAAACACCGCGCCCATCGGTGTAAATGTCCGCTCATAAGCGGTTTGCCTGTTACATTGGAGTAGAAAATGAAACTGCCTATTTATTTAGATTATTCAGCGACCTGTCCTGTTGATTCTCGCGTGGCTGAAAAAATGGTTCAGTACATGACTATGGACGGTACGTTTGGTAACCCAGCATCTCGTTCACACCGTTACGGCTGGCAGGCAGAAGAAGCAGTAGATACCGCTCGTGAGCAGATTGCAGACCTATTAAACGCAGACCCACGTGAAATCGTATTTACATCTGGCGCAACAGAGTCAGACAACCTAGCAATTAAAGGCGCGGCACGTTTCTATTCGAAGAAAGGCAAGCACGTCATCACTTGTAAGACAGAGCATAAAGCGGTTCTTGACCCATGTCGCCAACTAGAGCGTGAAGGGTTTGAAGTGACTTACCTTGAGCCAGAATCAAACGGCCTTATCGACCTTAACAAGTTAGAAGCAGCAATGCGTGAAGACACTGTGCTTGTGAGCATCATGCATGTGAACAACGAGATCGGTGTAATCCAAGATATCGCTTCTATTGGTGAAATGTGCCGTGAGCGAAAAATCGTGTTTCACGTTGATGCAGCTCAGTCTGCGGGTAAGTTGCCTATCGATGTTCAAGAGATGAAAGTAGACCTTATTTCTTTGTCAGCACACAAGGTATACGGACCTAAAGGTATCGGTGCACTTTATGTACGTCGTAAGCCACGTATTCGCCTTGAAGCACAAATTCATGGTGGCGGTCATGAGCGCGGCTTCCGTTCTGGCACGCTAGCGACACACCAGATTGTTGGGATGGGTGAAGCATTCCGTATCGCGAAGGAAGAGATGCAGCAAGATTTCGATCATGCATTGGCGCTACGCAATCGTCTTCTTGATGGTGTTAAAGATCTAGAAGCGGTAACGATCAACGGTGACCTTGAACAACGTGTGCCGCACAACCTAAATATCAGCTTTGCGTTCGTTGAAGGTGAGTCACTACTGATGTCGCTAAAAGATCTAGCGGTGTCTTCAGGCAGTGCTTGTACTTCAGCAAGTCTTGAGCCTTCATACGTCCTACGCGCACTAGGCTTAGACGATGAACTAGCTCACAGCTCAGTTCGTTTCTCATTTGGTCGCGCAACGACTGAAGAAGAGATCGACTACGCAATTGAACAAATTCGTACTGCAGTGCTTAAACTGCGCGACATGTCTCCTCTATGGGATATGTACAAAGAAGGAATTGATCTAAGCACAGTTGAGTGGGCGCACCACTAATACTGAGTCAGTCATTCCAAGGACAGAAATAGAGGATTCGAGGTAAATATCATGGCATATAGCGAAAAAGTAATTGATCACTACGAGAACCCACGTAACGTTGGTTCATTTGACAAAGAAGATCCAGCAGTAGGTAGCGGTATGGTTGGTGCTCCTGCATGCGGTGACGTAATGAAGCTTCAGATCAAGGTAACACCAGAAGGCATAATCGAAGACGCGAAGTTTAAAACTTACGGTTGTGGTAGCGCGATCGCTTCAAGCTCACTGGTTACAGAGTGGGTGAAGGGCAAGAGTGTGGATGAAGCTGCGGCAATTAAGAATGCAGAAATTGCTGAAGAGCTAGAACTTCCACCTGTGAAAGTTCACTGCTCAATCCTTGCTGAAGATGCAATCAAAGCAGCAGTTGCTGACTACAAGAAAAAACACCAAGAATAAGTAATCTGTATATAATGGGGGCTTGAATCCCCATATCATTCGCGAAATAGACAAACTAAGGTGCAGTATGGCCATTACAATGACAGAAACCGCGGCAAGTCGCGTTAGAACATTCCTAGAAAACCGAGGTAAAGGTATCGGTTTACGCTTGGGTGTGAAAACGACCGGGTGTTCTGGTATGGCATATGTACTTGAGTTTGTTGATGAGCTTAACGAAGAAGACTCTGTATTCGAACATGAAGGTGTCAAGGTTATTATTGACCAAAAGAGCCTAGTGTACTTAGACGGTACAGAGCTTGATTACGTTAAAGAGGGCTTAAACGAAGGGTTTGAATTCAACAACCCAAATGCGAAAAGCGAATGTGGTTGTGGTGAAAGCTTCAACGTGTAATTGAAAAGACCTGTGGGTTTATGACTCACAGGTTTATTACCAAGGATAGAATTCTCCATGAATTACTTTGAATTATTTGGGCTACCAAGTCAGTTTAAGCTGGATGGTAGCCTTCTTGCTTCACAATTCCGTGAACTTCAAAAACAGTTTCACCCTGATAACTTCGCAACTGCATCTGAACGCGACCGTTTGATGGCTGTGCAAAAAGCAGCAGAAATCAACGATGCCTATCAAGTCCTGAAGAATCCTATCTCTAGAGCAGAATACATCTTGTCTGAGAATGGCATTGAGATTCGAGGCGAACAGCAGACGATGCAAGATCCTATGTTCTTAATGGAGCAAATGGAACTGCGTGAAGAATTAGAAGATATTTCTTCAAGTTCTGATGCAGAAGATGCGCTATTCGACTTTGAAAGCAAAGTTAGCAAAATGTTTAAGCAGCAATTGACCGCGACAGAGCAAGAATTAAATCAAACGGACTGGCAGCAAGCGGCTGACCGAGTTCGTAAACTTAAATTTATTGCCAAACTACAGAACGAAATAGAACTAGTGGAAGACAAACTCTTCGGCTAGTGCAATACAAGGACCATCCATGGCATTACTTCAAATTGCAGAACCGGGTCAAAGCTCGGCACCACATGAGCATAAACTCGCCGCTGGCATTGATTTAGGTACAACTAACTCATTGGTTGCTTCTGTTCGAAGTGGCGACGCGGCAACATTGCAAGATGAGCAAGGTCAAAGCATTTTACCTTCGGTTGTTAACTATTCCGGTGAAAAACCAGAAGTTGGTTACTCTGCGAAAGAGAAAGCTGAGACAGATCCAGCTAATACCATTATTTCTGTGAAGCGTTTACTAGGACGCTCACTTGAAGACATTCAAGCTCGTTATCCAAGTCTGCCTTATCAATTTAAAGCGAGCGACAATGGTTTGCCGGTATTGCATACTGCAAGTGGTGACAAGAACCCAATTGAAGTATCTGCAGAGATCCTTAAGACATTAGGTCAACGCGCTGAGAAAACCTTGGGTGGGGAACTCGCTGGTGTCGTTATCACCGTGCCTGCATATTTTGATGATGCTCAACGTGCTGGAACAAAAGATGCCGCTAAGTTAGCGGGACTGCATGTTTTGCGCTTACTTAATGAGCCTACTGCAGCTGCGATTGCCTATGGGCTAGATTCAGGTCAAGAAGGAGTGATAGCAGTATACGATTTGGGGGGAGGTACTTTTGATATTTCTATTCTCCGCTTATCGAAAGGCGTGTTTGAAGTATTAGCGACTGGTGGTGACTCTGCACTTGGCGGTGATGATTTTGACCACCTGCTCGCAGACTATTTGATCGAAAAATCCGCAACCTCTGAGCCTTTAACCGCTACACAAATGCGTACTGTATTGAATGTTGCAACAGCGACCAAGATTGCTTTTTCTGAACAAGAATCTGTTGAAGTCGATGTTTTAGGCTGGCAAGGCAGTGTTTCTCGGGAGGAATTTGAAGACTTGATCCGCCCGTTGGTTAAAAAGACGCTAATGTCTTGCCGTCGCGCACTAAAAGATGCACAAGTCGATGCCGAAGAAGTTTTAGAAGTTGTTATGGTTGGTGGTTCTACGCGCACGCGACTGGTTAGAGAAATGGTCGGCGATTTCTTGGGTCGTAAACCACTGACAAGCATAAACCCAGATGAAGTTGTGGCTATTGGTGCGGGTATCCAAGCCGATATTTTAGCTGGCAATAAGCCTGACTCTGAAATGCTACTTTTGGATGTAATTCCACTTTCCCTTGGTATTGAGACCATGGGCGGATTGGTTGAGAAAATTGTTCCGCGCAATACCACCATTCCTGTCGCTCGTGCACAAGAGTTTACTACTTTTAAAGATGGTCAAACGGCGATGAGTGTTCACGTTGTTCAAGGTGAGCGTGAAATGGTCGATGACTGCCGATCTTTAGCGCGTTTCTCGCTAAAAGGTATTCCACCAATGGCGGCCGGTGCAGCCCATGTCCGTGTGACTTACCAAGTGGATGCGGATGGCCTATTATCAGTCACGGCAATGGAAAAGAGCACTGGCGTACAGTCTGAGATTCAAGTTAAACCGTCTTATGGTCTGAGCGATGAAGAAGTGGCAAACATGCTACGCGACTCGATGACATACGCGAAAGAAGATATGAACGCACGAGCACTCGCGGAGCAGCGCGTCGAAGCGGATCGCGTAATTGAAGGTTTGATTGCCGCGATGCAAGCCGACGGTGATGCGTTGCTGGCGGAGGCGGAGCGTCAAGAGCTGGTCAATGCGATTGAGTCACTGATCGAACTGCGTAATGGTGATAGTGCTGACGCGATAGAGCAAGGAATCAAAGATACTGATAAGGCGAGCCAAGAGTTTGCTTCTCGCCGTATGGACAAATCGATTCGAGCTGCTTTGTCAGGTCAATCAGTCAATGATATTTAAGAGAAAGAGTTATGCCTAAGATTATTGTATTACCGCATGAAGATTTATGCCCAGAGGGTGCGGTTTTGGAAGCAAATACAGGTGACACTGTTCTTGATGTCGCGCTAAAAAATGGCATTGGCATCGAGCACGCATGTGAGAAATCTTGTGCTTGTACGACATGTCACGTAGTGATCCGTGAAGGTTTTGACTCACTAGAAGAGAGTGAAGAGCTAGAAGATGACATGCTAGATAAAGCATGGGGTCTAGAGCCAGAGTCTCGTTTAGGTTGCCAAGCTAAGGTTGCGGATGAAGACTTAGTGGTAGAAATCCCAAAATACACTCTGAACCACGCTTCAGAAGATCACTAAATACTCTTCATACTTGAAGCCGCAGCGTTGTTAACTGCGTCAGCTCACCGGAACGCCGGCCGCCCTAATCACATAGAACACCTATGCTCATAGGGATGAGCTTACTTGTTGCCTAGCTGCAACTCCAATTATTTTGAGTATTCTGCATCTATGGATGTGAGCAAGAAGAATTGCATAAGGAATTGGTTATGAAATGGACAGATTCACGCGATATTGCGATAGAGCTATGCGAAAAGTTTCCAGAAATTGATCCTAAAACTGTGCGTTTTACAGATCTTCACCATTGGATTACGGAGTTAGACGAGTTTGACGACGAGCCTAATCGTTCCAATGAAAAAATTCTGGAAGCGGTGATCTTGTGCTGGATGGATGAAATGGATTAGTCCTCCACGGAAACCCATCTCAGTTAACAAATTTTACTAAAAAAAACGGGCCTTATGGTCCGTTTTTTTATCAATTTCAGATTAAAGTGTTAACATCCCTGAGCGAATAGAAAAAGGCGTAGGCAGCGCCAGTTCGGACAAGGAGAAACCATGTCTACACAGATGTCAGTATTTCTAAGCCAAGAGGCAGCAGCTCCACATTGGGGAGAGAACGCAATTCTTTCTTTCTCTGAATCAGGGGCAACGATCCATCTTGGTGACAACCATGATTTAGGCGCGATTCAACGCGCAGCTCGCAAGCTAGATAGCCAAGGTATTGCTTCGGTTTCGCTACAAGGTGAGTGTTGGGATCTTGAGAGCGTTTGGGCATTCCACCAAGGTTACCGTGGGCCGAAGAAGAAAAACCAACTGGTTTGGCAAGAGCTTGTCGAGCAAGACCAAGCCGAGCTTGCTGCGCGTATTAAGGCGACGGACTTCACCCGTGATATTATTAACAAACCTGCCGAAGAAGTCGCTCCTCGTCAACTTGCGACTATGGCTGCTGAATTTATCAAGTCTGTCGCACCTGAAGGAACAGTTAAGGCCCGCATCGTCAAAGACAAAGACCTGCTTACCGAAGGTTGGCAAGGCATTTATGCGGTTGGTCGTGGCTCTGAGCGTACTTCGGCAATGTTACAACTTGACTTTAACCCCACGGGTGACGAAGAAGCACCTGTATTTGCCTGTCTGGTAGGCAAGGGGATTACCTTTGACTCTGGTGGTTACAGCATCAAACCATCAGGTTTTATGACTGCAATGAAAGCAGATATGGGAGGGGCGGGCACGATCACTGGTGGTCTAGGCTTGGCTATCATGCGTGGCTTGAATAAGCGTGTAAAACTCATCCTATGTTGTGCAGAGAACATGATTTCTGGTCGTGCTCTTAAGCTTGGCGACATCATTACCTACAAAAACGGCAAGACGGTAGAGATCATGAATACCGATGCTGAAGGTCGCCTTGTACTTGCGGATGGTCTAATTTATGCGAGTGAGCAAAGCCCTGAGCTAATTATTGATTGCGCTACCCTAACGGGGGCTGCTAAAAATGCACTAGGTAATGATTACCACGCACTAATGAGCTTTGACGATGAGTTATCTCATCAAGCGCTTAATGCGGCGCGCGAAGAGAAAGAAGGCTTATGGCCATTACCATTAGCGGATTTCCATCGCGGTATGTTGCCATCTAACTTTGCTGATCTTTCCAATATCAGTAGCGGTGACTACTCACCGGGTGCAAGTACCGCAGCCGCATTCTTATCTTATTTCGTTGAGGATTACAAAAAAGGTTGGCTGCATTTTGATTGCGCTGCTACCTATCGTAAGTCTACAACAGATAAGTGGTCAGCAGGTGCTACGGGTGTTGGTGTCCGTAGTCTCGCTGGTCTGCTACTTCAGCAAGCAAATTAATAAAAGCTAAGAGGCCGTAGAGCCTCTTTCAATAAAACAAATATATAACGAAAGGATACCCTATGGCTCTAGAAAGAACTTTTTCTATTGTTAAGCCCGATGCAGTAGAACGTAATTTAATTGGCGAGATCTACCACCGTATGGAAAAAGCGGGTCTACAGATTATCGCAGCAAAAATGGTCCGCTTAACTGAAGAGCAAGCAAGTGGCTTTTATGCTGAGCATGAAGGCAAACCATTCTTTGACGATCTAAAAGCCTTTATGACATCTGGTCCGATTATGGTTCAAGTACTGGAAGGTGAAAATGCGATTGCGCGTTACCGCGAATTAATGGGTAAAACCAACCCAGAAGAGGCCGCTTGTGGTACTATTCGTGCCGATTACGCACTAAGCATGCGTTACAACTCAGTACACGGCTCTGACAGCCCAACGTCCGCGGCTCGTGAAATCGAATACTTCTTCCCTGAAGCGGAAATCTGTCCTCGATAATTAAAGGACAGCCTTAATGATAGACATGCTGCCTGTATTGTTTATAGGCAGCATTTTTATTCTGAAAAAACTTCGTCAATTCGTTGAAATGTGCCATTAAAGGGCAGATTAACTGCTAGTATTGGTGAGAAAAGTTTTTTTTACATACAGCGCATGCAAGGGTATCAGTCTTGACAGATTGTGATATACTCTGCGCGCAATTTATACCTTATAAACAGAGTAAGACAATGGCAGATTTATCAAAGTACAGAAACATTGGTATTTTCGCGCACGTTGATGCGGGTAAAACTACCACCACTGAGCGTATCCTTAAGCTTACTGGTAAAATCCACAAAACTGGTGAAGTACATGACGGTGAGTCTACAACTGACTTCATGGAGCAGGAAGCTGAGCGTGGTATCACAATCCAGTCTGCTGCCGTAACTTGTGAGTGGAATGGCCACCGCCTAAACGTTATCGATACTCCGGGACACGTTGACTTTACAGTAGAAGTATACCGTTCACTTAAAGTTCTTGACGGTGGTATCGGTGTATTCTGTGGTTCTGGTGGTGTTGAGCCTCAGTCAGAGACTAACTGGCGCTACGCGAACGATTCAGAAGTTGCTCGTCTGATCTTCGTAAACAAACTAGACCGTATGGGTGCAGACTTCTTCAACGTAGTTGATCAAGTGAAGAACGTTCTTGGTGCAAACCCACTAGTAATGACTCTGCCAATCGGCCGTGAAGACGATTTCGTTGGTGTTGTAGACGTTCTAAACCGTCAAGCTTACGTTTGGGATGACACAGGTCTTCCAGAGAACTACGAAATCAAAGAAGTTCCTGCGGACATGGTTGATGACCTAGAAGCGTACCGTGAAGAGCTAGTTGAAACTGCTGTAGAGCAAGACGACGACCTAATGGAAGCTTACATGGAAGGTGAAGAGCCTTCTATCGAAGACCTTAAGCGTTGTATCCGTAAGGGTACTCGTGATCTAGCGTTCTTCCCAACTTTCTGTGGTTCTGCATTCAAAAACAAAGGTATGCAGCTTATCCTTGACGCTGTTGTAGATTACCTACCAGCTCCAGCAGAAGTTGATCCTCAGCCTCTAACAGATCCAGAAACTGGTGAGCCAACTGGCGAAGTTGCTACTGTATCTGCAGATGAGCCACTAAAAGCGCTAGCATTCAAGATCATGGATGACCGTTTTGGTGCTCTAACGTTCGTACGTATCTACTCTGGTCGTCTGAAGAAGGGTGACACTATCCTTAACTCAGCAACTGGTAAGACTGAGCGTATCGGCCGTATGTGTGAGATGCAAGCTGACGAGCGTAACGAACTTACTGAAGCGCAAGCTGGTGACATCATCGCTATTGTTGGTATGAAGAACGTTCAAACTGGTCACACTCTATGTGATCCTAAGCACGAATGTACTCTTGAAGCTATGATCTTCCCAGAACCAGTAATCTCTATCGCTGTAACTCCTAAGGACAAAGGCGGTTCAGAGAAGATGGGTATCGCTATCGGTAAGATGGTTGCAGAAGATCCATCTTTCCAAGTTGAGACTGACGAAGAGTCTGGCGAAACTATCCTGAAAGGTATGGGTGAACTTCACCTAGACATCAAGGTAGATATCCTTAAGCGTACTTACGGCGTTGAGCTAGAAGTAGGTGCTCCACAGGTAGCTTACCGTGAAACTATCACTCAAGCAGTTGAAGATAGCTACACGCACAAGAAGCAGTCTGGTGGTTCTGGTCAATTCGGTAAGATCGACTACCGCATCAAACCAGGTGAGCCAAACTCTGGCTTCACGTTCTCTTCAACAGTTGTTGGTGGTAACGTACCTAAAGAATTCTGGCCTGCAGTTGAGAAAGGTTTCGCATCTATGATGGAAACTGGTGTTCTAGCTGGCTTCCCAACTCTAGACGTAGAAGTTGAACTATTCGACGGTGGTTTCCACGCAGTTGACTCTTCAGCTATTGCTTACGAAATCGCTGCTAAAGGCGCATTCCGTCAGTCTATGCCTAAAGCGGGTGCACAACTTCTTGAGCCAATCATGAACGTTGACGTATTCACTCCAGAAGACAACGTTGGTGACGTAATCGGTGACCTTAACCGTCGTCGTGGTATGATCAAAGACCAACAAGCTGGTACTACAGGCGTTCGTATTAAAGCTGACGTTCCTCTATCAGAAATGTTTGGTTACATCGGTCACCTACGTACTATCACTTCTGGTCGTGGTCAGTTCTCTATGGAGTTCGGTCAATACGCACCATGTCCAGCAAACGTTGCTGAGCAAGTAATCGCAGAAGTTAAAGAGCGTAACGAGAAGAAGTAATTCTTACGTTAGCTAGATAGCTTTGAAAGCCCCGGTCGAGAGACTGGGGCTTTTTTTTAAGTGTGGTCATATTATTCTGAATTTCGTTCACCTTGGACTATGGCTATCAATGATCTCCAAACCTAAATGATCCAGTTTCTGACACTCTTTGGCTTGGGCAAAAATCCATTCACGGAAGCGCTTGATTTTCTCCCTTTTAAAGTAGGCGCGTGGTGCGCACAGGAAATAGTTGTAGTCGGTTCGCTGCGCTAGATTACCGATTCTAACTAGCTTCCCTTCATCAATATAACGCTGAGCTAAGGTATGCTTGGCGAGCGCGACGCCCTGAACGGCTAATGCACCTTCTAATACAAAGTGGGAGCCATTGTATTTAAGCGTCGGTTTAGAGGCTTTGTGGCCGACGTTGTTGAGCCAAATTCCCCAGTCTAGGTCTCGCCAGTAATCTTCAATTAAGTCTGCGCCTGTTAGGTCGCTGAGTTCGTATATACCGTGTTGCTCTTGGTAGATGGGGTGGCAAACAGGATAGAGCAACTCTTCAATAAGTAGCTCTGAAGTGATGTTAGGGTAATCACCAGGCCCATATCGAATACACAAATCGAGATTAGAGTTCTGAAAGTCAGCCAGCTCGCTGGTGGGCTCTATCATCAACTCAAGATCAGGATTCTTTTGTCTAAAGTGCCCGATTCTAGGCACAAGCCAATGTTGGGCAAAAGAAGGTAATGTCGAAATGGAGAGTTGGTTTGGATTCGGATCCTGGTTGATTTGTCTAATCCCACGATGAAGATGCTCAAAGCCTCGTTGAGCTTGCTCATAAAGAACTTCGCCTTCCATGGTTAAGGTGACTTTGCGATGCTGCCTGAGAAACAACTCCGCACCTAGCAAGTCTTCGAGTTGACGGATTTGCTGACTAATCGCTGCGGCGGTGACATAAAGCTCTTGTGCAGCAAGCTTAAAGCTGCCTAGCTTCGCTGCGATATAAAAGTAATAAATGCCCTGTAAAGGTGGCAATCGATCTTTCACTTTAGTTTTCCTTAACTGAAGGTCAATTTGTATCGTTTGAGCAAGATAGGTTCATGGTTAATTATTTACTCAATAAATGCAATAGAGGAGATAAACCATGGAAACTTCAGAGTATGGCTACAAACAAAAACTATCTGATACTTTAGTTTGGGATAAAAAAATCTTAACTATACTTAAGCGCTGGTGGCGTAATTATCGCACTCGTAAGCAGCTTGAAAATTTGCCAGAACATCTTCTTGATGATCTTGGACTAACGAAAGAGCAATCGCATGAAGAAAGCATTCGACGATTCTGGGATGAGTAATCCGTAAAAAGGGTTACTCTGCAATCTCACTGTGTAGCCAGTTGGCAAATGCTGCGATACGTTGCCGACGAGGGGACTCTGCATCATAGAAAAGGTTGAATTCAATTCCTGGCGTCATTCCAATATCAAACGGTTTAATGAGTAGCCCTCTTTCAATGTAGTCACTTGCCAATGAATCAGACGCAAGGCAAGCGCCATGACCGGCCATAACGGCATTCATTGCGTGATCAAAGGTACTGACATCCATCCATTGGACAGACTCCTTGTTCATTGCCACTCCCGCTTGAGCGAACCAAGTTTGCCAAGGGTAACCACCTGATTCATAGTGAATAAGCCAGGTGTTAAGTAACTGTTCAGGGCTAGTAAGTTGGATAGCTTTCGCTAAATTTGGTGAGCAGAAGGGATAGATAGTTTCCTCAAATAGAAACTCTTTATGCAGCTTTTGGTCACTGTTGATATCCAGTTCCTCCCCCTGCCATACCGCAAGGTCAGCATCGCCTTGTTTTAGGTTTGGAGCATCACAACTGGTGATGATGCGAATTGGGATATTTGGATGCTGTGTAGAAAACTTCCACAGTCTCGGTAAGAGCCAGCGAGAAGCGAACGAAGGGGTAGAGCTGACACACAGCAAGCCTTCTACTGGTTCGCTTTGGATTTGGTTAAGGCCACTGACAATATTTTCAAAGCCTTGAGCTACGTGTTTGAACAAGATTTTACCTTGTTCGGTTAGACGCATTTCTCGGCCATCACGGACAAATAGCTTACAGCCTAAACCATCTTCAAGTTGGCGTATTTTCTGACTGACTGCGGCTTGGCTGATAAATAGCTCTTCAGCAGCGCGACTATAGCTGTTGAGCCTTGCGGCAACTTCAAAGTAGCGTAGCCCTGGCAAATGATGCAGCCTAGCATCCATAGTTAATCCCTTTCCGTTCGTCCTTGAGAATAGGCATCATAATCGCTTTATGTGAAAAGCAAAAGGAGAGCCCATGCTCTCCTTTGATTTACTGAGTTAGGGTTACTCTTCCCATACTACAAGTTGTCCTTTTGGCCAGTTTTGGCCCACATCATGGTATTTCTGTTCCAGAACATGACGTTTGATCTTAAGTGTTGGAGTTAAGATCCCATTCTCTATGCTCCAAGGGTCTTTGATCATCAGCACGCCTTTGATTTGCTCGTGGGACTCAAGATCTGCGTTCATTCTTGCGATGACCTTCTTGGTTGTTCTCTCGTAGCGTTCTCTATCAAAGTTAGGGAAGTCGTGCGGAACCACCAGTAGAATGGGGGCAGGTAGACCAAGCCCGATTAAGCACATCATTTCTACGCGGCTGTATTCAAACAGTTTTTTCTCAATAGGGACAGGCGCGACAAACTTACCTTTGGCGGTCTTGAAGGTATCTTTTTTACGGCCTTGAATGGTTAGGTAACCTTCACTATCAATAAAACCGATATCGCCTGTGTGCAGCCAGCCTTCGGCATTGAATGACTCTTGGGTTGCAATGTCGTTTTTGTAGTAACCAGAGAACAGGCCTTTGCCACGAACCAAGATTTCCTCATCTTCGGCGATCTTAAGTTCGATACCTGGACCTGCGTTACCGACACTACCGATTTTATCAGCACGGAACGGATAATTGAGTGTGCTATAAGCAAACGACTCTGTCATCCCCCACGCTTCAGTAATATGGAGGCCGACACTGTGATACCACTCTAGCAGCGCAGGGGAAACAGGTGCTGAACCACAGCCCAGCACACGTGCTTGGTCTAAACCTAATCCTTCAGCAAGTTTCTTTTTGATCAAAGAACCTACGAACGGTATCTTAAGCAGAATGTTGAGTTTCTTCTGCGGTAGCTTGTCTTGGATGCGTTGTTGGAACAGAGTCCACAGGCGAGGTACAGAGATAAACAGCGTGGGGCGCTGCATTTTCACATCTTCAATAAAGGTGTCTAGAGATTCAGGAAAGGCAGTTTGTACTCCACCCATGACCGATGAACCAAAGATGTAAACGCGTTCAGTGATGTGTGCTAACGGCAGGTAAGAGAACAAGCGATCATTTTCTTGAATGCCAATATGGTTGATCAACTGTTGAACCGACCAGCTAAATGCGCCATAAGTTAACATTGCTCCTTTCGGCAGTCCTGAAGTACCAGAGGTATACACTAGCGACATCAGTTTGTCGTCATAGTGTTCAGGTCTGCTTTCGCTAGGCTCGGCAGAAGCGATCAAGTCTTTAAACTGATGCTTGCAGTTTGGTGCGGTATCGTAAGGTAGAGAGATGGTGATCAGGTCAGGAAATGAGTCTATCACTTGTTGAGTGGCCGCTGGATCATCGAGCTTACCACCAATTAACACTTTGCTTTCGCTGTGTGTTACACAATATTCAATCGTATCTGCGCCCGCCGTAGGGAAAATTGGCACACTGACAAAGTCACCGAGCATCATTGCTAAGTCACAGATAAACCATTCGGCACAGTTTTTCGAGACCAAAGCGACTTTATCTCGTGGTTGAAGCCCTAAGGCATTTAAGGCACTCACAAGCTTAAGTGCTTGGTCTGCAACCTCTGCATAAGTGTATTCAACAAACTTGCGATTGATAATTTGTTTAAGATAAACCTCGTTCGGGCGCTCCTCTGCCCATTTTAGGATCATCTCATTTGGCGGTGGGAGAGCACAGGTTGGTTTGCTTAACTCGTTAGGCTGAATCATTCTCTAACTCCATGTTATTTGCAAAGTTATGGTTATGTTTTTATTGTTAATAGACTGTTAACTCTAACATGTTAATCAAAGCGGAGGAAAGCACTTGTCATGAATTTTCGTTCATCTTGTGAACAACATATCCAAATGTGTTTACCTTGATCGGCTTATGAGCTTGCGGCTGTTTCGAGTCGTCTATTACTAGTGTAGTTGACGATAGATGGCAGGGCTGATTCCGGTTTTCTTTTTAAAGATACGCGAAAAGTACGAAACGTCGTTGTAACCACATTGGAAGGCAATAAACGAAATTTTCTCTTTCCTATCGTTGGTTAAAAGGTGTTTGGCGAGATTGATTCTTTTTAGTGTCAGGTAATCGCGAAAGCTGACACCGATAGTTTTGTGGAAAAATTTTGAAAAGTAAGTCACTGAATAGTGACAATATTCTGCAACATCTTCTTCTCGAATCGTTCTTGATAAGTTTTTTTCTATATATCGCAGCATTTCGACTAAATCTTTGCTGATATGTTTTTGAGATTGTTTCTCAACTAATTTATGAATATCTAAAATTTCTTGATGCTTAGTAAACTGATAGTAAACCTGTTTATTTAGTTCATCTGACCACAACCTAACATCATCATGTTTGATGGAGAGTACCGAGAATATGACATCAAGGTCGCTAACGTCTTGTGGCACTTCATCATTACAGACAAGGACAAGTTGTTTATCGAGATTTTGGCAAAGCTTAATCGCAGTGTGAAAAAGAGAGTCGTAAGGCGCTTCATAATAGAAAAAACAGAAGTGAATATCAGGCTCGCTCAAGACGGATACGTCATAGCCATAATCGAGAATATGGAAATACCTTTCTAAATCTCTCACCTGATCTTTTGGTATGTAAGTGACTGATTTTCCTAACCAGTATCCTTTATGTAGTACTTCCACTGTATGCAGTCCTTAGTTAATCTTATTTAGAATAATGAGGAACTATAATCTTGAGCTTAGTATGAGATAGAGTGGTTGACCAATGAGCTTATTGAGTTGTCTTTAAGTTACTTGCCTTTTTTTGTGGATTGAGATCACGTTTTTTATTTCTTGGTATTTTGTCAAGTATCAAAAGTGAGAATTTGACTTATTGCTTTGTTGTAGGGGCGTTTAAATTCAATCAAATCAAACTAATTTAATTTTAATCAATATCTTAGTGAATGCAAAAAAAATAGAGCTATTATTTTAATTATCAAAATTGTGCGCTAAATAAGACAAGAAAGTCCAAATGTTTATTAAAGTATTGGCAAAAAAGTGCAATAGATAGATAAAAAAATCCTAACTGTTATTTCCTAATAACTCTAAATTATCAATAAGCGCTACAGCTTAATGAACTTTGGAAGGAGACATATCATGAGCAAGCTTATTACAAACATCACTGCATTTATGAAAGACGAAGAAGGTCTAACGGTTGTTGAATACGTTGTAGGTGCAGGTCTACTCGTACTAGGTCTAGCTGGCATATTCGATCTATTTAGTGCCGAATTACAAGCAGAGCTAAGTACTATTTTTGCTTAACTTTTTATCTGAAATTAGATAAGCAAACTATTAAAACCCGTCTAATATATATTTAAGGCTTGTAGAACTAAACCATAGTTTTACAAGCCTTAATGATATCTAGGGGGAAATTATGCAAACAATAACTCATATTAAAGTTTTTTTTCAGGATGAAGGCGGCCTAACAGTAGTGGAATATGTAGTAGGCGCAGGTTTAATGGTGGTGGGTTTAGCTGGTCTTTTTGCTGCCTTTAGTGACGTTTTGGTTGCGGAGATGGGTACCATTTTCGCCGGGTAACATTGTTATGGATGACAGGTGCCTATTATGAGTTATCTTATCTGGTTGGGGTTTATTGTTGTTGCCGTCACGGACGCAAGAGAAAACCGAATCCCGAATCTGTATCTGCTTCTAATTTTGGCAATTTGCATTGTCGATAAAGGGCTGTCAGCAGCGCCTGTTGATAATCTTCTTTGGTCTGCTGTTGCTGGACTAAGTTTCTTCGTTTCTGCACTACTATTGCACTTTATACGAGTCATGGCGCCAGGTGATGTCAAATTGCTAGGCGTTGTTGGGTTCTGGCTTGGGTGGGGAAACTTAATTGATGCCACTGTTTGGATTGCTTTATCTAGCGTTGTCGTTGGAGTGCTATACGCAGTGATGAATAGAGCAGAGAGCGGCAGCTCCATCAAACAACTTGTTTCTAAATACTCGATGATCGCAGCCTATGGATCGAGTTCTCATGCAGCGCTATCAGCAGGAGAAAAAATAGAGCGTAAGCTTCGCATGCCTTTTGCCCCCGTGGTGGTTATTGGTTTGGCGATGTATCAATATTTTTAAGCTTATAGACAAGGAGTCTATATGGTTCAATCTACAGCTAAAATAAGGCACAGAGTAGAATTGACACCGCAGGCAGATTCGCCCCCAGTGCCAACGTCCTTTGACGCTTTAGAAGTTCCCAAAGCGGTATTAGAAAATCTACTGCTCAAGCACTTAGCGGCATACCCCAAGTCCGATATTCTCCAATTGACTAAACTGATGTGTATCAACAGTCATATGATTGAGCAAATGCTTAGTGACTTGCGTGCCAAATCTCAAGTCGAAGTCTTTCAAGCACAAAGTTCTACGTTTGCAGCCGCCTCTACTGGGCATGTTCGTTATGGTCTGTCTGAGCAAGGTATGGCAGAAGCCGATATTGCTTTTGCAAAGGATGCTTATTTGGGGCCCACTCCTGTCTCTTTATCTAGCTATGATGCCATGGTGAAATCGCAAGATGTGCGTGCGCAAATGGTTAACAGACAAGATGTCACGTATGCGTTAGACGACGTACTCGGGGCTGAGAGAATGATCGGTAACTTGGGGCCAGCAATTAACTCGGGACGTGCTTTGCTCCTATATGGCGATGCAGGTACAGGTAAAACGTTTGTTGCCACTCGACTTCTTAACTCATTAAACACTTCCGTTTATGTACCTTATGCAGTATATGCAGCGGGCAATATTATCAAAGTGTTTTCTCCCCAACACCACAAACGCGTGACCAGCGCAGACAATCAATCGATTACATTTAAAGAGCAGTTTGACCGTCGTTGGTGCCTATGTGAGCGACCCAGTATCCAAGTGGGTGGTGAACTCACCATGGACATGTTAGAGGTCAACCACAGTGAGCACAATCGAGTGTGGATGGCGCCGTTACAAATGATGGCCAACAACGGCATCTTTATCATTGATGATTTAGGTCGTCAGACCATGCCTGTCGCCACGTTACTGAATCGTTGGATCGTTCCGATGGAGTACTTTTACGATTACCTTTCTTTACCAAATGGTCAGCAAATAACGATTCCATTTATTCTCACACTGGCTTTTTCTACCAACTTAGATCCAGAAAAGATCAGTGATCCTGCATTTTTACGTCGCTTAGGCTACAAAATTCAATTTGGTCCCCTGTTGGAAACGGAGTATCGCCAATTGTGGGACAAACTCTCTCAAGGTCGTCAATTGGAGCTTGCAGAGGACTGTTTACCATCACTTTTAGAGTTACACCATCAGCATAGCGTTGGTTTTTATCCTTGTATTCCAAAGGATTTAGTAGGTATCAGCCGAGATATCATTGTGTTTGAAGAAGTTGCCCCGGTCATTACCTCCGAGATCGTCTGCCGCGCATGGGAAGTTTATTTTACTGCTGATGGCAAAGGAGGAGGAGCTCGATGAGTCGGAACCAAGTGATCTTACTATTCTTATTATCTATCGCTTTTGGGCTTGGTGCGGTTTTTTTCGCCAAGCAGTGGATGGATCGGCAGCTTACACCACAGACTGAAGTTGAAGTGGTTGAGCGTGAACCTGTCATTGTTGCCGCCCAGGAAATTCCATCTGGGAGTGTGATTGAAGAGCAGCATATTAGCTCTAAGTTGCTTGAAGTCGCATGGCGTGGAGAATCGCAGTTTGTTTCTGAAGAGGATCTTCTAGGCCAAGTTGCGGCGACCACGATTTACCCTGGTGAAATCGTGAATCGAAATCGTCTTGCCAATTCTGGTGAAGGCTCGACGCTTGCTGCATTAATTCCAGAAACGAAGCGTGCTGTGACGATTCGGGTTAATGACGTTATTGGTGTCGCAGGCTTTTTGTTACCGGGCAATAGAGTCGACGTGTTGAACACCATTAGTTATAGCCCAACCTCGGCGACGACATTAACAGTATTAAAAGATATTAAAGTGTTGGCGGTAGACCAGACCGCACGAACGAAAGAAAACAAACCCATCATAGTACGAGCAGTGACTTTAGAAGTGTCACCAAGACAAGCTGAAAAGCTTTTGACGGCGCAGAGTAAAGGCGAGATTCAACTTGCTCTTCGTAATCCTCATGAAGAGGAAAAACCAGTCAAGAGATACGTTGCACCGAGTGTCACCATCCTGAAAGGCACAGAGAAAAGCAACATCAGAGTCAAGGATTGAGGTGAACTATGCGTAAGATAATCATACTAATAAGTCTGTTTTTATTTAGTACCTTAACTGTACACAGTGCGACCCAGTCGGGAAAAGTAGTTAAGGTGCCACACCATAAATCAACCCATGTCACTTTAGCAGGTAAAGCCAAACGGGTTTCTTTAGGTGATCCTGAAGTGCTCGATATTGTGATGTTGAAATCTAATGAGGTGTTCCTTATCGGTAAAAAACTTGGCTCAACCAATCTAATGGCTTGGGACAGTCGAGGGCAGTTGATTGAATCAATCAATATTGAAGTGACTCATGATCTCAATAGTCTCAAAGCCAAGCTGTATGAGTTTTTGCCCAACGAGCAGATTGAGGTTCATAGTGCTCAAAACCGTCTCATACTCAGTGGGCAAATCAGCAACCAGTCTGCGATGAATATTGCTCTTCGAGTTGCAGAGACCTATGCCGCAGGTCAAGAGGCAGATAAAGAGACAAAGTCACTTAGCGAACAGGTTGAGACAACCGGAGTGATAAATCTTATGACAATCGGTGGCGCACAGCAGGTGATGCTGGAAGTGACCGTTGCTGAAGTACAGCGAAGCCTAGTACGTAAGTTTGATGCCAACTTTCATTTTTTCCAGAAAAGTGGTGATTTAAGTTGGGGCGCAACCTCGGCCGGTGGTGTGATTGATGATTTGCCTTCTGGTGCTATTGGGCCAATTTTTAACGCACCTAGCATCGATAATACCGGCTTACTAGGTACTTTTATTGATAGTAATACCTTGTTTACCTTTGCTCTTGATATCGCTAAACAAAACGGGACAGCGAAAGTTTTAGCTGAACCTAATTTGACGGCTTTGAGTGGTTCTAAAGCTGATTTCTTGGCAGGGGGGGAGTTTCCGATTCCCGTACCGAATGAAAAAGGCAGTATTACTATTGAATATAAAGAGTACGGGGTTGGTTTGAAATTTATCCCTACAGTGCTTAGTGATCAGAAAATTAATCTAAACCTGGCCATTGATGTCAGTGAAATTGCCAACACATCGTCTTTGACCATTTCTCCTAGTTTGACAAATAGTACTTACATTATTCCACCAATTACTCGCCGTAGCGCGTCCTCGACGCTTGAGCTTGCAGATGGGCAGACCATTGGTATTGCGGGGTTAATTAGTGAAAACGTACGTGATGTAGTCAACGAAATGCCAGGTTTTAGTGATATCCCAATACTCGGCCAGATGTTCAACAGCCAAGAGTATATTTCTGGCGAAACAGAGCTAGTGATCTTGGTTACACCTAGATTAGCACGTCCAGTCGACAGGAATAGAATCACATTACCAACAGACTCCTTTGTTGAACCTAATGACTTTGAATATTACTTGCTGGGTCGCGGTGCTTATCTGGCCCCTGCGAACTCTACCAAACCAAGTGAAACTGCTGAACAAGAATATGTCGATCACTCTAAAGGTGGTACTGAAGGCACATTCGGACACAGTTTATAGGGGGCATCATGAGACAGACTAAATTTTTCATCGGCTTACTAGCGTTGTCACTATTGCTTCTTGGATGTGTAAATAATGCAGAGCGATTAGGAGCACATGTGGCTAAACTTAAAACAGAACAAGTTTATAACCCGGACGCAACTCGGGAAAATATGGGAGTTATTCCTTCAGGTAGTGGTGAACGAATGGAAGGTGCTTATCAAGTTTACACAGGGAAACAAGACTCTGAGTTGAAAGGTACTGAGAGTCAATTCCTCGAAGGGTTTGGAGAATAGCCCTAAGGAGCTATTATGAGTTGGAATCGGAACGGTCGAAAAAACAATCGGCAAAAAGGACTGGTGTTAGTGATGGTGACGGCAGCCATGATGGCACTTGTTGGTGTGGCCGCATTGTCCATCGATGTTAACCATGCACTGATGAATAAATCACGACTGCAAAACAGCGCTGATGCGGCTGCATTGGCTGCCGCAACCGTGATTGATAGTGACGGTACTACTGGAGATGCAACAACTGCAGCCAATACGACCTTAACCAATATGGTTAATGCTTCGGGAAATAGTTCGATGTCATTTTCTGATAGTTCAGTGTTAGTCCAGTACTCTAACGACCCGGAAGTCTTTCCTACTCCTCCACTCACCCAGGCTGCTGGCTTTGACGATGATGATGATACTTTTGTACGAGTTGTGGTAAGTAACTACGAGCTAGATAATTTCTTTGCCAAAGTAATGAGCGTTGAGAAAAAACTCAGCGTTTCGGCTGTTGCAGGACCAAGCCCAAGTGCGCCTGCAGTTAATGTGGTTCCGATGGCGGTGTGTGAAGATGAAGCGGCGTCTGGTAGCAACGGCTACGATACTGGCAAATTGTACGCTCTGAAATTAGCTGACCAGAATCAATCAGAAATGGGAGCGGGTAACTATCAGCTACTTGATTTTGGTTCTGGAGCAGACACCGTTAGAGATGCTCTAGCGGGTGGATATGAAGGTAGGGTTGGTATCGGAGATACTGTGATTACCAAGCCTGGTAATACCGTTGGGCCAGTAGGGCAAGGGCTCAATACTCGATTTGGGGTATACAGTGGTGGTGGATTGGATGCCTCTGATTTTCCTTCTGATGTTTATGTTAAGGAGCCGACTAAAAAAGCAACGTTAGATAATAATGGTGACGTTAAATACGATGATAACTCCGGTGCAGATGGAGAGGGCTGGGCATACTCGGATTATGAGGCTGCGCTACCTTGTACGGGGGATGCAGATTGTCGAATCGATTCTGGTGGACAATATGACAGGCGCATCTTGATTGTTCCTATTGTGGACTGCTCAAGCGCCTCTGGAGGAACAAGTAGCTTTACCGTGACTGCGCTAGGTTGCTTCTTTATGTTGCAGCAAGCACCGACTTCGAATAGTGGCAAAGAAGCCGTATTTGGTGAATTCCTCTATGACTGCTCTGCGTATGGAGGTACACCGGGCCAGAATTCAAATGATGACGGGCCATACCTCATCGTTCTTTATGAGGATCCTGATAGGGAGGATTCGTGATGAATATGAGACGCAGAAGTGCAGCTTTGGCAAAAGATAAAGGTTTAGCGGCAGTAGAAATGCTGATAGCTGTTCCTATACTTCTTACTATCCTGATGGCTATCACTGAATTTGGCAGTGCATTCATTCAATACAATACGCTGAATAAAATGGCTCAAAATGGCGTGCGCCATGCTACTGCTGAGATTCTAGGCACAGGTAGCGTTAACCCTTGTAATAATGCCACCACAGTTTCAGAGACCAGAAATGTCGTGCTTTATGGCAAAAGAAGCCCTGGAACAAGTGGTTTGATTATGGATGGGGTTACTGCAGAAGATGTCTCAATTACTTGCGCAAACAAGTACATCACCATCACCATCAACCATGTCTACTCACCTCTGATTGATAGCTTTGCTTCGGATATTTCTTTTGACGTGCCCTTGATTGCCTCAGCAGTAATGAGGACAGAACCATGAAAAAGCAACAAGGTGTGAGTGTTATTGAATTCACGATCGTTTCTACAGCGCTACTGCTCATTCTGTTTTCCGTTATTGAGATTGGGCGTTATGTCTACCAGTTGCAAACGATCAACGATATTACTAGGGTTGCAGCACGTTTAGCCACGGTATGTAGAGTTGAAGACCAGAATGATATACCAGCATTAGCCATCCCTGATTATGCGCCAGGGGGGCTAACTGCAGAAAACATCGTCATCGATTATTTGGATGAATCTGGAACTGTTATCAATGGAACTCTGACAGATGATGATGTGTTTTCTACAATTAGATATGTGAGAGCGCGAGTTGTGGATTTTGAGTATCAATTCACGGGGTTATTAAGCTTTGTCAATTTTACTGGGTTATTAGCTGTCCCCGAGTTTGAAACGATTCGACCGCGCGAGAATTTGGGCCATCACAGACGTTCGGATGGAACCGAAAGTAGTTCTGATTGCTAGGAGGCATATATGGGAGAGGCAGTGAAGATTACGCCAAATGGAAGTGCTCCGCTTAGACTGAAAACCAATCTTACGATTTGGGTTTTTTACTCGTCGGATGCTTTTCATTTGCATATCAGTCATGAGCTGTCTAAATGCCAAAGCATTAGCTATGAAATGATCTCATTCCATGGTTTAGTTGTTGGAAATTTAGCCCACTTCTCTCCGCCTGATTTAATTTTTGTTGAGACCGGACCGAATTGGGCACAAAAGATTGTCGAGCTGCAAAATTATGAGGCTCCGGACGGCAACAACGATAACCACGAGGCGTCATTGATTGTCTTCGGTAATGAAAACGACAATGGTGCACTTAAAATCTCATTACGTATTGGCGCGGCTGATTTCGTTTCCAATACCGCGCAAATAGAAGAACTGATTCCACTGCTTAAGAATGTCGCAGAAGAAAAAGTTGCCAGCCGTAACCTCGGTGAATTGCTGGTGTTTATGAATACCAAGGGTGGCTCTGGTGCCTCAACGATTGCGCTAAACTCGGCGATTAAAATGGCCAGAAGAAACCCAGACAAAGTGTTGCTACTTGACCTCGATCTTCAGTTTGGCGTGGTCAATGATTATCTGAGTATCAGTCCCACTTACAGCATGACCGATGCGCTAGCAAATGTTTCTGATCTTGATGAAGTGTCACTGAGTACATTTGTTACCAAACACACCACAGGGCTTCATATTCTCTCCTTTAAACGTGAAAATAGCCATGAGAACTATGAAAAGGCTAAGCATCTTAACAAGTTGCTACCTCTGTTAAGGGAACATTATCCCTATGTCATTGTTGACTTATCTCGCGGACTCGATCGTTTGTTTGCCCCTGTGTTAGCGCCTGCGACCAAAGTGTTTCTGATTGCTCAACAAAACTTAGTCGCGATCAAAAATACCACCCAAATGATTAAGCTCTTATCGTTTGAGTTTGGCATCAATAAAGAGCAAATAGAGATTGTTATCAATCGTTATGAGAAACGTCAGTCGATAAGACTTAAAGACATTCAGGGAACGGTCGGAGATATTTCAGTCCATGTTGTGCCGAATGAATTTAAAGTGGCACTAGAAAGTGCCAACTTAGGTCGCCCATTTATTGAAGCGAAAAAAAGCAGTTCAATTTCCAAGTCTATTAGCCGCTTTGTTAATTCTCTTACTCCACAACCCGATGAGAAAAAAGGTTGGTTTAAGCGGTTATTCTCATAGCTTTTCATGCACAGTGACAGAGAGCCATTATGTTTTTTAAACGAAAAAATCTGAATCCTGAGTTGCAAGAAAAAGTGAACGCCGTAGAGCAACAACAGGAAATGGGAATGCCGTCAGACGACCCTGACGCCCATCTAAATGGTAGTGCTTCTGATCCTAACTCTTTCAAAGAAAGGAAAAAATTAGAAACGGAAGCGAAAGACAAGGTCATAGAAGAAACTCGCAAGCAACTCACTCAAGAGCAAGAAGTAAAGCATTACTATCATCAAAGATTGCTTGAGACATTAGACCTCGGACTTTTGGCAAGTTTAGAGCCTGAAAGAGCGAAAGCGGATTTGCATGATGCGATTGTCCAATTGATGGCCGATGACCAGACTCACGCATTGAGTGCTGAAGGGCGCAAGCGAGTGATTCAACAAATCGAAGATGAAGTGTTTGGTCTTGGTCCTCTGGAGCCATTGCTAAATGATGCCACAGTATCAGATATCTTGGTCAACGGGCCTAAGCATGTTTTTGTGGAGAGGCGCGGTAAGCTTGAACAGACACCATACACCTTTCTGGATGAGCGCCACCTGCGAAATATTATCGACCGAATTGTGAGCCAAGTAGGACGCCGTATTGATGAGGCTTCACCTATGGTAGATGCGCGATTGACTGACGGTTCGCGTGTGAATGCGATTATTCCTCCTTTAGCCCTTGATGGCTCGTCAGTCTCAATTCGCCGTTTTGCGGTTGAAAAACTCAATATGGACAATCTACTCGACTTCAACTCTCTCTCTCCTGAGATGGCTAAGTTTGTTGAAGCCGCTGTCCGTGGTGCGCTCAATGTGCTGATTTCCGGTGGTACAGGTTCTGGTAAAACCACCACCTTGAATATCTTTTCTAATTTTATTCCTTCCGATGATCGTATCGTCACCATAGAAGACTCGGCGGAATTGCAACTGCAGCAACCTCATGTCGTGCGCCTCGAAACACGCCCCGCAAACCTTGAAGGGAAAGGGGAGATTACTCAGCGAGATTTGGTCAAAAACTCTTTACGTATGCGACCAGACCGTATCGTGTTAGGTGAGGTGCGTGGTGCAGAAGCGGTGGATATGCTCGCGGCGATGAACACAGGCCACGATGGTTCGCTAGCGACCATTCACGCCAATACCCCTCGAGATGCACTTTCTAGGGTGGAGAACATGTTTGCTATGGCGGGTTGGAATATGTCCGCCAAGAATTTACGTTCACAGATAGCATCTGCGATTCATTTGGTGGTGCAGATGGAGCGTCAAGAAGATGGTAAGCGTCGAATGGTGAGTATCTGTGAAATCAATGGTATGGAAGGTGAAATTATTACCATGTCGGAATTGTTCCGCTTCAACCGTCAAGGCATGGATGAAGAAGGCAACGTCCGAGGTTTTTATACAGCGACAGGGGTTGTTCCCCAATGTCACGATCAATTGTCTAAAAAAGGTATGCATCTTCCATTTGATATTTTTAATGAGACATTCTCATAAGGGGGCGTTATGCAGCAGGATGCGACGTTATTCTTTATTTTACTTTTCTTTGCCGTGGTGTTTATTTCTCAGGCACTTATACTTCCTGCTGCCGGAAGCAAGGCAAAACACAAAGAGTTGTCTCAGAGGTTAAAAGATTCACAAACCAACCTTGACGAAGAAGCGCGTTCTTTACTACAAGAGCACTATATAAAGAGCTTAACCCCGCTTGATAGAAAGCTAGTTAAATTTGAAACCTTCTCATCACTTAAAAAAATGATTGAGTTATCAGGTTATGACTGGAGTTTGACCCAAACGTTGACCGTTACCCTTATGTTCTCAGTATTAGGCTTGGTCACTTCGTTAATATTTAGGCAGCCTATTTATGTTGGCCTCGCCGCCGCGATAGGGGTGTGGTTCATCCTTTATTTTTGGCTGAATAAGAAAATATCTGATCGCCTGGCTGCGTTTGAAGAACAATTGCCAGAGGCGCTTGATATTATGCGCAGGATGCTTCAAGCCGGTCAGCCCGTTACTCAGGCATTTAATGAAGTAGGCAATGAAATGCCCGCACCGATAGGTATCGAGTTTAAAAATACCTTTAACTTACTCAATTATGGCTATGATATGCGCATGGCTATTATGCAGATGGCTGAGCGCACACCAACGGTTTCTATGTTGGCGTTTTCTAGCGCGGTGTTATTGCAAAAGGAAACGGGGGGCAACCTATCAGAGAATCTAGAGAAGGTGTCTAAGGTACTGCGTTCTCGATTTAAGCTGCAACGTAAAATCAAAACCCTTTCTGCGGAGAGTCGATTGTCGGCGTGGATACTGGTGCTATCACCTTTTATCTTATTTCTTTTTCTCTCTTTTATTAATCCAGAATATGTTGAGCCACTGTATCGTGACCCGCGAGGGTTGGATCTTGTTAGTGGTGGCATAGTGAGCCTATTTATAGGATCGATGTGGATAAGAAAAATCATCAACTTTGAGGTGTAGATATGGAAAACCTCATCAACCAACTTAATGATTTACAGCTAGACGAGCAAACCGCGTTTTTGGCATTGATTCTTATTGCAACTATTTTAATTTTTTTTACAGCTTTGATGTTGCTACTTGGTTCGAAATCGCCATTGACTCAAAAACTAGAAGAGATTCGTAAAAGCACGGGCGGTGAGAAGCTTAAGAAAAACCGACGCTTAGACAATACGTTGGAGTCATTAGCGCCAGTAATGCAACCATCGAATAGCAAAGAAAATGCAACGATTCGCAGCAAGTTGATGCATGCGGGCTATCATGATGCCAATGCGATTACCATTTTTTATGCCTTTAAGGGAATGTCGATATTATTGGGTTTGTCTATTGCCGCTTCGCTGTACTTCTTCTTTCCTGATTTTGGTCAATTAAATCTTGCCATGATAGGTAGTGTTGCGGTTGGCTTATATGTGCCCAATGTCACCCTGAATTATTTGGTGAACAAACGCCAATCTAGAATTCGTGGTGGTGTGCCTGACGCACTTGATTTACTCGTGGTATGTACGGAATCTGGTTTAGGTTTTAGTGCTGCACTTCGCAGAGTTGCGGATGAGTTGATGATTTCTCACCCCGATTTTGCCGATGAACTTGATACCGTGTGTGCCAAGATTAAAGCCGGTGTCGAAATGTCTGATGCTTTTAATGAATTGGTTGAACGTACTGGCCTAAAAGAGATTGCTGGCTTGGTCACTATGCTTTCACATGCTTCCAGAATTGGTGGCAGTTTGTCGCAAACTTTACGTGAATACACCGAAGATTTTCGTGATAAACGCAATCAAGAAGTTGAAGAGATTGCCGCCAAAATACCAACAAAAATGATTTTCCCATTACTTTTGTTTATTTGGCCTTGTTTTTTTATCGTTGCAATAGGCCCTTCAATGCTGTCACTGACAACGTCGCTAGGGAATTAAGGATTCTGCTATGAAAGGATTACGTTATTTACTGCTGCTAATACCACTTTTCCTGCTCTCGGCCTGCGCGAGTAATGAGCCCCAATTGGATACCTCTCTCTATGAAGGTAAACCCATCGATACGCTGTCGTTAGAAGAGCCTCCGAAAACGGAAAAAGAGGCGATTCAGCGGGGAGATGTTGCTTTAAGTTCTGGCAATACGGACCTGGCTTTATACGAATACATTCGTTCGCTGGCATTTGAGAATGGTCAGTACAGAGATCGTGCATTGTTTAATATTGGTCGTATTCACCAGTCACGTGACAATCTAGCACTGGCAGAAAAAGCCTATTTAATTGCGGTTGAAGAGAATCCAAACAATATTAAGGTACTTGAGCAACTGGGAATTCTTTATAGCCGTAATGGTGATATTGAGCAGGGCAAAAGTTACTTTCTACGTGCAGTGAATGCGGATCAGTTAAGATTCAATAATGGCGAAACACTCGAAGTCGAGGATTTAGCGACGGTTAAATCAGTGGCAAGCCTAAAAGTCGACCGTCATTCACCTGAGTATGCTTTTATGGGATTAGGGGTGGCTTCTGACTTAGAAAAACAACATGAGTTGGCGCAGGCTTTTTATAAACAGGCTTTGAGTATAGATTCTGAGTCGGTCAAAACTCTAACGAATGTCGGTTACTCTTTCTACATGTCTGGAGATTATCGTAAAGCGCAACGGTTTATATTGCAGGCGCTTGATTTAGACCCAGATAATGAGAAGGCATTGAACAATTTAGCACTGGTTTACTTGGGAAAAGGAGAGATCAATCGCGCGCTCAATGTATTCTCTCAACATATGGACAAGTCTGAAGCATTGAATAATGTCGGTTATTTCCTGACTCTACAAGGCAAGCCTGACAAAGCCATTCCCTATCTTCAGCAGGCCATTAATACTAAGTCCACCTACTACAAAGTCGCCAATGAGAATCTAGAAAAAGCGTTGGCAATGGTAAGAGAAGAGAAAGCGAAGCAAACAGAATAGAAAGTAAAAGTTAAGAGGGAGAGCAATATGCTCTCCCTCTTAGCTTTAGGCGTATATATTGTTAGCTGATGTAGCTCGTTGCAAACCCTGCAACCATAAACAAAGCCACCATCCAGACAATGGGAAGTTTGTGCTGCTTAAGCAAGTAAAAGCCCATCAGTACCAGTGAGATATCCAATGGATTGATTACAGCACTGGTAAATACTGGGTGGTACAAAGCGGCAACCAATAAACCAACGACTGCAGCATTAACCCCGTTAATGGCTCCAGAGACTTTGTGGTTTTTAGCCAATGATTGCCAGTTTTTTAGTACGCCTAATAGTAATAAGAAGCCCGGTAAAAACACTGCTAGTGTTGCAATCAGCGCACCAGTAATCGGAGCGAATGGCAGTAACTCGTAACCAATGTAGGTTGCAAAAGTAAACATAGGTCCTGGAACCGCTTGTGCAGCAGCATAGCCCGTTAAAAAGGCATCTTGGCTGAGCTGATCACCGACGATGTTTTGCAGTAGTGGCAGAACCACATGGCCGCCACCAAATACTAGGCTACCTGCTTGAAAAAAGTCGTTGAACAGCCCTAGTGCAGGGAATGCTTGCGCCGCAAACGGTAGCCCAACAAGCAAAGCAACAAACAGGGCGAGAGGGGCAATAGAAGGTTCAAACTTGCTGGTGCTTTGTGCATCGTCATTACCTAAGTATTTCACACCGATCAAGGCTGCCACAATCAACACGCCCATTTGGGTCGCAATCCCCGGCAGTAGTAAGAGAGCAACGGCCGTCATTACGCACAGTGCAACCGACAGTTTTTCTTTGCAAAAATTTTTGTACATCCCCCAAGTCGCGTCAGTAACCACTACCACTGCTAGTAGTTTTAAGCCATGAACAATATTTTGGAAAGCGCTCGCTTCTGTAAGCTGACTACTAAGAACAGCCAGAGCCAGCATGATAATGACAGAGGGCAGAGTAAAGCCGATAAACGCCATGCATGCACCGCCAAGGCCCCCACGTTTATAACCTAAGGCAAAGCCAACTTGGCTGGAGCCGGGGCCGGGTAAGAACTGGCTAAGCGCAACAATTTGTGCGTACTCTTTGTCGTCCAGCCAGTTGAGCTTTTCAACAAAGGTATTTCTGAAATAGCCAATATGCGCTGCTGGGCCGCCAAAGCTAATCCAGCCAAGCATAAAGAAGGTTTTAAAAATCGACAGCATGGTTAGGTTACTCTTTTGCTAGGTCAATAGACCTTAAATACTGCCAATAATGTACGCAATGAACTAAAATGACTCAAATTGATAGTCCTAATACAAACTATGAACCAAATGGGATTGGAGTGAGTGAAAGAATTTAATTGGAAAGGAGTCGACCTCAATTTGCTGGTGGCTTTTCAAGCCTTGTTTCAGACTAACAGTGTCAGCGCGGCGGCTGAGCAGTGCTTTGTCAGTCAGTCGGCAATGAGTCATACCTTGCAGCGAATGCGTGTGCTTTTTGAAGATCCTCTGTTTGAGCGGGTTGGAGCGAAAATGGAGCCTACTCAACATGCTCAAGAGATTGCTCCGACAATCGACAGCTTACTGGGTAGTATTAAGAACGATTTACTGGTTAAGAAGCACTTCACCGCCAATGGCTATTCAGGTGTGTGGAAAATAGGTTTAACTGATTATGCAGAGCAGCTTTTTGCCCCTGCTCTGTATGATGCGATCAAGCTACAGTCACCGAACTCGCAAGTGAGCTTTTTTAACGTTAACCGCAGTAATTACGTTGAGATTGCAGAGAGTGAAAATTTAGATGTCGTGATTGGCAGCATTGAAAATCTTAACCGTCGTTTCCTCTCTGAGCATCTTTATACCGAGCAACACCTGTGTTTGTTTGATCCTAACTCCGTGACCACTAGTGAGCCGATGAGCCTTGAAGAGTTTGTTGGTTATGAACATGCGCTCGTTAGTCCAGACGGTAGTCTACAAACTCAGGTTGATAAGCGCTTAGTTAAGTTAGGTTATGAGCGCAGAGTTGGGGTGGCTTCACGCAACTTTCTTACGATTCGACGTTTGTTACTCGGGCGAGAACTGCTGTGTATTGTGCCTAAACGCTTTGCTGAAATGGAAATGTACAGCCATGATCTGCAAGCTATTTCGAGTCCAATTGAGATTCCTGACTTTGATATTCGCTTATTGTTCTTAAAGGCGAATCAGTATGAAGAGAAAAGCATTTGGATAAGGAAAGTGATGGCCAGTGTGGTGCGTTAATTTGTCGTCATTCGAGTTTGATCGGATAAATCGTAACAACTGATCCCATCGAACGGTTTTCTGTGCGTGGAAGACGAAGTTGTTCAACAAGAGATGGATGTGTATGGGGATAGGCAGCGCGAGCCTTCGCTACCGATGTATTGACCACCACTGAAAATTAGGGGATTTATAAAATAAGAGTTAAGATAGCGAAATATAATAAAAAACAATAACATCCAAAGTTTTCTTAGTTATTAACGGGGGAAAAATGCTATTTACCGATGATTTTGGCCGAATAAAACGGATAGTCGCGCGTAAGGTTAGGGGCAAGTCACTACCTCGCTACGTATATCGATGGGATAGGCGCACCCCTGACGAGATCAAGAGAATTGGATTTCAGCCTTGGAACCAAAGTGGTGACGTTACGGTCATCGAGCACGTAAAAAACTCTTTTGCAGCTCATCGCCCTAACCCTGGAATGAATGTGAAGGAACATAGTCAGTTTGTATCCACAGGCAGTTACGGAATGTTAAGTACGCTAGACCCAGTCTTTGCTCAACAAGTGTTAAATACCAACTTGTACAAGATAGATACCAGTCTTGGTGGTATGAGGGCGAGCGACTTTTTTGACGTCAATGATGTCTTTGATCGCGCAAGGATTCATCGACCTTATCGAACTCAACGGGAGTGGGCCAAGCAGAGTGGTATTCCTCCTGAAGCGGTGGTTGAGTGCATGTCTGGTCGTGTTTTTATGTCCCAATATGATTTTAAAAAAGGTGCACCGAGCGAAGATAAATTAACGGGTTGGAATATTATCTAGAGCCAACCTTTTTCGCTCATACAGAGTTTCCAAGTGGTTTTGGAGAGAATAATTTAAGGTTGGTTGGCTTGTTGCCATAATTGCTTAAGCCAATTTTCACTGGTGATGCGTTTTTCACCGCATTCAACCATATATGGCTTGCCGCTAAACCAACTTCTCGAAGCCACTTCGGTAATAAACACCTCTATATCTGTGACATCATCCTGAGCGTAGTTCCATTTTTTTAGAATATGCTCAGCGGCTTGGTGTGGATCGTAGGACTCCCCATTACGGATGAAGGAGCAAGACGATTGCTCGATTTGCTCAATTAGAACTTTGACGTCTTGCTCCACATTGGCTGAGACAGGAGCCACCCATAAACAGGCAAATAAGAGTAATCCCCTAAATTTCATCGCTACCTCTACTTATAAGTTCCACCAAGGTTTGAGTTCTCGTGGCTCGTTGAGTTCAACCCGTTGTCCAAACTCAGGACTGACCATGGTGACTCCGCGCTTTTGACTAATCTCCATCGCTTGCTGCATAGGTTCGTTCCAAGCGTGCATAGCGAGATCAAAGGTGCCGTTGTGAATCGGCATCATCACCTTACCTTTTAGATCAATGTGCGCCTGAACACTTTGCTCAGGGAACATATGGATGTCAGCCCATAAGGTATTGTAGGCACCGGTTTCTATCATAGTGAAATCAAATGGCCCGTATTTATCACCAATCTCTTTAAACCCTGAGAAGTAGCCAGAGTCGCCGCTAAAGAAGACTTTATTCTGCTGACCGTTAATCACCCAGCTTCCCCATAGTGTGCCGTCGCGATCAGTCAGTCCACGCCCAGAGAAGTGTTGGGTTGGAGTCAGCACATATTCCACCCCATTGTGTACATGGGACTCCCACCAATTAAGCTCGATGATCTTCTCTTTCGGAACATTCCACTCTCTCAGGATTTGGCCGATTTTTAACGGCACAATAAATACCGCCACCTTTTCAGTTAGTGTTTTGATCGACGCTTTATCAAGATGATCATAATGGTCATGACTGATCAGAACGGCATCAATACTTGGTAGCTCTTGCAACGAGATTGGTGGCTGATGGAAACGCTTTGGCCCTGCCCATTGCACTGGTGATGCTCGGTCACTAAACACAGGATCAGTCAGGATTAACTGCTGATCGATCTTCATCGCGATACTGGAGTGGCCCAAGCGATACAATACGTCCTGTTGTTCATTGATCAGCTGCTTAGTGCTGATTGCATGAACTGGTAACTCAATGGTTGGGGTCGGGTTCACACGTTCGGTCGTAAAATAGGCTTTCGCGATCTTTAGGATGTCACCGAAGCCGCTTTTGTATTCAAGCTCAGTGTTAGCGAATTTTTCAGGATAGTGCTTATCAGCAAACTTATCTGAACTAGAACAAGAGATGATTGAAGTGGTCATAGTTATCGCTCCTACAGTGGCTAACAATGCGCGTTTCATAGTGATTATCCTAAAGTAAACTATACGGTGTAGTTTACATGCTTTACTTTTAAAGTAAACTACTTGGTGTAAAATAGATCTCAGCGTAATGAAGTAGGATCGTTAACTCTATGAAAGTTAGAAAAAAAGGTCGTAGCGAAATCAAACGTGAGGCGATATTGGCTGCGGCAAAACAGGCTTTTCAGGAATTTGGTGTGCAAAACACTAGTATGGATAAGTTATCCGCCCTAGCTGAGGTCTCCAAGCGAACGGTTTACAACCATTTCGAGTCTAAACAAGCGCTCGTAATGGAACTACTGGCTGAACTGTGGCGAACTTCAATGGCAGAGCATGAAATCGCAGGCCTTGCTGAACTGACTTTGGAGCAGCAGCTTGTTGCTCTGCTTGAGAGTGAGATTAATGTTGTGACGGATCCTCACTATGTTGAACTGGCTAAAGTGGCTTTGAGCTATTTCTTCCACAAGCCCGATGAGCTGAAAGAGCAACAAGAGAAGATGTCAAAGCAAGAGACCGCGCTGTTTCATTGGCTGAACGAGCAGGCAGAGAAGCAGACATTAGTTATGGATGATGTTGTTGTGGCGAGTACACAATTGCACAGCTTGGTCAAAGGTAGTGCGTTTTGGCCTCAAGTGCTTGGAATGAAGCCTTCTTTAACCAAACAAGAAGCGAGAGTGCTGGCAGAGCAAACTACTAAGCTGTTTATGAGTCAATACCTTGTATAAAACATATCAACTTATGGTGAGTTATAAGCGTGACCGTTATAAATCTTCAAACTCGTCTATTGCTTGTCGTGCCTCTAAAAGTGAGCAGCCTGTTTCACTGACCAGTTGATTGAGTGTCATATTGGGCGTCTGGGCAAGCACTTGTGACAAACTGAGCCTTGGTGTTGGTAATACCTTTTCAATTGCCTTCGCGATCCATAGGTGATGCTCTTCTCTTAGCTCTGTGGTTAACATCCGTAGTTGCGCTTCTTGTCCAGATAACAACCAGTTCCTAGAGCGACGGATCCGTTTTAGCTGGCAGCTATATTTCATCGCCAAAGTTGCGATGATGGACTTGTCTGGAACACGGTGAACAAAGCTATTTAAAGGGACCGATATCATGGGGATGTCATCTGTTTTACCTGGCTACCACTTTATCGTAATGCTTCTTAAACCGCTATGCTCTTCGTTATCGTCGTGTTCTCAATCTCTATCCGTTTGCAACTATAAGAGGTTTTCTCTCTCAGTTGATAGTGATTGCCTATCAGAGCAATAGAAATGTTCAAATTTACCTATCAACTCGGTCGGGGCAATATAACCCCATCGACGCAAGGCAGCGTTCAAACACTAGATTAGAAAGAGAGTAAAATCATGATCAACACACAAATCAAACCATTCTCAGCAACAGCATTTAAAAACGGCGAGTTCGTAGATATCACAGAGCAAGACGTGAAAGGTAAATGGGCCGTATTCTTCTTCTACCCAGCCGATTTTACTTTCGTATGTCCAACTGAGCTTGTAGACCTACAAGAGAAGTACGCTGAACTTCAATCACGTGGTGTAGAAGTTTACTCAGTATCAACGGATACTCACTTCTCACACAAAGCGTGGCACGATACTTCTGACAAGATCGGTACTATCGAATATTTCATGGTAGGTGACCAAACTGGCACTATCACTAACAACTTCAACGTGATGCGTGAAGGTCAAGGTCTTGCTGACCGTGCGACTTTCCTCATTGACCCAGAAGGTACTATCCAAACAATGGAAATCACTGCTGAAGGTATCGGTCGTGACGCAGAAGACTTACTACGTAAAGTTAAAGCAGCACAGTACGTTGCAGCAAACCCAGGTGAAGTTTGCCCAGCGAAATGGAAAGAAGGTGAAGAGACTCTAGCGCCATCTCTAGACCTAGTAGGTAAAATCTAACCTCATTACCAGGTTTGTACAGGTATGCCTTGCTCTGCTCCTATTGAGCTTGGTATACCGCCTTTACTGATAAAGCCATACCCGAATAGGGTGTGGCTTTTTTGCGTTTGATTTTTAGGAGAAAAGAGTTTTGATGGCGTGGAATTTTCGATAGGTTTTGCCTACCAAACTAATAGAAACGTTCAAATTTACCTATCTACGACGGCAGGGCAATATAGCTCCATCAGCGCAGTAGAGCGTATCTGAATCACAAATGAAGAGTAGGTAATATCATGTTAGACCAAGCGATGAAGCAGCAGCTTAAAGCATACCTAAAAAACTTAAAAACAGACGTTCAGCTTGTATTGAGCCTTGATGAAAGCGACACAGCAAGCAAGCTCCAAGCACTGGCGGATGATATCGCTTCACTGACAGACAAAATCCAAGTAACGCGTGACGACAGCGCAAGCTCACGCAAACCAATTATGCAGGTTGTGAACCAAACACAAGGGACTGCGATTGGTTTTGCAGGCTTACCAATGGGTCACGAGTTTACTTCACTGGTTCTCGCTCTTCTTCACAGCGGTGGGCACCCAATCAAGCTAGAAGCGGAAGTGATTGAGCAGATCAAGCAGCTAGACCAAGCACTAAACGTGGAAATCTTTATTTCACTATCATGCCAAAACTGTCCTGAAGTGGTTCAGGCGTTCAACATGATGTCTGCGATTAATCCTCTAATCAAAACCACCATGATTGATGGCGCTGCATTCCAAGATGAAGTGAAATCACGCGATATCATGGCGGTACCAAGTGTCTTCATCAATGGTGAGCTGTTTGGTCAAGGCCGTATGTCACTGGCTGAAATTCTCAACAAAGTCGATTCTGGTGCCGCTGAGAAAAAAGTAACCAGCCTAAATGAACAAACACCATTTGATGTTTTGGTTGTTGGCGGCGGCCCTGCGGGTTCTTCCGCAGCAATCTACGCAGCACGTAAAGGCATTCGCACAGGTGTTGTCGCTGAGCGTTTCGGTGGTCAGGTGATGGATACGATGGCGATTGAGAACTTTATCTCAGTCAAAGCGACAACCGGTCCTAAGTTGGTTGCGAGTCTAGAAGAACACGTTAAAGAATACGGCGTGGAAGTAATGACTGAGCAACGCGCTGCCAACATTATCGATGCAGAGCAGACCGACGATGGCTACATCCACGTTGAGCTTGAAAGCGGCGCAGTACTAAAAGCTCGCACAGTGATTACCAGTACAGGTGCACGCTGGCGCGAAATGAATGTTCCTGGTGAGCAAGAGTACCGCAACAAAGGGGTGGCTTACTGCCCACACTGTGATGGCCCATTATTTAAAGGCAAGAAAACAGCGGTAATCGGTGGCGGTAACTCAGGTATTGAAGCGGCGATTGATCTAGCAGGTATTGTTGAACATGTTACCGTTCTGGAGTTTGCAGACACATTGCGTGCTGACCAAGTTCTGATCGATAAAGCCAATGCGACACCTAATATTGAAATCATCAAGATGGCGCAAACCACACAAGTGCTAGGCGATGGTAGCCGTGTAACTGGCTTGGAATACCAAGATCGCAACACAGGTGAGGTCAAGAAGATCGAACTGGCAGGTATTTTTGTTCAGATTGGTCTGATGCCAAACAGCGAATGGTTGAAAGGTACTAAGGTTGAGCTATCGCCACGCGGCGAAATTGAAATTGATGCGCACGGTGCAACCACAATGAGTGGTGTTTTTGCGGCAGGGGACGTAACCACAGTGCCTTACAAGCAAATTATCATCGCCATGGGTGAAGGGGCAAAAGCCAGCTTAGGTGCATTTGATTACCTAATTCGCACACCAGCTCCGGTAAAGGTTGTCGAAACAGCGTAAAGCGTTCGATACCAACCCGAACAAATATCTGGTCATCCTTGCTTGCTAAAATCGCTGATAGCATCGTTATAGATTTTGTAGTTAGAACAACTAGCTAGCTGCAATCTATGCCTTGCTCTAAGCGATTTTTTCAGCGCAATTCTCTGACCACCTATTTATCCCGATTGGTATTATCCCTGTCCATATTCATTTGCAAACATTTTGTCGGTAATTTCGACGCCACTTCTAAGCGATTGGAAGTGGCTTTTTTTGTTTCTGTGGCTAGGTCAACAGCCCCTAGTATTGCTTGCCATCAAACCACTTTTGGGTGAAATCGATAAAAGCAGCAAGTTTGCTACTGCTGCGTAGTTGCGGAGGATAGATGAGATAAATATTGCTTCTGGAGATAAAGTAATTCGGCAGTAGTTGTACTAATTGCTCGCAGTCTAAAGAAGGTTGCACCAAATAGCTTGGCAGTTTGATGATGCCCTTGCCTTGCTGCGCGGCGGTAAGAAGCAATAAGTTGTCGTTAATCAGCATATCGCCATCCGTCTCTACCTCAATGGTTTTAGTGCCATCAACAAACTGCCAGCGGCGTAAATTAGGATCGGATAAGCAGTTGTGATTGACCAGTTCGTCTGGGTGGCTGGGTACGCCATGGTTCTTAAGGTATTCGGGCGATGCGCAGCAGATGTGTTGATAGGGAATAAGCTTTTTTGCCACCATGTTCTCTGGTGGATTGTTGGTGGCTCTTATCGCTAAGTCGAAATGACTTTTGGTTAGATCTTCGCGGTTGTATCCGACGTCAAGGTCAAACTCGATTTCAGGGTATTGTTGCTGAAATTGGTGACAGATATCGATCAAGAAGCGATGGCTAAAAATAGTCGGTGCAGTTATACGCAATAAGCCACTGACTTCGCTCTTGGTGTGGTCTAGCTCTTTTTCCAACTCGACGATTGAAGCATTAACAAGCTGCATTTTAACTAAAATTTTTTCTCCTGCCGCAGTCAGGCGAACATTGCGCGTCGAACGAATCAGTAAACTGGTTTCTAGTTCTTGTTCTAAATGGTTGATCTGTGAAGAAAGGTAGCTGCGTGAAATGCCTAAATTGTCTGCTGCCTTAGAGAAACTGAGTTGCTTGGCGACTTCACTAAATAACGCATATCGCTCAAAGCGTTTGTGCATCTTTTGCATATCAAACTACCCTTCGTTGTTAAACCTGTCGTCAATTATATCGTTCCATATATAGAATTAAATTTCTTATATTGTACTGTATATCGAATTATCTTTTCTTGTTAGCTGGTTTAATCGCTCACTTTCATCCCCGTATACTGACTTAAGAACAGATTAAACTCACTGCGATATTGCAAAGGTGAGGTCTATGTATCAGGGGATAGAGATGAACAAGACACATCCGGTGTTTTCACCAATGATCCAAGGTTACTGGCGTATGGCTGAGTGGGGAATGAATACCCAACAGCAGCTGTCGTTTGTTAAGCAGCACCTAGAGCTAGGTATTACGACAGTCGATCATGCGCCTGTTTACGGCCCAGACTCTGCGTGTGAGCGTATGTTTGGCCAAGTACTGGCGTTAGATAACAGCTTGCGCGACCAAATTGAAATTGTCTCTAAATGCGGAATTTATCGCGGTGAAGCGCCGCAGGTTAATCACTACAACAGTGGTAAAGCCGCCATTGTTGAATCTGTTGATCAATCGTTAACTCGTCTGAACACCGATCACCTCGACGTGTTACTCCTGCACCGCCCTGATTTACTCATGGATGCAGATGAAGCGGCTGAAGCGTTTGTTCAGTTAAAAGCTGCGGGGAAAGTAAAGCATTTTGGTGTGTCTAACTACACGCCTGCTCAGTTTGCTTTACTGCAATCAAGAGTTGGACAGCCGTTGATCACTAACCAAGTCGAGATCAATCCAGTGAATTTGCAAGTGACGGAAGATGGCACGCTTGAACAGCTTCAGCAGCATCGCGTGCAGCCAATGGCTTGGTCTTGTCTTGCTGGTGGGCGTATCTTCGGTGAAGAGAGCGAACAGATGCGCCGTTTACGTCATACCTTGGCAGAAGTGGCGCAAGAAGTCGGTGCAAGCTCGATCGACCAAGTCATCTTTGCATGGGTATTGCGCTTACCTTCTAAGCCACTACCAATCTTGGGCAGTGGCAATATTGAGCGTGTCCATTCTGCAGTCGGTGCTCTTGAGCTGTCGTTGACCAATGAACAGTGGTACCGAATTTGGGCTGCTTCTAAAGGTCATGGTGTAGCTTAATTTTTTAGTACTCAGGCTCTTGCCTCAGCTACTAGAGCATCAATTGTATTGTGGTGCTCTGGTTTTACTCCTGCCAAATTGCCATATTTGGGTTGGTGGCGATCATTCTCCAATGGAAAGTGCCATCCAATGGTATGTTCGACAAACTGTTTGGCAAACTGCTCCGAGATTTCCAAACATCCCGCTAAAACAGTATCAACGTAAGTTTGCATTATTGGGCTCAGCGAGCAAGGGGGCTCTGGACTGTCTTTGATATAGACCCAAATTTGATCATTGGTCGATAGTGATAGCTCTGCGTCTAGCTTATCCGTTGAGATCAAAACTCGGTGATACCCGCGCTCTCTAATATCAAACTCTTGTAGCCCAGCACCGCTGACCTCAAGCAACACGCCATTCACTTGTCCTTGGCCTTTATCGACGACTAATGGTGACAGAATGTAGCTATCATCAACTTTGCCCCAATAGCGCCTGAAGCCATGTACTGTGGCCGGAATAGCGGTAGAGGTTTGGCCCGTCAACTGACGTGATGCAGAGTTCATTAGACTGCCATAACCAAAGATATAGCTTGCCATTCTGTTTCCTTCTTGATTGATATTGCGCGTAGTTGTTCAAATTAACGGCTTTTTATAGTAAAAGAAAGTATTATAATTTGTATTACCTGAGTCTTATTGACATGATTTTGTTGGGTCAATATGACTTCAAAGGACATGCTACTGGCTCGGTAGGCGAGAGGTTATAAAGGTTTGTCGAAGTGGAACGCTTCTTGCGTTAGTAACTTACAGTTAGATATTTGTATTCGATTAGGAGTCTTTCAGTGCTCAATATTACCGACAAGAAAGTTGAAGAAGCCATTCCACCCGTTCTGCGCCTAGGTTTTAGACCTTTCTTCCTTCTTGGCTCTGTTTATGCGGTGATCGCCATTGCCTTATGGGTATGGATGTTTCAATCAGGTCAACCCGAGCTATTGCAAGTCCCAGCTCTATGGTGGCATGTCCACGAGATGGTGTTTGGCTTTGCGATGGCAATTGTTGTCGGCTTTGTTTTAACAGCCGTACAAAACTGGACGGGGATTAACGGCACTAAACATCATCGCTTAGCCGTATTGGTGGTGTTGTGGGTGGTACCTCGTTTATTGTTATGGACACCGGCTCCGTTGTGGTTAATCTCTTCAATTGAAGCGCTATTCTTAGCTATGGCGGCATTTGAAGTTGGAACCCGTGTAGTGAAAGCGAAAGGGTGGCGCAATTTGTTTTTTGTCCCCCTGTTCGTGCTTGCGATTGCGGCTAACTTTGCCAGTTATGCGACTGTGAAAGGCATGCCTCCATTCCCTTCATCTGCGGTTTGGCAAGCCATGCTGTGGTGGTTCACTTTATTGCTGTCTGTGATGGGGAGCCGAGTCATTCCATTCTTTACTGCTCGTCGGTTTAATTTCGAAAAAACTCAACCTATCCTTTGGCTTGATTGGGTGGCAAATCTGCCGTTGGTCGGGCTGTTCATTCTTAGCTTTTTCCCAATGACTTTTGCTGAACTTGGCCAGCCATTAATGGTCATCTCAGGCGCGGCGCATCTGATTCGTGTAATGAGGTGGCAGCCGTGGCGTACTTTAAGTGAACCGCTAGTTTGGTCACTGCACGCGACTTACTTATGTATTCCGCTGAGTCTATTGCTTCGAGGTTTACTGGATAATCCATTTGCTAGCCATAATATGCTACATCTGTTTGCTATTGGAGCGATAGGGGGGGTTATCTTAGCTATGATTGCTCGTGTCACTATGGGGCATACAGGACGAGCGATTTACCAGGGCCCAAATATGAGTGTTGCTTTCGGAGCGATCATTTTGGCTGCTTTGGTTCGTAGTTTAGGTGTCGCTTTCTTCCCTCAGTACTTGATTGAGTCGGTTAACATCAGTGCTGCATTATGGATACTCGCCTTTGCCATGTATGTGGGATTGTTTGGGAGAATGCTGATCACTCCAAGAGTTGATGGGCATCCAGGCTAAAGTTAAAACAAAAGAAAGGCTTGGCACGCGCCAAGCCTTTTTTATAGGTAGGACAGTGGGGGCTAACCTACCTCAGAAAACTCAACGACAGTTTTAGGTTGCTTACTCTTTAGGTAGTTACCGAGCACCTGTTGTTCTTGGTCATCTAGATACAAGCCCAACTTGGTACGACGCCACAAAATATCTTCTTCAGTCACAGACATTTCGTGCTCAATCAAGTAGTCGATCTCGCGCTGATAAACGCCTTGTGCTGAGTCTGAGAACTTGAAGCCAAGGTCATCGACACTTTGTACATCTTTGAGCAATTTCCAGGTATAAGTGCCAAACTGAGTGACATAACGCAGTAACAATGCCTCAGAAATCCACGGGTAATCTTTGTGAATAGATGCGGCGAGTTGCTCTCGTGAGCAGCTAAAGTTTCCACCCGGTAACGCGTGGTAAGCAGTCCAAGGTGTTCCCATATTGGGCAAATAAGGTTTAAGTTTGGTTAATGCCGCTTCACCAAGCTTACGGTATGTGGTGAGTTTGCCACCAAAGACGGACAGTAGAGGAGCTTGGTCATATTCTGCTTCAAGCTCAAGCGTGTAATCGCGTGTGATGGCTTGTGGTGAATCGGATTCATCATCACATAAAGGGCGTACGCCACTGTATGTCCATACGACGTCGTCACGTTCAAGCTGATGAACAAAATGTTGGTTAACGATGTCGATAAGGTAATCGACTTCCTCATCGGAGATCGCGACCTCTCTAGGATCACCTTTGTACTCAACATCGGTTGTCCCTATGATTGAGAACTTATCGAGGTAAGGGATCATAAACACAATGCGATTGTCTTGGTTTTGCAGAATATAAGCCTGAGGTTCGTCGTGTACTCTTGGTACCACAATGTGTGAGCCTTTAATGAGGCGAATATTGCGTGGAGAAGCTTGCTCTAGGCCGTCGTCAAAGAACTGTTTAACCCAAGGGCCAGCCGCATTGACTAGGGCTTTTGCCTGACGTTCAAAGACTTGACCGGTGTTTTCATCACGGATTGAGACGTTCCATATGGCTCCTTCTCTGCGGGCACTTTCTACGCGACAGTAATTGCGTATTTCCGCATTATTTTCTTGGGCTGCCAATACATTGAGTAGGACCAAACGAGCATCATCTACCCAGCAGTCCGAGTACTCAAAGCCTTTCTTCATTTCGGGTTTGAGTATGCCCGATTTAGCCAAATCGATCCCTTTACTTGCAGGTAGGGTGGTACGTTTGCCTAAGTTGTCATACAGGAACAAACCACAGCGAATCATCCAGGCTGGGCGTAGGAATGGACGGTGTGGTAGGCGAAAGCGCATTGGCTGGGCAACGTGTGGAGCCTTTTTCAGAATAACTTCTCGCTCTGCGAGCGCTTCCGAAACTAAACGAAACTCATAGTGCTCAAGATAGCGTAAGCCACCATGAATAAGCTTAGAGCTTGCTGAAGACGTAGCCGAAGCAAAGTCGTTCGCTTCATAAAGACCAACGGATAAACCACGACCAGCAGCATCTGCAGCAATACCTGCGCCATTGATACCACCACCAATAATGATTAAATCTAAAACTTTGTGCGAATTAGCCGCATTCGGGTTGTTACTCATGAATATGACCTCGTGTTTGAGCGAACGAGCATTTGTGAATATGGTTTAATCCTAGCTCAGCTTTCGTTTGTGGTCATTATTTATTTTCGTTTATGCTCGTTTGTGTGATTTGCACACAAAAAAACCTTTATCTAATGATAAAGGTTTCAATAAAGTTAAATGCTTCTGGGTGTGTGGTAACTAATCTTCGTTTGCAACCACTTCAAGTGGAATGGCGTTTTCTTTAAGAATTGACAGGATCTCTTTAGGGGGCTGTTTGTCGGTAAATAACATATGTAGTTGAGAGATATTGCCGAGCTTAACCATAGCGTTACGCCCAAACTTAGAGTGGTCAACCGCTAAGAACACACTACGGCTGTTCTCTATAATGGCTTGCTTTACCCTCACTTCATGGTAATCGAAGTCGAGCAGAGAACCGTCAAAGTCGATACCACTAATGCCTAGAATGCCGAAGTCTAACCGGAATTGCTTAACAAAATCGAGAGTCGCTTCACCGACGATACCACCATCTCGATTACGAACTTCACCACCAGCAAGGATAACCTTGAACTCTGGATTAGGCAGCAAGATAGTGGCGACATTAATGTTGTTGGTGACAACACGTAACTGCTTGTGATTTTTACTCAGTGCGCGCGCAATAGCTTCTGGTGTGGTGCCAATATCAATAAACAGTGTCGCACCATCAGGAATGTGTTTCACGACTTCGTCGGCAATGACATCTTTCTCGTTGAAATTTAGGCTCTTACGTGTGTTATAAGAGGTGTTTTCTGAACTTAATGGGATGGTCGCACCACCGTGATAACGGCGGATTTTATTTGCGTCTGCCAATTCGTTTAAGTCACGGCGAATAGTTTGTGGGCTAACGTCAAACTTCTCGACAAGCTCATCCGTGCTGACATAGCCTTGCTTTTGAACCAACTTGATGATCTGCTGATGTCTTGGTATCTGTTTCACTCATTGCTCCCTGAACGAGGTTGGTCGGCGATTTCGAAAAGCCGCATTCGATAGTTGTCTTGTGACTATTGTGCTCGAATTTGACCATGGAAAGAAGAGGGAGTCATAAGGAACAAGGGCTAAGACGCAAAAAGGGCGCTTGAGTTGCGCCCTTAGTTGCTTAATGATGCGGTGATTTAGTCGTCATCGTCGTGCATTTGTGCCCAAGTTTGAGCACACTTCACAGCACGTTTCCAACCTTTATAGCGTCGGTTTCGTTTTTCTTCGTCATGATGAGGAACGAAAGTACGATCCAATACCGCTTTATTTTGCAGTTCATCAATGTTGTTCCAGTAGCCAACCGCCAAACCCGCTAAATATGCCGCACCTAGCGCAGTGACTTCAGTAACTTCAGGGCGATGAACTTCAGTGTCCAATACGTCAGACTGGAATTGCATGAGGAAGTTATTGGCAACCGCACCACCATCGACACGAAGGTTTGCGAGCTTTATACCAGAGTCTGCTTGCATTGCATCGAGTACATCGCGCGTTTGATAAGCAATCCCTTCTAATGTTGCGCGTATGATGTGACTGGAGTTAACACCGCGAGTTAGGCCGACAATCGTACCACGTGCATACGCATCCCAGTATGGGGCACCCAGTCCGGTGAATGCAGGAACAACGTAAACCCCATTTGACGAATCCACCTTAGTTGCAAAGTATTCAGAGTCTTTCGCGTCGGCAAGTAATTTCATCTCATCACGTAGCCATTGAATCGAAGCGCCACCCATAAATACAGCACCTTCTAGAGCATACGATGGCTCACCTTTTGGTCCACAAGCTAAGGTAGTTAGAAGACCGTTCTTCGACGTTACTTTTTCTTTGCCTGTGTTCATTAACAAGAAGCAGCCAGTACCGTAGGTGTTTTTAGCTTGTCCTGCTTCGACACACATTTGCCCGTAGAGTGCGGCTTGTTGATCTCCGGCAATACCAGCGATGGGGATTCGGGTTCCGCCTTTACCACCAATGTTCGTTTGACCATAAACTTCAGAAGAACATTTTACCTCGGGCATCATGGATGCGGGGATGCCTAACTCATCAAGCATCTTCTGATCCCAACAGAGATCATTGATGTTAAATAGCATAGTTCGTGAAGCATTGGTGTAATCAGTTACATGAACACGACCTTGCGTCATCTTCCAAACAAGCCATGTATCTACAGTACCAAATAGTAACTTACCTGCTTTCGCGTCTTCGCGAGCACCTTCGACGTTATCAAGAATCCATTTTACTTTAGTTCCCGAGAAGTATGGGTCGAGCACTAAGCCAGTGTTGTCACGCACGTAATCTTCAAGGCCACGCTGTTTTAAATCTTCACAGATATCTGCGGTACGGCGACATTGCCAAACAATTGCGTTGTAGACAGGTTTGCCCGTTTCTTTATTCCAAACAACAGTGGTTTCACGTTGGTTAGTGATACCGATACCCGCTAATTGGTCGCTGCGGATACCTGACTTACCAAGAGCTTCAACCAGTGTTGAGCTTTGAGTTGCCCAAATTTCGAGAGGATCGTGCTCAACCCAACCTGCTTTAGGATAAATTTGTGTGAACTCACGTTGGGCAACACTTACAATGTTTGCATCGTGGTCGAGGATTACGGCGCGAGAGCTTGTGGTGCCTTGGTCTAGGGCAACAATATACTTTTGCTCAGTCATGGTAAGAATCCTTTTTGTTTCGTTACTTTTAATTTTAGTTAATTCAGGGCTGAAAGGTTATGCGCGCGCTTCTTGCGCTTCGTCTTCTTGTTCACATTGGTTGGGAATTGTGCAGCCGTGGCCTTCTTGAGGCAAATAAGCTGCAATGGCTTTCGGGTATAACCAACCACCAAAACATGCGCCAGCGATCGGGGCAAGAATCGGAACGATGAAGTATGGGATTTCTTTCGCGCCTGTAAGTGCGTAGTCCCAGCCTGCGAAATAAGCGAACAACTTAGGCCCAAAATCACGAGCAGGGTTCATGGCAAAGCCTGTTAGCGGGCCCAGTGAACCACCAATCACAGCAATTAGAATACCGATCAGTAGTGGGTTCATTGCGCCACGAGAAGCACCGTTGTTTTCATCTCCGAGCGCCAAAATCACAAACATAAGTACAGCGGTAATAACAAATTCCACAGAAAAGGCGCCAAAGAAAGAGAGTGAAGCATGTGGGTAAGTTGAGAAAATTCCAGCTGTTGCGAGCGCATCCTGGCTGCTACGTGCGAAACCGTGAGCAATTTCATAATCGGTAAATAAGTTGCTATATAGCGCGTATACCAATGCTGCCGAGCAAAACGCACCTAGCAGTTGTGAAATGATGTAAGGGATGACTTTGGCTTTATCAAAGCCATGAAATGCCGCCAGAGCGATAGTCACAGCTGGGTTAATATGGGCACCTGAAACACCTGCGGTGCAGTAAATCGCAATGGCGACGCCTAGGCCCCACATAATGCTGATTTCCCATTGTCCGAATGTTGCCCCTGTTAATACCAAAGCAGCAACGCAGCCAACGCCAAAAAAGATAAGTAATCCTGTCCCGATGAACTCGGCCAAGCACTCACCTAAGAGTGTAGGTTGTTTGTTCGTTGTCATAGTAAGAGTCCTTTAATAATTATGCTTGTCTAGCACGGCTCTATTGTGCATATGTAAACGTTTGCGAAAACAAACGAGCGTTAAAAGTGAGCGTTTGAGCATAAAAATGTTAATCAAAGTGTTTGTTTTTGTTAAATGGCGCATCTTTTGAACAAAAAGGAAAGCTGATAAAACAATCATCAAGGAGGAGGACTTATCTAGAAGGTTAAAACTACCGATGGAAAAATGATTACACAAACTGGTAAGAGGAGTTTTGTGAGGCCACGCCACTATTGATGATTAATCATTCATATCTAGCAAATCTATCCACATTAAGAGCAAATAAATTACAACCGATGCGGAGGCGAGCTTGGCTTGTTTCGTTAACACATTTTGTTGTGGTTAGCACCGTAACTAAATATGTGAAAAGTGGAATCACGCGCTAATTATTTGACTTTAATACACTGTATTTACTCAGATTTAATTCTTATGCAACATTTGTCACAGAAATAAATTGAATTCCTAATAGAATGCATTTTCTTTCGAACGAAACTTATTTTTGCTCGTTCGAGTTTTTAAGTCCTTACCATCGCTCAAATTATAATGAGGCCCCTATGTTTGGAATATTTAAACCTAAGGCGCATATCGATCGCTTACCCACCGATAAGATCGATGGCGCTTATTCACGTTTACGTTGGCAGCTTTTTATCGGCATCTTTGTCGGTTATGCAGGCTATTACCTAGTACGTAAAAACTTCAGCCTGGCTATGCCTTACCTCATTGAGCAAGGTTTTAGTCGCGGTGACCTTGGTGTTGCGCTTGCCGCTGTATCTATTGCTTATGGTCTGTCAAAATTCTTGATGGGTAGCGTGTCTGACCGTTCCAATCCACGTTATTTTTTAAGCGGTGGCTTGTTGATGTCAGCGCTTGTGATGTTCTGTTTTGGTTTTATGCCCTGGGCAACAGGAAGTATCGCAGCCATGTTTATTCTGCTGTTCTTGAATGGTTGGTTTCAAGGGATGGGCTGGCCAGCCTGCGGACGAACCATGGTGCACTGGTGGTCACGCAAAGAGCGGGGAGAGATCGTCTCTGTTTGGAATGTGGCACACAATGTCGGCGGTGGCTTAATTGGCCCGCTGTTTATACTAGGTCTATGGGCGTTTAACGATGACTGGCGAACTGCTTTCTATGTGCCCGCTTTCTTTGCCACTCTTGTTGCGATCTTTATCTGGTTTACGGTGCGTGACACACCTCAGTCTTGTGGTTTACCACCGATCGAAGAGTACAAAGACGACTACCCAGATGATTACGATAAATCTCACGAAAAAGAGATGACGGCAAAGGAAATCTTCTTTAAATACGTCTTCTCTAACAAGCTACTTTGGTCGATTGCAATCGCCAATGCATTTGTTTATTTGATTCGCTACGGGGTGTTGGACTGGGCTCCGGTTTACCTTAAAGAGGCGAAAGACTTTTCAGTAGACAAATCTTCTTGGGCCTACTTCTTATATGAGTGGGCAGGGATACCAGGTACGCTTTTGTGCGGTTGGATTTCAGACAAACTGTTCAAAGGTCGCCGAGCACCTGCTGGCATTTTGTTTATGGTTCTGGTTACGGTGGCTGTTTTAGTATACTGGTTTAACCCAGCCGGCAACCCGGCAGTTGATATGATGGCGTTGGTCGCGATCGGTTTCTTGATTTACGGCCCGGTGATGCTGATTGGTTTATATGCGCTAGAACTTGCACCTAAGAAGGCTGCAGGAACGGCTGCTGGTTTGACGGGGTTGTTTGGTTACTTAGGTGGTGCAGTGGCTGCGAATGCGATTATGGGCTACACGGTTGACCACTTCGGTTGGGATGGTGGATTTATTATCCTAGTCGGATCTTGCATCACTTCTATTGTTTGTTTGACTTATGCTTTTATTGGCGAGCGAGCACATCACGAGCAAAAAGCCCGCGAGAAGGAAGCGCTAGCGTAAAAACGGGCTTAGTATTTCCAACAAAAACAATGTCAGTTAAGAGCAAGCTTATTGTTACATACCAATAGGTAAGCGAAAAAATCCCCCAACAGGTTGCTGCTGGGGGATTTTACTATTTAGACTATTCGCTCGTTAACCTAAAATTAGTTGTTGCTGTGAAGCTCTGAGTTCAGCTCTACCGCTGTTTTGTTCGCCAGACATTCAATTTGGCCTGTTACTGAATTGCGACGGAATAGCAGATCAGAAACACCCGCTAGGTCGCGAGCTTTAACTACTTCGACTTCTTTCCCTTCAGCAATCATGCGAACTTTAGAACCAGCCGTTACATATAGACCGGATTCAACAGTACAACGATCACCTAGTGGGAAACCTAGACCTGCGTTAGCGCCTAGCAGTGAGTTCTCACCGATAGAAACAACCACTGTACCGCCGCCAGACAGAGTACCCATGATAGATGCACCACCGCCGATGTCTGAACCGTTACCCACAACAACACCAGCAGAAATACGGCCTTCAACCATGCTTACACCTGTTGTACCTGCGTTGAAGTTAATGAAGCCTTCGTGCATAACTGTTGTACCTTCACCCACGTGCGCACCAAGGCGTACACGAGAAGTATCAGCGATTCGAACGCCCGTTGGTACCACGTAGTCGACCATTTTAGGGAACTTGTCGACACAATCTACAGACAGTGCACGACCTGCTAGGCGAGCTTCGATTTGACGATCTGCCAGTTCTGGTAGGTCGATAGGACCTTCGTTAGTCCAAGCAATGTTGTGCAGTAGACCGAAGATACCGTCTAGTACAGTACCGTGTGGTTGCACTAGGCGGTTAGAGATAAGTTGTAGCTTTAAGAAGCCTTCAGCAACCGATGCTGGTTTTTCATCTGTCGCTAGCACAACCAGCACTAGTGGTTGTGAAGATTCAGCCGCTTTTGCTGCGAATGATGCGTTTACTGCGTCACCGTTTGCTTCAAATGCGCCAGCGATCTCCGCACTTTGAGCCGCAGAGATTTCGATAGCTTGGTTACCTTGCTCGTAACCTGCCACTTTAGCAACGGCATCGACAAGTGCATCTGCTGGGTTAAGCACTGGATTAGGGAAAAACGCTTCGATGATTTTTCCATCACGGTTTTTGGTTGCCGTACCAAAGGCTAGAGAAAAGTAAGCCATGTTGAATCTCCTTGTTTGAAATCATTTTAAGATACCCTTGACTTTGAAGCCGTCAATGCAACGGATTTGGGTATCGAGCATCGTTGCTCTCAAATTAGTTAAAGTCATCATAAAGAGAGGTTGTGAGACTTTAAAGAGCTGGAATAGATAAAGTCTGTAAGACGATATTTTTTGTCTCTTTGGCGATATGTTGTCTTTTTGCCTATATTGCAGTTTTGCTAGTCACCATTTATCACTAGGAAAAAAAGAGCCCGAAGCAGTGCTTCGGGCTCTTGAGTAAGACTTTACTTATAACTGATTGGCGCTGCGCTTTTTGCGCTTATTACTGTTTATATAGCTTTATACTACCAACCGTTCATACCCGTGAGCTGGGTATGTGAAGCAAGCAATTACTTGCTTAGGTCTTCTGCGTGCTCAGATAGGAACGCTGCAACACCTTTTGGAGATGCGTCCATACCTGCTTTACCTTCTTCCCACTGTGCAGGGCACACTTCACCGTTTTTCTGGTGGAAGTTTAGAGCGTCAACCATGCGTAGCATTTCGTCGATGTTACGGCCTAGTGGTAGGTCGTTAACTACTTGGTGACGTACAAGGCCTTCTTCGTCGATTAGGAAAGAACCACGGAAAGCAACGCCTGCTTCTGGGTGCTCAACGTCGTATGCTTTACAGATTTCGTGCTTAACGTCAGCAACTAGTGGGTACTTAACTTGACCGATACCGCCATCTTCGATAGCAGTGTTACGCCATGCGTTGTGTGAGAACTGAGAATCAATTGAAACACCGATTACTTCAACACCTTTAGCTTGGAAATCAGCTAGACGGTTGTCGAAAGCGATTAGCTCAGATGGGCAAACGAAAGTGAAATCTAGTGGGTAGAAGAAAACAACCGCTTTCTTACCTTTAGTGAACTCTGCAAAGTTGAAGTTATCAACGATCTCGCCGTTACCTAGAACAGCAGCAGCAGTAAAATCTGGGGCTTGACGACCTACTAGTACCATTTTTTTGCTCCTAAAATATATGGTTAGTTCCAAACCAAGCTAAGTGTTTTTGGTTTGGTCCGTGTTTGTACGCGACAAACTATAGTACACATTGTAGTATGTAAAAAAGCGAATTAAATAGATTAAGTTAATCGAAAAAAGCGATAAGTTAGATTTTATTAACTTGGTCAATATCTACTCGAGAATTGTAAATAAATCTATGAATAAGTGGCCTAGCCTCAAACAGTTACATTATCTGATCACCTTGTATGAAACCCGCCATTTTAGTGATGCGGCTGAAAAGTGCTTCGTTAGCCAATCGACCTTAAGTAAAGGTATTCAAAACTTTGAAGAGCTGATTGGTTGCCCTCTTTATGAAAAGAAAGATAAAAAGAGCCCGCTAGTCTTTACTAGGGCAGGAGAGTTAGTGGTTCAACAAGGGCGCGAGCTACTGGCTAAAGGGCAAGATTTGGTTGAATTGGGTCGTTTGTGCCAGGGTGGCGAAATGGAAGGGCAGTTGCGCGTCGGCTGTATTCCGACAATTGCCCCTTTTTTACTGTGCGACTTAGTTCAAGAAGTCAACCAACGTTTCCCGCAGCTTAACCTTCTATTAAGAGAGGACACCACGACCAATCTGTTAGATGCGCTTCGTCACGGTGAGCTAGATGTACTTATCTTGGCTCTACCAGTGGAAATTGATGGAATGGATAGCCGTATTGTCGGAAACGATCCTTTCCGGATGATCATCAGCCAAAATCAAGCCGATGCGATTCGCACCCCAATTAAGTATGCGGATTTACCTAATGAGTTCGTCTTTCTGCTAGAGAAAGAGCACTGTTTAACTGAGCATGCGGTCTCTGCGTGCCAACTTACCGATAAAGAGAAGATTAACCCGTTTTCTGCCACGAGTTTACACACCTTGGTTCAAATGGTGGCCAATGGAATGGGGACAACCTTTATCCCGCAAATGGCCATCGATCACGGATTAATTGAAAACCAAAATTTGGTGGTGGTTGATGCTCCAGGACAGCAGGCTCATCGTCATATTGGCTTAGTTTGGCGTCCAAGCTCATCTCGAGTGAACACTTTTAATCAATTAGCAGATGTTGTATCTGAGCTACTTTAGCGATAAGTCGTAGCTGATTACTTGGCTATATCCATAAAAAGCGCACTGGTTTTGGTGCGCTTTTTAGCATTTTATTCTGTTGGTAAACTTTAACTTGTAAAATTTTACAAAGAAATCTTGATGAAGCTTTCATTAAATTGTGAAATTTCACAGTGTCAATTTTACAACCAGTCAAATTTCCCCTGTTTGATCTCTCCGTTGCATATCATCTATAAGCCCAGCCCTAATTGGGTTTTCTCTCAATTGCTGATAATTAAACGTCTGTTTAAAACGTTTTCACAGGCGTAATTTTGCTGTAATTAAATTACGTAACTACTTACACTTTGGTGACCCAAATCAATAGTTTTATGCTAACCGAATAAAACTTTGAATTTAACGATTTGTTTACTTTTGCTCTTTTACTTAAACGCATGTTGGTATAGCTTAAATGCAGGCTTAGTAAGACTTATGTCTAGATTGAAAAGCGATTTAAGCTCAGTCAATCTAACAGCCAACAATACAAAGAAAGCAATCAAGTGATGGTCAATGAGGATGTTTGATTGTTGTTTGATAGTTACAAATGTAACTTGAAATAGACTAAGCAAACCCTGAGTGATAGAAGAAAATTGAAGGTGAATTAATAGCACCCAGTTTCAGCACTCTGGATAGTTAAGGAAGAAATTATGCTCGCCAACACACCAGATAGAGAAAAAACAACAGTAGAAGCCCAAGAAACCCTACTAACCGAAGGCATGCTTGATGTCACTGGTACCCTTTCACCAGAGCATCAGGCGATTTTCCCTGTTGAAGCCCAAACCTTTTTGTCTCTACTGTGTGACAAGTTTGCTGGCCGAGTTGATGAGCTACTAGCGACTCGTGAAGAGAAGCAGGCGCGCATCGACGCTGGCGAATTGCCGGATTTTCTTGAAGATACATTAGATATCAGAGAAGGAAGCTGGAAGATCCAAGGGATTCCTAAAGATCTGCAAGATCGCCGCGTTGAGATTACTGGTCCAACTGACCGAAAAATGGTGATTAATGCGCTGAATGCTAACGTAAAAGTGTTCATGGCGGATTTTGAAGACTCATTGGCTCCCGCTTGGGATAAGGTGCTTGATGGTCAAATTAATCTGCGCGACGCAGTGAATGGCAATATCAACTACACCAATCCGGCAAACGGCAAGCACTATGAGCTGGAAGAAGATCCGGCGGTTTTAATCTGCCGAGTACGTGGTCTCCATCTCAAAGAAAAACACGTGACGTTTAACGGTCAGATTATCCCAGGGGCGTTGTTTGACTTCGCGCTTTACTTTTACAACAACTACACCAGCCTGTTGAAAAAAGGCAGTGGCCCTTACTTTTACATCCCTAAGTTGCAGTCTCATCACGAAGCGAAATGGTGGAGCGACGTATTTCACTTTACCGAAGATTACTTTGGTTTAGATACTGGCACTATCAAAGCAACGGTACTAATAGAAACGCTACCTGCGGTATTTGAAATGGATGAGATATTGTTCTCACTCAAAGAGCATATTGTTGGCCTTAACTGTGGTCGATGGGACTACATCTTTAGCTATATTAAAACTCTAAAAAAACACCCCGATCGCGTGCTGCCGGATCGTCAGGTGGTGACTATGGACAAGCCGTTCCTAAACGCCTACTCGCGTTTACTTGTTCGAACGTGTCACAAGCGTGGTGCTTTCGCTATGGGAGGGATGGCCGCCTTTATCCCTGCGAAAGACCCACAAACCAATCAACAAGTGCTTGATAAAGTTCATAACGATAAATCGCTAGAAGCGAACAATGGGCACGATGGAACTTGGGTTGCTCACCCTGGCCTTGCTGACACTGCATTAGCGGTGTTTGACTTAGCACTTGGTGAGCGAAGCAATCAGTTGAACGTCTCTCGAAGCCAAGATGCTCCAGTTACCGCACAAGATCTTCTTGCGCCTTGCGAAGGGGCGATTACTGAGCAAGGCATGCGTCACAACATCCGTGTTGCGCTGCAATACATCGAAGCGTGGATATCAGGCAACGGCTGTGTTCCTATCTATGGCTTAATGGAAGATGCCGCGACCGCAGAAATCTCTCGCGCTTCTATCTGGCAATGGATTCAACACGGCAAATCACTCGACAACGGGCAAACGGTGACTAAACCGCTATTCGAGCAGTACCTAACGCAAGAAATCGAAGTGGTGAAAAGTGAGATTGGCCAAGAGCGTTATGACTCGGGTCGATTTGAAGAGGCTGCCGAGCTAATGGCTAAGCTCACCACCAGTGATGAACTGACCAATTTCTTAACCGTCCCAGGATATGACTTCTTGGACTAAGTAAACCAATAACAACTCAACAATAACGTGAATGTTCTAAGGCAGCGATGGATGTACTGCCAAGGATAAAAGAAACATAGCGCCCATTTACCCACATAAGAAGCGCTCATCAAAAGAGGGATAGACCGATGACTAACTTAACTCGCCGCCAACAAATCGAAGCTCTGGAAAAAGACTGGGCTACTAATCCACGCTGGAAGAACGTTAAACGTCCTTACACGGCTGAAGAAGTGGTAGAACTACGTGGTTCCATGGTACCTGCAAACACCATCGCTCAACGTGGTGCAGACAAGCTATGGTCACTGGTCAACGGTGACGCGAAAAAAGGCTATGTAAACTGTTTAGGTGCTCTAACTGGCGGCCAAGCAGTACAGCAAGCCAAAGCGGGTATCGAAGCTATTTACCTATCAGGCTGGCAGGTAGCGGCGGATAACAACACTGCGTCTACTATGTACCCAGATCAGTCTTTGTACCCAGTAGATTCAGTTCCTTCAGTGGTTAAGCGCATCAATAATTCATTCCGCCGCGCAGATCAGATTCAATGGTCTAATGGCAAGTCACCAGCAGATGAAGGTGGTATTGATTACTTCCTGCCAATCGTAGCGGATGCAGAAGCAGGCTTTGGTGGCGTACTTAACGCATACGAGCTAATGAAGTCGATGATCGATGCAGGTGCTGCAGGTGTACACTTCGAGGACCAGCTAGCGTCAGTGAAAAAGTGTGGTCACATGGGGGGGAAGGTTTTGGTTCCTACTCAAGAAGCGGTGCAAAAATTGGTGGCAGCACGTCTTGCCGCTGACGTATCAGGTACGACAACGTTAGTGATTGCACGTACTGATGCCAACGCAGCAGACCTAATTACTTCAGATTGCGACGCTTACGATGCAGACTTTATTCAAGGTGAACGTACTCAAGAAGGCTTCTACCGCGTACGAGCTGGTATTGACCAAGCAATTGCTCGCGGCCTAGCTTATGCGCCATACGCAGACCTTATCTGGTGTGAAACTGCAACGCCATGTCTAGAAGAAGCGCGTAAATTTGCCGAGGCGATTCATGCTGAGTACCCTGATCAGCTATTGGCATACAACTGTTCTCCATCATTTAACTGGGAGAAGAACCTAGACGCTGAAACCATTGCTAAGTTCCAACAAGAACTGTCGGATATGGGCTACAAGTACCAGTTCATCACGCTGGCAGGTATCCACAACATGTGGTTCAACATGTTTGAGCTAGCGCATGACTACGCGCAGGGTGAAGGTATGCGTCACTACGTTGAGAAGGTACAGCGCCCTGAATTCCAAGCAGCAGAAAAAGGCTACACCTTCGTTGCGCACCAACAAGAGGTAGGTACAGGTTACTTCGATAAGATGACCAATACCATCCAAGGTGGGAACTCTTCCGTAACGGCACTAACAGGTTCTACCGAAGAAGATCAATTTTAATCCCTAGCCAGTAACCTGATATCAGTTAGCTAAAAATGCAGGCTTTAGATGACTGATATCGGGGTTTGGTATTCTAACTAGCATAAACTTTGACATGCTTTTGAGCGACGTAACGTCGCTCTTTTTTTAAGCAAAATCCAATTGAGCACAATTTGTCGTTTACCTTGTATGTGACGGATGTTTAACCATTAGGATATTGGCTTTGTTGTGCAAGCGCGCAATTTAGCTCTACATCGTTAGGTAAAGCACTCATCGCGCCTTTTTGTGTTGTAGCTAATGCACCACAAGCATTACCCCAGCGAATGGCTTCAAGGATTAGCGCCTCTTGTTTCCAGTCATCGTACTGAGCAAGTCGTGCGAGCATGCCGCTTACGAAAGCATCTCCGGCTCCTGTTGTATCGACGACATTAACGCTACTTGAAGCAACATGATATTGCTGACCATTAAACACAGCGAGTGCTCCCTGAGAGCCCAAAGTGATAACGACCAGTGAAATAGGGTATTGCGAAAGGGCACTTAATCCGGCTTCAATCGAGCGGGTTTCCGTTAAATACAGCAATTCTTGCTCTGAAAACTTAACGACATCTGCCATTTGAATGGCACTGATAACAACTGAGCGAATTTCAGCTGGTTGTTGCCAAACCTCGTCGCGCAAATTAGGGTCAAAGCTGACAAAAGCCCCCACCTTTTTTGCAGTTTTCATTGCCGTTAGCGTTGTTGAGCGGCTTGGCTCGTTTGCAAGAGCGATTGAGCAACAGTGTAGCCATTCATTTTTGTTAAAAGTTGGAATGTCTTCGGGTAGCGTAAACTGATCCGCACTTGGCTTTACCATAAAGGTAAATGAGCGCTCGCCCTGGTCATCGAGATCAACAATCACTGTTGAAGTTCGCTGTTTGTCATCGAGTTTTAGGTGTGTGGTGTCAACTTGCTCATTCGCGAGTACATCAGCCATAAAACGGCCGAGAGGATCGTCACCCAAACGTCCAAAAAAACCGCAAAGGCCAGAAAGACGAGCGATACCAACTGCGACGTTAGCAGGCGCCCCACCAGGGCATTTTAGGTAGGTGCTGTCACCCTCTGGAATAAGATCTACGACGGCGTCGCCCGTCAGCCAAACTTTGTTCATCGTATGTTCCTTACAAAGATGCCCATCGGAGCATAGCTAGATGGGCAGGACAGTCGGCAACTTAGGGGGAAGTGAGCCAACTAAATCATAGTTATTGACTATTTTTTACCGGATTGTACATGCGAGTCAGTACAAAAGCGGTCGCGAACGCACTGGCAATAACCGTCAAGTAGCCTAAAACAGCAGAGAATGATTGTGAGTATAGTAAGATACCCGGGATAAAAGTGATCCCCATACCTGTTGCACTGATATCAAGGATGTAAGTGACCAACCCACCTACCGCACCGCCAATCATGCCAAAGAAAAATACCTTGCCATACTGTAGATTGACACCAAATAGCAACGGCTCAGTGATACCAAACAGTGTCGACATCGAAGCGCTGTAAGCATTGCTTTTCTTGAGGTTATCTGTCAGTAGGGTAGCAACAGCAATTGCAGCACCAAACTGCCCCGCCATTGAAGCTGTGCCCAAAGGTTGCAATGGGTTCACGCCAGTTTCATTAAGCAGCCCAATTTCAATCACCCCCAAAGCGTGGTGCAAACCGGTAATGACGATCATTTGCTGAACGGCACCATAGAGGATGTAACCTAGACCCAGTGGTAAGTCGAGAGCCATACGAACGAGAGACGTACAGCCGTGTTCAATGCTTTGTAGAATAGGGCCAAAGCCGAATAAAATCACAAACACTGCAATGGTAATAGTTAAAAGTGGAGTTAAGACTAAATCCATACTGGCTGGGATAAAGCGACGCAGATTGCGCTCTAAGTACGAGACAAACCAACCAGCAAATATCGCGGGCAGTACTGTGCCTTGGTAGCCAACCAGTGGGAAGTTGATTCCAAGTAGACTCACCATCATCGGCTCGGCGCCACCATTGGCGACCACCCAAGCGTTAGGGAGTTGTGGGGCAACCATCATCAAGCCAACAACAATGGCGATAATCGCATTGCCACCAAATTTCTTTGCCGCAGAGTAAGCAATTAAAACGGGTAGGAAGGCAAAGGCAGTATCGGTCAGCATGCTAAATAGCGCCAGCGTTTCGGGTGAAAAATCCACACCAGAATGCAGCATCATGCCACGTAAACCCATCAACAAACCGGTGGTGACTAGTGCAGGGATCAGCGGGATTAATATATCAGCTAAGGTACGAACGACTTTTTGGCTGGCAGTCATATCGGCGAAAGCGTCTTGTTTGAAATCGGTACTTTCAAACTCCCCGCCTAGTGCACGTTTTAGCGAATCATAAACATGAGAAACCTTGCCTGTACCGATGATAAATTGGTGTTGGCCTGATTGGTAAAAATAGCCGCTGATCTGGTTAATGTCTTTCGCTTTGTCTGTGTTGACCTTGTTGTTGTCTTTAAGGATTAGGCGCAGGCGAGTCGCGCAGTGTTCTGCGTTGCGGATGTTGTCTAGGCCCCCGATACTCTCAAGTATCTCGTTTACGGTAGCGTCATAATTCATTCTGTTCACCACATTATTATATTGTAAGGTAGGTTAGTTGGGTATTGAGCTTCGCAACGTTTTCAGTAAATATATTTAGCTGATGGCTTTCTTGCTTAGGAAAGAAAAGACAGGTAAATACATCTCGCCCATTATTAATATAAATTTCAATAATGCTCTGATCGCAGATGAAAGAAATATTATTAATGTCGTAATCTGTAAGGTGTTGACGTTTACAACCATATTTCCAATCTTGGGGGTGATGGTCATATAACTCTCTATCTAAAGTAATAGTATTATTATTGATAGTAAAAGTTAGCTCGTTACCACTTTGTGTATTTAGTGATATAGTTAGATTCTGGTTATTAGATAAATTATCTAGTGTCAAAGAAAATGATAAACTATCTAGTTCAACTCCTTGGTTAATAAGTAAATGTCCATTTTTCGTTTTAAACGAACCTGAATTAATTATGTTTGGTTTTTGCAGTAGTCTATTGTTTTCTACAGCAAGCTCTCTTGTTAAGGTTAAGCAATTAATCCAACCATATTGTTCGCTTGGTAAGTGATCGTCAGTTCCAGCCCATGCAATTAAGGTTTGTTGCGTGGGAGTATTCGCCAATGTCTGTGGTGCGTAGAAGTCAAAGCCCCGATCCAACTCATCCCAGTGGATGACTTCGAACCTGAGCTGCTCAAAGTCGACACGGCCTAAGCAGTAGACAACATTGAACTTGTTGTGAAAACGAGTGCCATTTTTAGCGACACCTTGGGGGGAAAATATCAAGACATCATGACCGTCAATGTTTAGTAAGTCTGGGCACTCATACATGTAGGCTTGAATAAAATTTCCTTCAACATCAATGTTCAGTGGGCCTTTAAACTGCCAGTTGAGTAAGTCTTCAGATTGATAAACAATGATTTCACCTTTTGAGTCAGCCTCTCGTTGAGCACCGAGCAACATAAGGTAGTCGTTACCGTGTTTGATGATTTTAGGATCGCGTACATGGCCGCTATAACCTTGAGGCACGGATTCAATTACAGGATTAAGCGTGTGTTTGGTTACCTGGTTGTTATTATCTAAAATGGCTAAGCACTGATTAGCATCACGCTCATTACCTTGTTTTACATTTCCGGTATAGAAAAGATAAGCATGTTCGTTTTTAACTAGAGCAGCTCCAGAATAGGCACCATGAGATTCATAGCTTTCTGTCGGTATTATTTTTGCGCCATGTTCATGCCAATTTAATAAATCATCTGAGGTTAGATGCATCCAGTGTTTTAGTCCGTGATATGTGTCAAAAGGGAACCACTGATAAAACAAATGATATTGGTTGTTTAAATAACAAAAACCATTGGGATCATTTAATAATCCATGAGGAGGTGTGATATGAAATAAAGGTCGGAGCATTGAATTTGATTTAATTTTATCAAACTTTTCTTTATCTAATTCAGTCACCATGTTGATGGTTTTATATTTTTGTTGTTGCACTTGTCGTTACCTAATAACCTTGGGTTGAGAAAATCATAGTGACGCTTAGAAATAGTTGAAATAGTACTGAAGTTTTGATGGCTAGAATTGGAGGTAAATTGAACGAATTGAGATTGTCTTGTGATGTAACACAAAGTCTTGTTACATGGTGTTGGTTAATATGTAGTGCTAAGTAATTGGTGGTTTGGATGGATATGCGATGACAATTCGAGATGTAGCAAAAAGGGCAGGGGTCTCAATTGCGACTGTATCGCGAGTGCTGAATGGGAATGAGCGCGTTTCGGCAGAGGCAAAGCAAGCCGTTGAAGTAGCAGTGAATGAGCTTAACTATCAGAAGCCGCCGGAGAAGCGAAAGAAGCCGACTAAATTATTTGCGCTTATCGTACGTAATATGTCTAACCCCTTTTTCTCGCGGCTAGTCGACGTGCTCGAAGAGGAGGCGTATAAACATGGACGCAGTCTGTTGCTGTTTAATAGCCGCAATAACTTGCAACTAGAGAAAACTTTCCTTTCTGAATGCATCAATCATAAAGTGGATGGTGTGTTTCTTGTCCCCCGTTCTTTGAAGAAAGAGCATTTAGCGCCGCTCAATGCATTACCATTTCCTGTGGTACTTTTAACGGCAACGGCTGAGAATACTATGAGTATAGGTACGCACCACCAGCGTGGCGGAGAGCTAGCTGCAAAGCACTTTATCCAGCAAGGTTATCGTCGAGTAGCTTATATCGGTGCTAGCAATACGCAATCTGATCGTTTATTGGGCTATCGAAGTGCACTGAATCAATTGGGTGTAGAGCTTGCAGAGTCGAGAGTTCTTGCACCGTACGACTTAGATGGTTTGCATCAGTTTGTTGATGAGCAAATCACCTTAAGTGAACAGCCGTTAGAAGCCGTGTTTTGCTCAGACGATATTTCAGCCAGTCATCTACACAGCACCTTGCGAGAAAAGCAAGTGAAGCAGCATGTCGATATTATCGGTTTTGATGATACTTTTATTGCTCAGTCACTAGGCTTTTCTAGCATTAAGCAGCCAATCAGAAAGATTGCCTTACTTGGCTTCGACATGATGATTGAAGTGATCCAACAATCGTCTTTTCAGCAGCGTCAGGTGTTGCTTGAACCAACATTAATGGTGCGCGATCAGCCTTCGTTTAAAGTCATGCCCCGCCTGCCAGAAATCTTGCGAAATAATGAGTCATAACGCTAAGGGCATGCGCGCCTCTTAGCGCCAACTACTCGTTGTAAAAATGCTTAGTCAATTTCTTCCGGTTCGATTTCTTCTTGTAATTCGAGCAAGTTAATAGCGATAGAGACAAAATCACTGTCAGTAATAATGCCGACCAACTGACCTTTTTCGACCACAGGTAAGCAACCTACTTTATGTTTTTGCATGTAAACGGCGCTTTCTTTTAATCCTGCTTGTGGCGCAACTGACATAAGACTAGTTTTCATCACTTCATACAGAGGTGTATTAAGTGTATAGGATTGGCTTTCTGGGAGTTTTTGCAAGCTCGATTCTTGAGCAGCAAGGACATCTCGCTGAGAGACGACACCGAGCAGTTTTCTATCCGCATCGATGATTGGGACATGACGGATATCAAGTGCTTCCATCATGCTTTTGGCATCGGCGAGATTGTGGGAGCGGAGAAGCGTATGCGGATTACGCGTCATCATGTCTTCAACCTTAATCATGGCTGCCTCCTGAGTTATTATTCTTGGCTCTTTAAATATAGTAATTTTCTGATTTAGAGTTTGAGAGCTAAACGAGTTTTTACTGCTATAACCGCGACTTTTTTGCGATAAATCAACTGGCGAATCGTTCTATAACAGTATTGATTGGCTCAACAGTTATCAGGCGCAAAAGATTACAATAATTCACATCTCTTTCCTTGCTATTGCTCGCGTGCAGAATATACTAGTCGGCTGCGAAAAACTCGTCGTCTGTTTGTGACAGAATCAGTTCGACTTCCATCACGACAAGATAAACCACGACAAAAGATTTAGTGACATGCAAGTATCAGATTTCCACTTTGACTTACCTGATGAGCTGATTGCTCGTTATCCCCAGCCAGAACGTACAGCCAGCCGTCTACTTCAACTCGATGGCAATAGCGGTGAGCTAAACGATGGCACGTTTACCGATGTGCTAGAGCAAGTGCAACCGGGCGATCTAGTGGTTTTCAACAACACTCGCGTGATTCCTGCACGAATGTTTGGGCGTAAAGAGTCTGGCGGTAAATTAGAAGTGTTAGTAGAACGCGTACTAGATGACAAGAGTATCTTAGCTCATGTTCGCTGTTCTAAGTCACCGAAACCGGGCTCAACCATTTTTATTGGAGAGAACGACGAGTACTCAGCGCAGATGGTGGCACGTCATGACGCGCTGTTTGAGCTGAAATTCAATTCAGAGCAAAACGTTTTGGCGGTGTTGGAAGAGATCGGTCACATGCCACTTCCTCCGTACATTGATCGCCCTGACGAAGATTCAGATAAAGAGCGTTATCAAACGGTTTACAATCAAAAGCCAGGCGCAGTTGCCGCGCCAACCGCTGGTCTGCACTTTGATGAGCCTTTAATTGAAAAAATCAAAGCGAAAGGCGCTGAGTTGGCTTACGTGACACTTCATGTAGGGGCAGGTACTTTCCAACCAGTAAAAGTCGACAATATCAATGATCACCACATGCATGCAGAGTATGTCGAAGTACCACAAGAAGTGGTCGAGGCAATTAATGCGGCTAAAGCGCGTGGCGGCCGAATCATCGCAGTAGGCACCACATCGGTTCGTTCGCTAGAAAGTGCCGCGCAAGATGCGTTGAAAAAAGGTACTGAACTTGTTCCTTTCTTTGGTGATACAGAAATTTTTATCTACCCAGGTTATGAATACCAGTTGGTGGATTGTTTAATCACTAACTTCCATTTGCCAGAGTCAACGTTGATTATGTTGGTGAGTGCATTTGCAGGTTATGAAAATACCATGAACGCCTACAAGCATGCGGTGGAGAACAACTACCGTTTCTTCTCTTATGGCGATTCTATGTTCATCAAGAAAAAAACTGACTAGCTGTATCTTACGCTTCAATAGCTGCGTCAAAAGTGCTCTTAAAGCGTAATATTTTGCTAGTAAGCTTTTTTATAATTTATTGTTTACGAGTGCTAGCAGTAGGCTAGGACGCAAACCAAATAAGTTGGTTTGTATCTCGCATGGAAGGCGACCGCTCCTTATATACCCTAACTATTTAGGGTAGACGGCAAAATGATTACTGTTTTGCTCTGAACTTAATGTCAGACTGTTTCTCTGACAACCGGAGGCTTCGTGAAGTTAAAATTTGATCTTAAGAAAAAAGACGGTGTAGCGCGTCGTGGTCAACTGACCTTTGAACGCGGTACAGTTCAAACACCTGCATTTATGCCAGTAGGTACGTACGGTACGGTTAAAGGCATGACGCCAGAAGAAGTAAAAGGCACTGGTGCTGAAATTCTTCTTGGTAACACTTTCCACCTATGGCTACGCCCGGGTCAGGAAGTGATGAAAATGCACGGTGACCTGCATGATTTTATGAACTGGCACGGTCCTATTCTTACCGATTCAGGCGGTTTTCAGGTATTCAGCTTAGGCAAGATGCGTACTATCACTGAGCAAGGTGTACATTTCCGTAACCCTGTAAACGGAGACAAGATCTTCATGGACGCTGAAAAGTCGATGGAAATCCAAAAAGACCTAGGCTCAGATATCGTTATGATCTTCGACGAATGTACGCCATACCCAGCGACACACGATGAAGCGAAAAAATCGATGGAAATGTCGCTACGTTGGGCACAACGCTCACGTGATCACTTTGATAAACTAGAAAACCCGAACAACCTGTTTGGTATTGTTCAGGGGGGGGTTTACGAAGACCTACGTGATGTGTCGGTAAAAGGTCTAACTGAAATCGGCTTTGACGGTTATGCTGTTGGTGGCCTTGCGGTAGGCGAACCTAAAGAAGACATGCACCGTATTCTAGAGCATACATGTCCACAGCTTCCTGAAGACAAACCTCGTTACCTAATGGGTGTTGGCAAACCAGAAGATTTGGTAGAAGGTGTACGCCGTGGCATCGACATGTTTGACTGCGTAATGCCAACGCGTAACGCTCGTAATGGTCACCTATTTGTAACGGGTGGTGTGATCAAGATCCGTAATGCGAAACATAAAACGGATACAACACCATTAGATCCACACTGTGACTGTTACACTTGTCAAAACTACAGCAAGTCGTACCTTCACCACTTAGAGCGTTGTAACGAAATCTTGGGTGCTCGTCTAAATACGATTCACAACTTACGTTACTACCAGCGCCTAATGGAAAGCATTCGTAAAGCGATTGATGAAGATCGTTTTGACGAGTTCGTGCAAGAGTTTTATGAACGCCGTGGTCGTGAAGTGCCACCGCTAGCAAAAGAACAGTAATTACTGGTTGAAATCATTAGAGCCTTTGGCATTACGCCAGAGGCTTTTGCTAATAAAGTAGGCAAACGCAGGTTATTTTTGAGAGAGCGATCTCTATTAGTCACTCTCAGACTTGAAACTAAAATGCGAAAGCCCAACTTGGATATTAATAAAAAATAATAGAGGACTTTTTAATGTTTATTTCTCAAGCTCACGCAGCAGCAGAAGGCGCTCCAGCAGGCGGCGGTTTTGAAATGCTAATCATGCTAGGTATGTTCGCGGTGATCTTCTACTTCATGATCTACCGTCCACAAGCTAAGCGTGTTAAAGAGCACAAGGGCCTAATGGCTTCGATGGGCAAAGGTGATGAAGTTCTAACAAGCGGTGGTCTGGTGGGTAAGATCACTAAAATCGCAGAAGATAACGACTACATCTCTATCGAGCTGAACTCAAACAACGAAGTTGTTATCAAGAAAGATTTCGTTACTGCAGTGTTACCAAAAGGTACGCTTAAGTCTCTATAAAACAGCTAGAGGATCCTCGCTGTGCTAAACCGCTATCCTATATGGAAGTACCTGATGGTGGTGTTTACCATCGCTATTGCCGCATTGTATGCACTTCCAAATATCTACGGTGAAGATCCGGCTATTCAAGTTACAGGGGCGCGTGGCGCCTCTGTAGATATGTCAACGCTGGATTCTGTCACTCAAGCTCTTGAAAATCAGGGCTTAACTCATAAATCCATTGCTCTCGAAAATGGATCTATTCTCGTACGTTTTAACGACACTGATACGCAAATCAGTGCGCGCGATATTATCAATGAAGCACTTGGTAGCGATAAAATTGTTGCTCTAAACCTTGCACCTGCAACACCTGATTGGCTTGAGTCTATTGGTGCTGCACCAATGAAGCTCGGCCTTGACCTGCGTGGTGGTGTTCATTTCTTAATGGAAGTGGACATGGACGCTGCAATGGAAAAGCTGGTGGGGCAGCAAGAAGAAGCTTTCCGTAGTGAGCTTCGTGAAGAGAAAATTCGTTACCGCGCAATTCGTCCTTCAGGCAAAGATGCGGTTGAAGTTTTACTGCGTAACGAAGAACAGTTGGCTGATGCTGAGCGCATTCTAAAGCAAAACCACCCAGATATGATTTTTACCCAATCAGATTCTGATGGTCGCTTTGCGTTAACCGCTACTTTTACTGAGCAACGCTTAACTGAAATTCGTAACTATGCTGTTGAGCAGAACATCACTATTTTACGCAACCGTGTAAATGAACTCGGTGTTGCTGAACCTTTGGTGCAACGTCAAGGCGCGAGTCGCATTGTTGTAGAGCTTCCTGGTGTTCAAGACACAGCGCGTGCGAAAGAAATTCTTGGTGCGACTGCGACGCTAGAGTTCCGTGAAGTGGACTCTAAAGCCGACCTAGCCGCGGCAGCCAATGGCCGAGCGCCAGCCGGTAGTGAGATCAAACAAGATCGTGATGGCCGCCCTGTAGTGCTGAAGAAGCGCGTAATTCTAGGTGGTTCTAGTATTACCGATGCCAGCTCAAGTGTGGATGAATATGGTCGTCCTCAAGTTAACATCTCGCTAGATAGCGAAGGTGGTAACAAGATGTCTGCGTTCTCGAAAAAGAATATCGGTAAGCTAATGGCAACGGTATTTGCTGAGTACAAAGACAGCGGTCGTCGCACTCCTGAAGGCAAAGTTATCTTGTCTAAGCATGAGGAAGTCATCAACCAAGCAACGATCCAATCGGCTCTTGGTCGTAACTTCCGTATTACTGGTATCGACTCTGCGGCAGAAGCGCACAACTTAGCCTTGCTACTTCGTGCTGGTGCATTGATTGCGCCTATCTCTATCGTAGAAGAGCGTACTATTGGTCCTTCTATGGGTCAGCAGAACATCGATATGGGTATTCAGGCGTGTATCTTTGGCTTGGCTGCGGTCATGCTGTTCTGTCTGATTTACTACCGTAAGTTTGGCCTGTTTGCTAACTGTGCCTTGATCGCTAACATCATTCTTATTATTGGTGTTATGTCGATGATCCCAGGAGCGACGATGACGCTACCCGGTATCGCGGGTATCGTGCTTACCGTAGGTATGGCGGTCGATGCCAACGTATTGATCTTTGAGCGTATTCGCGAAGAGCTACGTGATGGACGCAACCCTCAGCAAGCGATTCATCAAGGTTATGCCAATGCGTTCAGTACCATTGCCGATGCCAACATCACCACCTTGATCACAGCAATCATTCTATTTGCAGTCGGTACGGGTGCGATCAAAGGTTTCGCGGTAACGCTGTCTATCGGTATTATCACTTCTATGTTTACTGCTATCGTCGGAACGCGTTGTATCGTGAACCTACTTTACGGTGGTAAGCGCATTGATAAATTGTCGATCTAAGGCTAGGAATTAGTATGTTTCAGATTCTAAAAGCAGAGAAAACGATCGACTTTATGCGTTGGTCGAAGCTGGCATTTGTTTTATCTATCTTAATGATTGGTGCCTCGATCTTTACTCTTTCAACTAAGTGGTTGAACTGGGGTCTAGATTTTACCGGTGGTACCTTAATTGAGGTCGGTTTTGAACAGCCAGCTAACCTAGAAGAGATTCGTGGCGCACTAGAAGCGAATGGCTTTGGTGATGCAACGGTACAAAACTTTGGTAGTGCACGCGATGTAATGGTGCGCTTGCGCCCACGTGACGATGTTGCGGGTGAGAAGCTAGGCAACCAAATCCTTAATGCGATCAAAGATGGTACGGGTGAAAGCGTTGAAATGCGCCGTATCGAATTCGTTGGCCCGAATGTCGGTGATGAGCTAACAGAAGCAGGTGGTCTTGCTATCCTTGTTTCTCTTATCTGTATCCTTATCTACGTTTCGGTGCGATTCGAGTGGCGTTTGGCTGCCGGTGCAGTAATGGCGCTTACCCATGACGTTATCATTACGCTGGGTATCTTCTCACTGATGCAAATTGAAGTTGACCTGACGATCGTCGCGGCGCTATTAACCGTTGTCGGTTACTCGCTCAACGATACCATTGTTGTTTTTGACCGTATCCGTGAAAACTTCCGTAAGATGCGAAAAGGTGAACCCGCAGAGATCATGAACAGCTCAATTACCCAAACATTGAGCCGTACTTTGATTACTTCAGGTACGACCTTGTTCGTGGTTATTGCGCTGTTTACACAAGGTGGCGCTTTGATTCACGGCTTCGCAACCGCGCTTCTACTAGGTATTACGGTTGGTACTTACTCTTCAATCTATGTGGCTTCGGCGCTAGCATTGAAACTGGGTATTACTAAAGAACACCTAATGCCACCTCAAGTAGAAAAAGAAGGTGCAGAGTTCGACGAGATGCCATAAGGCACTCTGAACTAGCTAAACGAAAGCCGCTGAAACTCAGCGGCTTTATTGTTTATAAAGGGAGTTAAATGATTCGTTACTTTACGTTTTTCACGTCACTACTACTTAGTACTACGCTGTCGGCGAACACTCTTGTTTTACCCAGTGAAACCGCTGAAGAGCTAAAAGCGTCGATCCAATCTTCGTGGATGCACTGTGAAGAACACCAATGGTGTATTGATGAGCTTTTTTATTACCGGGAAAGCTTTATCGCCGAGGCTAATATTACCAATCGCAAGTTCACCATCGAATTACTGGCAGAGTACACACCTCATTTGCTTTCTCAGTTGCAGCTACACTTACGCCAAGATGGTTTTCGCCTAATTAAAGCGGATATTGAAGGGGTAGAGTTTAATGTAGAGTCAGCGATCAAAGAAGCTTCTGTTGCCGAAGCGGACAAGGCGTTGATACTGTTTCTGAATCGGTATCCTTCAGCGGCTACTCGTAAGTTAAGCTGGCAAACACATCGATGGGATGCCCGGCTTTACAGTGATGGAGAACTCGTCTCGCTAACGTTTATCCTACGCGGGGCTGCATCAGGTAGAGATTGAGGTACGAGGCGTAGATCTTTGATACCTGCCTTCTTATTTATACTCCATTAACAGCGCTTTACGTACTTTGGGTTGGTGCATGTTCGAGCGAGTGGCAAAAATACTGTCTGTCGGAATGTTTTTAGGAAAAGGGTTACCTAAAAAAGTCTGATACAGAGCGTACACACCTCTATAACCCATTTCATATGGCTGCTGTATAACGAGTCCATAAATACGACCATCAGATAAGGCCTCTATAAGGAGTTTGTTGGAGTCGAAGCCAATATGCACCAGACCGCTTGGTGTTTCTAGTGACGCTAAAGCAATTAACACTGCGAGGGTTGTTGATTCATTTGGGGTGAAAATGCCATCTAGTTGCTGAACTTTTCCTGCAAGGATTTCTTTGGCATTTTTACGCGCGTCGCCAATTTTTAGCCCTAAATAGCTATCTTCAACAATCATCAATCCAGACGATGTCGCACCATCTTTAAACCCGCGCTCCCTATCGTCTGTTGAAACAACCCCTTTTTCCATTCTTAGCAGAGCGACTTTGCCTTGGTTGCCAAGTTTTTTAGCCATTTTGGTCCCGGCAAGGAACCCAGCGTGGTAGTTGTCTGTTGCGATAACGCTGACAATCTCTGCTGAGCCTGTATCCCGGTCGATATAAACGGTCGGAATATCAAGCTGTTTAAGCCGTGCTACATCATCAGCTCTATCTTTGGAGTTCGGAGCGAGTAGCAATCCAATGCATTGATTTTTCACTACTTGGTCGATAACCATACGTTGAGCACTAATGTCCGATTCATCTTTGGGGCCACGAAAATAAATCCTATACCCTAACTCTTGTGCCGCTTTTTCGCTGCCAGCTTTAACCGATAGCCAAAAGTCATGAACAGAGCCAGCAGGAACAACGCCAATGCAATCTTGCGATAATGTATGGGTACTGAAACTTAGCAGCATCACCACCACTAATTGATATAGTCTTTTGCCAATCAAGATGCTCATCCTTTAGTCACAATGGACTTGTGTTTTCTATTATTAAGCATAGTGCGTCTCGTTCAGTAAGCATCAAATAGCCAGTTAGAAAGAAATGAGAGTCGAAGAGAGGAGGCGATCATTTAGAGAGACATTAGTGAAGATCTTGTTATGATGAGTAAAACTCAAAGAACAGGAAGCATGTAATGCCACATTTACGTTTTAGAGCAGTAGAGCCGCAAATGGTCCAAACACTGTCAAAATCACTTATCGACGATCTGCAGCCGCATATGGATTGTCCACGTGAAGACTTTACCTTTGAGTACATCTACACCACTTTTTATCATGAGGGAGAAGTGAACCAAGCTTACCCATTCGTCGAAGTGTTATGGTTTGATCGCGGCCAAGAGACACAAGATGCTGTGGCTAAGATCATCACTCACCAAGTTCGTGGCATGATAGGTGAAGATGTCGATGTTGCGGTGATTTTTACAGCGCTAGAAGCAAGCAGCTACTATGATAATGGTGAACATTACTAGCTAGGGAAGGTAGGGATGAGAATCAATAAAATGCGAATCACAGTGCTCTTATCCTTATTTTTTATGTCGAGTGTTCCCGCTCTAGCCACGCCTTGGGAGCAAATCAAAGCGCCCTCCAAACAAACACCTCAAGCCATTGGTAGTTATGCTAACGGCTGTTTAGTTGGTGGTTCAGCACTGCCACTACAAGGCGAAGGCTATCAAGTTTTACGCAGTCAGCGCGCGCGATATTATGGTCACCCGAGTGCGGTGAGTTTTATTCAAAGATTGGCTGAGTTGACTAAGCATAAGCTCAACACCAGGTTGCTTATTGGTGATATTTCTCTGCCGCAAGGTGGGCGATTTTCATCCGGTCATACTAGCCACCAAACAGGGCTCGATATTGATATTTGGCTGCGCTTGGCGGACTCACCGCTTTCACCAACAGATCTAGAGCAGCCAATGCCGATGAGTGTAGTCAACCTAAAGCAATATGCGCTGCTAAAAAACAGTTGGGATGCACGTCATTTTCAACTGATAAAAATGGCCGCAAGTGACGAGCAAGTCGCGCGGATATTTGTTCACCCGGTGATCAAAGAAAAACTCTGCACGACGGAAGGGGAACTAGAAAGGGAATGGCTGCGTAAAGTTCGACCTTGGTGGGGGCACCACTACCATATGCATGTGCGATTGAAGTGTCCTCAAGGGAGCATGATTTGCAAACCCCAAGCCGAACCGCCGAAAGGGGATGGCTGTGGTTCAGAGTTGGTGAGTTGGAAACCTCAGCCTAAACCCGCCGCAGCTAAAGTCACCGCTGCTAAGCCTAAAAAGAAGAAAACGAAAGTGATGCCTATCCAGTGTCAGCAACTGCTTCAAGATATATAACAAAAAAACGCCGCTCAATTGAGCGGCGTTGCTATTTAAGCTAAACCCTGAATAATGACGAACTTCTCTAACAGCTCTTCTTCAGTTTCAACGTGGTTCGGGTCTGTAATGATACATTTTGTTATCGGGCATACAGACTGGCACGTTGGCTTTTCATAATGACCTTTACACTCAGTACAGAGATCGGGGTCGATCTCAAAGATAGAGTCACCCATAGTAATCGCGCCGTTAGGACACTCTGGGTCACACATATCACAGTTGATGCACTTGTCAGTAATCAGTAGCGCCATTACTTACTTACCAGTTGGGTTACGAGTATCCTGACCTGAGTTTAGGTTACGCATTAACAGGCCGTATTCTAGATCCATATCTTCTGGAACTGGAATAAATACGAAATGGCCGTTTCCTTTTGCGTCCTCAATGTTCTCTGACTTACGGTTTTCCATTGCTTCAAGAGTGAAGATGACGTTGCCTTTTGGTGTCATTAGCTCAAGGCTGTCACCAACAACGAATTTGTTTTTTACTTCAACTTCCGCAAGGTCGCCACGGCGCTTGCCAGTAAATTCGCCAACAAATTGCTGTGCATCAGAAACCGAGTAACCGTAGTCGTAATTTTGATATGCGTCGTGAGTGTGACGACGTAAGAAGCCCTCGGTATAACCACGGTGTGCTAGGCTCTCTAGCGTACCCATTAGGTTTTCATCAAATGGCTTGCCTGCAACTGCGTCATCAATCGCTTTACGGTAAACCTGCGCAGTACGAGCACAGTAGTAGAATGACTTAGTACGACCTTCGATCTTCAGTGAGTGAACCCCCATCTTAGTTAGGCGCTCCACGTGCTGAACAGCGCGCAGGTCTTTAGAGTTCATGATGTAAGTGCCGTGCTCATCTTCGTAAGCGGCCATCTTTTCTTCTGGACGATGTGCTTCAGAAAGTAGTACCACTTCGTCGGTTGGTTTGCCACGGCCGATCGTCGTTTCTGGACGCTCATCTTGAACTTCAACAGCTTGTGCTTGTGTTGGATCGAATTTCTCAACGATATCGCCAGTGTCGTTCTCTTTGCCTTCTTCAACTTTGTACTCCCAGCGACAGGCGTTTGTACACGTCCCTTGGTTAGGGTCACGCTTGTTGATGTAGCCAGACAATAGGCAGCGGCCCGAGTAAGCCATACATAGCGCACCGTGAACGAACACTTCTAGTTCCGTTTCTGGGCAGTGCTGGCGAATTTCTTCGATCTCTTCAAGAGAAAGCTCACGAGAAACAATCACACGCTCAACGCCGTTTGCCGCCCAGAACTTAACCGTTGCCCAGTTCACTGCGTTCGCTTGAACTGACAGGTGAATAGGCATTTCTGGGAACGCTTCACGAACCATCATGATCAGACCTGGATCAGACATGATGAGTGCGTCAGGGCCCATTTCAACAACCGGTTTAAGGTCGCGGATAAAGGTTTTTAGCTTAGAGTTGTGCGGTTGGATGTTACATACCACGTAAAGCTTTTTGCCTTGGGCATGCGCTTCGTCGATACCGATTTTAAGGTTCTCGTGGTTGAACTCGTTGTTACGTACTCGAAGGCTGTAACGAGGTTGGCCAGCGTATACCGCGTCTGCGCCGTAGGCAAATGCGTAACGCATGTTTTTAAGGCTACCTGCAGGTGACAGTAGCTCTGGTACGAATGCTTTCTCAGTCATGTGTAATTCTCTTAATCTGATCTCAAGTCAGGCCGATTCCACCACATGGGATCGGGGGCGCAGATTTTACGTTAAAATGTGACTTGTGACCAGAGTTGAATGTGAACGAAATTTGTTCGAGGCATGAATGGCCAGAATCGCTATAGCTTTCCAAGTCGCTTGAGGGGCGCTTGATATTCGAAATGGTGCGCAGAACAATGCCTGCGCATCCTTGTTGCTCTTTTAGTTGGCTACTATAAATAACTACACAGGGCATTCTCAAATGTCCTGTGACAAATCTTTAAGCGTTAGGGTGAGGTAAGCCGCCTAAACACTCATATAGATTTGGCAAGAATGCGCTAAGCTCACCACACATTAAGGAGAAGTCTGCATCAAAGCGTGCGGCTTGGTCTTCACGCGGAATATCATCATTTTGGTCTTTTAGCTCATCAGAAAACTTAAGGCGCTTGATGCTACCGTCTTCAGCCATGATAAATTCAATACGCTCTTGCCACCAAAGGGCTAGCTTAGTTACCACCTTGTCTGCATCAATATGGCTGCGGATCTCGTCTGCGGTCAGCTCTTGTTTCTTACAGCGAATTACACCGCCTTCTTCAAGTACCGACTTTAGTTCTGCTTCATCAAGCATTTGCATGCCTACCGGAGTGTCGCCGGTTTTCACCCATTCTGTTAGCGTTGTTTCTACCGCCTTCTCAGGGATCGCAGGAACCACAGGCAAGCTGCCCATCGTTTTACGTAGCAGCGCTAAAACGTCTTCTGCTTTTTTGAAGCTGCTCGCATCGACAAGAATAAAGCCTTCTTTTGGTAAGATAAGTACATAGGTGTAGTTGCTGCGACTAAAGGCGCGCGGTAGCAAGTCCATCACGATGTCTTCTTTCAGGTTGTCTTTCTCTTTTTTCTTTAGAGGACGTCCTTCCTGTAGTTCAAGCGCTTCTACCTTGGCATTCAACGAGTCTTTGATCACCGACGCAGGAAGCATTTTTTCTTCTTTTTTGGCGCAGATAAGAATGCGGTTTTCAGAAACATGCGTCATCATGTCGCCATGCTTGCCCATCGCGGTAACCCAACCAAATTTCTGCTTATCTTGGCTACCACACGGGGTAAAACGAAACTCAGCTAATTGTTTTTCAAGTTGATCTGCGTTGAACTCGATATCACGGTTAAAACGATATACCAGACAGTTTTTAAACCACATATTCTTTCTCTATACCTTTAAAATAGTTGCCAATCATAAAGACTTTTGCCGCGCTTGTCTTACTGCAAACACACAATAGTGGGATGAAAGTTATATGAAAATTTGTTTTCAAAGGTCACAAAAGTGTCATAATTGCTAGTGATAATGCTTAGCGTTGCACAAGGGTCACGTACCCAAGATAACTTAACTTACATAAGGTTATTAGATTATGTCTAGAAGGATTCTGGTTGTTGAAGACGAAGCACCAATTCGCGAAATGCTTTGCTTTGTACTTGAACAGAAAGGTTACCAAGCGGTGGAAGCGGAAGATTACGACAGTGCGGTAACTAAACTGGCTGAACCCTTCCCAGATCTCGTGTTGCTAGATTGGATGCTACCTGGTGGCAGCGGTATCAACTTTATCAAACATATGAAGCGTGAAGAGTTAACGCGCAACATTCCGGTTGTGATGTTAACGGCTCGAGGTGAAGAAGAAGACAAAGTACGTGGACTTGAAGTCGGTGCTGATGACTACATCACCAAGCCATTCTCACCCAAAGAACTAGTGGCGCGTTTGAAAGCGGTTATTCGTCGTGTCACACCAACGGCGCTAGAAGATGTGATTGACGTCCAAGGGCTTAAGCTAGACCCAGTTTCACACCGTGTGACAGCAAATGGCGAAGCTCTTGATATGGGGCCGACAGAGTTCAAAATGTTGCACTTCTTTATGACTCACCAAGAGCGTGTGTACAGCCGAGAGCAGCTATTGAACAATGTTTGGGGCACCAACGTTTACGTTGAAGACCGTACTGTCGATGTACATATTCGCCGATTACGTAAGGCGCTTGAAGCGGCAGGACACGACAAGCTGATTCAAACAGTGCGTGGGGCGGGCTATCGGTTCTCGACCAAAGCGTAACAAACAATACCATTTGGAGAGGTAAGTGGTAGAACGGTTAACTTGGAAAAAGCTAGCCTGGGAGCTGGCTTTTTTTTACACCCCCTGGGTGATTGTAGGCTGGATCTTCGGCCACATGCCGTGGTTGCTATTAGCTGCCACGGTTTTGCAGCTTGTCTGGCATTTGCACAACCAAATGCGTTTGTCTGCATGGTTGTGGGATGAAAAGCGCCTGACGCCGCCTTCGGGTAGCGGTAACTGGGAATCGTTGTTTAACGGGATATACCGTTTGCAGCAGCGCCAGCGTAAAAAACGTAAAGAGTTGACCAACTTAATTCGCCGTTTCCGTAACGGTGCCGAATCGTTACCTGATGCCGTTGTCGTGTTTCGCGGTGAGGGAAATATTGTCTGGTGCAACAAACTTGCCCAGCATCTACTTGGTTTCAAATGGCCTGACGATTCCGGTCAGCCTATTTCGAATTTGATTCGCACTCCGGATTTTATCAAGTACCTAAATAAACAAGACTTTTCAGAACCCCTTGAGATGCGTTCGCCACTTAACGTTGAGCGCATGTTAGAGCTACGTATTGTGCCCTACACTGAAGGTGAGCACTTGATGGTGGTACGTGACGTATCTCAGCTCAAGCAACTCGAAGGGATGCGCCGTAACTTCTTTGCCAACGTCTCTCATGAGCTAAGAACACCGATGACGGTATTACAAGGTTATCTAGAGATGACTGAAGATCCTGATATGGTGGTTGGACCGATGTGGACCAAAGCTCACGGCGTAATGACTGAGCAACTCAATCGAATGAATAGCCTAGTCAATCAGCTTCTAACACTGTCAAAGATTGAAGCTGCACCAATGCATGAGCTAGAAGATGTCGTTAATGTTCCCGCGATGCTAGAAGTGTTAGAGAAAGAAGCCACTAGCTTGAGTGGCGAGCTTGGGCATAAATTGTCCTTCGATGTTGATAGTAGCCTGCGTGTACTCGGTGATGATGATCAGCTACGCAGTGCAATTTCCAACTTGGTTTACAATGCCGTGAAATATACCCCTGCGGGAGCAGATATTCGCGTTCGTTGGTATCAGTCTGCTCAGGGGGCGCATTTAGAAGTCGAAGATAGCGGAGATGGTATCGAACCCCAGCATCTACATCGGTTGACGGAGCGTTTCTATCGGGTCGATAAAGCTCGTTCACGTGACACAGGTGGCAGCGGTTTAGGTCTGGCGATCGTTAAACATGCGTTAAGCCACCATGATTCCCACTTAGAAATTCACAGTGAAGTCAGCGTTGGCAGTAAGTTCTCATTCATTTTGCCACCAAGACTGGTAGTGAGCTAATGAAACAAAACGTCGCACTTATACTCCTTAGCTTATGTTGCTCTGTTTCTGCATTGGCCGTTGATGATCAAGCGGTTGATGAACTGCCAAGCTACAACAAAAAGTCGGGTATTACTGGGAGCTTAACCACGGTTGGTTCTGATACCTTAGCGGGGATGACGACGTTATGGGTTGAAGAGTTTAAGCAACTGTATCCAAGTGTTAATGGTCAGGTACAGGCCTCTGGTTCATCGACTGCCCCTCCGGCTTTGACAGAACGCACTGCACAGTTTGGCCCAATGAGTCGGCCGATGCGAAATCGTGAAATTGAAGCCTTTGAAAGAGCGCATGGATACAAACCAACCGAGCTGAGAATAGCGATTGATGCGATTGGGATTTTTGTCCATCGAGATAACCCAATTAAAGGGCTCAACTTCGCTCAGCTTGATAGTATTTTTTCTGCCACTTTACGCTGTGGATCTAACTCTCACATCACTACTTGGGCTGATTTGGGGTTAGACTATCAATGGGCGAAGCGAGGCATGCAGCTATTTGGTCGCAACTCGGTGTCTGGCACCTACGGCTACTTTAAGAAAAATGCCCTGTGCGGTGGGGATTTTAAAAACAACGTTAACGAGCAGCCGGGTTCGGCGTCGGTTGTTCAATCGGTCAGCTCAGCAATCAACACTATTGGTTATTCGGGGGTTGGTTATCAAGTCTCTGGGGTAAAGCTACTGCCGATTGCCAAATCAGGTCATGATTACGTTCAAGCAAGCAAAGAAAATATCTTATCAGGTAAGTACCCACTATCTCGATATCTCTATGTTTATCTAAACAAGAATCCTATCAAGCCCCTTAGTCCTATAGAGCGTGAATTCATTCGCTTTATCTATTCTAAGCAGGGGCAAGCCTTGGTGGCTAAAGATGGTTATATTCCAATTTCTGCTGATATCGCGCGTCGAGAGTTAGCGAAAGTGGGCATTACAGAGCCTGATTAAAGAAAGCCCACTTCTAAATAGCAATCGACCGTTTGAGTGGTGAGGCGGATATTACTTCTAGAAACTTAATTCCCAGCCAGCAGCGAGCCAATACTCCTGCTCACTGGTTAAGTCGGCATCAAGCAGTTTATTTGACTCTAACCAGTCCTGCTGTTGTGAAGTAAGTGTCCACTTCTCGCCATCGATAGACAGCGTCAGTGGTGGAAGTGGATCATCATTTCGCTGTCCGTTAAGCAAGATGGCTAAACGTAAGATGCGAATCAAGCTGACAATATGCTTCTTTTTGAACAGGGTAAACTCTTCCATCTCATGCAGTTTGAGTGCTTTTCGTTGAAATCGGACCAACATTGCCAATACGCGTTGTTGTTCGCGGTTAAAGCCCGGCATATAGGTATTGCGCAGAATGTAAGCTGAATGGCGATGGAAAGCTTGTAAGCTGATGCTCAGCCCGACTTCATGTAACAGGGCACTCCACTCTAGTAAATCGAACAGCTCCGAGCTTTTTTTGATTCCAAGGTCTTTATGCACTTGATGTAAAAATGCTGTTGCTTGGGCTTTGATTTTTGCGGCGTGGTCTAAATCAACTAGGTGTTTGCTGGCTAGGTTTTCTGTCGTTCGCATGCGAATGTCAGAGCGTTTGAAGCTGTCTTCCATTTCAAACAGCAACCCTTCGCGTAGCGCGCCTTCAGAAAAGTGCATCTCCGAAACTTTTAGACTGTTTATAATGGCCGATAAAATGGCGACACCGGCGGCAAAGACGGGTTTTCGTTCAGGGGTTAGTCCACTTAGTTCAATATCATCAATGGTTTCCCACTCGCACAATAAACTGATTAGTTTATCAATACGTTTAGCTGTGATCAGGCCATCTTCAAAACCTAACCCAATCAGAACTTCACGAATCGCCTTGATCGTTCCTGAAGAACCAAATGCGATATCCCAACCTTTCTTTTTGTAGCGATAGGCTAAAGACTCCATTTTTTGCTCTGCGGCAAGAATAGCTTTAGCGAAGTTCTTTTTCGACAGCTTGTCATTGGCAAAGTAGCGCTTGGTATAGCTAACACAACCCATTTGCTTACTGTTGATCAGTTCTGGGTTAAAGCCGCGACCAATGATCATCTCGGTACTACCACCGCCAATATCGACCACCAGCTTAGAATCAGACTCAGGTTGAGTATGGGCGACACCCAGGTAGATCAGGCGCGCTTCTTCAATACCGGGAATAATCTCTATTGGAAAGGGGAGTACTTCTCGCGCACGCTGCAAAAAGATATGTGAGTTGTTAGCTTGGCGCAGGGTATGGGTGGCAGCGATACGAACATTTTGTTCCTCAAACCCCTGTAGGCGCTCAGCAAACATTGTCAGGCACTCTAACCCACGCTCAATCGAGGCATTGTCTAAATTTTTTTGCCCATCAAGCCCGGCGGCAAGGCGGACCCTTTGCTTATGGCGGCTGACAAGCTGTAAATCTTGTTCAACGACTCGCGCAACCACCATATGGAAGCTGTTGGAACCTAAATCGATAGCGGCAACGTCACGAATGTCCGGAGTTTGAGTCATTTGATACCAACCTAAATAAGTCGCTGACCAGTCACTTATCCGGGTTGGTATGTAACTGTTCTTTACGTTTCTGATTCTTCGTTTGTTTTTCTATATTTTTAAGATAGTCGTAAATGGCAATTTGCGAGCGAACTTTCTTACGGTTTCCTCGCGGTACGTAGCTATTGCTCATTTCTTTGTCGATCCATCTTGCCTTTACTGTATCGGTAAAATGGATGTTAATGATATCAATAATGCGTTGTTTAAGACGTTCGTCACGAACAGGGGCAGCGACTTCGATTCGATGATCGATGTTTCGAGTCATCCAGTCTGCCGATGAAATGTAAACCTGCGGATCTCCATCATTGTGCGTAATTACAACTCTTGGGTGTTCCAGAAAGCGGTCAACAATACTGATGATCTGAATGTTTTCGCTGATGCCTTCGATTCCAGGGACTAAAGAACACATACCGCGTATGACCATTTTAATTTCCACACCTGAGGCACTGGCACCATAGAGCTTATTGACCAAGCCTTTATCAACTAAATTATTCACTTTTAAGGTTAAAGCGGCTTTCTTGCCCGCTTTAGCGTTAGCGATTTCGTTGTCGATTAAACGGTATATTTGCTGACGCGAGTTGCGCGGTGAAACGATCAGGTGATCGAATCTAACTGGGCGATATGGGTTTTCAATATAGCCAAATACGTTGCGCACTTCGTTGGTGAGTTCAGGGTCGGCTGTTAGCAACGAGAAATCGGTATAGATACGGGCGGTTTTCTCATGAAAATTACCGGTGCCGATATGGGCATAGCGAACAATCTCTTCACCTTCTCGGCGGCTGATCAGCAACAATTTGGAGTGAATTTTAAGACCGGGAACACCAAAGATAACTTCAACACCCGCTTCAGTAAGTATTTTCGACCACTCGATGTTTGCTTCTTCATCAAAGCGCGCTTGAAGCTCGACAACCACCGTTACGGCTTTGCCATTATGGACGGCATCAATCAGTGAATTCATTAGGCGTGAATCTTTAGCCACACGGTAGATATTAATTTTAATGCTCAGGACTTTAGGATCAAAAGAGGCCTGACGAACCCATTCACTGATATGCTCAAAAGTATGGTATGGGTAGTAAAGTAAAATATCCTGAGCTTTGATGGCATCAAATTTGTTCGCGTAGCCGTCAAAGTCGGCGCATTGCATTGGTGGTAGCGGTTTGTTCTCTAGATATTCGCGCCCCACGTTAGGGAAGCCGATAAAGTCCTTGAAGTTATGGTAACGCCCACCCGGGATCAAACTGTCGTAATTTGAAACCTGGAGCTTATCGCATAAGAAATCGAGCATCTCTTGCGGCATATCTCTTTCGTAGACAAATCGAACAGGCATTGCGGTTAAGCGCTGACTGACGCCCTCAGACATTTGTTCTAGTAAGCTGTGTTCCACCTCATGGCTTAAATCATACTCAGCGTCACGAGTCATTTTCATGGCGTAGCCGTAAAGCGTGTCGTAGTTAAAGAAACCACTAAATAGCTCATCTAAGCAATAACGTATGATGTTATCGAGCAAGATGATGGTTTTACGGCGTTTGCCCTTCTGCTCGGGTACCATGACAAAGCGAGGTAGGTGGTCGGTAGGGATCTCGATTAATGCATACTGGTTATCTAGAGCGGTTTTCAATTCAACCGCAATGTAAGCGTATTCGTCTTTGAGAAATTGCAGAACGTCGATGTCATCGCGCATCATCAAAGGGGTAATGTGCGGCAGCACTTCTTTGCGGAAATATTTTCTTACCCACTTTTGCTGAGTTTCACTGAGCTGCGTTTCGTTAACTAAAAAGATCCGACGCCTTGCCATATCTCGGATCAATTCTGCATACAGTTCGTCAAATCGCTCGTTAAGTTTGAGAGCCTTGGTCTGCATCTTGGTCAGCAAGTGCTTAGAATTGTCGTTGCCGCCTCGCTCTTGGTTAATCAGAATTCGGCGTTTTACATCGGCAAAGCGAACTTTGTAAAACTCATCTAAGTTGTTGGAAAATATACCAAGAAATCGAATTCTCTCGATCAAAGGAACATGCTTGTCAGCGGCTTCTTGTAAGACACGTTCATTGAAAGAGAGCCAACTTAATTCCTTTTCAATATACAGTTTTTCTGCGCTCATGATCTTACCCTTTAATCAGACTGAGAAAGTCAAATACTGAGAAAACACTCAGATGGATAGCAACTTAAGGTGTTTGTATGACAGTTTTATTGCATTTTTTTATTGCATTGTTTTCAGTTGTTTATTGCGATCTGTAATATAATTGTCACCTAATAGAAATATTATACCCTCGGACGAAAATAGGTAAGAGCAACAGATGGGCAAAGCAGAATTCTCATTGCGAGAGCGTGATCAAAAGCGACTAATCAAAGATCGATTAGTGCGTTTTGCTGTATCCGCTGGTGGTGTGGGAGTTTTAGCCGCTCTGGTTTTGATTTTTGTTTATCTTGCCATGATGGTATTGCCACTGTTCAGCGATGCCAAAATCACCCCAAACGTGCGCTCGATACCGATTTCAAGCTCGCAACCTGTGGCTTTGGGTATCGATGATGCAGGGCAAGGCGCTTTTGTTATTTCCGCCCAAGGTAATATCGACTTTTGGTCACTAACGAATCCAACTAGTAAGCCAGTACTGTCGCAGAAAGTGAGTCACCCTAATGATTTATTTGCGCAGTCGTTAGCGGTCTATGGGTTATATGGCTTTGCTACACCAAATGGTGAGGTGAAGATTGTTAAACCCAATCTCAGCTCAGAAATTGAGCAAGGCGTGCGTAAGTTCTCGCCGAGTATCAAGGAACTGGCTATACCACTCGATCTTCACCGTGACGGAAAAACGCTGAATAAATTTGCTTTTTCAACCCAAGATAATGTAACGCTTGTTGGGTGGTATGATGATTACTCGGTGCAAGTTCGTTGGCAAGCTGAAGGAAAGACACATCAATATACGTTTGCTGAGCCATTAGCTGACTTAGAACAGTTAATTATCACTCCAGATGGAAGCACCCTTTATTTACGTTCGGGTTCGGAGCTTATTGTTGCCTTAAAGCAGGGCGATAAGTTTGAAGTTCGAGAGTTGGTGGATCTGAGCCAAGGTCGCCCTGAACATGCAGTGAGCGATATTGATCTACTTCCTGGCGCTTATTCGGTATTGGTTACCCACCAAGATGGTTTGGTATCCCAGTGGTTTGATGTGTTGGCTGATGGCGAGCGCCATTTAACTCATATCCGTCAGTTTAAGCTCGCGTCAGAGCTTCAGTTCTTATTACCAGACACATACCGTAAGGGGTTCTATAGCTTTTACATTAACGGCACGGTGCAAAGTCATTACACCACTAGCGAAAAACTGGTGATGTTTGAGCGGGCTTATAACAAAGCACCTCAGTTGGTGGCAATGTCGAACAACGAATCTTATCTCCTTGCCGTAGATGACAATACGTTGAGCCTAGCGGTGATTGATAACCCGTTTCCCGAAGTTTCTGTTTCATCGCTGTGGCAAAAAGTTTGGTATGAGGGGTATCCAGAGCCAGAGTATGTTTGGCAAACAACCTCTGCAAGTGATGAGTTTGAAGCCAAGTTCAGTATCGTGCCAATAGCATTTGGTACATTAAAAGCTGCCGCTTTTGCGATGTTATTTGCCATTCCAATCGCGGTATTAGGTGCCATTTACACCGCTTACTTTATGACGCCGAAAATGCGCCGGGTAGTGAAACCCTCCATTGAGTTAATGGAAGCTCTACCAACCGTTATTATTGGCTTTCTTGCTGGTTTGTGGTTTGCCCCGATTGTCGAAAGCCATCTGGCGGCGGTTGTGGCATTGATGCTGATGTTACCGTTGTCGACAATATTGGTGGGTTTCATCTGGCATGCTCTATCTAAGCAGTGGTCAGGGCAATTTTCTAACGGTTGGCATGCCGCGATTTTGATGCCTATTGTAGTGGCGATCAGCGCAGTCATCTTGTCGCAGAGTGGAAATATAGAGGCGTTATTGTTTAACGGAGATGTCAGAGTTTACCTTGCTGAACTTGGTATCGATTTTGATCAACGCAATGCATTGGTTGTTGGCTTTGCGATGGGGTTTGCAGTCATTCCAACCATCTTCACGATTGCCGAAGATGCTATATTCTCGGTGCCTAAGCATTTGTCAGACGGTTCACTTGCCTTGGGGGCGACACCATGGCAAACATTGATTCATGTGGTTTTATTGACGGCAAGCCCAGGTATTTTTTCAGCAATTATGATGGGGCTAGGGCGAGCTGTAGGTGAAACCATGATTGTACTGATGGCAACAGGCAATACACCCATTATGGACTGGAACATCCTTGAAGGTATGCGTACCTTATCCGCCACGATTGCGGTTGAGATGCCAGAGTCAGCGGTGGGAAGCTCTCACTATCGAATTTTATTCTTGGCCGCTTTGCTGCTGTTAGTCTTTACCTTTGCGGTTAACTCTTTAGCTGAGTGGGTGCGTGAACGTCTGCGTGACAAGTATCGCTCGCTGTAAATCGAATTATTAGGAAACCTTCTACGTGTTTAAGTGGTTAAAATCAGGCTCTCCTTGGATATGGCTTACAGGTGGTGCTGTCAGCATTAGCTTGTTGTCTGTTTTAGGGCTGTTGCTGCTTATCGGTTGGAAAGGGCTTTCCTATTTTTGGCCTGCGCCACTCTATCAATGGCAGACCAAGCAAGGTGACGTATTAGTCGGTCAGGTATACTCACAAGAGTATGTGCCAATTAGCCATTTCCGAGAGATGGATGTTGATCTGCCAGCGGATGTCGTAGAAAAAGCGCTGGTAAAAAGAGTTAGCATTAAAATTGCTAATCGTGATCTCTATTCGTCGGACTTTATCTCGCTGCTTGAAATTGACTTAGATGAACCGACCAAACCAGAAAATTGGGCAGTGATCGAACGCGCACGCGGTGGAGACTTTTATGGTCAACCGGTGGGCTACTTGCACGCAGATGGACGAGTGAGTCGTGATATTGTCCAAGACTACACGGCGGGAATCGCGTTTGCCGAAACATTGCGTGATGAAATTGAAAGCCTCATTGAACGAGATGTCCGAGTCATCAACGCTCAGGCAGAGAGGTTACGCTTAGAAAAGAGAAAGCGCAGTCTGAACGGCACACTGGACGATGAGTTTCTTTCTCTTTATCAAAGCCAAAATACCAAATACACCCAGCAGTTAGACGCAGCAGAAGCTCAGCTCGATAGTCTTCGCAGCCAATTAGCTAATCAAGGCTTAATTGTTGAAGATATGACAGGCCAACGAGTCACGATTCCACTGAGTGATATTCTCGACTTATGGTATCCAAATCAGATGAACTTGGCGCAGAAGTTCGCGCGTTGGGCTAAGCAGGCGTGGAAGTTCTTATCAGAAAATCCGCGAGAGTCTAACTCTGAAGGCGGTGTTTTCCCAGCCATGTTTGGCACAGTGTTGCTGGTGTTAATCATGTCGGTGATCGTAATGCCATTAGGGGTCATTGCTGCGATATATCTTCATGAATACGCTAAGAATAATGCCTTTACGCGCCTAATTCGTGTTGCGGTGATCAACTTGGCTGGCGTGCCTTCGATTGTATATGGTGTGTTTGGCTTGGGCTTTTTCGTTTATACCTTAGGCGGCTCGATTGATTCACTGTTCTATGCCGAGAAATTGCCAACACCAACTTTTGGGACACCGGGCCTATTATGGTCAGCACTGACGCTTGCGGTACTGACTTTGCCTGTTGTGATTGTTGCGACTGAAGAAGGGTTAACTCGAATTCCGAGTTCGGTTCGTCACGGATCTTTGGCTTTAGGCGCCACCCAATTTGAGACCATGTGGCGAATTGTACTGCCGATGGCGAGCCCAGCTATTATTACGGGGCTAATCCTTGCGGTGGCTCGCGCTGCGGGTGAAGTGGCCCCATTGATGTTAGTGGGGGCGGTGAAGCTAGCATCGAGCTTGCCCGTTGACAGCCAGTTTCCGTTTTTGCATTTAGAGCGTAAGTTCATGCATTTAGGCTTTCATATCTATGATGTTGGTTTCCAAACCACTAATATTGAAACTGCAAGACCTTTAGTTTACGCCACATCATTTTTACTCGTGACCGTGATTGTGGGGTTGAACTTAACTGCAATCAGTATTCGCAATAACTTGCGTGAGAAGTACCGAACTCTAGGACAAGATTAACCATGTTTTCAGTCAATCAAACACTCGGCTATCAAGCCCCCTTAGATGTAAATAATCTGAGCGATGAGCAAACGGCGATTGCTATTGAGGGGTTAAACTTGTATTACCAAAATAGCCAAGCCTTGCATGACATTTCGATGAGAATTCCGAAAGGGCAGGTCACTGCATTTATCGGTCCTTCTGGTTGTGGTAAATCAACACTGCTGCGCTGTATCAACCGGATGAACGATCTTGTTGATGGTTGTCGTGTCGAAGGTAAGGTCAAACTTCATGGCAAAAATGTCTACCACCCTAAAGTCGATGTCGCTACATTGCGTCGTCGTGTAGGTATGGTGTTTCAGCGCCCCAATCCGTTCCCTAAATCCATCTACGAAAATGTGGTGTATGGTTTGCGTTTGCAAGGGATAAAAAATAGCCGTGCTCTCGACGATGCCGTTGAGCGTTCTTTACGTGCTTCAGCGTTGTGGGATGAAGTCAAAGATCGCCTACATGAAAACGCTTTTGGCTTATCGGGCGGTCAGCAGCAACGTTTGGTTATTGCGCGTGCGATTGCCATTGAGCCAGAAGTATTATTGCTTGATGAGCCAACCTCTGCACTTGATCCTATTTCCACTTTAACCATTGAAGAGCTGATCAACGACCTGAAAACCAAATATACTGTGGTTATCGTTACCCATAATATGCAGCAGGCTGCGCGAGTGAGTGACCACACCGCTTTTATTCACATGGGTAAGTTGATCGAGTACTCAGATACGGATTCTATTTTTACATCGCCATTGAAAAAGCAGACCGAAGACTACATTACAGGTAGATACGGATAAGCTTATTTGTCATATTTGAATAAAGCATTGGTCTATTTTCCTTTTAATCAACAAAGAGATTAGCTTCATCTATGAATTTTGGACGCCACATATCAGGTCAGTTTAATGTCGAGTTAGAGTCGATCCGAACCCACGTGTTAACTATGGGTGGTTTGGTTGAACAGCAACTGTCGTTTGCCATGCAAGCGCTGCACAAAGAAGACATTGAACTGGCAAGAAAAGTGGTGCGCGATGATCATAAAGTCAACGCGATGGAAGTCTCGATAGATGAAGCCTGTACTCGAATTATCGCTAAGCGCCAGCCAACCGCGAAAGATTTGCGCCTGATTATGGCGATCATCAAAACCATTACTGATTTAGAACGTATTGGCGATGTTGCGACCAAGATTGCATACGTTGCGATTGAGAGCCCTTCATCGCAAGAGCGCCAGTTTCATGTTTCTCTTGAGCCCCTATGTCGCCAAGCGATTGCAATGTTACACCAAGTACTTGATGCTTTTGCGCGCATGGATGTTGATGCGGCAGCCGAAGTGTACAAACTCGACGATAAGATTGATGCTGAATACGAAGCGGTGATTCGTCAATTGATGACGTATATGATGGAAGATCCAAAGAACATCCCTAATATTTTGCAGGTTATGTGGTCTGCTCGTGCGATTGAACGCGTCGGGGATCGATGTCAGAACATTTGTGAGTACATTATCTACTTTGTCAAAGGCAAAGATGTTCGCCACTTGGGCGAACAAAGTATTGATGATGCGCTGCGTTAATACCCGCTATCGTTATTAGTATTTTTGTGGAACAAAGGTTTGTTCTTCGAGTGGAGCGCGAATATAGCCTTCTTTGTTGAGTTCAGGTAGCTCAATTTCTGGGTACGCGATATCTTGGTACTCAATCTGATCCAGCAGATGGCTAATGCAGTTTAAGCGCGCGCGTTTCTTATCATCTGAAGGCACCACCCACCAAGGGCACTGTTTGGTGTCTGTATAAGCGAACATTTTATCTTTGGCTTCAGAATATTCAGCCCAGCGATTGCGCGACTCTAAGTCCATTGGGCTAAACTTCCAACGCTTGATCGGGGTTTTGATCCGTTCAAGAAAGCGTTTCTCTTGCTCTTCATCTGAGACAGAGAACCAGTATTTGAGCAAGATAATTCCAGAACGCTGCAACATACGTTCAAACTCAGGGCAAGATCGCAGAAATTCATCGTACTGTCCGTCAGAGCAAAAGCCCATGACTTTTTCTACACCCGCGCGGTTATACCAGCTACGGTCAAATAGAACGATCTCGCCAGCTGCGGGAAGGTGAGCGACATAGCGTTGAAAATACCATTGACTCTTCTCTTTTTCAGTCGGTGCTGGCAGCGCGGCAATTCGACAAACCCTAGGATTAAGCTTCTCAGTGATGCGTTTGATGACACCACCTTTACCGGCTGCGTCCCGACCTTCAAAGATAACCACAACTTTTAACCCTTCTTGCTTAACCCACTCTTGTAGCTTAACCAATTCAATTTGTAGGCGTCGAAGTTCTTTTTCGTAGATCTTCTTATCAAGCTTGTTCTTGCCCATAATGCACTCCTTTGTTATCAAAAGGTTAGCACTAGAAAGCGTTTGATGAGAGTTTTATCGCTGAGAACTGAGAGTTTCTACGACCTTTTCAATCGCCGTGTGGCTGGTCACTGGAATGGTGAAATCATCGATGTTTTGACTACCCATTTTCACCTCTTGGCTAGCATGGTTCATATAGCTTGAGCGAGTGCTTTTTCCAGATAAGTGAACCTCTCTGACCCCAGTGTATTCGATGATGCTCAAAACGTTGTCAGCGGTTAATCCTGCTCCGGCCATAATCGACACTCTGCCATCGGCGTGTGTGACCATTTGTTGCAGCACCTCTTTTCCCTGCTCTACATTGGCAGCCAAGCCTGAAGTGAGAATCCGTTCGCAGCCCAATGAAACAACCTCTTCAATTGCTTGCTGCCAATTGCTACTTTGGTCGATTGCTCGGTGAAAGGTCATACCTAAGCCGTATAGCTTGGCTCGCTGCGCAAGTTGCTCTGCAAGTGGCATATCAATCTTGCCATCAGCGCTTAGTACACCAAATACTATGCCTTGCAACTCAGCTTCGGCGGCAGCTTCAATGTCGAGTAGCATAGCGTCAATATCTTCTTGGTCATATAAGAAATCGCCTTGTCTTGGCCTTATCATGGCATAGACAGGAACAGAGGACAGTTGCGCTGCTTTCTTCATAAACCCAAAGCTTGGGGTTAAGCCACCGAGTGCAAGAGAGGAGCATAGTTCAATACGAGTTGCTCCTCCGGCAGTGGCATTATGCAGAGATTCTAAATTATCGATACAGACTTCAACGTGGTACTTCATTAGTAAAGCTCTTTAAAGATCGGACTTCACTATTCTAGCAGTAGACCTTGATTATATTAGGGTAAAGTTAGAAGGTTTGATTTCCTCAAAAGAGGGGAGATTGGTAACGGACAAACAAAAAACCTCAGCGCTTGGCTGAGGTTTCGAATTTGACCAGATGCGAAATTACGCGGCGTCGTCTTGCGCTTGTTCAGCGTCTTCAACGGCTTCAACCTTTTTCGGTTTCTTTGGGGTCGGTTTACGTTTCGCGCCTAGTGCGTAAAGTACTTCTTCTTTGTTTTGCGCTAGGAACATAGCCAAGTCTTCTTTCTTGCCTTCGTCTTCTAGCAGTTCACTTTTACCTAGTAGCTCAAAAAGCTCATCAGCCATATCAAGCATTTTGTCATATGCGTCAGCTTCCGCTTTAGAGGTAAAAGTCATTTTTTCTTCTCCGTTGCGTTCTACCACGTACTTGACGATTACAGCCATGGTTGGTCCTCTAACTCAAATTATCAACAATATTTACTGTCTGTTTATACAGTTTTTAACCAATTAAGTCTAGACAAGAGCGCCAAACTGAGAGCTAAGTGGTCAGCCTTTGTTCCAATTATGGCAGTATTCGATGAAGGACTTTAGCAATGGGTTCTGATATTTCTCCTTATGGACCAACAACCAGTAGCGGCGCTGCATATCCAAAGAGAGTTTAATCTCAACCACTCGACCATCGGTTAATGCGGGTTGCGCCGCCAGTTTTGATAAACAGCCTAAGCCAAGACCCGCGGAAACACTATTGATCAAAGCTTCGGTCGTGTTGAGTTGAAATGACTCATGCCACTGTTCAATACGTGGAGCAATAGCACGCAGGAAAAACTCTCTCGAACCTGAACCTGGCTCGCGTAGGATCCACTCACTGTGTTCCAAATCTCCCACGCTAAACGTTGGCCTATTTGCCAGTGGAGAGTGAGGCGAGCAGATCACGCACATCTCATCTTGGCTAAATTGGGTCGAAATAAGCTCAGGGTGCAGTGTTTTTCCTTCAATTAGCGCTAGATCGAGTTCGTAGTCGACTAATTTCTGACAAATCAACGCAGAGTTAGAAATAAACAGACTTTGTGAATGATGGTTGGTATGGCGGCGAAAATCGCTAATTAAGTAGGGGGCAACTTGATTGCCGATGGTGTCACTGGCGCCAATTCGTAACTCGCCAGAAAGTGTTTGGTCATTGTCAAATATCTGTTCAATGTTTTGCGCTCGCTCAATGAGTTCATCGGCCAAAGGCAGTAACTTCTGCCCCTCTTGATTGAGGATAAGGCGATTGTTCACTCGGTCAAACAACGAATGACCGATTTGTTTTTCCAGTTCTGACAACGCCATACTGACCGCTGCTTTGGATAGAAACAAGGCTTCTGATGCTGCGGTTAAAGTGTCGTGTTGAGTGATAGAGATAAAGACTCTGAGTTGTTTGAGAGAAATATTCGCGGCCATAGCTTTGTTTAGATTGTCTGAACATGTGTTTTAAATAATTAGATATTATCGAACAATTGGCAAGCGTAAACTAGCTCCATGGTAAGCAAACTAGGTAAATAGAGATGATTAAAGCAGCAAAAGCAAAAGTGATGGGTGCGCCTACTCCTATGGCAGGCTTAGCGCTTGGTATCGCCAGTTTAGGGTGGTGTTGGGAAAATGCAGCCCCATTTCATGGTTATGCTCAGTGGAGTGGTGCGGCAATCGCTAGCGTGTTATTGGCTGTGCTTGCAGTGAAGTTCCTGTTCCATAATCACTTATTACGCCAAGATCTCGCACATCCAGTAGTGGGTAGTGTTGTACCAACGTTTGCGATGGGCACTATGGTGGTTTCGAATTCTTTAGGGCACTTTTCCCCTTTAGCTGGTGACTTACTTTGGCTTTGTGCGGTTAGTCTGCATATTGTGTTCTTGGTCAGCTTTATCTACCACCGTGCTAAAGAGTTTGAATTGCATCATATGGTGCCAAGTTGGTTTGTACCACCCGTTGGAATTATTGTGGCTGATGTTTCTTTCTCAGGTAACCCAGTCTTGAGCCATATTGCAGACGGCGCGCTATTGTTCGGAATGGTCGCCTATGCCGTGATGCTACCCATGATGATCTATCGTTTTATGTTTACTCATGAGATTCCAGATGCAGCAAAACCAACCATGGCGATCATGGCGGCACCTGCCAGCCTATCGTTGGCCGGATATTTAACGGTCACTGCAGACCCTTCACCTGTAATCATTGGTTTGCTGTTTGGCATTGCGATTTTGATGACGGCAATTATCTACTTAGCCTTCTTTAAGTTGCTGAGATTGCCATTTAGCCCAGGTTACGCAGCATTTACCTTCCCAATGGTGATCGGTTCTACCGCGCTGTTTAAACTAGCTGTGTGGATGGAGTCTGTTGGCGTCGCTGAGAAGTATGTGAGTCAAGTACACTATCTCGCGGGGCTAGAGTTAGTTGTGGCAACGATAGTGGTGAGTTATGTGGCCATTCGTTACCTACGCTTTTATCAACCACTTAAGTTGACAATGAGTAACGCGTAACCTTTTGACCGAGTCAGACGTTGATTATTCTCTGATACGTTATGCACTTATGCTAATCTCAACCTCAAATACTGCGAAATTAGTGTGAGTGCATTTTGTTTACTGTCTATCATTCCAACCAAGTTGATGTCTTAAAGTCTCTGCTTGTTGAACTCGTTCGCCTTAATCCATTAGAAAATCCTTTCGAGAAAGAGCAGATCTTGGTGCAAAGCCCGGGGATGTCTCAGTGGTTGAAAATGGAGTTAGCTAAACAGTTTGGTGTGGCAGCAAACATAGATTTTCCGCTGCCAGCAACCTTCATCTGGAACATGTTCACAGAGGTGTTGCCTGACGTGCCAAAGCGCAGCGCCTTTAACAAGGAATCGATGACTTGGAAGCTGATACACATCTTGCCAACACTTTTGAATCAGCCTGAGTTTGAGCCGCTTAAACGCTATTTAGAGCAAGATGAAGACAGTTCTAAACTTTACCAACTCTCTGAGAAAATTGCCGATATCTTTGATGGTTATCTGGTATATCGCCCTGAGTGGATTGCCAGTTGGGAAGCTGGTCAACCAGTATTAGAACTTGAAGATGAGCACCCTTGGCAGCCGATTTTATGGCAGGCGCTCTACGACCACACGCTAGCGCTTGACCAATCGCCTTATCATCGTGCCAACTTGTACGAACACTTCATTGATACGCTAGAAAACTATACAGGGAGCTTTGAGCATTTACCTAAGCGCTTGTTTGTATTTGGTATTACTTCCCTTCCTCCGCGTTATATGGATGCGCTTAAAGCGATTGGTGAGCATATTGATGTCCACTTAATGTTTACCAACCCTTGCCGTTATTATTGGGGAGAGGTGCGTGATAGGAAGTTCTTAGCGCGTTTGGCGGCAAAACACCGTAAACATGTGGTGTGGAATCAAGACCACTCAGAGCAACAGGGCGAGAGTGAGCAGCTTAAAGGCTCGATTGAAGACAACGTGCTTGATGAGCTGCATACCGATGCGGTGGGTAATAGCTTACTCGCTTCAATGGGTAAGTTGGGGCGCGACAACTTGTATCTTCTCTCGCAGCTAGAATCGCACGAGATTGAAGCCTTTGTTGATGTTGAGCGAGATTCATTGCTCCATCAACTTCAAGCAGACATTCTCAATCTTGAAGAGCATCAAGATGATCATCAGTTGGAAAGCAGCACGCATAAACAAGTGGTGCAATTAGGCGATAAATCCCTCACGCTACACGCTTGCCATAGCCCGATGCGAGAAGTGGAAGTCTTACATGATCAGCTATTGGCGATGTTTGATGCCGATCCAAGCCTAAAGCCGCGCGATATTATTGTCATGGTGGCGGATATCAATGCCTACAGCCCAGCCATTCAAGCCGTGTTTGGCAACGCCCCTGGTGAGCGATTTATTCCTTACTCCATTTCTGACCGTACCGCCGACCAAGAAAGTCCAATCCTTAATGCATTTATGCAGTTGGTTAACCTGCCAAACACCCGTTGTTTAGCGTCTGAGTTACTCGAACTGCTTGAAACTCCCGCGATCTTGGCTCGATTCGGCTTAACGGAAGAAGAGTTTATTCTCGCCAAACAGTGGGTAGAGGAATCGGGTATTCGCTGGGGATTGAATGCGACCACAGGTCAAGAGTTTGATTTACCTGAAACCGCGCAAAATACTTGGCAGTTTGGTATTGAGCGCATGTTGCTTGGCTACGCCATGCCAGAATCAGCAGGGCTATTTGAGTCAACGTCGGGGGCTCTTTCACCTTACAATGAAGTGCAAGGCATGGGCGCAGAGCTAGCGGGCAAGCTGGCACACTTTATCGAAACCATCAGTGATTACCGACACAAACTTGTGCAAACTCAGTCAATCGATAGCTGGCGCGAAATATTGACCTTGCTGCTAGATGATTTCTTTAGTGTTGAACTGGAAGGTGAGGCGGCGCTCAAATCGATTCGTGACACCTTAGCCAACCTGAAAGAGCAGCTCACTGACGCTGCCTTTGAACAATTACTGTCACCTGCGATTATTACCACCTATTTGAACAACAAGCTGTCTGGGACGCGGATCAGCCAACGCTTCCTTGCTGGACAAGTGAACTTCTGTACCTTGATGCCGATGCGTTCGATTCCATTCAGGACGGTGTGCTTATTAGGAATGAACGACGGCGTCTACCCACGATCTATGCCACCAGAAGGTTTCGACCTAATGAATGGGCGAACTAAACCCGGTGATCGCTCTCGCCGCGACGATGACAGATATCTCTTCTTAGAAGCCATGCTTTCCGCACAGCAGACTCTCTATATCAGTTATGTTGGTCGCTCAATCCAAGACAATACCGAGCGCGTCCCATCGGTACTGGTGTCAGAACTAATGGAGTACTGTCATCAAAACTACTGCTTAGAGGGAGATGAGCTTTTAACCAGTGATGATTCGGGTCAAAAGCTGTTGTCTGAGCTTGTCACTCATCATTCTATGATGCCCTTTAGTGGTTCTGCTTTCGTGGGAGAGCATCCAAGCTATGCCAAAGAGTGGCTGCCTGCGGTTAACAGGTTAGGTCAGGCCAGCGGAGAATTTAACCGCGAATTGCAAGATTACCTGCTTGATGTCACTTACCCATTAGAGTTGGATTTGGTCGAGCTGCAACGCTTCTGGCGTCTACCGGTGCAGTACTTCTTTAATCGCCGCTTAAAAGTGATGTTTGAGCCACCGCTTCCAGTGATGGAAGATGATGAACCATTTGTACTTAATGGGTTAGAAAGCTATCAGATGCGTGACAGCTTGTTAGACAGCTTACTCAAACAACAACTTTCCGGCGGGCAAGAGAGCCAGACTGTGATTGACGGTTTTGTTAGGCAACAGCGTGCGCAAGGTAAATTGCCGGTTGGAGCGTTTGGCGATATTGAGTTTGAAACTAACCGTGTACAGGCACAAGAGCTGGTGGAAAAGCTGGTTTTCTTGTGTGGAAGCGCAGCCGATGACCTAGAAGTTAAACTGACCTTGGATGTATTAGGTGAGGGTAAAAAGGTCAACCTAACCGGTTGGCTTACTCAATATTATCAGTCGGGATTAATCCGTTTTCGAAGCGGTAAGATTCGTTCTCAAGACTACTTATCTGCTTGGATAGATCATCTTGCTATGTCGGCGATGGGAGTGAGTAAACGCACGCATATGATTGGTTATGATCGTAAAGAAGGTGTGGTTCATCTGATCTATCCACCAATTGTAGATTCTAATTATGCCCACTCTATGCTCTCTGAGTTGATTCGCTTGTTCTATCAAGGTATGACAGAGCCGCTGTGCTACTTACCGAAAACTGCTTTGGCCTGTGTTGAAGCAGGATTCAATCGCGGTAATTGGGTTGATGATGAAGAGAAATCATTGAAGAAAATGGCCGATACCTTTAATGACAGCTATATGGCGGCAGGTGAAGGCAATAACCCTTACATATCGCGGATTTGGCCTAATTGGAATGATGATTTAGCGGCACAGGTGCGCACCTTAACAGCCTTGGTGCTGCAAACACCGCGCCTTGAGGCAAAAAGCAGTGAAGACATGGAGTGAGTTGGACAAAGGAAAGTAGGTGGCCGCCAGTAAATCATTATTGTGTAGGGCGTTCGCTGTACGGCCACAGGTCAGAGGGACCATTATTCAGTGGGTTTGTTGCAACATCAGCCAAATATTGGATCGTTGCTCAACACGTGGCGCGCATAGTAACGGTTAGGTAACCGGTCTGCCGTGAGAAAGATCTCATAAAGTCCCAACTTTTTAGGGATTTATATTAATAACATTCGTTTTTAAGTCTGGATCACATTTGGATCTAGGGATTTCATAACAAGGGCAAATATTTTATGACAGCAACGTCAATGGTTACTCCGCTTAATGCCATGACTTTCCCCTTGCACGGTGCACGATTAATTGAGGCATCGGCGGGGACGGGTAAAACTTTCACCATCGCTGGTTTATACCTTAGGTTGCTTCTCGGCCACGGCACAGCAGAAACAAAACATCAGCTGCCGTTGACGGTCGATCAGATCCTGGTGGTGACTTTTACCGAAGCGGCCACGGCAGAACTTAGAGACCGAATCCGCGCTCGCATTCATGATGCACGCCTTGCCTTTGCCCGAGGTAAGAGTAGCGACCCTGTGATTGAACCCTTGCTCGACGAGGTGCGCGACCATACACAAGCGGCTGAGATTTTATTGCAAGCGGAACGGCAAATGGATGAAGCGGCGGTGTATACCATCCACGGTTTTTGCCAACGTATGCTGACGCAAAATGCGTTTGAATCAGGCAGTCGTTTTAATAATGAATTTGTTACCGATGAAAGCCATCTAAAAGCGCAGATTGTGGCCGATTACTGGCGTCGTAATTTCTACCCGTTGCCGATCCATTTAGCAGGGGAAGTACGCCGAATCTGGAATGCACCGTCTGATTTACTGAGTGATGTATCTAGTTATCTGACGGGGGTGCCATTGAGTCTTTCTGTTGAGGCCATGAGTGGTAGCTTAGCGGACTTACATCAACACAATCTACAGCGAATTGATGAGTTGAAAGCGTTATGGCGAGAGCATCAGGGTGACTTGTTTGCCCTAATTAGCGACTCTGATGTCAACAAGCGCAGCTACACCAAAAAGTCTTTACCGACTTGGCTCGAAGCGGTCAATTTGTGGGCGGCAACAGAAACGACGGGTTATGACTATCCAGACAAACTAGAGAAGTTTGCCCAAAATACGCTGGTTGAAAAAACGCCCAAAGGCAGCGCTCCGCAGCACCTTGTTTTTGAAGCAATAGAAGCATTCTTAGCGGCACCGGTCAGCCTTAAAGCACCGGTCCTTGCTCATGCTATAGAACATTGCCGTGATATGCTGGCAAAAGCCAAACAGCAGAAACAGTGGCTCTCTTTTGATGACTTGCTGACGAATCTTTCTGCCGCTATTGATGGTGATGAATCTGAGTTACTTGCCGAGCGGATACGTACGCTTTATCCGGTCGCCATGATTGATGAGTTTCAAGACACCGATCCCCTGCAATACAGTATTTTTAGCCGTATTTACCTGAGTAACCCGGAATGCGGCTTATTTATGATCGGTGACCCGAAGCAGGCAATTTACGGTTTTCGTGGCGCGGACATCTTTACCTATATCAAAGCGCGCAATCAGGTTTCGTCACACTTCACTTTAGGTACTAACTGGCGCTCTAGTGCAGATATGGTCAGTGCAGTGAACCAGATTTTTGAGTTGCCTGCGAGCCCGTTTATTTACGATAAAGATATTCCATTCTTGCCTGTCGACTATAGCCCCAACGCGGATAAACGCGTTTGGACTATCGGTGGTCAAAAGCAACCCGCGCTTACTTATTGGCTGCAAGATACGCAGGAAAAGCCTCTGCCTAAAGGCGAGTATCTAAAGGCAATGTCACAGGCAACCGCCGATCAAATCCAAACCATTCTCACTGCTGCGCAAAATGAGCAAGCGTTCTTTATTGATGGCAAAGGTGAACATGCGATTCAGGCAGGTGATATCGCAGTACTGGTTCGAACCGGTAATGAAGGTCGCATGGTGAAAGAGGCATTGGCAAAGCAAGGTATTGCTAGTGTCTACCTGTCAAACCGAGACAGCGTGTTTACCTCGCTTGTCGCCCAAGATATTCAACGTTTACTGCAAGCGGTACTGACGCCTGAAAATGATCGCGCCTTACGAGCTAGCTTGGCCTCTGAAATGTTTGCTCTTGATGCAGGCAGCCTTGATCGGCTCAACAACGATGAAAACGAATGGGAAAGCGCGATTAACGAGTTTAAAGAGTATCGCAAACTCTGGGTTCAGCGCGGTGTGCTACCTATGCTGCGCAGCGTGATGAGTAAGCGCCATATCGCCGAGCGTTTATTAGAGGAAGAAGGTGGTGAACGCACACTGACTGACTTGATGCATATTGGTGAACTATTGCAGCAAGCCAGTCAAGAACTAGACAGCGACCACGGATTGCTGCGCTGGTTGGCGCAAGCAATCAGTGATACACAAAATGGTTTGGGCGGCAGTGAAGACCAAATTCAACGATTGGAATCGGAGCGTAACTTAGTGCAAATCGTTACCATCCACAAATCGAAAGGTCTCGAATATGATTTGGTATTTCTGCCATTTGTTCTTAGTTACCGTGAAGCCAGTGAAGCAAAGTACTATGATGAGCAGCAAGACAAAACCATCTTAGATATCACAAACCAAGATGCGTCATTAGCTCAAGCCGATAAAGAGCGCCTAGCTGAAGACTTACGCCTGATTTATGTGGCACTCACTCGCGCCGTGTATGGATGCTTTGTTGGGGCTGCGCCGCTTAGAAATGGTCGCTCGACCAAAGAGCCAACAGGTGTCCACCACAGTGCAATGGGCTACTTGCTACAAGATGGCAAAGAAGGCGGCATTAATGACTTAACTCAGGCGATCCAAAAGCAGGTCGATGGGCTTGAGAGCGTGTTATTGACTGATCTACCCGAGCAGCAGGAAAGTGTATTCGTTGCTCAAACATCACAGCAGCAAACCTTAACGGCGAGTGTGCTGAAAAGCGAAATTGACCGAGATTGGCGCATTACTAGTTACTCGGGTTTGGTTAAACAAGGCTCCCATCATGGCTCAGATGCTTTCACTGATTTGCTGCATCTCGATATTGACTCTTCAGAAGAACATGATGAAGAAGAGTTGACTGAGCCACAGCAATCCATCTTTACCTTTCCGCGTGGTGCTAGACCCGGTACTTTTTTGCATACTTTGTTCGAAGAGGTGGAGTTTACCGAGCCTAGTAGCAGCGAGGCCAATACTGAGATCATCACTCATCTTCTCGATAGTGAGCAGTTAGACGCGAGTTGGTTACCAGTTTTACAGCAGTTGATCGATACCGTGCTTGCAACCCCATTGGATGGTAAATCTTTGCTGTTAAATCATAAAGGACCTAGCCAACGTTTAGTTGAGATGGAATTCTTGTTACCGATTGAGGTATTGGCGGCACCTGCATTAAATCGTGTAATCCAACGTCATGATCCTCTGTCGGCGAAGGCAGGGGATTTAGGTTTCTATACCGTTCAAGGCATGTTGAAAGGCTTCATCGACTTAGTGTTTGAACATCAAGGCAAATACTATGTGCTTGACTGGAAGTCGAACCATCTTGGTGACGAGGTGAGTTTTTATCACGGTGAGGCGCTTAAGTCTGCCATGGCAGATCATCGTTATGACCTGCAATACCAAATATATGCCTTAGCCCTGCATCGCTTCTTACGTAGCAGAATCGCCGATTATGACTACGAACAGCACTTTGGTGGCGTTTACTACTTGTTCCTCAGAGGTATGGATGGTGAAAGTAACCATGGTATATTCTCGGCCAAGCCGACGCTCGAGTTTCTCACCGATATGGATAGGCTAATCGATGGACAAAACGTCGAGAGCAAAACCAATCAAGCTGGTCAGATGGAGTTACTCTAACCATGACAAATCTCGTTTCACTGCTTAAACAACTAGCAAACAAAGGCAATATCAGACAACTCGACTATCAATTTGCCCGTTTTATTGCTAGCCAGTCGCAGGATGAACACCTAGCTTTTATCGCTAGTGTGGTTAGCCATGAGCTGGGCAAAGGCCATATCTGTCTGCCACTGTTTGACGCACAAGGACAGCCAATTGACCTCGCCGCTAAATTGGGTTTGTTTGGTGAGTCAGCAACAGAGCTTAATCAAAGTTTAGTCACGATAGATTGGGTGACACTTCTTAACCGTGCTGCTTTAGTCGGTAAAAATGGAGAAGCACTGCCATTAATCTTTGATGGTGAAAGGCTTTATCTGCACCGCTATTGGCACTATGAAATGAGGCTCGCTGAGCGCTTAAATAGCTTTGGGTCACCCATGATCCTAAAGCCTACAGAAGTACAAAAGCTGTCTCAGTTGCTCGATCATCTGTTTGCACGTAACTATCGTTATCTATTTGAAGCAATTAATAAATCTCAACAAAATGGTGAGTCTACATCTGGATTTCGTCAGCAGTTGGTGTGTGACCATCTAGACGTGGTGACAGAGGAAAACTTGGATTGGCCTACCATAGACCAAAAGCTCATTGCGGCAAAAAGTATTGAGCAACTCTCCGTGCTCGATGAGTTAGTGCCCTTGTCTGCTTGCGTGAATTGGCAAAAGGTTGCGGCGGCGGTGGCATTGAGCAAAAGGTTTGCGGTGATCTCTGGTGGTCCGGGAACAGGTAAAACGACAACAGTGACCAAATTGCTTGCTGCCTTGATCGAACAAGCACAGAGTTCAGAGGCACAAAATGGTCAAGGTGAACCGCCAACGATTAAGCTGGTGGCTCCGACGGGCAAAGCTGCCGCGCGATTAACCGAATCGATTGGTAAAGCGGTGGCAGAGTTGGCTGCTGCGCCTGAGCTGAAACAGGCGATTCCAACCGATGCGAGCACGCTACACCGTTTATTGGGGGCGTTACCCAATAGTGCTGAGTTTCGCCACAACAGGGATAACCCACTGCACCTTGATATGCTCGTTGTCGATGAGGCCTCTATGGTCGATTTGCCTATGATGTACAAATTGATCGATGCACTACCCAAGCACGCGCGATTAATTTTATTGGGAGACAAAGACCAATTGGCCTCGGTAGAGGCAGGGGCGGTGTTGGGTGATATCTGTTCGTTCAGCCAGTTTGGTTACAGCCACGGTCAAGCGGCTCAAATTGCTCGCTTAACTGGTTATGAAACTCTCACTCATAGTGTTAATACTCACCCTTCTATCGCAGATAGCTTATGTATGCTTAAGAAAAGCTATCGATTTGATGCGCGCTCTGGTATCGGGCAGTTGGCGCAAGCAATTAATGTGGGTTCTGCGCAGAAGGTTGATTGGGTGTGGCAAAAAGATTTCTCGGATATTGCCCAGTTTCCGATTGATAGCCAGCACTACAATCAAATGATCCAGACATTAGTTGGCGAGTATAGCCATTATCTTAAACGTATGGATATACAGCAATTAGACTCAGCAACGGGTGAAGTTGAAACCATGCCCAAGCGAGCCAAAGCGGTATTGGATCTGTTTGCTCGCTGCCGGTTGCTTTGTGCCATTCGTGAAGGTGATTTCGGTGTTGCGGGGCTCAATCAGCGGATCGAGCGGGCATTGGCAGCGAGAAAGCTGATCCAGACCCAAGATGAGCTTTGGTATCATGGTAGGCCTGTGATGGTGGCGAGAAATGATCATACATTGGGTTTGTATAACGGTGATATCGGGATTTGCATGCTTGATGATTCAGAAAACCAGCCAAGATTAAAGGTTTTTTTTGAGCTACCGGATGGCAGTGTTAAGTCTGTTTTGCCGAGCCGAGTGCCAGAACATGAAACCGCATACGCGATGACTATCCACAAATCTCAAGGTAGTGAGTTTGAACATACATTGATGGTCTTACCGCCTGATTATACGCCGATACTAACCCGTGAGCTGATCTACACAGGAATTACGCGCGCGAAGAAACGCTTGAGCCTATATATCGATCAACGGGTAATGAAGCGTGGCATCAAGGTTCGTACTGAGAGAGCAAGTGGATTGGTACAAAGGCTGCAGCGAAAGGGATAACCATCCGTGGCTACCGTGTTAAACGATTAAAGTGCTTTCGAGAAAGAGATACTGCGGATGCGGTACTTCTTTTGATAGTTCAAGATGAACGCTTTTAAGCCTTCTGTTACTGGGAAGACACAATGAACGTCTAGATCTTCTAGTAGTTCATTATCTGCCATGTCCCAAAAACTCTGTACAGAGTTACAGATAATTTTCTTCATCGATAGTTTGCTCTTAGTGACGTAGTCAGTAACCTCAAGCAATCCTTGCGACTCAACTTAGGTAAAAGTTAAGTAGAGAAGTGAATCCTATCTAGCTCCCCACAGACAGTGGGGAGCCGAAATATTAACCAATTAAAAATATGAAATAAAGCTAATAATGTAAGAAAAATTAGCAAGTATAAGAATTACAGTCAGTTAGAGAGTCAACGATAAAATCTTCGATTTTCTTTGATAGTTGTATAAGTTTTGTTTTTGCGAAGGTAAGAAGTCGACGCTCATCTCATGAAAACCTTGCTCCCTAAACCAGTGCAGGCTATGGGTGGTTAAAACAAAAATCTGTTCAATGCCCTGTGCTTTCGATTGCAAACGCATATGATTGAGCAACAGCAATCCTCTGTCACCATCTCGGTATTCGGGGTGAATTGCCACACAAGCCATCTCTGCCATCTTCTCTTCTGGGTATGGATAGAGAGCTGCGCAGCCAATAATCAGCCCATCTTTCTCAATAATGGTGAACAGATGCAACTCTTGCTCAAGTTGTTCGCGCGAGCGTCTGACCAGTATTCCTTGCTCTTCAAGCGGCTGAATTAAGTCTAAAATACCGCCGATATCATCAATGTTGGCAACACGAACCTGCTCCGCACTCGCTTTCACCACTTGAGTACCGATACCGTCAAGTGAAAATAGCTCTTGAATCAGAGCGCCATCCACTTTGTAACTCACTAGGTGGCTGCGCGGAACACCAGCTCGACACGCTGCTGTCGCGGCACGTAAAAATCTTAGAGTACCCGAGGAGTTATCAACGCCTTCTACGCGGTCGGTTTCTAGTCGAGATAAGATTCTTTCTGCATCTTTAGGAAACAGTTCAGCGACGACTTCACCATTCTCGTCAATGATGCCCTGTTCGGAACAAAAACCTATCAGCTTATCGGCATTCAACTTGATCGCGACTTGGGTGGCGACCTCTTCAGAAAGCAAATTAAATGACTCTCCAGTGACTGAGCTTGCAATTGGTCCAAGAAGAACAATTGACCCCTGATCCAACATGCGATTGATCCCTTCTACATCAATGCGTCGAATCCTACCGCTGTGGCAGTAGTCGATACCATCATCAACGCCGAGAGGTTGCGAAGTAATAAAGTTGCCACTGACAACATTAAGTTGAGTGCCGGCCATCGGCGTATTACTCAGGCTCATAGAAAGCTGAGCGGTGATGGTTAACTGTAACTGACCAGCCGCTTGCATTACGTAATTGAGCAAAATCTCATCAGTAACACGGATTCCTTTATGGTATGGACTATCATACTGATTTTGCTCAAGAAGGTGGTTAATTTGTGGTCGTGCACCGTGAACGAGAACAATTTTAACCCCTAAGCTATGCAACAGGGCAAGATCACTGATAATATTCGAAAAATTGCCGTCTGCCACGGCTTCTCCGCCGAGCATGATGACCATGGTCTTATCCCGGTGAGCATTGACGTAAGGGGCAGACTGTCTAAACCCTTTTACTAAAGCAGTGCTTCGAATCTTCACAATATCTTCCGTGAATTGAATTTATATACACTGATATTGCAATTTTATTCGATATGCGGCAAGTGTTTTTTCTGTGTGATTGGTGAGTTTGTTTTAGTTGTTGGTTTGGTGAATCAATTTTGCATATAAGATTTAGCGTCGTGAAACATTTCTAAATCGGTTGGGAACTCGCAGTTAGCACATTTTTGGTTAACACTTAATGGTAAAATTGTTAGTAGTACATTGGTGACAAAGAAAGTGAATGGTGTGAGCGGTAAGAAAAAAATATTCGAGCGGGTGATTGTGTTGGGGGCGCTCATTGCTGCAGTAATGGCTATTATTATGGCAAGCAGCTTGTATCAGCTTTACTTAGAGAAAACCTATCCCAAATCGAATGTGTATGGCACTTGGGTTGAGCAAAATGTTGCCTCTTATGCGGCAGAAGAGTTTGTGCTTAGTCCGTCTGGTGTGGCGATTAATGGTGGTATTGTTGATACCCAGTACAGTTGGGATGGATCTCACCTTGAGTACCGCCTTGGTAATAAGGTGCGTAAATTTAAGGCTCTCAATCAAGAATTTACTGAGCTTCAACTAGTTTCTGAGCCCAACTATCAACCAGTCTATCGTTTGTCAGAAAAAGTCAAAAATAACATTCATTAACGATGACTCGATTGCGAATTCCTAGCAAGTTTGTCATGCTCATGTCATCGCTTGAAAGGGATCAAATCAGTGTTCAAAAAATATCTTCCTCTTGCAGCCGTCAGTGTACTGTTCGGCTGTGCTCAACCTACCGACCGTGCTCAGCAATATGTCGATGATGAATTCAATGCCATTTTGAATAAAACGGCAGTTGTTGAATCGAATAAGCCCCGAGACTTTACCGAGTTTCACCGTCAGGCAGATCAAGTCGTGGAAAACTCGCCTTCGATGGCAAAGATTTATCAGCCCCTGTATGACCAGTTGAATGAGTGGGTATTGCAAAGTGGTGAGCCTACTGATTTAGCCAGTTTCGGTATTCAAGCGGCTCAATTGGGTGGTGGCGATAAGCAAGGTAACGTGCTTTTTACGGGTTACTTCTCTCCCGTGATGGAACTGCGTCACGAGCCGAACGAGAAGTTTAAATATCCAGTCTATGCAAAACCTGAGTGTGAGAGTGATTGTCCAACTCGAGCGCAAATCTACGCTGGCGCTCTAGAAGGTCAAGGGCTAGAGCTAGGTTATGCAGCCAATAGGATTGATCCATTCTTGATGGAAGTGCAGGGCAGCGGTTTTGTTCATTTTGAAGATGACGACACTTTGGAGTACTTTGCCTACGGGGGTAAGAACAACAAAGCTTATATCAGCATTGGTAAAGTCTTAATTGAAAGAGACTTAGTACCGCGTGCCAAAATGTCGATGAAGGCCATCAAACAGTGGGTTATGGAAAACGACGAAGCCACGGTGCGCGAGTTGCTTGAACAGAACCCTTCTTTTGTCTTCTTTGAGCCACGCGCAGATGCACCAGTCACAGGTTCGGCAGGTATTCCGTTGCTACCGATGGCTTCTGTAGCCGGAGATCGCTCTATCTTGCCAATGGGCACACCGATCTTAGCTGAAGTACCACTGCTTAATCCTGATGGTTCTTGGAGTGGAGCACATCAACTACGCTTGTTAATTGTGTTAGACACTGGCGGTGCGGTGAAACAGAATCATCTCGATCTTTACCACGGTATGGGGCCACGTGCCGGTACGGAAGCGGGCCACTACAAACACTTTGGTCGAGTGTGGAAACTAGGGCTCGAAGGAAGTGCCACACAAGCCCCTTGGGCATTACCGCCAGAAAAGCTACAATAGATTTTCTCATCTAGACTTTTTTCTTAAGAGTGCGTATAAATCGCACTCTTTGTTTTTGTACCAAGCGGAAAACCAACATGCGTGAACTCGATACTCCAGCTTCTGATCATTACAACCAACGTTTTGGTGGCACACGCCGTCTATACGGTAATAGTGAAGTAGAGATACTACGCGCCGCGCATGTGTGTGTGATCGGTATTGGTGGTGTCGGTTCTTGGGCTGTTGAAGCCCTGGCAAGAACCGGGGTTGGAGAGCTAACACTGATCGATATGGATGATGTGTGCGTAACCAACATTAACCGTCAGATTCACGCGATGTCTGGTACGGTTGGTCAAAGCAAAATTGAAGTGATGGCTGAAAGGATTAAACTGATCAATCCAGAATGCAAAGTGAATCTGATTGATGATTTTATTACGCCGGATAATCAAAACGAGTACTTAACTAAAGAGTATGACTACGTACTGGATGCGATTGATAGTGTTAAAGCCAAGGCATCCTTACTTGCTTATTGCCGCAGCAACAAGATCAAAGTGATTACCACAGGTGGTGCGGGTGGTCAGGTTGACCCAACACAAATTAAGGTGGCGGATTTAACCAAAACAATCCAAGATCCATTGGCGAAAAAAATCAAAGATACATTGCGTCGTCACCATAACTTTCCGACCAACCCTGCCCGTAAGTTCGGCATAGAGTGTGTATTCTCTACTGAGCAACTGAAATATCCTCAACCAGATGGCAGTGTATGTGGTGTCAAATCGACAGCCGAAGGTCCAAAACGCATGGACTGCGCGAGTGGCTTTGGTGCCGCGACGGTGGTAACGGCGACATTTGGTTTTGTTGCGGTATCGCGTATCGTAGAAAAGTTAATTCAAAAATACAGTAAGTAAATTTAGGTTAGAAAAAGAATGTCACCGTTTCCTCAATCGCCGTTTGGCACTGAAATTACTGCCGATGATATTGCCCAAACCATGCAAGGCTTTAAAGGCTGGGAAGATCGCTATCGTCAGGTGATTCAATGGGGTAAGAAGCTCCCTGCGATGCCAGAAGAGCTTAAGTCTGAGCAAGTAACCGTGTCTGGTTGTGAAAGCACGGTGTGGCTTGTGAGTAAGAACTTAGATGGCAAATGGTACTTTTGCGCAGATTCTGATGCACGTATCGTGCGCGGTCTCATTGCTTTGGTTCTGGCGGCATTTGATGGTAAATCGTCACAACAGATACAATCTTTTGATATTGATACCTATTTTGAACAGCTTGGTCTTATCGCTCACTTAAGCCCTTCGAGAGGCAATGGTTTGAAAGCCATTGTCGAACAGATTAAGCAAACCACAACTGAATAAGTCAGTGCTCTCCAACTCTGTCGTCTTTCTCTCGAAGATGACAATTTGTACCTTGGCTAGAGCATCTATCCTGCATTCCCGACTGCGAAGAAGGCGTGTAATCGGGAATCTCTTCAGCGTTTATATTGCCAATAGTTATGTTGTTTAATAAATAACCGCTTTGATATTAACGCTATAGTAAATACAGGGCTTTACAGGTCTTGTTGTCACTGCGTAAAGGCTGTACAATTCGCGCCCTTAATTAATGTTCCGTCGCTTGAGAGGCCACATGACCACTGAAAAAATCAATCTACTCGACTTTGATCGTCAAGGTTTGCGTAAGTTTTTTGCCGATGAACTGGGTGAAAAAGCATTCCGTGCAGATCAGGTAATGAAGTGGATCTACCATTTCGGTGTCGATAACTTCGATAATATGACCAACATTAATAAGAAGTTACGTGAAAAATTGCAACATCGCTGCGAAATCAAAGCCCCTACTGTCGCTGAAGCTCAGCACTCGTCGGACGGCACGATCAAGTGGGCAATGAAGGTTGGCGATCAAGACGTAGAAACGGTTTACATCCCAGAAGATGACCGTGCTACCTTATGTGTCTCTTCGCAAGTTGGCTGTGCGCTTGAGTGTAAATTCTGTTCAACCGCTCAACAGGGCTTTAACCGTAACCTAAAAGTGTCTGAAATTATTGGTCAGGTATGGCGAGCAGCGCGTGAAATTGGTTTAGAAAAAGAGACTGGCCGTCGCCCTATTACCAATGTCGTCATGATGGGTATGGGTGAACCACTGCTCAACATGAAGAACCTTATTCCTGCCCTTGAGCTAATGCTTGATGATTTAGGCTTTGGTTTATCTAAGCGTCGAGTAACGGTATCGACATCTGGTGTTGTTTCTGGTCTTGATCAAATGACAGGTAAGATTGATGTGGCACTGGCTATTTCGCTACACGCACCGAATGATAAGCTGCGTAGTGACATTATGCCAATTAACGATCGTTGGGATATCGAAGATTTCTTAGCCTCTGTTCGTCGCTACATTCAGTCTTCTAATGCTAACCGCGGTAAAGTCACGGTCGAGTATGTTCTACTAGACCATGTGAATGATGATATGGACCACGCTCGTGAACTGGCGGAGCTACTAAAAGATACACCTTGTAAGATCAACTTGATTCCGTTTAACCCGTATCCTGGATCACCTTACAAAAAACCAAGTAATTCACGTATCGATCGTTTCCAGAAAACCTTGATGCAATACGAACACACAGTCACGGTACGCAAAACACGGGGTGACGACATCGATGCTGCATGTGGTCAGCTAGTCGGCGATGTTATCGACCGCACAAAACGAACTGCGACAATTAAAGCAGCCAAAGGTGAAACAATCCAAGTTAAAGCGGTTTCATAAAGAGTGCCATTTTCACCAAAGCCAGAGCCCAGCTCTGGCTTTTTTGTTACATCTGGTAGCGATCTCATGGTCAAAATAACGAAAAACCTTGAGCTGCTTGTAAATTATGCGCTTTGTTTGTGTTGTTTCATCTATGATATCTATTAGAATTGAAGGTTAACGCTTTCGAGGTATTCTTCCTCTGTCTATTGAGTGGAGCGTTAAATTAGATTAATTGAGGGTCATCCTCGACATATTTCAGAGTTTGGTTGTTTTTCACGCAACGAAAATAAATAAATAAGCGGTGAAGCGACGAAGCTTTAACGAGAAGAGAATTTTTACAATCATGACAGATGAACAACAACACCTAGCGAGCGAAGAAAACGTAGAAAAAGTACAAGCAGGGACTTTGCTTAAGAACAAACGTGAATCGCTTGGTCTGAGTCAAAAGCAAATCGCCGACCGTTTGCGTTTGCGTCTTTCCATCATCGAAAATATTGAAAGCAACAATTTTGCCTCTGATCAAGTCGCTACATTTACTCGAGGTTATTTACGCTCTTACGCGAGAGCCGTAGGGCTTGCTGAGTCAGACGTGTTGTGTGCGATTGATGGTTGTGAAGAAACTCAACCCGAAGAACAAGAAATGAAAAGTTTTTCGCGTAAAACAAAGCGCGAAGCTCATGATAGCCGCATCATGACCTTAACCTGGGGAATCATCATTGTGGTATTGGGGATTTCATCAGTTTGGTGGTGGCAGAACCAAGAAAAAAGCATGGAGTCACTCACCTCTGACGCCGAACTTGAGCAACAGTTAGAGCAACAAGCTGAAAACCAACCACTTGACTTTACAACGCTTTCTGAGGCCGAAGTTGAGCCTACAGTAAAAGAAGCTCAAAGCCTTGAGCCAACAACTGAAAACGAAGTGGTTTCTGAGCCAGTAGAGACTGAGATCATTGTCGAACCTCAACAGCCACCAGAGACTAACCCAGAACCTCAGCAGCAAAGCACGAGTGAAGAGAAAGTTGAACAAACTCCGGCCGTTGATGAACCTAAAATTGAACAACCTAGCGCGGCTGCAAATTTGTTGTCCATGTCATTTAGTGATGATTGTTGGATTCAAGTCAAAGATGCGACGGGTAGAACTTTATCTACTGGGGTTAAGAAAGCAGGTCAAAGCCTGAATTTAAGTGGCGATTTACCTTATAGTGTCATTTTAGGTGCTCCTGAAAACGTTTCAATGACATTAGCGAGTGAACCTGTCGACCTTTCTGGGTATACTTCAGGCAAAGTAGCAAGATTCAACTTACCTTAAAAACTATTATGCAATACGAATCTCCTATCAAACGTCGCCCATCGACTCGTATCTATGTGGGCGATGTACCTATTGGTGACGGTGCACCGATTGCTGTGCAGTCGATGACCAACACCAGAACAACAGACGTAGAAGCGACTGTTGCACAAATTAGATCACTGGAAAATGTCGGTGCAGATATCGTTCGCGTATCGGTTCCCACTATGGATGCTGCGGAAGCTTTCAAGCAAATTAAGCAGCAAGTGAATATTCCTCTCGTAGCGGATATTCATTTCGACTACCGTATCGCGCTAAAAGTTGCGGAGTATGGTGTTGACTGTTTGCGCATCAACCCAGGCAACATCGGTAACGAAGAGCGTATTCGTTCGGTCGTTGATTGTGCGCGTGACAAAAATATACCGATTCGCATTGGTGTGAATGGTGGTTCATTAGAAAAAGACATTCAAATGAAGTACGGCGAACCAACCCCTGCGGCGTTGGTTGAGTCTGCAATGCGTCATGTGGATATCCTGGATCGCCTCAACTTTGATCAATTCAAAGTAAGTGTTAAAGCATCGGATGTATTCCTAGCCGTTGATTCATATCGATTACTGGCACAAAAGATCGATCAGCCACTTCATTTAGGTATTACAGAAGCGGGGGGCGCTCGCGCTGGTGCAGTTAAATCGTCGGTGGGCCTTGGAATGCTTCTCGCTGAAGGTATTGGCGATACGCTGCGTATCTCCCTTGCTGCCGATCCGGTAGAAGAGATCAAAGTGGGTTTTGATATTCTAAAATCTCTGCGTATTCGCTCACGTGGCATTAACTTTATTGCTTGTCCAAGTTGTTCTCGCCAAGAGTTCGATGTGATTGGCACTGTGAACGCGCTTGAGCAGCGTCTAGAAGACGTTATTACTCCAATGGATGTTTCTATCATCGGTTGTGTGGTCAATGGTCCGGGTGAAGCTGAAGTTTCTCACCTAGGTCTGGCGGGGAGTAACAAGAAGAGTGCATTCTATGAAGACGGAAAACGTCAGAAAGAGCGCTTCGACAACAACGATCTCGTTGACCAGCTAGAAGCTAAGATTCGGGCCAAAGCTTCAACGCTAGATGAAGCCAACCGCATCGACGTTAAAGTACAAGATTAATCTCAACGTAACCCAAATTACGGTAACCATTTTTACGGTAAAAAACTGTGGCAAAGAAAATCCAAGCAATTCGAGGCATGAACGACTGCCTTCCAACTCAATCACCACTGTGGCAGAAACTTGAAAACACAGTGAAGAACGTAATCAGCGCCTACGGTTACAACGAAGTGCGCATGCCAATCGTTGAGATGACTCATCTATTTAGTCGCGCTATCGGTGAAGTCACTGATGTGGTTGAAAAAGAGATGTACACATTTGAAGACCGTAACGGTGACAGCTTAACGCTGCGCCCTGAAGGTACAGCGGGCTGTGTACGTTCTTGTATTGAGAACAGCCTTATTGATCGTTCAGAACAGCGCCTGTGGTACATGGGGCCTATGTTCCGTCACGAGCGCCCGCAGAAAGGTCGTTACCGTCAGTTCCACCAATGTGGTGTTGAGGTATTTGGCCTAAACGGCCCAGATGTTGATGCCGAGCTTATTATGATGACTGCACGTCTATGGCGTGAGTTAGGTATCGATAAGCACGTTCGTTTGGAACTGAACTCTATTGGTTCTTTGGATGACCGCGCTAACTACCGCACAGCACTGATTGCATACCTAGAGCAGCATATTGATGTTCTGGATGACGATTGTAAGCGTCGCATGCACACTAACCCATTGCGTGTACTGGATACTAAGAACCCTGATGTACAAGCTATTCTGGGTGATGCGCCGCGTTTATCTGATTACCTAGGTGAAGAGTCAAAACAACATTTTGCAGGCTTATGTGAACTTCTTGATGCTGCAGGCATCGAATACACAGTTAACGAGCGTTTAGTTCGTGGCCTGGATTACTACAACCGCACAGTATTTGAGTGGATTACCGAAAGCCTTGGTGCTCAAGGCACTGTATGTGGTGGTGGTCGTTACGATGGCCTAGTAGAACAGCTAGGCGGTAAAGCAACACCGGCTGTGGGCTTTGCTATGGGGCTTGAACGTCTGGTACTTATGCTAGAAACGCTTGAGCTAACAGAAGTTCGTCGTAGTGTTGATGTTTACATGGTTACGGCAGGCGAAGGCACAATGCTAGCGGGTATGAAGCTAGCAGAGTCACTACGTGAAAAAGTACCTGGGCTGCGTGTTATGAGCCACTTCGGTGGTGGTAACTTCAAAAAGCAGTTCAAACGTGCAGATAAAGTGGGCGCGGCGGTTGCGTTAGTACTTGGTGAAAATGAAGTCGCTGACAACACAGTGGTATTGAAAGATCTGATTGGCGGCACTCAAGAAACCTTGAGCCAAGCAGATGTGATTACTAAGCTAGCAGAACTCGTTTAATATTAATGATTTATGAGTGGCAGTTTCGGCTGCCATTTTGATGTAAGAGGACAGGAAGTGGAACTCTACGATACTGAAGAACAACAAGTAGAAGCGATCAAAGATTGGTGGAAAGAGAACGGCAAAGCAGTGATTTTAGGTGCTGTCGTTGGTCTAGGCGGCCTGTTTGGCTGGCGTTATTACCAAGATTCCATAACAGCCGCTCAAGAAGCTGCGTCAGAAAGCTACACCAAAGCGGTGCAAGCTCTGGCTGAACAAGGTGCTTCGGCTGAAGGTGATATTCAAGCTTTCATTGATGCAAACAAAGAAACGGAATACTCAGTATTAGCCGCGTTACAACTGGCAAAAGTGCAAGTTGAAGCGGGTAACCTTGATGAAGCGTTAGCTCAACTAGAGTGGGCGAAGTCAGCAACCAAAGACGCGGCGGTTTCGGCGGTACTTGATTACCGTCTGGCTCGTGTTAAAGCCGAGCAAGGCGAGTTTGATGCGGCAATCGCGCAACTGGCCAATATCAGCGACGAAAGCTGGGCAGGTCGTGTGGCAGAACTGAAAGGCGACATCCTACTACGTAAAGGTGATGCACAAGCGGCTTACGCTGCATACACTGAAGCACAGCAGTCAGGCGATGCGAGCCAGACGCTACAGATGAAACTGGATGATCTAGCCAAGTAAGGGCGTCGCATGAAGAATATGCTGAAAAAAGCACTCACAACGGCGATGTGTGTTGGCGTTCTGGCTGGCTGTGCTGGTGAAGAAGACACCATCATCATGTCGTCAGTGCCTCAAGTCGACAGTGAATTTACCCCCTCTAACCAATGGAGTACTTCTATTGGTAAGGGCGTTGATCAGTATTACTCAAAGCTGACACCAGAGTATGCTTACGGCAAAGTCTTTGTCGCTAGTCGTGATGGTGTGGTTAAAGCCCTTGATCCTGAAAACGGTAAAACCTTGTGGGAAACAGAGATTGAAGCCGATGTTTCAGCGCGTTTATCCGGCGGAATTACAGCTGGCTACAGCCAAATCTTTATTGGTAGCGAGAACGGCCAAGTATTGGCATTCGATGAAGAAACGGGTGAAGTAAACTGGCAAGTTGAAGTGGATGGTGAAGTATTAACGGCGCCAGCAACCGACAACAACTTTGTGATTGTTCATACCAATAGCGGTATGTTAGTCGCGCTCGATCAAGTGACGGGCGAAACCAAATGGACCATCAGCACTGAAGTGCCGAACTTGACTCTACGTGGCAACAGTACTCCAGTGACAGCGTCTGGCGGTGTTTTCTGGGGAACGGCGAATGGTCGCTTAGCGGCGGCAATTGTTGAACGTGGTCAGCTAATTTGGCAGCAGCCAATCGGGATGCCACAAGGCGCAACAGAAATTGATCGTTTGGTTGATGTTGATGCCGCACCGCTGATTTTGGGTAGCTCCCTATACATTGTTGGTTACAACGGCCAGCTAACGGCGATTGACCTTCGCTCAGGAAAACCTGCATGGAAACGCAGCTACTCATCTGCGACAGACCTTACCAGTGATGGTAGTCGTCTGTATCTCGTTACTGACAAAGATCATCTGGTCGCAGTTGATGCACGTAGCGGTACTGAACTGTGGACCAATGACCAGTTAGAGCACCGACTTTTAACAGCTCCGACTATGATCGATGACTATGTCGTTGTTGGTGATAGTGAAGGCTTTTTGTACTGGATCGATCGCAGTAGTGGTGAGTTTGTATCAATGCAGGAAGTGAACGGCGATGGATTTGCGGTTGCACCGATAGCCGTACCGGGTGGTTATGTCCTAGTGACGCGCAATGGCGATGTAAAGAAACTGACGATCAACGAGTAATCGTGTGATATAATTCACATTCGGCTCCTAGCTGGTAACAGTTGGGAGCCGTTTGTTTGTTTTAGAACCCATAGTTATGTGTGGTTATAGGTAAAGTGCTCATAGTGTGAACTCTGCGGAGTTGTTACCTATAACTACATAAAGAAAAGAATATTGTAGAGGTTGTTATGGTACCTGTTGTTGCTCTGGTAGGGCGTCCAAACGTTGGTAAATCAACGTTGTTTAACCGATTGACTCGTACACGCGACGCATTGGTTGCGGATTTCCCTGGCTTAACTCGTGACCGTAAATATGGCCAAGCAAAGCTTGGTGAACACGAATTTATCGTGATTGATACTGGTGGTATCGATGGCACGGAAGAAGGTGTAGAAACCAAAATGGCTGAGCAATCGCTAGCAGCGATTGATGAAGCAGATGTCGTGTTATTCATGGTCGATGGCCGAGCAGGTCTAACACCATCTGATATCGCTATTTCAAATCACCTACGTAAAATCGAAAAGCCATCAATGCTTGTCGTTAACAAGGTTGATGGTATTGACGCTGACGCAGCATCGGCGGACTTTTGGCAGCTTGGCGTAGAGAATATGTACCAAATTGCCGCAGCGCATGGCCGCGGTGTTGGTGCGCTGATCGACCGTGCTCTTAATCCATTTGCAGAAAAAATGGCTGAAGAAGCACAAGGTGAAATCGAAGACTTAACTGAATTCCTTGATGAAGAAGAAAAGCTAGATTACACCGAAGAAGAAGCTGAGGCTGAATTTAAGCGCTTGCAAGATCAGCCGATCAAACTCGCCATTATCGGTCGACCAAATGTCGGTAAATCAACACTAACCAACCGTATTCTAGGTGAAGAACGTGTTGTTGTTTACGATATGCCGGGTACAACTCGTGATTCTATCTACATTCCAATGGAGCGTGATGGTCGTGAGTATGTTCTTATCGATACTGCAGGTGTTCGTCGTCGTAAACGTATTAACGAAACCGTAGAGAAATTCTCTGTTGTTAAAACGCTAAAAGCGGTAGAAGATGCCAACGTTGTACTGCTTGTCATTGATGCCCGTGAAAACATCTCAGACCAAGATCTTAGCCTACTTGGCTTTGCCCTTAACGCAGGTCGCTCAATTGTGATTGCAGTGAACAAGTGGGATGGTCTGGATATGGACGTGAAAGAACACGTTAAAAAAGAGCTTGATCGCCGTCTAGGCTTCGTCGACTTTGCGCGTATCCACTTTATATCAGCGCTTCACGGTACAGGTGTTGGTCACTTATTTGAGTCAGTACAAGAGGCCTATAAGTCGGCGACAACGCGCGTCGGTACCTCAGTTCTGACCCGCATCATGAAAATGGCAACAGATGATCACCAACCGCCATTAGTACGTGGTCGCCGTGTTAAACTCAAGTACGCGCACGCTGGTGGTTACAACCCACCAATCGTTGTGATTCACGGTAACCAAGTTAACGAACTGCCAGATTCGTATAAACGCTATCTGATGAACTACTACCGTAAATCATTGGAAATCATGGGTACACCAATACGTATCCAATTCCAAAGCAGCGATAACCCATTCGAGGGTAAATCGAACAAGATGACGATGTCTCAGGAGCGTAAACGTAAACGCTTGATGAGCATGATGAAAAATCGTAAGAAGTAACCTTCCTAACATCAAATAGGAAAAGATCGATTTCAACAAAAGCGCCTAGTTACTTTGGCGCTTTTTTTATATTGGAACAATGAGTAGATGCAAATTACACCAACCATTAGCCAGTTTTGCCACCAAACTTGGCAGTTAGAAGCCAACATTCAGCTTACCAAACAGGGTGAAGAGTATCTGTATGTGGTGACGGATGTTAGCCCTTTTCATCCTGTCAGCCATATTTGGCCTGATCACCCGGCGGATAAAGGTCATATTAATGATTGCCTAGTGCTTGATTGCCAAGTCGGCGCAGTTGAGCTTACTAGTGGTGAACTCTATGTTGGAAAAGCGATTCCGGTTAAACGTGATGAAGCCGGATGGGTGTTTGTTACTGTGCATTGTTTATCAGCAGATTGTTCTGAATTAACGCGTGGGCAGAGCGTGAGCCTATCTGTTGATAAAGAGTTCCAATTGGCGCTGAGCCGAGGACATAGTGCAGGTCATTTGGCCTATCTTGCCCTCAATAAGGTCCTAACAGAGCATGGCTATTGGCGTAAAGATGCGGATCGCAAAGATCCGCATGGCAACTATGATTTTAACAGCTATGCGCAAGTGACCAGCTTTGTCACGGAAGACAAATGCTTAGACACCTACCGTCTAGGAAAAACATTGCGCAAGCGTGGCTTAAACAGTGCTGAAATGCTGTCAAACTTAACTCAAATTCAAGAGTTGGTTAACGTGCAGCTGATCAAGTGGTTAGATCTGAAATCTGCTATCAAAGTTGAGTGTCATGGCGACGCCTTAACAGATTCACGTTATTGGCAGTGTGACCTCAAAGAAACCGCTACGGCGGTCATCCCTTGTGGTGGTACACATGTGAACTCGCTAAATGATTATCGCTCGATTGAAGTGACTTTAAGTCGTGTGGATGAACAAAATATTGAAATGCACACGAGTGTAAAACCTGCATAATTAATTCTGATCTTTTTATTAAATTCTAAAAATTGTATTTTACAACCTTAAAATGAAGTTTTGTGCTTTTAAAAATCCAAATGCAGCATATGTAACTTATGCTTTCGGTGTGTGGTGATATAAATGTTCTTTTTAGGGCAGATCGCTGATCATATTGGATTTTGCCGACGATCAGACTTGGATCTTTTATCATGTTAGCGGGTTTCAATGGGGATATTAATCACCCACACCTATTAATGAGGCTACGATCGGGTTAAAAGTCAATTCTTTATGCTACTGTGTGAAGTGCAAATAAAATAAATAAAGAATCAGCCTTATGAGTCACCTTGAACTTCTCAATGCTCACAGAGAAGTAAATAAGTTGCTCGCTAAATTAGCTTTGGGAATGGGTAAAGAAGAACTCAACAGAAGAGTAGTTAGCCTATCTGAAACCTGGTTTGGTGAGCGTAGAGCTTCTATTCTTCGCTTAGAGCCGAAAACAAAAACGCTATATTTGGAATATGCCCCAAGCTTACCTCAGCTATACAATGATGCGATAGAAGGTATCGAGATTGGTCCAAATGTCGGATCTTGCGGTGCGGCTGCTTTCCATAAGAAAACGGTTGTTGTAGAAGACATCAATCAGCATTCAAACTGGGTGCCTTTCACTGATTTAGCGCACCAAGCAAACCTACGTGCTTGTTGGTCGGTGCCGATTTTGTCAAGCGAACAGACTGCAATGGGAACCTTTGCAATATACAGTTCGGAACCTTCAACTCCAGCCGAGCATGAGCTGGAAGTATTAGAAATGCTTGCATCCTTATATGCAGTTGCTTGGGAAAAGTACCAACTAGAAGATAAGCTCTATTATCAGGCACGCTATGATCCATTGACCAAGTGCCTAAATCGTTTTGCCCTATTGCAACAAGCCCAAGACTGTCTAAATACTGACTTGGAGTATATTTCTTGTTTTTTCGCAGATATCGATCAATTCAAGTTAATCAATGATCGTTATGGCCATGAAGTTGGAGACAAAGTCCTGTCGGCTGTAGGTGAGCTGCTTAACCAAACTTTCCAAGGTTGTAGTTTAAAAGGGCGCTATGGCGGAGACGAGTTTGTCGTATTTTCCTTCTCTGATAGCAAAGAAGTATTTACAAAACTTGAGGAGACGTTTAATCGACAGTTGACAGGTCTTTCTCTATTTGAAGGTTTGACGATTAGTGTCAGTGTTGGCAAATCAGTTTGTGAGGTTAATCGACTTACCTCATTACAAAGTCTGATTAAACAAGCGGATCAGCAGATGTATCGAGTGAAACACGGTCGCAGGCATGATAGAGATCAAGGCAAGCTGATAGCAGAATATTAAAGTAACGGTTAGCGCTTAACTAGGTCAACAGACCCTAATATCGAGTATCTTTATGAACGAAAATGTCTGCCCAGTGTGTGAGGACGAACTAGAGTGGACGGGTAAGTATCATTGCCCGGCTTGTGATGAAAACTACATCAAAGTCGGATTTTGCCCAGACTGTGAAGCTGAGTTAGAAAAGCTGCAAGCTTGCGGTGCAGCGAACTACTTTTGCAATAGTTGTAATGAGCTTAAGTCTAAATCTCGCATTCGATTCGAGTTTCAACCAAGCTAGTTCACCGTTGAGTGGACTTCGCCATCAGACAGACGGGTGACCAAAGTGTCACCTGTTTTTATTTGTGAAGTTTGAGTTACCACTTTACCTTGTTCAGTCTGCGTTATTGAGTAACCACGTTTGAGGGTGGCTAACGGACTTACAGTATCGAGTTTTTCTGCAGCGATGGCTAGTTGATGACGGGTGTTGAGCAGTTTTCTATCCATAGCATCAAGCAACTTCTGTTCAAGTCTTTGCAAAGAGCCTTTCTGCTCTGCCAGGCGCTTAATGGGTGAGTTAAGCTGAATTTTATGTTGTTGACGTTCGACCTTCTGATTACGCACCGCAATATATTGCCCCATAGCGCGATGCAGCCTAGCTTCGAGTTCATCGAGCTGCTGACTTTGGCGCTGAAGCTGATAGCTAGGGTGCTGGCGTTCTAGGCGGTGAAGTAAAGAAGCCGTGGTTTTCTTCTGCTCAGCCAAATAGTAACGCATGGAGCTGGCCAATTTGTGTTGCCGTGCCAGAAGCGCTTGTTCTTTATGGCTATTGTCTCGACTCACCAGTTCGGCTGCAGCCGACGGAGTAGGGGCGCGCATATCTGCCACAAAATCGGCGATAGTGACATCGACTTCATGACCAACCGCGCTGATAATCGGAATCTGACTAGAAGCAATAGTGCGAGCAAGGATCTCGTTGTTAAAACACCACAAATCTTCCAGTGAGCCACCACCACGCCCAACAATTAAAACGTCACACTCATTGCGGCTGTTGGCACAGCCAATGGCTTGTGCTATTTGGATAGCGGCTTCTTCTCCCTGAACCATCGTTGGATAAACAACGACGGGAAGGGAAGGATCACGACGCTTAAGAACATCGAGGATATCGAAAAGGGCAGCCCCGGTTTTAGAGGTGACAACCCCCACACGCTTTGGATGTTCTGGCAAAGGCTTTTTGCTGGTTTGGGCAAATAAACCTTCACCCGCCAACTTCATTTTCAGCTCTTCAAATTGCTGTTGAAGTCTGCCATCACCCTCTGGCTGCATGCTTTCAATGATCAACTGGTAGTCGCCACGAGGTTCATAAAGCGATAAACGAGCTTTGACTAAAACTTGATTACCGTTTTGTGGCTTGAAAGTCACGCGACGATTATTACCACGGAACATGGCACATTTTACTTGGGCGCGGGAGTCTTTAAGGGTGAGATACCAGTGGCCTGAAACAGGCGCAGAGAAATTAGAGATTTCTCCTACTAACCAAACAATGCCCATTTCATTTTCTAGTAATAGACGGACTTCAGCATTAAGACGAGAAACGGTGAAGATGTTTTGATTGGTCAGAGAAGACACTGCTAATTCCGTAGACGTGGGTATGGAAGTTAGCGGCAATATAATACATATCAAGGGGGTAATTGCAAGAAAAAAATTGAAAAAACTAGTGGTCAAGCGATTGCGTTGGCCGTATAATCCGTCCGCAATATCTAATCCAAATGCAGCCAAGCAACTCCGCTTACTGCCCTCATTATGCGAAACGATGAGAATGGATTTTTCTTTTTACTCCTCTAATTGTGAGATATTGCAAATGCTAAGAATTGCCAAAGAAGCGCTGACATTCGATGACGTACTACTTGTGCCAGCACACTCCACCGTTCTCCCAAACACAGCTGATCTTCGCACTCAGCTAACCAAGAACATCACCCTAAACATCCCAATGATTTCGGCGTCTATGGACACCGTAACTGAAGCTCGTCTAGCGATTGCGCTAGCGCAAGAGGGTGGCATTGGCTTTATCCACAAGAACATGTCGATTGAGCAGCAAGCTGAGATGGTTCATCAGGTTAAAATTTACGAAGCAGGTGTGGTTTCACACCCAGTAACTGTTAGCCCTGACGCAACCATCGCTGACGTGGTTGCTTTAACTGAAAAGCATGGTTTTGCAGGTTTCCCGGTTGTTACTGATAACAACGAATTGGTTGGTATCATCACAGGTCGTGACGTTCGCTTCGTAACGGATCTTTCAAAGAAAGTTGAAGTAGTTATGACGCCTAAAGAGCGCCTAGCTGCGGTCAAAGAAGGTGCTACTCGTGAGGAAGTGCAAGAGAAAATGCATGAAGCACGTGTAGAGAAAGTACTGGTTGTGAACGATGAGTTCCAACTAACCGGTATGATCACTGCAAAAGACTTCCACAAAGCAGAGCGTAAACCAAATGCATGTAAAGATGAGCAAGGCCGTCTACGTGTAGGTGCAGCAGTTGGCGCTGGCGCTGGAAACGAAGAGCGCGTTAAAGCTCTCGTTGAAGCGGGTGTTGACGTGCTACTTATCGATTCTTCACACGGTCACTCTGAAGGTGTTCTAAGCCGTATCCGCGAAACTCGCGCAGCATACCCAGATCTCGATATCATCGGCGGCAACGTAGCAACTGGCGCAGGCGCTAAAGCCCTTATCGAAGCGGGCGTAAGTGCTGTTAAAGTAGGTATTGGCCCAGGTTCAATTTGTACAACTCGTATCGTAACAGGTGTGGGTGTTCCTCAGGTTACCGCTATTGCAGATGCTGCAGAAGTGGCAAACCAGCACGGTATTCCAGTTATTGCTGACGGCGGTATCCGTTTCTCAGGTGATATCTGTAAAGCAATCGTAGCGGGCGCATCATGTGTAATGGTTGGTTCGATGTTTGCTGGTACTGAAGAAGCACCAGGCGAAGTGATTCTATACAACGGTCGTTCATACAAAGCTTACCGTGGTATGGGCTCACTTGGCGCTATGTCTCAAGGCTCTTCTGACCGTTACTTCCAGTCTGACAACGCAGCAGACAAACTCGTACCAGAAGGTATCGAAGGTCGTATCGCATACAAAGGTCGCCTAAAAGAGATCGTACACCAGCAAATGGGTGGTCTACGTTCAAGCATGGGTCTTACTGGTAGTGCAACGGTTGAAGATATGCGTACTAAAGCTGAATTTGTACGAATCTCTGGCGCAGGCATGAAAGAGTCTCATGTACATGACGTTCAGATCACGAAAGAGGCTCCAAACTACCGTTTAGGTTAATCGCAACGCGATAAGTATATTCCTAACGGAAACGTTTGCTTTTTTCCTTGAAGCATTAATAAGAGGCGAGTAAACTCGCCTCCGTTTTAATAACCTAGCTTATAAGACTGCTCAAAATGACTAAAAATATCCATGACCAACGTATTCTGATCTTGGACTTCGGTTCTCAGTACACTCAACTAGTAGCTCGCCGCGTACGTGAAATCGGCGTTTACTGTGAACTTTGGAGCTGGGATGTTGAAGAAGCGGATATTCGTGAATTCAATCCAGACGGCATCATCCTATCTGGTGGTCCAGAAAGCGTAACAGAAGATAACTCTCCACGTGCACCGCAATATGTATTTGACTCAGGTGTTCCAGTATTCGGTGTATGTTACGGCATGCAAACAATGGCTGAGCAGCTAGGTGGTAAAGTTGCCGGTTCTACTGAACGTGAGTTTGGTTACGCGCAAGTGAAAGTTTCTGGTGAATCAGCACTGTTTAAAGATCTTGAAGCGACTCAAGACGTGTGGATGAGCCACGGCGACAAAGTAGTAGAAATTCCAGCAGACTTCGTAAAAGTGGGTGAGACAGAAACGTGTCCTTACGCTGCAATGGCGAACGAAGAGAAGAAATACTACGGTGTTCAGTTCCACCCAGAAGTAACACACACAAAACAAGGCCTGCAGATGCTAGAGAACTTTGTTCTTGGCGTATGTGGCTGTGAGCGTCTATGGACTTCTGAATCCATCATCGAAGATGCGGTTGCACGCATCAAAGAGCAGGTTGGTGATGACGAGGTTATTCTAGGTCTATCTGGTGGGGTCGATTCATCAGTCGTCGCGATGTTAGTACACCGCGCAATCGGCGACAAACTGACCTGTGTATTTGTTGATAATGGTCTACTTCGCCTCAACGAAGGCCAACAAGTCATGGACATGTTTGGCGATCAATTTGGTCTTAACATTATCAAAGTTGACGCAGAAGAGCGCTTCTTAGCTGCGCTTGAAGGCAAGTCTGATCCAGAAGAGAAGCGTAAGACGATCGGTCATGTATTCGTTGATGTATTCGATGAAGAGTCTAAGAAGCTTAAGAACGCTAAATGGTTAGCGCAGGGTACTATCTATCCAGACGTTATCGAATCTGCTGCGTCTAAAACTGGTAAAGCGCATGTGATCAAATCACACCACAATGTGGGTGGTCTACCTGACGATATGGAAATGGGTCTTGTTGAGCCACTACGCGAGCTGTTCAAAGATGAAGTGCGTAAGATCGGTCTAGAGCTAGGCTTACCTTACAATATGCTTTACCGCCACCCATTCCCAGGTCCTGGTCTGGGTGTTCGCGTTCTTGGTGAAATCAAGAAAGAGTACTGTGATCTACTACGTCGCGCAGACGCTATCTTTATTGAAGAGCTACACGCCGCTGACCTATACAACAAGGTTTCACAAGCGTTCACCGTATTCCTACCTGTTCGTTCTGTAGGTGTAATGGGCGATGGCCGTAAGTACGACTGGGTTGTATCGTTACGTGCGGTAGAAACTATCGACTTTATGACAGCACATTGGGCACACCTACCATATGACTTCTTAGGTAAGGTTTCTAACCGCATTATCAACGAAGTTGATGGCATCTCTCGTGTCGTTTACGACATTTCTGGTAAGCCACCAGCGACAATCGAGTGGGAATAATTTTCCTGTTCGAATAGATTAACTAAGCCAGTCATCAGACTGGCTTTTTTTATGTCACAAGATAATTAACGTTACCTTGTGTGATTTTACCGAACGATGTTGCTATTAATCTCGGTGTTTTTAGAATATTCGTTTTTTGAACCAACTAGACAGTTTTTATTAGTACGTTAGTTTCAGATTCCGTTGCAACTTAAGAGTGACTCGCAACTTGACCTTAACGCAACATACTAGTCGTGAAGTTAACGCCTGAGTTTTCTAGTCTTTCATCAGAAATTCACATAAGGACTTGTCTGATGAAGAAAACAAGCTACCTCGCTGCACTAGCTATGCTATCTGCGGTTCCTACATCTTGGGCGACGATGAATATCCAGCCTGATCCCCAAAACCCAAATGGGTATGTTGTTTCACGAGCTGATATTCAAGCCGTAGAAAGCCAAAAAACAGCAGACCCTATGTATCACATTTGGTCACAAGCGTTACGAACCGCGCCAAACGCAGTAGTTGAAGCGATAGATGCGGGTTTAGCGACAAACCCAGACAACGTAAAAAGAGCGGAGCGAGTATTTCCAAGAGCAGAATGGGACTTTCTTACCCATATGGCTGCGCCAGAATACACCTATACGCGTTTTTTACGTGCTATTGGTAAGTTCCCAGCATTTTGTGCAGAGTACACAGATGGCCGCGATTCCGACGCAATTTGTAAACGTTCAATAGTGACCGCATTCGCTCATTTTGCTCAAGAAACGGGTGGCCATATAGCGAAAGACAATATCTCAGACAATCCATTGGCTTTGGAAGAGTGGCAACAAGCGCTAGTGCATGTGCGTGAAATGGGCTGGTCTGAAGGTCAGGAAGGTTATACCACAGGTTGTGGGCAGAATGACTGGCAAAACAAAAAGTGGCCTTGTGCGACCGGTCAGGGCTATTTTGGCCGAGGTGCTAAACAGCTTTCTTACCACTTTAACTATGGTGCGTTCTCTGAAGCCATGTTTGATGGTGACGCATCGGTACTGCTCAATAACCCAGGTTTAGTCGCGGACTCCTGGTTGAACCTCGCTTCTGCTATTTGGTTCTTCCTCACGCCACAAGCGCCCAAACCAGCGATGCTGCATGTCATTGATAAAACATGGTCGCCTTCGCAGCGAGAAGTTGATGCAGGTATTGGCTATGGGTTTGGTACCACGATTAATATCATTAACGGTGGCATTGAATGTGGTGAGCAAAACAAAGACAAAGGGCAGCCTGTTAACCGAATTCGCTATTGGGAAGGGTTATCCTCGCACTACCAGATCCCCATTGAGTCGGATGAAAAGAACACCTGCTGGCAGCAAACGCCATATGGCAGTCTAAACCTTAATGGTGCAACCGATGTGCTTTACACCAACTGGGATGGTAATTGGAAGTATTATGCAGACAGGCCAGGTGGTTACTCCTTTGAGTGTGAGTTGGTTGGCTTCCAAACTGCTTATTCAGCTCTTGTTCCGGGAGATTACGAGAAGTGTGTGACGAACTTCTATGGTTCGCATGCGAGCTGGCCTGAAGTCCGTGTGGTTGAACAGTTAGACCCAGTCGATCCGGATCCCGATAACGGCACAGGATGGAGCGCGACTAAAGTGTACAACGCTGGCGATCAAGTGACCTATAAAGGGGCAACCTACAAGGCTAAGTGGTGGACTCAAGGAGACGACCCAAGCTTAGGTGGTCCATGGGAGTTAGTGGCAGGTACACCTGATCCAACACCAAATCCTACTCCTGACCCAACACCAACCCCAGATCCTGACCCGACTCCGGACCCAGAACCGACTCCAAGCCCAGATCCAAATACATTTATTCAGTGGCAACCGGGTGTTTCTCAAGTCGCGGATGGCGATAAAGTGACATACAACGGCAAGTGCTTTGTCGCTAAAAATGGTCCTGGCGTATGGGAATCTCCGACACAATCCAACTGGTTCTGGGATGAAATCTCTTGCCAGTAAGTCATCATTTGCTAATTGAGTAAGCAATACAGCCTTAAGATGTTTCTTAAGGCTGTTTTTTATGGCGAGACATTATCCGCATTTCGTGTCTTTTAAATGTCTTATCGGCTCAGATACGGTCAAAGTTTCTATTTGGTGATTTCCGCAACCTTAGATTGCGATTCCGTACACTATCTTTTTTGTTGAACGGCACTAAAATTTGCGCGTAAATTTTATTAACTTTTTTGAAAGGTGCGCAAAATGTCAACAAAACTGGCAAACCCAGCCCCACTTGGCCTAATGGGTTTCGGTATGACAACCATCCTGCTAAACATCCACAATGCAGGCTTTTTTCCTATTGATTCTATGATCCTAGCAATGGGTATTTTCTATGGTGGTCTTAGCCAAGTTCTTGTTGGCATGATGTGTTTCAAACGTGGTGATACGTTTGGTACGACGGCGTTTACCTCTTACGGTCTGTTCTGGCTAACTCTAGTTGGCATCCTTGTTATGCCATACATGGGGCTACCAAAAAGCCCGGCTAGCTTCATGGGTTGGTATTTAGCACTATGGGGCATTTTTACTGGCTTCATGTTCATTGGTTCACTGTGCTACCCAGTAGCGAAGCAGATTGTATTTGGTTCTCTTACTGTACTGTTCTTCCTACTTGCAGCGCGTGATTTCACAGGTAGTCAGTTCATCGGCACGATTGCAGGTATTGAAGGTATCTTCTGTGGCGCGAGCGCGATCTACTTTGCAATGGCACAAGTACTGAACAACGAATATGGCCGTACTATCTTGCCAATTGGTGAGAAAAAGCCAGCAGCAGAAATGCCTCTAGAGCAGGTAGCGGCATAATTAAAAGAATTTAGTTGATGATGTGCCTGAAACAGCGTCGACTAAAACTAAATGAGTGAGTGGTCATTTTATTTAGTACATTTTTGGGAACAATAAGACGAAAGGGGTTAGCCATTGGCTAACCCCTTTTTTTACCACTGCTTTTTATTTTTATAGCATATCGCTATTAGGTTGAAGGTTGTTCAACCGGTTTGGACTCTGGTTCAGCTGTTGGCTGTTTGCCAGTCTTACGGCGGTACTTGTCTTCCCAGTAATCTGCACCTTTGATGCCTAGTTTCACTGGGTTGAACGTGTACTCTTCAACACCTTGTTTTTGTTGCTCTTCGTAATCGTTGAGAGCTTTCAAAGCAGGCTTAGCCATGAAGAAGATGATCAAGATACCAACGATGTTTAGCCACGCCATTAGACCTACACCTACGTCACCCATTGCCCATGCAAGGTTTGCTGTCTTAACTGTACCGTAGAACACGACAGCAATTAATGCCACTTTTAGTAGGAACATCAGGCCATTAACTTTGATGTGGCGACGAATGTAAGCCACGTTAGTTTCTGCGATGTAGTAGTAAGCAAGAATCGTAGTAAACGCGAAGAAGAACAGGGCAATTGCGATGAATGGTTTACCAATGCCTGGTAGTGCACTTTCAATCGCCATCTGAGTGAATACCGGGCCGTTTGCAGCAATATCAGCAGCAACGTTCTGTACTAGGAAGCCTTCAGCGCCATGAACGTTGTATGCCCCAGTGATGATGATCATAAATGCAGTTGCTGAACATACTAGTAGTGTATCGATGTAGATAGAGAACGACTGTACTAGACCTTGTTGTGCAGGGTGATCAACGCTTGCTGCTGCCGCTGCGTGAGGACCAGTACCTTGACCTGCTTCGTTTGAGTAAACACCACGTTTAACACCCCAACCGATAGCGGCACCAACACCTGCCATAGGCGTGAATGCATCGCCGATGATCATAGAGAATACGCGTGGTACTTCACCGATGTTTAGAAGGATGATGATGAACGCCGTCACAATGTACGCAAGCGCCATGAAAGGAACAACAATCTGCGTGAAGTTAGCAATACGTTTAACGCCACCGAAGATGATAAACGCTAGGATGACGGAAATCAGCGTACCCGTGAAGATTTTGGCAAAGCTGAATGTACCGATAGCCGTTTCAATCATTTCACCAGAACCGAATGCCGCTTCAACCGCATTACCAATACTGTTTGACTGAACGCCAGGGAGTAGGAAACCACAAGCAAAGATAGTCGCGATAGCAAAGATCCAAGCGTACCAGGTTTGCCCCATTGCTTTTTCAATGTAGTAAGCCGGACCACCACGGAACTGACCTTCGTCTTCTTCCTTGTAGATCTGTGCGAGTGTTGACTCTGCGTACGCTGTCGCTGCGCCAAAGAAGGCCACAACCCACATCCAGAATACGGCACCAGGGCCACCAAAACCGATCGCCGCCGCAACACCTGCGATATTACCAGTACCCACACGACCAGATAGCGAAACCGCTAGTGCCTGGAATGATGAGATACCTTTCGTAGAACTTTTCCCTGAAAGAAGTAAACGCCACATTTCGCTAAAGTGACGAACTTGAACAAATCGAGTCATGATCGAATAGAACAACCCAGCACCTAGGCAAAGATAAATCAGTACCGGGCTCCAGATTATTCCGTTCAGAAAATCAACTAATGACTGCATAAGTATTTTCCCTGTTTGTTTTGTAGTGGTTGTTTTCTGAACAGGATATTACCCTTTCTGTAATGTAATTGTTAATTTATTTATTTGTTGGTGTTAATTTGCGTGACCCAAAACACAAAGTGCTAAAAAAATGTTAAATGGTAGCGATAGATTAGTTAGTTATCGCTAAAAGGCATGGTATATGGCTGAAAGAAGAGGTTTGACTGGTAGCGAAATACACGAAAAATACCCATTTACGTTACTATATATTTTGTTAATAGAACGTAAATGAGTTGATTATTTTGCTGATGGAGAGGCGGATTGGCTGCCGCGAATATTGTTTGGTTAGACGTACCTCGCAACGCTGAGTTGTGTGTATGAGCGTTGTCCACTGAATGCGATCAGTTCAGCCAGAATGTCAGCCGAGCCGCACGCCATCGTCCAGCCTAGAGTTCCATGCCCGGTATTGGTGAATAAATTGCTGTACTTTGTTTGGCCTATGATTGGCGTTCCATCTGGTGTCATCGGTCGGAACCCTGTCCAGTATTCGGCTTGGGTAAAATCGACACCTTGCGGGAACAAGTTACTGACAACGTGATTTAGTGTCGCAAGGCGTTTGTCAGGCAAGGCAGGATCAAATCCCGCTAGCTCTGCCGTTCCCGCGACACGAATTCGTTGCTCAAAACGGGTTAGGGCGACTTTATACGTTTCATCCATGATGGTAGACGTAGGAGCTTGCTGTTCGTTGATCACAGGTAATGTCAGTGAATAGCCTTTCACTGGGTAGACGGGAATATCAATGCCGAGTGGATTCAATAAGGCTTTTGAATAACTGCCCAACGCCACCACAAAATGATCGCCGTGCAATGTGCCTTGGGTCGTTTTAACCGCCACCACCTTGTTGTTTTCAGCAAGCAAGGCATCGACATCGGTATTAAAGACAAATTCAACTCCGGCTTGTTGAGCCATTTTCTGAAGTTGCTGACAGAACAAGTAGCAATCGCCCGTTTCATCATTTGGCAGGTAAAGCCCACCGACTAACTCGCCTTGCATACTCGCAAGCCCAGGCTCTTGTACTAGGCATTGTTTAGCATCAAGTAGCTCAAATTGTGTCCCACTCTCTTCTAGCAGCGCCATGTCTTTTTCGATCGCTTTGAGCTGAGTGTGAGTACGAAATATTTGCAGTGTGCCTTGAGCACGACCCTGATAATCAAGCTCAAACTGTTGGTTTAACTTAGCTAAACACTCTCGGCTACGATTGGCAATGGTCAGCATTCTAGACTTGTTCACACGGTATTTATCTAGCTGGCAATTGCTGAGCATTTGGCTAGCCCATTGAATGAGATCTGGGCTTAGAGAGGGTTTGATCTTTAACGGGGCATGTTGTTCAAACAGCCACTTTATTGCCTTGGTTGGAATACCGGGCGCTGCCCAAGGTGACGAGTAACCGTATGAGATTTGCCCAGCATTGGCAAAGCTGGTTTCTTCTCCCGCCTTGGCTTGACGATCAACAACAGTCACATCAAACCCCGCTTGATTTAAGTACCAAGCGCTGGTCAATCCGATGACGCCACTTCCCAAAACAATAACCTTCACGATCTCTACTCACAGTTTGAATTTTTGCTAAGCATGAAGAGTTTACATCTGGTTAACAATCGATAAGAATTGATGATAGGTTTTAGTATTTCTAAAGGGTAAGTATGAAATCGACCTTGCTTCACGGGGTAAATTTGATCTGCATTGTTGCGCGGCACCAGAGTTTAACCAGTGCAGCTAAAGAGCTTAACCTGACACTTGGCGCTGTCAGTCAGCAACTTCAGCAAATAGAACAGCGATTAGGTTTTAGTGTATTTGAACGTCATGCTCGCGGAATACGGTTAACCGATCAGGGCACGAAATTGGTCGATGCCACAAGTCATCATCTGGCTGCTATTGAAGAGAATGTATTCCAATTAACACAAGTTTCGGAGCGCAAGCAGATTCGCCTTAAACTGACCCCTTCGTTTGCATTTAAGTGGCTAGTGCCAAGGCTAGAGAACTTCCACAAACAATACCCTGATATACAGATCCACACCTTTGCCGAAGGGGCCTTGGTCGATAGTGATAAGCGTAATTATGATATCGCGATTGATTACGGACCAACCCCTTACAAGCATTCTGATGCTGAACTGCTTATGGAAGAATCGCTTCTCCCGGTGATGAGTCGAGATTATTTTTCAACCCACACCAAGCTAACGGAAGGTAGCCGTGCATGGCAAGACGTGACCTTACTCCATGATGTCATGCCTTGGCACGGAGCGGCGAAAGACTATGAGTGGTTGTATTGGGCTTCACAGCAGCAGCTCGATTTCGATACCAATCGAGGACACTTTTTTAATCGTACCGATATGGCAATGTCGGCAGCAGAGGCCGGGGTTGGGATCGCTCTCGCAAGGGTAGCTCTACTGGGCAATGAGCTAGAACAGGGAAAGTTAGTTGCCCCTTTTGCTGCGATTGAAGCCAACGCTGGTTACTTTGTAATTGCCCACATTGATGACCCGTATACAAGGTTATTCAAAAAGTGGTTAAGAGAGCAAGTTGAGGACAGCGAAACTTTTTCAGCAAACTCAGTGAGTAATAAATAATTCTATTAATTAAATTGTAAATAACAATGGCGAGCCCATATGCACCCACTACACTTACTATTGTGTCTAGCTTGGTTTTTGCCGAGATAGATAATGTTAGGGGCAGCGCATATGGAATCTCACCAAGGCCAATGCAGCTATCAAAATCCAGATGGCTGGTGCTGCGATCAACCGTGTGGGGAGTCAGGTTTGTGTTACTGGCATGACCCAAAAGTCGATAAAAGCAAAGATGATATAAAAGACAAGGTTGAACAATGGGCCGCAGCAGGTAAACCTTTAGACGGATTTCAGTTGGCAAGAACAAACCTCGAAGACCTTGATTTAGTTAACCGAGGCTGCAAAGAAGGTTATCAATGTCGAGATGTGGATTTTTATCGAGCAAATTTAACGGAAGCTCACTTTTTTGGCTTAGATCTACGTGGCTCATCTTTGATGAAGGCTAAGTTAATTGGTGCAAATCTACACTGCGCCAAACTAGACAACTGCAACTTACTCGGAGCTGAACTTTCTCGTGCAAAACTCGAAAACATCGAGTGGGGAGGGTGCCTAAAGCAAGAGCTTGAAGCGAAAAAAGCGCTGAGGCAGCGAGATCGCAAGAAGTCTGTCATGCTGTGCCAAGAAGCAGAAGAGGTGTGCCGCAATATTCGTAAGCAGTGCGAGAAGCAAGGGCTGTTTGAAATGGCAGGAGACTTCTTTAAGCGCGAGATGCGTTATCGGCGTTATCAAATGCCACTGCTCAGCTTGAAAAGGGTTATCTCCAAATTAGTTGATGTCTTTTGTGGCTACGGCGAAGACCCTGTGCGAGTTGTGGGGTTCTCTATCTTCCTGATCTTAGTTTGCGCAATGGCATACTTCTTTTTGGACACTACCGGAGCCCACCCTATTTACGAGGGCGTCACCGGGTGGAAGTTCTATGTACTTGAGTTCTTCAACTCGCTCTATTTTAGCGTGGTGACATTTACCACACTCGGCTACGGGGATATTTCACCGGTAGGGTTAGCGCGTTTTATCGCGGCCTGCGAAGCATTTTTAGGCAGCTTTACGATGGCGCTGTTTGTGGTGGTTTTCGTTAAGAAGATGACGCGCTGAATTCGCTATGTCGTTATGGAGTCACTATCTAGCCAGTCAGAGAGGATGATTTGATCGTCTTTGTACTGGTTAGAAAAGTGTTCTACCAAGGCGGCGATATTCTCACCGTTGTCACACATAGTATTGGCAACCAAGTCTTCAGAAACGACAATCTCGCCACCTTGAGGTGAAGACTTTGTCGCTATCAGAACGGGAACAATAAACTTAGATGCGGTTTCTAGATGGCGTGTTTTGAGTAACCGAGCTTGCTGGTGGATAGCTTGTATAGATGCCTCTCCATAGTGGTCATTAACCAGATCAAACCCAATAGGGAATACCAAGCCGCGATAAAGGATAACCACCTCGATATTTAACTTCGACTGCGAATGCGACAAGCCCAAAACCACGTCTCCGGCCAAATGTGGCAGTTGAGCGAATTGCTGTTTGAGTCGTTCAATGATGTTTGGCCAGTCAAGATTAGTATCAGAGAGCTGAGAACAGATTGTACTGTTGTCAGTTTGTACAAAGTCGAGAATTGAACCAGAGTATTGAGCCTGTAGTGTCATTGTTGCTTATCTAGGTGTGAGCAAAGAGCAGAGGCTAACCAACATAGGGCAGTGTGGCTAGCGCGTGTTTTGAATTGTTTGAACTCTGTGTGGCAGAAAACAAAAAGGGTCACCCGATGGCAACCCTTTGTGTAAAATTTTTACAGATTAAGCCGCGTTAGCAAACTCAGCTAAGAAGCACTCTTTGCGCGCGTTAAAACGCTCTACTAGGTCGTCAACCGCGTCTTGGTCGTATGGCTTAAGACCACTTGCCACCATACGTTTAAGGCCTTTACCCACAACTTCACCATCTTCTTTAAAAGTGAAGTTGAGTGTTACTACACCGCGTTTGCCTTCAACGTCGAAAGTCGCGCCCGAGAATTCCACTTCAGGGTGAGTCAGGTCGAGGCGGGTGAATTCGACTTCCATGCTCTCGTAAATCACCAATGGACGCTGGCAATTGATCATCATCTGCGCTTCTTCCATCAGTGGCACCATGATGTGCGGGAAGTTCATACCAGAGAATTGCACATAGCTAGTAACAACATGTTCGATAAATGCAGCATCTCGGCTTACTTCACCTTCGCGCGACATGTGTAAGTATTCTTTTGCGTTTTGGTCAACCAGCGCGCTCTCTTTGTCACACTTGTTTTCAATCGATAGCGAAATTCCATCGTTAACCATACCCGAGAAATCAAAACGCATTTTTTGGCTAATGCCTTCTTTGCTTAGCAATACCGCAAATAGCAGATCGCCAGGCACGCAGAAGCGTTTGTTGTCTTCGTCGTGGATAGGGTTAAAGTCACCCGCAACCTTCTTAGCAAAGTGGCTTGCTTGCTGGCGAGTGAATTGGAACTGATTGTTATCTTGTGAAAAATACGGTGACAGAAACATACTTTTATTCATGTGGCTATAACTGCCGCGCAGTATACATGAAGCTATGCAATTAAATGGTCTATCCAGATGATCTTGACCAAAGCTTAACTTGCGCCAACAAGGTGATGTTGAAAGTAAAGTGACTCTGAATGTGAATGAATCCACATATTTGCGTAAATAATAAACAAGTTAATGCTGATTGCTGATATGACAATACACAAAATTTACGTTAATCACCCAAGGAAGGCACATGAAAGACGAAACGCTCTCGATCCATTTTGGTTACGAAACCGACCCAACAACAAAATCAGTGGCGACACCAATCTATCAAACGGTCGCTTATGAGTTTGACAATGCTCAGCATGGCGCTGATCTGTTTAACCTAGAAGTGCCGGGAAACATCTATACGCGCATTATGAACCCCACCAATGATGTGTTGGAAAAACGTATGGCCGCTTTAGAAGGTGGAATTGCGGGATTGGTGGTAAGTGCGGGTAGCGCGGCAATCAACTATGCGATCCTGACATTGGCTCAGGCGGGCGACAATATTGTTTCTACCCCGCAGCTCTATGGTGGCACCTATACGCTATTTGCTCACATGCTGCCAAGTCAGGGCATCAATGTAAAATTTGCTAAAGATGACAAGCCCGAGAGCCTTGCCGAACTGATCGATGAAAATACCAAAGCGGTGTACTGTGAAAGTATTGGTAACCCTGCTGGCAACATCATTGATTTAGAGCGTGTGGCCGAGCTTGCTCATGCTCAAGGTGTCCCGGTTATTGTCGATAATACCGTTGCAACTCCAGCACTCTGTAAGCCAATTGAATTTGGTGCTGATATCGTGGTTCACTCGTTAACCAAATACGTTGGCGGCCATGGCACTACGTTAGGTGGGATTATTATCGATTCAGGCAAATTCCCATGGGCACAGCACAAAGATCGTTTCCCAGTATTCAATCAGCCAGAGCCGTCATATCATGGTGTTGTATATGCAGAAGCTTTCGGTGAAGCGGCGTTTATTGGTCGAGCGCGTACTGTGCCATTGCGTAATACGGGCTCAGCCTTGTCACCGATGAATGCCTTTATGTTGATGCAAGGGCTAGAGACGTTGTCTCTGCGAATGGAGCGTCATACCGAGAACGCAATGAAAGTGGCTGAATACTTACAGCAACACGACAAAGTCAGTTGGGTGAGCTACGCAGGTTTACCAAGCTCCGAGTTTTTCCCACTGGCAGAAAAGTACATGAAGGGCAAACCGTCAGCGATTTTGTCTTTCGGTTTGAAAGAGGGTTACAACGCAGGCGTTCGTTTCTATGATGCGTTGCAGATCTTCAAGCGTTTGGTCAATATCGGTGACGCCAAATCACTGGCTTGCCACCCAGCCTCAACCACACACCGTCAGTTAAGCGAAGCCGAGCAAAAACAAGCAGGTGTCTCACCAGAGATGATCCGTTTATCTGTAGGTATTGAACATATCGACGATATTCTTGCTGATTTGGAGCAGGCGCTTAACGCTTAAAAGCGAGAGGCGGGAACGGACTGCGTCCTATAGAACGTTACGCTTCGGGATCGGGCTACGCCCGCGAGAGTATAGAATGGGCTTGGCTCTTTGAAGTGAAGGTTGACGTTGATCGTCAACCTTTAGAATTATCCCGCATCTATTTTTGTTCTATTCTTAAACTCACCCTAACCTGCAATATCCGGTTGTTCTTCACCTTCAAAACTTCAAACTGCCACTCTTGATACTCAATCACTTTGCCCACTTCAGGGACTCGGCCGATTAACCAGGTTAGAAAACCATTCAGGGTTTGGAAGCCTTCGCGATCTTCTCCTTCAATAGCACCAATATCTAAGTGGTGTTTTAGCTCGCTTAATGGGATTAAAGCATCCATCCACCAACTGCCATCTTGATGTTGTCTTGCCCATGTATGTTGTGGGGCCAAGCCTAGCTCTCCGGCGACAGACTCAAGAATATCGTAGTGGGTGACTAATCCTTGAATATCGCCATATTCATCAACAATAAATGCCATTTCACAGTTGTTTTGCTGCATTTGGTTAAGTAGTGGCAAGCCCTTCATTGACTCAGGAAAGTAGCGCGGTTTTCTGACCAAGCGTGCAATTTTTTCAATTGAAAGTACTTCATATTGGTCGAGCAAAACTTTCGATGAAATCGTGCCAATAATATTGTCTAAGCCACCATGACAGACAGGCCAAACCGAATGTTGTGTGTGGCGAATTTGCTTCAGACAAGACTCAATCGGTTGCTCGATATCGAGGTAATCCATATCACAACGCGGTGTCATTAAAGAGGTCACAGGTCGATCGTTCAAATGCAAGATATTGCGGATCATCTGTTGCTCTTGAGGCTCAATCGCTCCTGATTCAGAACCTTCACTCACTACTGCAAAGATATCTTCCTCTGTGATTTGCTCGCTATCGTCACCGTGTTGGCGAAATAGCTTGAGAAGTGCATCGGTTGATGTGCTCAGCAATAGCACAAAGGGGGTGGTTACGACTGCCAGACAATGAATAGGATAGGCGACAATTATGGCAATTTTCTCGGCATTACGCTGGGCAAAACGCTTAGGAACTAGCTCACCGACCACAATGGCAAAGTAAGTGATGATGACCACAACACTCGCCGTAGCAACAATAGACGCCAATTCAGAGTCTAGACCTTGATGAGTAAGCCAAGTCGCGAATGGTGCGGATAACGTCGCTTCACCGAAAATACCGCTCAAGATACCAATCGCGGTAATACCAATTTGGATGGTTGACAAGAATCGGGTTGGATTGTTTTTTAGCTCAAGAGCGAGCTGCGCTGAAGACTGAGTTTGAGCGCGCGTTTTTAGTCGGCTTGATTTTGCAGCCACAAGCGCAAGTTCTGACATGGCGAATAGGCCATTAAGGGTGATCAGTCCCACCAATATGAATATGTCCATTGATAATTCCAGTGATAAACACCTGTTCAGAATAGCGCCACTTCAACTGAAAATATATGAACTCAGCGGCGAATAGTATTTGTGGTTTCGATTACGATCATGGATGTCAAACTATTTGGTTAACGTGATAACCAAGCTCGCGAAGCTCACGAGCAAACTTGGCTTGAGTTTCGGGCTCGCCATGAATTAAGTGGATCTGTTTCGGTTTGTTGGCAATGCCGTTGATAAAGTGCAGTAGATCCTGTTTGTCGGCATGTGCCGAGTAGCCCGACATGGTATGAACTTGTGCTTTCAGCTCTATCTCTTCACCATCTATTTCTACTTCCATTGCACCTGTTTGTATTTCGCGGCCTAATGTCCCTTGCGCTTGGTAGCCGGCCAAAAGTACATCGGTAGTCTCTAACGGCAACAGCGCTTTTAGGTAGTCCATAATGCGGCCTCCCTGACACATCCCAGAAGCGGCGACCACGATTGCGGGCTCTTGGGTTGATTGCAGACGATTGACCAGTCGCTGATGAGTGCGATGATCTTCGACCGTAATACATTGCTCAAAGGCCAAAGGATGACGGTGCAGCTCTAATCGTTGTTTGGCTTCTTGCCCCCATAACTGTTTGAAGCGGCGATAAGATCGAGTCACACGCTGAGCCATGGGGGAGTCGAGAATGATGGGAATAGAAACATCTATCTGCTGACTATGGATGAGCTGCTCGATATCAAATAACAGCTCTTGAGTTCGACCAACACTAAACGCAGGAATCAATATAGCGCCACCATCTTCAAGCGAGCGATCTATGATGGCTTTCAGTCTTTCTGCTCGGGTTTTGATATCGTCGTGATTCTTATCGCCATAGGTGGTTTCAATCAGCAAATAATCGGCGCGTTCGGGGGATTTCGGGTCGGGAAGAAGCGGAGTATTCGTTGGGCCTAAATCGCCAGAAAAGACCACAATTTCTTGATTGGCTAAGCGTACCTCAACAAAAGCAGAACCGAGGATATGCCCCGCAGGCTGAAAGCGAATGCTCATTGAAGCTAGGGGATTAATCTCATCTAGACAGTGCCAACAACTGTACTCTAACGGTTTGATCAGGCGGCGGATTTTATTTAGTACTCGTTCAGTTTGTTTACGATCTAATCCAAGTTGCAGTTTAAGGCTATCTTCGAGCATTAAAGGGATCAGCTCGGCTGTTGCTGTCGTGCAGTAAATCGGTTGGTTGTAGCCGGTTGCCAGTAACCAAGGTAGGCGGCCAATGTGATCAATATGGGCATGAGTCATGACCACGGCGGTTAAGTGGGAGGTTTCAAACTCAATGTCGAGTGGCCGAGAATCAGCCCCTTGAAACAGCCCGCAGTCAATAAGAATAGCCTGGGCCTCGGATCTTAGCTCATGGCACGAGCCAGTAATGGTTTGTTTGCCACCATGGTGAATGATCTTCATCTTAAATCCTCGCAACCTTTCAAGCTGACTGTGCCGACAAAGCTATTTTACGACAACTGGCCCGCTCAAAATTGCGAGGATTGAACACTTTTGCCAGTAAGTTTCAGATTACTCAGTGAATTATTTTGCGACTGACCTACTGATTTACAGTATTGCCTTGCGTATCAACTCGACCGCTTTGTTGCGCTTCGAGTGCTGCTACCTCTGCATCTAACTCCGCAATTTTAGCGGCCATTAGTTGATGGCAGTGATCAGCTAGTTGGCGAGCATCACTCAGTTTGTATTGAGTGGTATCAATTGGGTCGAGCATTTCAGTGATCACCACACCGTTGTTTCTGCGATTCAGGTCAATCTTATTATGAGTGGTACTCACCACCATAGGCGTGATCGGTACACCAGCTTCAATCGCCATGCGAAACGCCCCCGTTTTGAAAGGCAGCAGGCCGCGCCCTTTGCTCCGAGTCCCTTCTGGGTAAGCCCACACCGAAAGATCTCGCTGGTGGATGGCCTCAGCCACTTGCTTGATGGTATCTCGTGCTTTGGATTTATCTTGGCGGTTAATCAGAATATTGCCCGTAATCCAGTACAGTTGTCCAAAGAACGGTACCCAAAGCAGCTCTTTCTTACCTAGTGAAACAGTTCGTGGTCTTAGCATTCCCGGTGAGGTGACAAAGTCATACACGCTTTGGTGGTTAGAGATATAGACACTATTTTTTGGTGTTGGTGCTCGTTCTAGCCCGCGTTGAATCAGCTTTAAACCAACCAATTTGTGTAGCTGGTTAAACCAACGACAAAAGAAATACACGTGCCTTGGATTCCTTGGGCTAAACAGGCAATAAACCATAGCGAAGAGAGTCATAAACACAATATAAATAGCAGCCAATACAAGGCGAAGAATACTCAACAAAACGCGCTCCTTCCGTTATCCAATCCACAGACATGTGGTCAATCTGGTTGATACAGTTAGAGTTTTAATTCTATTTAACCAAATTGCAACAAGTTTTGTTGTTGGTTAGGTGGTAATCACCAACAAAGCCAATTACTATGCAGTAAGTTCCACTTCGGTAGTAAAACTATGTCTTCAAGTTCCTCTTTTTACGAGCAAAATGCCGTACAACTGTGCGCTCAATATAACAGCGTTCCTGCTGATTCAGTGCATCGTTCATGGCAGTCTTACTGGCCTTTATCTGGAGATAAAGTACTTGATGTCGGTGCTGGTTGCGGGCGTGATGCTAAGTGGATGTCAGAGCTAGGAAGCGAAGTGTATGCCATTGAACCTTGTCAGGCTCTGCGCAATTTAGGTAGCGAACACACTGGGTCGTCTGTTGTTTGGCTTGATGATTCATTACCTGCACTAACTCGTACAACTAATTTGGGTATGCGTTTTGACGTTATCTTAGTCAGCGCCGTGTGGATGCACCTTGCCCCGAGTCATCGCCAACGGGCATTTAGAAAGCTCGCCAACCTGCTAGCACCCAATGGAAAGCTAATCATAACGCTGCGTCATGGCTCGTTTGATGATGGTCGCGTGAGTTATGAAGTCTCTGTTGAGGAGTTAGAGCAGCTAGCCAAAGATAGTGCGTTGTTGGTTCGTGATGTTACCGATCATACTGATCAACTTAAGCGCTCAGGTGTATCATGGCAAACGGTAGTGATGACCTTGCCTGACGATGGCTCTGGTGACTTAAATAAAGTCCGTCATATCATTGTTAACGATAGTAAATCAGCAACTTATAAACTGGCTTTGCTACGTACTTTACTGCGTATTGCTGATGCACACTCAGGAGCCGTCATCGATCGAAGTGACGGAAAGATTGCACTTCCTTTGGGCTTGGTTGCTCTATACTGGAATCGTCAGTTCAAACGCTTGATTGATGAAGAAGATATTCAGCAAAGTGCTAACTCTTCTGCTGGACTTGGTTTTGTGAAGCCTGATGGGTGGGGAAAACTTACGCATTTAGCTGCTGAAGATTTGGCAATTGGATCTTTGTTTATGGGTGAAGAGGCGATAGCGCTCGATAAAGCCCTACGGGAAACGATAAATACCTTAAAGACGGGTCCTGTCAAATACACCTATCATGGTGATATATCAAACCCACATTTCAGTATGGTCCGAAAAACAGCTAGAAAAGGTAGCTCGTATATTGTCGATTTAGAATTTCTAGCAAGTTATGGTCAGTTTGTTTTAGATGAAAGCTTGTGGGATTGTTTGCGATTATATAACTCTTGGATAGAGCCGTTGGTCGTAAATCAATGGATACTAGAAATGCAGCGTTTTGAACGGAATAAACAACGTAGCATTTCTTTGCAAACTTACCATGACTGCTTAGTCTGGATTGATCAAAAACACAATACTCGCGATATCCGTTCTAGAGTAGATGAGCTACGAAAAGATAACGTAGATCTACAAAGTGTTTGGAGTGGTAAGTCACTCAATAGGGGGTATCACATAGATCACTGTTTACCCTTTGCCCACTGGCCAAACAATGACAAATGGAACTTGTTGCCAACTACGGCAAAAGAGAATTTGGATAAAAAGGATCGTATTCCTACCCATAATCGCCTTTGTTCGTCTCGGCAAAGAATTCTAGAGTGGTGGCAATTAGCTTGGGGAGAAAACGAGCAGTTCCAGCAGCGTTTTTTCTCTGAAGCGGCACTTGCGTTACCGAATGTCTCAAACCACTGCCGTGACTTTGAAGAGGTCTTTGAAGCTCTTGGTCTTCAGGTTAGAGGGGTTAAGAGTCGACTGTTAGTAGGGGAGTGGTGAGACCATTCTCAGGTCTCACGAAACCGAATAGTTTTCCAATTTCTCTTCATTAATGAACTCCTGTTTCCCACCCTCCATCTGCAAAATTGTGGTTTGAATTGGGATGGCGAACTCGGCGTTGTTTTGCTTGATGATACGCTCGATGCTAAACAATAGTTCTTGCTGGAGTTCTAAAAATCGCTCGCGATTGGTGGTATCGAGATGGGCGAGAATATCTAGGTTGATGCGATAGTTGTCAAACGTTGAGCAATGTACACGAACGGGTGAATTTAGCGTGTCTGGATGAGCGACAAGCATAGCTTCAATCTCGTGGGTAACTTTTGTAACAACGGTAGTTGAGGTCCCCAATCTCAGTGCGATTTCTGCTTTAAACGGGTATCGATCTCGGCGGCTGTAGTTAATGATCTCCATTTTTACTAGATCACCATTGGCGATGGTGATTTGGGTTCGGTCTTTGGCGCGAATGCGGGTCGAGCGCACGCCAATACGTTCAACCACGCCTGATACTTTTCCCATCTGGCAGTAGTCACCGACTGACAGTGATTTATCTAAGAACAGAATCACACCACCGATCAGGTTTTCCATTGTTGGGCGGATCGCCAGCGCAATCGCCATGCCGCCCAAACTTAGGCCAGTAACAATGCCGTAAACAGGTACACCGACTCGGCTCAGTCCATAACCGAAAAAACTCACCGCCAATGCAGAGCCAACCAAAGTCCCGACAATCTGGGTAATGCTCTGGCGCAGGTTAGAGGCATCTATAGTTTTCGCCATAGCAGTGCAGGTACTATAACCAAGTAAGTAGGCCGCTTGTGCGAGTAATAACCAAATAACCAATTCACCACATATCGACACAGCAGACATCAATTGACCAGTAAGATTAAGCTGGTGGTTACTGATGGCGATAAACACCCCCAAACCCACTGCCATTAGCAGGGGGCGTAAAAGTGCAGGTCTGTTTGAGCGGTAAACCCAAACGCTATAAATAGCGAGCATGGTTGATAGGGTTACTAATCCTAGCCATTGCCACACGGCCTGTTCCGCTAGTTCTAGCATAAACACGGGGGGTAAGCCCTCAATCCATGCAAACCAAGCAGGGGGGACCAACTTACCCGCAGAAAGTGAAAAATAGCGATAGAAGTCTTTTTCGGTGCCATCCCGATTTGGCAAGTGTTTGATGAGCTGATAGTTGCTATGTAAGTTGTCGACCGTTTGAGCAGAAAAAAGAAATTGACCGTTAGGCTGCTGTGCGATGACAAGTTGAGTATTCGGCACAGTCCATTGCTGTACTTGGTTAGAGTCGGGAATAGTAGAGAGGTCAAAGGCTGGAATGCGATCTAGAATCTCTTTCATTAACATCACTGATTCAAGTGAAATACGCGGGTATTCAGACTTAGGTTGCTGAGAAAAATCAAAGCATTGTACCGCTTTATTGAACAGTGCATAGACAGATTGCTTGGTCGCTTCGCGTTGTTCGGCTGGTAACTCAGGTAATTGAGAGAGTTGGCGGTTAGCAGTAGAGACTAAACGGTTAAAGCTATCAAATGTGGCTTTAGGTGTGCTGGTATCAGGCGGTGATAAAGGAAACACCTCTGCATTGGTGGCAAAGGCCATGAATAGCAAAAGAGCGGAGAAAACTGCTTGAGTGATTATTTTCATTGTTTTGTATACCGAGTCGATCCCTGACGCTATTAAGCTAAATCATATCCTTTTAATTGCATACCTAAGTCTGGTTGTCTCAACTTGTTTCACTGATATATGAGGTTTTAATCAAATGCTCAATCGCGAGTACTTTGGTTTATCTATTTACAAGCTGAATAGAGCTAGGGTAGGAACAAAAATGGTTGGAAAATTCTAGCTGTAAAAGGTGTGCTTTTGCATGGTTATTGTTATTAAGTAATTGCTTTATAAGGAAATAAAAAATCTATTGAGTGTTCACTTTTTAGATTTAAAGGGTGATGTTTAGCGTAAAATAGAGCATTAACTTTATAAATTGTTGGTGGTTTTATAATCATCCTTTAATGCTAGGTTGCTTGTGAATTATCACCAGAAATGATGATTCATGAGTGGAAAATGAATAAAAATAGCTCAATAAGGAATAGAGCAGATGCACAACATAACAAGTAAAACCAAAGGGTTATTCGCCCTTTCAACTATCGCAGTGGCTATGTCTGGAATCTCAGTGGCGAATGCGTCACCATCAATGGGATTCAACGAGGCTGACTTACCAACCAAATACATCGTTAAATTTAAGCAAGATGCACCAATGCCGTTTACCAGAGCGGGCGAACCAGTGATGGCGCCAAGTGAAGTTCGTGAGTCGGTGCTACAGCAAGTAAAAGCTCGCAAGGTTGAAAAGCTCGGTGCTGAGCCTATCTACAGTGTCGAGATGGATGATAACGAGCTTTCTTCTTTGCGTACCAATGCGCAAGTAGAATACGTAGAGGTCGATCCGCCGCGCTATCTGTTAAGTGAAACCACGCCTTGGGGCTTTAACGCAGTGAATGCGCAGCTTCTTAGTGACTCTAATGCTGGCAATCGCACGGTATGTATAATCGATTCTGGCTACGACATTAACCACAATGATCTAAGTGGAAACCGTGTTAACGGCACTAACGACAGCGGTACGGGGTCTTGGAGTTCGCCGGGGAATAATAACGCTCACGGTACACACGTTGCGGGTACGATTGCGGCTATAACCAATACTGAAGGTGTTAAAGGCGTTATGCCGAACCAGAACGTAAATCTGCATATCGTGAAAGTGTTCAATGAATCGGGTTGGGGCTACTCGTCTAGCTTAGTAAAAGCGATTCAAACCTGTGCGGATAATGGCGCGAATGTCGTTAACATGAGCCTTGGTGGTAGCCGTTCAAGTGTTACCGAACAAAATGCAATGCAAGATCTGTATGACAAAGGCGTACTGCTTATCGCTGCCGCGGGTAACTCTGGCAATACAGCGCACAGCTACCCAGCGTCTTATGATGCGGTAATGTCAGTCGCAGCGGTTGATACCAACAGTGATCACGCTGCGTTTTCTCAAGCAACGGATCAAGTCGATATCGCAGCACCAGGTGTCGCGGTACTTTCAACGGTGACTGTGGGCGAGGGTGTGCTGTCTGACATCACCATTAATGGTGCGAGCAGCTTTGATCGTGGCGTTGTTCCGCATAACCGTAAAATCAAAACTTCAGGCAGCTATGAGTCAGCGCCAGTGGCTGGGTCATTTACTGCTCCGCTTGCGGCGTGTGACATCTCGTCTGGCAGCTACAACTGTGGCGATATGACAGACAAAATCTGTCTGACTGAACGTATTGAAAACCAAAGAACGGGTGTTCGTCCTGAAGTCAACGCGGTGAAAGCGTGTTCTGATGCGGGCGCTAAAGCCGCGGTTGTATACAGTAATCAAGATTTGCCTGGTCTGCAGAACCCATTTGTACTTGATGATAACGACAGCTACCGAATGGTTTCTGTTACGGTTGACCGAGCATTTGGTTTAGAGCTGGCGGGTAAAGTTGGCGATACGGTGACTGTTTCTACGGAAACAGGTAAAGACTATGAGTACTACAACGGTACATCAATGGCGACGCCGCACGTAGCAGGTGTGGCAGGTTTAGTGTGGAGTTACCACCCAACATGTACCGCGCAGCAAGTTCGTAAAGCGCTCAACGCAAGCGCGACAGATATTGATGTCGCAGGACGCGACGATCGTACAGGTCATGGTTTGATCAATGCTGATGCAGCCAAAACGTACCTAGATGTAGGTTGTAATGGCCCCATTGATACCAGTACGGTTCTAGAAAATGGTGTCGCGAAAGGTCCTCTATCTGGAGCGAGCAAATCGGGTACGGTGTACACATTTGAAGTTCCTGCAAGTGCAACAAATGCGACATTCAAGCTAACGGGTGGTAGCGGTGATGCAGATATGTACGTGCGATTTGATGGTACGCCAACAACCAGAACTTACGATTGTCGTTCTTGGGAAAGCGGTAACAACGAAACTTGTACTCTAGATGTAACTCAAGCAGGAACATACCAAGTATTGATCAACGGTTATTCTGCTTACTCAGGCGCTTCTTTAACTGCTACACACAATGGTTCTGACAATGGTGGTCAAACGCCTTCGAGCTACAGCAACACCAATGCCATGGCAATCCCTGACAACAGCGCTGTCGGTGCAACAAGTGAGATTGATGTACTGCGCAGCGGCGACTCTGGTACAGTAACGGTTGCGGTTGACATCAGCCATAGCTACGTGGGTGACCTCAAAGTAACCTTGACTTCACCAACGGGCGGTCAAGTGGTATTGCATGAAAATACTGGCGGGTCGGCGAATGATATCCGCTCTAGCTTCCAAGCAAACTTCACTGGCTTTGAGTCAAAAGGTAACTGGAAACTGAAAGCAGTAGATAGCGCGCGCCAAGATACGGGAACGATCAATAACTGGTCGCTGACATTTCAGTAAGGGATGAATATGAAGAAGCAAGTGTTGTATAGTTTTGCTTTGGTGGCAGTACTAACGAGTGCAGTGACTACTTGGAGCTATGCTGATAACCCCGCGTTTCCGCCTGTTGACGAAAGGCAGGCAGAAGCAGAGGCACAAGCTACTCGGTTCTTTGTTAAGTATCACAAAGGCGCAGAGCAGCAGACTCGCGAGCTTCTTCAATCTTATCAGCTTGAAGTGGTTGATACGTTAGACAGCCAGCATGTGCTGGTGGTGTCGGGCAGTCAGGATCAAGTTGATAAGCTGACTTCTAGCAAATTCATCGACTATGTCGAACCTGAACCCGTTCGAAGTTTATACTCCCAGTAATACCAAGCAGATATTTCCCCGGCTGGGATAACAAAACGCCTCATCAAAAGATGGGGCGTTTTCTGTTTAGGCTAACGAATTATAGTTTAGACTGGGCTCGGCTTAATCGGTCATGAACCGCCAACCACTCGTCTGAGATTGGTGGGCGTTCTACCCAAATTTCTTCACAGCCCCATTTGTCTGCTTCATCAAGTGCGCGATAAAGATCGTGAGAATACAGAGCCACATCTGTCGGCATTTGCTTCGACTGAAAGCCTTGGTTTTCAATTGCTGAGATATGTAGGCAGGCAATATTGCCACCCTTAGCGCTTTCAATCTCAGCAAGATCAACCAAGCGAACTCTTGTATTAGGTTGGTAGTGGCTCGTCACATTTCCCGGAACGGCAACCGTGTGGGCCTTAGGTGACAACACTTCTTCGCCGAGTGTTTCTGAGAGCTGAGCGGCGGTGACTGGGCCGCTGCGTAGAATACGGAAAGGCTTTTGGGTTAGGTCAATAATGGTTGACTCTAAGCCATGTGTGCAGTCGCCGCCATCAAGCACTGCGGCAATTTTTCCACCCAATGAGTTGAGTACGTGCTGTGCGGAGGTCGGGCTAAGCTTTTTATATGGATTGGCAGAAGGCGCCGCAACCGCCATGCCTGAAGATTTTAGCAACGTAGCAAATACATCGTGTGCAGGCATACGAATTCCAATGGTGTCTAAGCCGCCTGTCACGACAGGCGTTGCTTGGTCTGCTTTACTAAGTAATAAGGTGACTGGGCCAGGCCAGTACGCCTTGGCAATTTGGTAAGCTTGTTGCGGAATATCTTTCGCCCACTCAGACAACTGTTCGACTGCACCGATGTGTACGATCAGCGGGTGATTGGCTGGTCTGCCTTTGGCGGCAAAGATCTTTTTCACGGCTTCTGGGTTTGAGGCATCTGCGGCTAGGCCGTAAACCGTCTCGGTCGGAATCGCAACAAGCTCGCCCGATGCGAGAATGTCTTTAGCTTGTTCAATATCTTTGCTGTCACTTGCCAAAAGGTGTTGCGTATTCAATGTCTCTTCCTCAAACAACCAGTAGGGTTAAAAATCTAAGCGGGCTATTTTAACCATGTTTCACAAAGTTTCGATGATTAATTGAGTACGAATTGTATCTATCGATAATATTTTTCTGCATACGCCGATCTTTCAATCGCTTAACACCAAGATTAGTATTAGTCGTTTAGGCATTGTTTAGCTGCAAGGAGCATTAGAGTGAACCTAAGTTACGATTATATTGTGATTGGTGGCGGGATAGTCGGTGTGTCGACGGCTTGGCAATTGCAGTTGCGTTATCCGAGTAAGTCCATTCTATTGCTCGAAAAAGAGCAGCAGCTTTCTTCTCATCAGACCGGACATAACAGCGGTGTGATTCATGCGGGTGTGTATTATACGCCGGGCAGTCTGAAAGCTGAGTTCTGTAAAGCAGGTGTCGCGGCCACGATTGAGTTCTGCAACAAGCATGACATTAAGGTCGAGAACTGCGGCAAATTATTGGTTGCAACAAGCCCAATTGAAGTCGAGCGAATGCAGGCGCTGTACACACGTTGCCAGCAAAATGGCATTGAGGTTGAACTCATCAATGAGCAAGAACTGAAAAAGCGCGAACCTAACATTGCTGGGCTAGGGGCGATTGCTGTTGCGGCGACTAGCATCGTCGATTATCGCCAAGTCACCGAAGCGATGGCACAAGAGTTCCGCCAAGCGGGTGGGCAGGTGCGTCTAGGTACGCCCGTGGTTAACTTGCAAGAGTACTCAGATCGGGTTGAAGTATCGGTTTTAAGTGACGGTAAGGTTCAGTCAATTTGTGGTCAGTTTTTGGTGGTCTGCGCTGGGTTAATGGCAGATCGCATGACACGTATGATGGGGCTTGAAACCAACTTTCAGATCATTCCTTATCGCGGCGAATATTATCGTCTGTCTGCCAAGCACAACGATATTGTTAACCACTTAATTTACCCAATCCCAGATCCGGATTTACCTTTTCTTGGTGTTCATCTAACTCGAATGATTGATGGCAGTGTGACCGTTGGTCCAAATGCAGTGCAAGGATGGAAAAGAGAAGGGTATGGACAAATTAACTTTAACCTCCGTGATGTTATTGAAATGCTCGCTTTTGGTGGTTTTTGGAAAGTGACGGCCAAACATCTTAAAACGGGCCTAATTGAGACGAAAAACTCTTGGTGGAAGGCGGGATATTTGAAACTTGTGAACAAGTACTGCCCTAAAGTTCAACTTGCAGATCTTGAGCCCTATCCCGCTGGCATCCGTGCTCAAGCGGTACTTCAAGATGGCACACTGGTGCATGACTTTTTGTTTGCACAAAGCCCGCGCAGTTTGCATGTATGTAATGCCCCTTCACCCGCAGCAACGTCTGCTATTCCAATCGGCAGCTATATTTGCGATAAAATCGAAAGCAAGCAGTAGAGCTTAATCTAAGTCATTGATTTGCTGGATGAGATCGAGAAACAAAGCGTGACCAATCGGTATTAGCTCGTCTGCAAAGTCATAGTCAGGGTTGTGCAATTGCGGTGTATCTAAACCCGCACCCAACGCAAACATGGCGCCTTGATTCGCTATCGCCGTGAATTGGCCAAAATCTTCTGACCAGCGCATAGGCTCATCCATTAAGGTGTATTCTGTTGAGGTGTTGCAACATGCCTTAACGACACGATCACAGCCTTCCTGAGAATTAACACTGGCCTGAAAAACGTCATCAAAACGGAACTCTATCCCCAACCCGGATTTTTGGGCGCAATTACGTGCAAACGCTTGTGTTACCTCGACTAAGGTATCCATGGCTTGATTGCTCTCGCTGCGAAGTGTCGCCATGACAACAGCGTCGCCCGGAGCAGTACCAAATGCAACTTCACCCAGCTTCGCGTGAATCACAGTCACCCATATTTTTTCTGCGACACCTTGGTCAGCGAGTTGTTGCGGTAGATGGTTGAGCTTTTCGATGATCTGGCACATTGCGCTAGCGGGGCTTATCCCATCTTCTGGGTGAGCGGCATGGGAAGTTTTGCCACTGAGCTTAATGATGATGCCGCGAGAGGCACAATTAAAGGTGCCTGCTCGTACAGCAACACATCCCAGTTTTAATCCTGGATAGTTGTGCAGCGCAAATGCGTAGTCGGGCTTCAACGCGGCGAACTTGGCATCGTTAACCATATCAATCGCTCCTGCCCCCGTTTCTTCTGCTGGTTGAAAGCAGAGTATGACTCGACCTCGCTGTGGTCTGCGGTTGGCTAGGGTTGCCCCTAAAGAAGAGATGATCGCCATATGGCCATCATGACCACATTGATGAGAGACACCATCAACCGTTGAGCGATGAGCAAAGGTGTTTTGCTCTTGAATCGGCAGGGCGTCGAGTTCGCAGCGTATTAAGGTCGAAGGGCCTTCTTGTCGACCATTAAATACAAATGCCACACCATGACCACCAAGCTGGGTGTGTACTTCATCCGGAGCGAAACTTTTAAACACGCTAATAATACGCAGGGCTGTTTGTTGCTCTTGATGTGAAAGTTCAGGGTACTGATGAATGGTTTTTCTCAGTTGAGTGAGTTGAGCGTGATCGAGCATAAGGTGTCCATGCACTTATTATCCAGCAAAATACTATACTCTTAGGCTCAAATCAGTAAGTTGACTGACCTCTAACTATCTCAATCGCGGCGCTTAGGTAAGAAAACAAAAAGGGCGCCAAAATAGCGCCCAGGATCGTAGAGGTAATTTGATCAGACTGTGGCTTGTATTTCCGGGGCCTGATAAGCAGGAAGCTCTGATCGTAAGCCTTTGATCAAGCTTACACACATTACCAGCAAGACGAGAGTGAATGGTAGGCCGGTAGCCACAACGCCAGACTGAAGTGCTTGCAGCGCCTCTTTACCACCAATCCAAAGCATTACAGCTGCAATAGAGCCTTCGATACATGCCCAGAAAATACGCTGCGGTACAGGTGCATCAATTTTACCGCCGGCGGTAATACTGTCGATAACCAGAGAACCAGAGTCCGATGAGGTAATAAAAAACACCAAGATCAGCACAATCGAAAGCACTGAAATAATCGAGCTGTATGGCAAGGCATCATACACATGGAACAAGGTCAGTGAAATATCAGTTAAGCCGTTTGCGCCCAGCTCACCAATGTTATTGACGACTTGGTCTAACGCTATACCGCCAAACACCGACATCCAAACAAGAGTCACGACAGTTGGAATAATGATCACTGCGAACAGGAATTCACGCACTGTTCGGCCTTTTGATACTCGTGCGATAAACATGCCTACAAATGGCGACCAAGACACCCACCAAGCCCAGTAGAATACTGTCCAGCCGTGCATCCAGTCGATATCTTCACGACCATGAGGGGTGCTTAGCGGAAGGATGTTTTGCGCATAAGCGATAGTGGTATCCCACAGTGATAGCATCGCCGTATCAAAGCTAATGAAAATCACAAATGCCAATAGAGCAAATGCGATCGCCATATTTATGTTACTCAGCAGTTTGACGCCACCATCAATACCGCGCACCACTGACAGTACCGCAATAAAGGTCACGAAGGTGATAACAATCATCTGCATGCCAATACCGCCATCAAGACCAAATACGTGATTGATGCCGCTGGTTGCTTGTTGTGCGCCTAAGCCTAAAGAGGTCGCTAAACCAAATAGGGTTGAAAGAACGGCTAGAATATCAATGACATGGCCTAACCAGCCCCAAGCTTTATCACCAAATAGTGGATAGAAAGCAGAGCGTAGAGAAAGCGGCAGCCCTTTGTTAAAGGCGAAGAAGGCTAAAGATAAAGCCACAATCGCATAGATTGCCCAGCCATGAATGCCCCAGTGGAACATGGTTGCACCCATAGCAAGAGACTTAGCCTGTTCGCTAAAAGGTTCGGCGTTGAGCGGCATACCATACCAGTCGGTGAAGTAGGCGGTTGGCTCAGCAACGCTCCAGAAAAGTAGCCCGATCCCCATACCAGCAGCAAACAGCATAGATAGCCATGAAATGGTCGAATGTTCAGCTTTGGCGTTTTTACCACCAATACGAATTTTGCCCAATGGTGAGAGCAAAAGTGCTATAGCAAACAGAATGAAGAAGTTGGTGGACCACATAAAGAAGGAATCAAATTGAGCGATGATGCCGTTTCTTAAACCGTTCAGAGCATCGCGTGCAGTCGCAGGTTCAACAATAAGAAGAGAAAGAAGACATAGGATCACAAGACCAGCACTAATCCCAAATACTGGATTGTGGATATCGAAGCCCCACTTTTGTACGTTGTCTTGACCAACTTGATAATCGGTGGTTTCGATACTGTATTTTTTTAATGCATTTTCCATAAATACAAGGTTTACGTTTTTATAGTGTGCTTAACTTTTTCAAGAAAAACACTAAAACCGCCCTCCATTTGTTTTGAGTTCAAAGTAATTTTTGAGACGCAACTATAACCTTTAGTGTGATTAACTGCAAATTTGGCGCAAAAATGATCGGCAATGTCTACTTTCTTGGTTAGTTATCTAATGTTTTGATGTGTAAGTTTTTGCCGATTGAGCCTAAGTGGCTAGAAACAATGACATTGGAAATGATGGGCAAGGAACGGGGGAGTTGTCGTTAGGCGTTGACGATGAGTGGCGAGTTTATATCGACTCAGAAAAAAGCGCCCATCTATCAAGATAAGCGCCTGTTAATCTTCAAATTAGTGATAGTAAGGGTTGCTCAAAAGAAGGTGTCACTAGGCATTAAAAGCTCTAGCTACACGGCCTTCGCTACAGATGGTGTAACAGCCAACGTAAGCAGGAACGAAAGCAGACTGTCCTTTCGCTAAGGTTAACTGTTCACCTGTGTCAGCATGCAGTGTTAAGTCGCCGTCAATAGGCATTAGAATTTCAGCACTCGACATTTGTACTTGTTGCTGAGGCGCGTGATAAATAGAGAACTGAAAGTCTTGTACAGGCACAGGGAAATGGTGCTCACAGCCATTGACTTTAGCTCGTGTGAGCAGAGAGTTGATTGGTTTAGGTACAAAATCTGTGCACTTAACCAGTTCTTCTACATCGATGTGTTTTGGTGTTAATCCTGCGCGCAGCACGTTGTCTGAGTTGGCCATAATCTCTAGCCCTGTGCCTTTGATATAAGCATGGGGCGTTCTAGCGCTTAGAAACATAGCCTCGCCCGGCTTGAGGGTGACGACATTGAGCAGAAGAGGTGCGAATAAACCGACATCATTCGGGTACTGCTGTGACAGATCTGTAATCAGCTCACAAATAGGGGTGGCTCTGCTCTTGGCTGCGTAGCTCAACAGGTGGTTCAGCGCATTGGTTTTACGCTCCTCACGCATCGACAGCAACTCAACAAAGAACGTACTCAGGCCGTCTTGGTTGGGGTTACGCTTAAATTGCTCTAAATACTCACTAATTTCAGGAATATCACACTGCTGAAAAGTCGCAATGATTTCATCAAAGGGGCGAAAACCGTTCATCGCTTGGTATTCGGTTAGTGCATAAACCAACTCGGGTTTGTGGTTGGCATCTTTGTAGTTGCGATTAAAGGCATCAAGAGGGACGCCAAGCTGTTCTTCGTTGGCGTAACCTCGTTCTGCATCCTGTTTATTCGGATGAACCTGGATCGATAAGGCTTTATCGGCCGCAAGAACCTTGAATAAGAAAGGTAAGTCTCCGTAGTTTTCAGCGGTAGCTTGAGATAAGCAAGCCATTTGATCGCTGTTGATCAAATCAGACAACGATAGGCTCGAATTGCTTTCTTGGATCATAGAGCAACCATTTGGGTGAGTCCCCATCCAGATTTCTGCTTGTGGGCGTTGTTCTTCGTTGGCAAAGCCAAACAGATCATGGATAGCAGTACGACTTCCCCAATCATAGTTTTGGATCTTGTTGTCCATTTTGAAGAAGTTTTTCGATGAAATAGTGTTCAAATTCATAAATTTTACCCGTAGAAAACCCTCCGAACTGAATCGGAAGTAAAAAAGTGGAGGTTAGATAGGTGAGGGGTTAGCTCACCCTAAAGTGTGCAGAGCTGTGGTCTTTACAATCGGAGTTTGGGAGCGAGAGGTTTACGCGAAGGTTGCGCTTGCAGAAATGGCAACAGTAGTAAGCCAATAACGGCGGCACATACCGAGATAGTAATAAAGAATCCAGTCCAGCTATATTGTTCAAGAATCAAGGCTAATGGGTAACCTGATAGAGCGGCCCCCATATAGGCAAATAGGCCGACAAAACCCGTAGCTGCGCCCGCCGAGTCTTTGTGAGAGCATTCCGCCGCAGCCATACCTATTAACATTTGTGGACCAAACACAAAGAAGCCAATAGAGAATAACCCTGCAGCTTGAAAGGCGAAGTTGGTTAATGGCATCAGCCACAAGGCGGCAACAGACAGGAAAATGCCAGCGGCAAACAGAAGGTTCATCGGGCCGCGGTTTCCGCCGAACATTTTATCTGACCCCCAACCTGCGACAAGAGAACCAACAAAACCACCAATTTCAAACATGGACAATGCGGCGTTGGCATTGATCAGGCTGTAATGGTGTTGCTCTGTTAAATACAAGTTTCCCCAATCGTTAATCGCAGTACGAACGATGTAAACCAACACGTAACTAAAGGCGAGCAGCCAGATGTATTTATTGTTGAACACATAGCGCTTAAGGATTTCTCGATAGCTTAACCCCTGACCATGATTCTCCTGAGCCAATTCCAGAGGATCATTTCGCCATTGGCCGACGGTTGGCAGGCCTTGTGTGGTTGGCTTGTCTCTTAAGCGCCAGCAGACAATAACGCCGAGAATCACGCCAATAATGCCGGGAATAATAAAGCCCTCACGCCAACTATAGTGAAGGGTGATAAAGCCAACGAGCAAAGGAATTAGCGCCCCACCGACGTTGTGAGCCGTATTCCAAATGGCCCACAGAAAGCCACGTTCAGAACGTGAGTACCAGGTGGTGAGGAGCTTAGAACATGATGGCCACCCCCAACCCTGAAACCAGGCATTCATGATCCACAGTGCGGCCAAGGCTACCAATGAACTTGAAAAACCAAATGCGATGTTGATCAAGCCAGATGCAATAAGACCAACGCCCATAAAGAAACGAGGATTAGAGCGATCGGAGATGGTGCCGGAAATAAACTTAGACAAGCCGTAAGTAATGTAGAAAAGCGTGCCAATTAAGCCGATGTCACCTTTGTCTAACCCTAGATCGATGATCATCGCAGGTGCGGCATAGTTAAAGGTTTTGCGCGTAAAGTAAAATCCGGCATAACCTAAATACATGCCGAGCATGATGTGCAGTCGCCAGTAACGATAACGTTCATCGACTGCTGTTTTGCTAAGCGGTGCTTGCGTATAGCGTGGAGATTGAAATAAGCCAAACATGCCCGTTATACCTTAGGTAGAGTGAAGGCAATTTGTGTGCCTTCTACATGATCGTTAAGAGAATAGATAAACATCTTTCCACCCAGTGCGTGAACGCGCTCTTGCATACCGCGTATGCCCATTCCTTTCATACACTCTTCGGTTTTAAAGCCGATACCATTGTCTGCAACGTTGAGCGACAGCTGATCATCGATAGATAGCTCGATAACGATGGATGTCGCGTTGGCGTATTTAGCGGCGTTATTGAGTGTTTCTTGGCAAAGGCGAAACAGCGTAACCTTGAGTGTGTCACTTAATGATTCGTAGTCTCCATTCCAATCAAGTACCACTCGTGTACCGTGGTTGTCGAACTCCATTTCACGAGTCAGTTGCTGTACGGATTCTTTCAGATCTAAGTCATCAAGCATTTTCGGTCTTAGCTTGCTGAGCAGGCTTTTGGTCGTGTCATAGACATTAAGAGAAAGGCTTTCAATCGTATCCGCACAGCGAGTATTCATTTCTGCATTATCAATACGCTTGATGATGCTCGCTTGTGTTCGAATTGCGGTGATGTTTTGACCGATTTCATCATGAAGTTCTCTGGCGATATCTTTGCGAACGGACTCTTCTGCTTGAATCAGTTGACGAGATAAGGTTTGGTTGCGAGACAGCTCACCACGCAATTTGTGGTTAAGGTCTCTCTGTTTTTGTACCGCCAAACCAAGCATGATTCCGGTCAAGGTTTGCGCCGAAAGAGATAAAAGCAGATCCGTTATCTCTAAGTTAGATACGCCACTGCGAGCAGCGATAAGGGCGATACTGTTTAACATGGTCGCAAGGAATGCACCTTGCCAACCGTAGCGCAGGGCTAGCACTATGATAGGAATGGCCATACAGAAAGGCGCAAAGCGTTTAAGCTCATCAGGCAAACTGGTTTGAATTAAAATACTGGCAATTAATAGCACGGTGTAGAGCAAAATATGGCGGACTTTGAACTCAATATCATTGGCTAACAAGTTAGAGGTTAGTGGCGACCAAGGGCTTTGAAATAGATAATTCCAAAGCAGGTAACACATCGGCAAGATCAATAATCCACCAGCAATGCTTGCTAGCCACAGCATGTAAACAGACTGGACGTGAAAGCCTACCGACATAACGTTAATGCACGACGTGACAAGAATGACCACGGCCATTACAGCTAGGTGCTGGTTTTGATCGCCGTGGTAATACTTCTTAGCTAAATAAACGACGGGGATGCTCAACACACTGGCAACAAGCACCATCAACCATTGAGGTTGCTCAAGCAATAATGCCAATGCAACGGTCAACCCCCACTCGGCAAGGTAAACACTTGTCCAGTACTTAGTGCGCGTGTGCAGGGTGATCCCAACGCGTAGAGCAAATGGGAACAGCAAAATCGCTAGCTCTGCATCATTGACAAAGTAGTAGGCGATGACCCACAAGCAAAACCATGCGCAGGCGGTCATGAAAAAGCCACAAATGGAAGTAATGGTGTAGCTACGCATTAAAATGACTCTGGGGTAAACAACTTTGCCAACTCGACGTTATTCTTTACCCCCAGTTTGTCTAAGGCATTCGCGCGATGGACGTGTACCGTCTTATGGCTTAACCCTAGTTCGGTTGCAACAGATTTCACATCTAAGCCTCGAGCAAGCAATTGACATACTTCGCTTTCACGGCGTGTGAGCTGAGTGAGTGTTGCTGCTTTGTCGCTCGGAGTCGCCAGTTTCAACGCGATATCAGGTGTAAGGTAACAACCACCCGCAGCACTGGTTCTGACGGCCTGAATCAATTCATCAGGGCCGCAGCGTTTGCTCAAGTAACCTTTGGCACCAAGCTTGAGCGCTTTTTCTACCATTGCTGGTGAGTCGTGCACGCTGAGCATGACACAAGCAATACCAGAGGGGATTTCGCTTAGTAGGGTAAGCCCACTTTCGTCTGCCATCGAAATATCAAGGATAACAACATTAGGCTTGCAGGCAGGTAAGCCATTACGTGCTTCTGCTACTGAGCTAAATTCACCGCTCACCGTCATGTCTGTTTCTAAACTCAATAACTGAGCAAATCCAGAACGAACAATGACATGGTCATCTACAAGCGCTACGTTAATCATCTTAAATACCAAACTTCAGCAATACACAAACGAAAATAAGCTCTAACGAGCCTAAATAAAAAACCTGTAATGATACTAAATTGATCAAATCAAATTTATGATCTCGCGCGCTTTGGCTAGCAAAGCGCGCGACTTCATCAAGATTGGCTTTCAGCCAGTTGAAGCTTTTTCTTGTTTTGGCGGATCTTCTTCTCTTCTGCAATCGCAACAAAAGCCAGTAGAGTGATACAGATAACCGCTGATGTATCTAGGGCGGCGAATGTCCCTTTCCATCCGGTTAAACCAAAGATTGGCGTACCATCGGCGATCATGCCTAAGCCTAACTTAGCGAAGCTGTCACCGATTAGGTAAGCAAAGGTACCTTTAACACCATCTGCAACGCTGATCGCTTTCTTGGGAACAAAGCCAACAGCAGCAACACCAATAAGAAGCTGCGGACCGAACACCAAGAAGCCAAGTACGAACAATGACGCCAAGTACATAAACTCGCTGGTGGCGTGTTGATAGAATTCAAGTGAAACGATGATCAAACCAAGAGAAACACAAGCCACCAAGGCACGACGACCATTAGCAAGATCCGATAGGTAACCCCACATTAAGGTTCCGACGAGCGCGCCCACTTCAAATAGAGTAAAGCCAGAGATTGCCGTTTCTTTTGATAGCCCGAGTTCTTGGTATGCGTAAACCGTTGACCACTGGTCAATACCGATACGAACGATGTATAAGAAAATATTGGCGAAGCAAAGTAGCCAGATCACTTTGTTTTTCAGTACGTACTCAACAAAGATCTCTTTCTTGGTCATTTGATTTTCTTCAGCCGCTTCGTCTTCTTCACTCACTGCTTCATCAAATAACTCTTCAACTTTACCTAGGCCGTATGCTTCAGGAGAGTCGTTACCATAGCGCATACCGATGAAACCCACGATGATCGCAATGATAGAAGGGAAGACGAACATACCGATTACATGACCATCAAATAGGTAGTTAGCACCAAATAGAGCGACACCTGCTGCGCCCGCACCACCAACGTTGTGCGACATATTCCAAAGACCTAGGTAAGAGCCGCGTTTATTACGAGGTGTCCATTTGGTGATGGTCGAGTAACTAGAAGGCCCACCGGTACTTTGGAAGAAACCGCTCAGAGCGTAGAACGCCACCATCAAGAACAGGCTTGCGCTACCACCACCCATGCTGAAGCTGAACCCTAGCATTGCCAGACCAGAAAGGATAAGCATAAAAGGGAGGAACTGCTTAGTGTTCTTACCGTCAGCGTAGTAAGAAACTACAGTCTTACCTATACCGTAAGTAATCGAGAAACCAAGGCCGATCAAGCCTAAGTCTGTCATCGACAAGCCGTAAGTTGAAATCATGTCGTTTTGCGCGACGTTGAAGTTCTTACGGATCAAGTACATGGTCAAATAGCCAATAAATACTACTAGGTAAGATTGGATAAAGGGCTTGAACCACATTTTTCTACGCGCTTCGACCGGAAGATCTAAGGTAGGCTTCCGGACCTGCTCAAGGAATTTTAACATCGTCAACTCTCTTGTAATTTGTGTGATGCACAGAGTGCTCTATTTCTTTTTTCTGCTGGCGATTTTATAGAGTCGGTTTGTTAACCACATGAGAGCGCGGCTTAGATCGGCTAGGAAAAATTCCTAATAATGAGTGAATGGCACAGAAAGCGTGAAAATCATCACGTTCTTAGTGGGTATATTGTCAAAAGGAAAGAGTGGGAGGGACTGTATAGGTAGCCGAGCTGAGTGCTTGATAAGGCGACATTTGCCTAGCTAAACCCCCTCAGTCGCTAAAAATGGAATAGAGGTTGCTGCCGACCTAGTAGAAGAGCTGAATAAAGTAGTGGCCAGCCTAAAAATTGGATTTAAAGCTAGGAATAGGGGACTTGTCCAAAATTTCGGCATCGCAGCTACCGGTATGTACCAAATAGGTCTTTCCCTTTTCATCTGTGACATTCAGAGAACCATCGAGTCCTTTTCTCACCTCAAGTACTAAGAGTGAATCGTCATATATGAGGTAGTCTTTGCGAGATGCATTACCTGTATCTGAGGTCAGAAGATCGATTTGGCTTATCCAGACTACGAGCGTTTTGTTCAAGTAAAAAGGAGTCCCTTTAATTCGCCAAGTTTCATGATAAGTATCATCTTGTTCAATGTAGGTAAATTTTCCTATATGGATTTTACCGAGAACGGCTTCATTGTTGTACTTAGCGCTGAAGCATCCACTCAGAGTCGAGACATTACAATAAGCAACAAGTGCAAATCCAAGCACACTGAGTGCAAGAATGATGTTTGTGATTATCAATCTGCGTATGCGTCGTTTGTTGAAAAAATGCTTGAACATAGTGATCACAACAGATTAGCGAGCGACAATAAAGAGAAGAGTGCAATACTCAACCCCAACATACAGATAACTAGGATAATGCCTTTGGTGACAATGAGTGGTTCTAGGTTTGCTTTGTGAACTAGGCTTATATTGTTTGTACAACTAAATGGGTGATTATTTAAAGGGATGACATCACCAATCCACTGATAACCTTCACCGCTAATGGTCGTTATTTTTTCTTCAAACGTCGGTAGTTGTTTTAGTTTTCTTCTAATACTTGCTATGGCGACATTCAGAGAATTATCGACGACAATTCTTTTCCCCCAAACAAATTCAAATAAACGTTTACGAGAAACACATTTCCCCTGATTTTGTAATAACTGAATGATTAACTTTGTCTCATTGCTATTTAAAACAATCTTAGTGTCTTTACTACACTCAATCAAACGACGTTGGCTGTCCAGAACATATCTACCTTCAAGTAAAAAATACCTATCTTTCATTGGAAGACGTCTCGTTAAGGTTGAACGGTCAAATTTTTAGTAGGGAATACTAATCTAATTATAATGATTAGATCAAGAGGGGTAATATCAATAGATCTAATTTAAATATATTGATTTGATGTCCAATCTCTTGCTTGTTGGTGTAGGTGGTTTCTCTGGTTAAACACTTAGTTAGCATGAAAGGTAAGATACGTACTCAAATAGAGCTTTCACACTAATTTATAAGTATTTATATTTATATTTATATCGCATTAAATATTGTTAATGCGTTATTTTATGAAGGTTTATTGGCTTGAGTTGGTAGATGTGGCTAAGGTCTTTTGCGTCAAATACCTTGTGCAGTATGTTGTACTTAACGTGCACTTTACTAGCCATGATAGTTCAGGAGACCGCGAGTTATGAGGCAATCTCACCAATATGCATTGGTCCGTGGAGTAAGTAATAAAGTCATACCTTACCTGCAATTCATTGTCGACAGCAGTGGTAAAAGAGTTGGTGTCGAGGTTTTGCTCAGGGCTGGCAGCGGAAAGCAACGTAGTATCTCAGAGGTGTTAAACCTAATGAGTATCGATGAAAGAGCCAATGTAAAGATCGCAATAATAGATAAGCTAGCGGGCGGTTATTTGAAAAAATTGGGAGTAGATAGTGGCTTTATTAACTTGAACGTGTCGAACGCTCTACTAGGTAATAAAACATTTATTAAATCCCTTGTGGAATTTTCAAAGAATAATTTCCATTACAAGTTAAATGTCGAGCTGTTGGAAAATGAGCATCATCCAGATTCTGGGGTTATTTTTTCCAACCTTCTCGAATTATCAAAGAATAGTATTGGCTTATATATGGATGACTTTGGATCTGGAAGTTTTAGCTTTGATTTATTCAGAGAGGGAGTTTTTGATGGTGTAAAAATATCAAGAGAACTTCTTAATGAATCATTGGTAGATTCTAGTGGTAAGTTATTTTACGCCAGTGCTGTTGATTACTTTAGGTCAAAAGGCGTAAAGGTAGTTGGCGAAGGAATTGAAAATACGGAACAGATAGATTTTGCAAAAAATGTTCATTGCGATTATTTGCAAGGGTTCTATTTTTCTAAACCTGAACGAATTACGGGTCAGTATGACGTTGTAGTTTGATATTTAAATTAAGAAAGTAAAGAGACTGAGTAAATGAATAAAGTAAGTAAAGCATCATTGCCGATAATCTGTGGTTTGATGATGGTTGCTGGGGGAGTGAGTGCAGCGCCTAGCCAAAAAGATATTACCTTAAAAGTGACAGCTAACGTAGCAGAACACTTTAGTGTGGATGTGAATGGTAGTCAGACCACAAACTATGCAATGAGTTTCGATAACGGGGCATGGAGTGGTGACAAGAAAACCGTGACCGTTAAATCGAATATCCCGCTGCAAGTGAAACTCGACAAGAAGCCTACTCTGTCAACTGCTGATGCTCAGCCTATGACTTTAAAAGGTGTGGTGGTAAAGCTCGTGAATAATGTAAATCAAAAGGTAATGAATCTGGATACAGTTGGCATAGCGATTGATAACCCAAGAGGTAATAGCGCATTCACGTTATCTATGTTCTCAACAGACTTGACCCCGGCACCAGGTGTATACAGCGGTGATGTTAAGCTTGAATTTAGCGTCAAACCTTAAGGTTACTCAAATGCGTAACAAACTGTTTCTTATTGCTCTTTCAGCTGTATTGGCCGGTAATGCAGTTGCATCAGCCCAGCTTGCTAATCTCAAAATCTCAGCAACTGCCGTGGTTCCTGAAGTCGTTGATATCAAGTTTGAGGATGGGACTAGAAGCGCAGATCTAGGGGCAGAGTTAAAGGCCGGACATTGGGTCACAAACAGCAAGCAGTTGACGGTGTCGGCCCCTATGCGCCTTACTGCCAGGCTAGTGACAGAGCCTAAAATGGTCGGTCTAATTAATGCGAGCGAAGAGCTGCCTTTCGAGGTTGAGTTAGCAAATACAATGGGGTCAACAGTTACGTTGACGAAGGCTAACTCGAAAGCGGATCTATACAAAGGGGCGGATATTCGCAAGCCCGTTGTTTTCAACACCTCAATTAAACCGACGTTCACTAAGGTCAATCCAGATATCTATAGCGGTAAAACTGACATTGTGATCGAGTCAACGCTTTAAACCTTTGCTAAGGCGGCTTCGGCCGTCTTCATTTTTTTATTCTATCGAGGTGACTATGAAAAAAGGCTTATTGGCTTGTTTTTTGGCCGCTGTATCTTTATGTTCTCATGCTAGTGATTTTTACGCTCAGGCGAATGTATCCGTCCAGGATATGGTGCTGACTTTTCCTTCTAAAGGGCAGCGGCTTGTTCAACAACTGCGCAATACGGGTGAAGCACCTGCGTTTGTCAAAGTGGATGTGTTAGAAATTCTAGACCCCCACACCCCCAATGAACGTGAAAAAGCACTAGAAATCAGTCAGGTTCCTGACTTGGTTGCAACTCCTCAGCGAGTGGTTATCCCACCAAAAGCAACTCGTGGCGTGGGCCTTTACCTTAAGAAGCGTTGGGATAAAGACCGTTTCTTCAGAGTACGTTTTACGCCTGTACGTCCAACTAAGGAAGAAGGTTTTGTTCAAGGCTCTAACAAGGTTCAGACCGGAGCGAGTGTCGGTATCGCTTGGGGGACATTAGTGGTTGTTCCGCGTGCTAATCCTAGCTATCAGACAGAGCTTACGCAAGATGGGAATATTATCACTCTGAACAATGCTGGAAACTCATTTGTAGAGATCAAGAATCCGAAGGTCTGTTCAGACAAAAGCTGTAGTGATGATTTTGATTTTCGTGTGATGAGCAACGAAAGCCAGTCTCTCGATACTAAAGGCTTAAAGTCATTTTCTGCAAGCTTAGTTGAAGGGGGCATAACAAGGCAAGTTGTTTGGAATGCTGGCGGCAAGGTTGAGTTGAGGTAGAGACGGATGACTAACTTACAACGTAGCCGTTTGTCACTCTGGATTGCTGCTGCGCTTATTCCCGGTAGCCACTTATATGCCAGCGAGTTGATGCTCGATGGTTATCATATCCCTGAGGGGTTTGAAACAGCTTTTGCAAACCGTGATCTTGACGTTGAGGTTATGCTTGGGAAACAAGTAATTGGTAGCGCTACTCTCCACATTGAAGATGATGCTCTTCTGCTCAAAAATATCTCCTCTCTTGATCTCAGTGCAGTGAAGTCAGAATATCAGGCGGTATTAAATCAACTTTTAGAGGCGAAAATACTCCGTTCAGGTGTTGTTTGTTCTGCTGAGTTATCGCAGGAAGCCCAGTGTCAGAGTGGGCAGAAAGTGCTATCACTGGATTACGATCCTAGTACGCTGCAAGCAACAATTTTTGTGAATGCCAATTGGTTGAATGACAAAAAACAGCAAGAAGTACAGCGAGACAAGCTAGGAAAAAGCTCTTTCAGTGCACCATCGGCAATACTGCAGCAGAATCTTAACTTTTCCAGTGAAGACTCAATTAACTATAACGCCCAAACCAATTTTTCTCTTGGCGAGCAGCAGTTTTACTTAAGTGGTTCGGCTTATCGCAATTATGGGCGTGCTGAAACTAAACTTGAGAGTGCCTACTGGCTGCATGACTTTGAAGGTGAGTACTTATCTGTGGGGTACCGCAGTTCCTGGGATAACTCTACTTATATGGGGGCAACCAGTGCATTTTTTCCGCGTAAAGACTTACTTGGTGTCAGCTATGGTACATCGCGGCGTACGCTTTCTACAACGGCAGAAGAAAGTGATGTTCCAGTTAATGTGTTTATGCCGACTACGGGTAAAGTTGAGGTCTACCGAGAAGGTCGCCTGATCAATACTCAACTACTAGAGGCTGGTCTTCAGAAGCTCGATACCCACGAGTTTCCTTATGGGGTTTACGACGTTGAAGTCAAGATTTTCTCTGGTAATAAACTTATCGATACTCAGAGTCATACTGTCTATAAGAAGACCGATGGTACTGGCAAGCTAGAGTACAACTTTTGGGTTGGCAGTACACAGGACAGGGACTTCTATGGTGTATCAGATAAGAATCAAAATGGGCTCAGTGTCGGAGCCACCGCAAGACTTCCTTTGACGGCATCTCTGGATCTGGAAGGTGGAGCTTATCATCTTGAAGATACCTCAGCCGTTGAGCTAGGAGTTAGAAAGCTATTTACTAGTGGGGTTGATCTACAAGCCAACCTGATTGGTACTCAACACGGTAGTAATGGCTTAGATAGCCGAGTGAGTTTTGATTTGCTAGGGCTAAGAAACAGCATCAGCTACCTCTGGTTTGACGCCAAGGAAGAAGTTGATAGAAGAAACTACCGCAGTGACAGCAATCGATTGAGTTATAGCGGTTACTTCAGTCTGCCTTATGGTCAGTCACTGAGTGCCAACCTTGAAAGAGACTGGCAGCAAGAGGCTTCACGAGCGTCACTTCGTTACAGTAAGTTCTTCAATATGGGATCCTCGGATACTCTGCAATTGGAGTTGTCGCTTTCTCAGGATTGGCAGAAAGAAGCCGATACAGACAATGTTGCGTTTCTGAGCCTTAGTTACAGTTTTGGTGCCAATGATATGAATACAACACTGCGCGGTAGTGGTTATAACAATGGTGACTATCTTGGTGAAGTCTCTAGTGACTATCAGATTTCAGGCAGTGACATTTTACGATCTGTTAATGGTCGGGTAAGCCGAAGTAAGCAGGATACTAGCGCTTATGTTGGGGCGAGATTTGATTCAAGAGTACTAGGTGGTCATATTAGTGGCCAGTATCACAACTATGACAAGGGCAGCGAAAAAAGCAATTTGTTCGGTAGCCTTCAGAGCACTGTGGGTGGCAACGTGCATGGAATTGCAATGTCTGGGCAAAACAGTCAGGCGGGTTTAATTATCAATACTAACCAAACCGGTGATGACAACCTAGTCGCCGTTGCGAATGGGCAGCGTTTTGTTATGAAAGAAGGGCACAATTTTGTCCCTCTGAGCGCTTATCAAAATAATACAGTCTATTTTGATGTGAAGGGGCGTGAAGACCAGACTTTTAAGTTTGATAACAATAGTTATGGCTTTACCGCCTACCCGGGGAACGTTGGATATAAAAAAGTCGAAGTAACCCAGGCAGTGGAAGTCGTCGGTCAGCTTAGAAATCCACAGGGTGAGGTGATCCCTCAAACGATTATGACCAATCATATTGGAAACGCTGTAACCGATATTAACGGAATGTTCTCGGCGGTAATCAGCCGTGAGCACCCTACTTTGCATATTGAAGAGGGGCAGTATCTGTGTGACTTTGACTTATCAGATCAGATTGCGGAGCAAGGAGACAAAGGGTTTGTGTTTGTAGGGGATATGGTTTGTGCAATGCCAACAAATTTGGTGAATACTAGAGGGAAGAATGAAAAATCAAGTAGTTAAAACGCTAGTTATTGTGTTTATCGGATTGCTCGGTGTTTCTTTTCGCGCGGGAGCTGTTAGTTTTGAGTCCTTTCGTATCGATGCGGTCTATGATGACTCTAAAGGCCATATCGATGGGTATGCACATGAACGGATCCGAGGACAATGCGGTCATACTATATGTGGGGATGGTAAGCCGCACTTTGATGGCAATGTGGTTAAGCGAACCTTTTCTAGTGCTGTGTATGAAGAAAGTAGAGATATCCGGCTAGCGAAGCTGAGTGATGGAAGCAGTACGGTCGTGTTTGAAAATGACGATACCGGAGAGCGTCATAATGCCACATTTATTATTGGCGGAGCGTTTACCAAGTCCAAGTTACAAAGTATTTGGGATGCAAGGGGGCGTGGGAACTACTATGAGTATGAACGAAGGAAAGCTAGTATTTTCGAATCACGTAACGGAGAGGATGGAATCAATTGGTGGGGGTACACTGCAGATGCATGGGTTGGTCCGGAGGGACTGGTAGACTCGATTCAGAAAATCGGCAACTTCGTCAATCAAGGTTATAAGTTCTTGGAGGTTGGATTGGCGTATTCATTGAAGCTAGATGATGTGTCGCAGTGGTCTCCTGGGCATTATCGTGCAAAGCTACAAGGTGTTGATCTCCAACAAACAATTTGGTGGGAAGGAGGGCAATCAAGTGGAGTCGATTTTCAGTTAGAAGTCATCAAAAAGCTTGATATTGTTGCGGATAAACAAACCATCCATTTTGATTTGGTACCAGGACTCATTGCTAAGCCTCAAGAGGTTGAGTTCAGCCTCTTAAGTCAACATAAGAAGATTGAGTTAGCGCTTGAGTGCTCTGGTCCAAATGGAGCATGTGCCATTCGCCATTCTGATAAACCTGTTTGGTTGCCACTCAATGTCAAGTTTGAAGTCTCTCATGGGCGCTATAGGACCTTGAAGCCAAGAAATCGAGCTGTTCCAATCAGTTTTCCTTCAGGGAAAAGGTCTGTACTTTCATCTCTAATAGAAATTGGGGATAAAACATTGGACTCAGCTGCACCACCATCAGGTAATTATGATGGACAAATAAAGTTTGTATTCAATGCGACAGTTTAGGTTTTACCGCCACTCATTTCGTCGGTCTCGTGTAGTGAGTTCTCATGGGGACTAAATACGCTGTCAGCTAGATAGGCTTTAAACAAAAGGTGTTAACTCATTGAGTTAGCACCATTCCTAGCGTTTGGCTAGCGGGAGTTGATGTGATGTCTCATTTTGTTAATAATCAGCACCTTACGGTAAGTGTTTGAATTCGATGTTACTTTGGATGTTACATCAAAATCCTACTTCAAAAGGAACTGAACCCGCGTTCGTTTATATAAATCACCTCTAAAAGCCTGGTTTTCATATAGTTAAATCTTCTTAATTATTTTTTGAGTATTCTCAAAAATAGAGTCTGCGATATGCTTAGGAAAGTCCTCAGGCAGTGTTGCTCTTACTTGTAACATAGCCTTAGGTAAGGCCTCTTTCATTTCATCGATTATCTCTTGCATCGTGTCTTGACTAAAGTTTACAGCTTTAGCTGTATCCAAAAAGTGACGAGGCAGAATTTTACTGATTTCATACTTCTTGCCCTTTGTTGCTTTCAATCCCATCGCCAGCTTTAGCTTTCTGATATTAAGCCCTTTTCCTCCCAGTAGTGGGTAGGCTGACAAAATATCGTAGAATGGAGTCAGTCTGTAGCTCCCTCCTTTATCAATATAGATCGAAAAGTTTTTAGCATGTCCATCTGTAGCGCCAATGAGCCATTGAAATACTTGGAACCTCATGAAGTTATATCGATCTTCTAGCGCATTACTTGAACCCATTAACAACGCCATGATCTGAGCGATGCCAGGGCCACCTTGAGATTCGTATTTTATGGATGATGGCATACCAAATACTTGGCAGATATCTTCCTGAGGTAAGCGTAGCAAGCCTGCTCTGTCTTTTGTCCAGCGTCTATCAAAGCGTTCTACAGCTAAAGCTTTAATGTTGTCTGTTTTGATTATATTGACGTTGGGAACGGCGAATCCCAGCGCTCTAGCTAGCTCAATACAAAGGTACTCGTTTTCTACGCTATCTTTGAGATCGAGTGTCGCGTTAGCTTGTTGTATTTCGCCTATTGGCAGTTTGATGATGTGAGTGGTGGGTGTGTTCCCTTTCGGTATACACCATTGCCTATCAACGAATAAGAGTGCTGTTTTTTCTTGAACACCTGCCACGGAGATTCTAAAGTCTTCTTCTTCTTCGAGCATTCCGAGCGGAATATCACACTTATAGGCAGAAAGAACGGCTTCTAGTTTCTTGCCATCCAATACTTCGTAGTTGAGTGGTGCTTTTTTATAGGGGATTTCGGGAGGAAGTAAAGTAATCGCACCAACACTGTCTTTTCCGATTTCTTTCAGGAGATCAAATGGTTGTTTGGATGACGCCTTGTATCTTGCAACGATCCTATCTCTGACTTGGGGGCTGTCTGGCAAGAGATTGTCAAAATAGTTTATAACCGCATCGGCAGTGATAGCTGGTAACTGAAGTTTCAAAGACAATGACAGTGGGCGGGTCATCGCATTGGTTATCCAGTTTTTATCATATTGAAAAGTGTGAGCACCATTCTTATGCTTTTCTAAAGTGCCAACAAGTTCACCATTCATGTATGCGACTAGTTTCTTCATTACCAACTCTCATCATCATTTTCATCTAACGAAGTTACTTGTGCTTTTTCTTGGATGCTCAATGTTAGATCCATTGCCTGGACAAGCTTAAAAAAGGTAGAAAGCGTTGTTTTGTTTGGGTTGTTCTCGAAGTTTGAGATCGTCGCTTGCTTGATACCGACTTTCTTTGCTAGTTCTGATTGTGTCCATCCATTCTTCTGACGTATCAGTAGCATCATATCTGCTAATTGCTTTGGACTATATATCATTTCTTCCAACCCTCTATATAGTTAAGGTGAGCTATAAAGATATCTCATTATCCTTTTGTGAGGATAGAATAAATCATATCCCTAAGTGAGGATAAAATCTACTTTATCCCCACAAAGGGATGAGTTATAGGCTGTCCCTTAGTGGGGATATTGAGTGGCCTGAAGGGGCATAAGGAGCTGAGGAGTGGCGGGAGTTGAATGGTTGTCTCATTTGTATAGGATTCAATGATTTAAAACGGTTGTTTGAATTTAGTGTTACATTGAATGTTACATGAAAATCCTACTTCAAAAGGAACTGAACCCCCATCCAAATATAACTTTTAGCTATTACGGACTGACGAAATCATAGCAAAATAATCTTAAAATTATCTGCGACCGTTAGCTATCAGTAGGTGATCAGTTATTATCGAGCAATGAGTTTAGCATACTCGATGAGGACGGGATTAGACCAACTTTTAGACCAAAAGGTTTGAAGACTTTATTCAATATGTCTGTTTTGTAGTTACCACGATCATTCTCTATATCAGAGAGGGTTTTTCGGGACACATCTACGAGCCTTGCGTAAACATCTTGCTTTAAACCTAACACATTGATCCGAAGCTCTTTCAGTGCCTGACCTTGGGTTAGTTCACCGAACAATAGTTGTTTAACTATTTGATTTACTATCCTGCTGCGTTCGGTTGCTTTTGGAGGTTGAGTCTTTTTTGATGCCCTTTGAGAAGTGCGACCTCCGAGGTTAACAGTATCAGCCTTTACGTTGTCGTCACTATTTGTATTGTGAGGACTAGAGACCTGTTTGCGATTATGTCGGAGACGATTAACGACATCATTTATAGACTCTTTAGATGACTTGTTATTATTGCTCATAACAGCCCCCATTTTTTCAATTTTTCAGGGATATGATTTAATCCAATAGCTGGCATTTTAATGATCTGCTCTGGAACCCCACGAGCGATCAGTCTTTCTTTAAGATCCAGACATTTTTCTGCAGTATCTTTAAGCTCGCTCAGTAAGAGCTCACTCGGCACAAGGTCAGACAGTGATTCTGCAATACCGATAAAATTGTAAGTGCCTCCAACTTCTAGTGGGGCATTCCATTTTGTAGTTCTTGGAATACCTTCTGGATCGGCTTTCATTGGCGCAAAATCGTAGATTGGGGCTAACTTAATATAACCATCACCTTTTAAGAATGAGGTGTTTCTACCGTGGTTGTCGCTATTGCCAAATAGGATGTTGAGTAAGTCTCTCTTTACCCACTCTACAACAAAGCTCTGAACATCAAAGTCATACCCTTGATTTTGCACCATATGACTATGGGTGATTTTTTCAATTAACATTCTAATCGTCGCTTCATGCTCTAGAGTAACGCCTGCACCTTTATTCAAAATGGAGTAGACAGACTCCATTCCGAATTTTTCAATCTGTTGCTTTTCGTTAAAACGAATATCAAACCTAGGCAACCATAAAGAAGGGTAGTTTAATCCTTCTTCTAATCGCATATTTTGGATTGGTATGGTATCAAAACCCATAGCGGTGAGTTCGTGATAATAATGGAACTCAGCTCGAAGAATATTGCAGTCAACAGTGCTTCTTGAACCTCTAGGATACTTGACTAAATAGTGTAGATCTTGGTTGGTGTTATCATCTTGATAAGGATCGATCCATATCTTACTTTGCTCTGTGATTTCTTTAGAACAACGCAAGATTAGTTTTGGTGCTTCACCTCCTGCGCCTGTTGCACCGCCAGCCGCAGCCCCTCTTTGTTGAGCATAATCTAAAAAGTCACTTGCGCGGTTTTTTACATCGTCTAGAGAAAAGTAGAGGGTATCGGACTCTTCATAGCGTTCTGGTAGAGAGTCTTTTACTCGCAAGTTGCCGATAGGCGACATTGTGCCAAATTTTAGTAAAACATAGTCTTGTTCATCAATTGAAAGATCTTCAATGTCTAGGTGTTTGACCCAATAGCGTCTGCTTGCCCCACTTGGCATGATGTCATCAAGAAAAGTTAGCCATCCAGGCCGCCCCATGTCGTCAAAGAAAAAAGATACAGGCAGATTCATTGATACGGCGTGTAGGTCATCTTTTTCGTGATGTTCTAATGCGTAGTCTCCGAGGTAATTGAGTTCAGTCACTCGGAAGTTGTTCTGTTCACTTTTAGGAAATGAAATGACAGCAATATCTAGCCATTCACCTTTGATAAAAGCTTGTATGTTTAACTCTTCCATTGAGGACTCCATTCTTTTCATGAGTATTATAATACTCATAAGGCTTGATTTTATCAATTAATGTATAAGACATTACTCATTAGTAGGCAAGGAAGCCTGTGTAGGCTTCCAGTTTAGAGATCAGCTCGTTGTTCAAATTAGCATGGTAGTGCGGAGCATACAGTATTGCGTCTTGCTGATTAAGAGTTAGTTATTTCCATATGTGTTGTGGGTAAAAATAGTCACTGTTCACGCTTTAAATAGATTCATCGGTGATTGATTGGAAGTCGTATTTACCACTAATGTTACCTGTGCTACTCATTATTTTGATTTGTCTTCATTTATGTAACCTTAACTACTCATTAGTTATTTAAAGAGTTCGAGCCAGAGAAACAAAAGCTGGGAGTATCAGGTTCTGTTCATTTTTTTAGTTTGTTCATAAAAAATGAACAGGGGAAGAACATGAACACTTGATGTGTCTTTATCTCGAAGAGACCTCGCTAGCGTACAAATGACTATGACTTATAAGGCAGGTAGGTTGCCCTGGCAGTAAAGCTTGCCATTGGCAGTTACACATGATGCATTCGAATGTAGCTGTTCTTTTAGGTATCGGTGACGGACGAGCTGTCGGTTTGTTTCTTGGCGCAAGCCAAGGGGCGTTGTGCTGATAGGAAGCACGACCTCCTTGACCAGAATGACTAATTGTTGAGTGACGTTTGACTTGATAGCTCGCGATAGCCGAGTTCAAATGTTGATATGCTGCTTTCTGCATTGACGCTTTTCGTGGGTGAAATACCCAATTCTTAGATGACAGGTCATTCTGTAGAAAGTGCTTCAGCCTATCTAGTTGCCGAGTTCCAGCTTTATCTTCTTTGAACAAGTGGCGAGACTTCGGAGGAATCTGATATCTGAAGTGCCAGTTTCCATTCGGTATGATTTTTAGATAGCGCATGTTTAGTACCTACTTTTAGTACCAAACTGCAAAAACTCATAGCTTAGAAACAAAAAGGGCGATAACTCAAAGAGTTACCGCCCTTTCCAAACGTTTGGTGGGCTGGCGTAAGTTGAATTTTTACTGTAACCAATTGAAAATAAAAACCTTGTTTATATTTGTTTTTATTGTGGAATACCAGTTGGAATACTAACTACTTTTCCTCGCTTTCAGCTTTCTGTTCCGCCTGTTCAATTAGGTCTCTCATATTTTCTGAAACAATCCAAACAACACTAAAAAAGAGCAGCCCCGTAATAATACTTGTAACAAGGCAAATGATTGCAAGCCACACATTTTTGAATGGAGATAAACATAATTGGAACATAGAGTTAGTTAGAGCAATCAAAATCGTCCATTTCAACAAGAAGGAAAGACGCTTTAGTCCACCATAATACTCAACATTAGAACCAGACTCTCTTCTTTGCTTAACTTTCTCCCGATAGCTTGGCGTATCATAAATTTTGTCTTTCACCGTTTGAATTACAAATGACTTCATCGTAAACAGAAAGCTTGCCAAGGTTATGCTAGATGTAAAAATACCGACACTCCATTTAGAGTGATACTCTAAGATAGATAGAGTAACTTCAGGTGAAATCATAAACACATCTCAATTTGCAGCGGAGGCAAGTTTTCATCTTTGAAATCCTCAATTGATTTTAAAGATTTACTTTTTGAGGAAGTCAAATCTGGTTCTGGTGATAGATCTGAAACTGATTGATATTTATTCCAACTATCAGCAGGTTTAAGCTGACCAAATGTCTCACTCTTACTTTTTAAAACATTTGACAAGTTTGCCAGAGACGTACACTCAAGATAGTTATCCCATACGTCGTCAGGCAACTCATCAATATAATCGTCGTACTCGAAAAAACCGTACTCTTCTATATTTTCACCAATCCAGTACTGAGCTCTTTGTCCGCTTAAGCTAGAACCAATTAATCTTAAAGCATATTTCTTGTTTTTCTGTGAAAAAGCATCGTGGATAAAATTTGATAGATGTCCTTTCAGGTTATCAATGGATTTAAATTGGTCTAAAAAGCTAATAGTTTGAGTTGTTTTCTTGGTTACCGCGCCTAGATGTCTAAATACAGGCTCTTCTGGGATTCCAAGCTCAGTAATAACCTCCACTTCAGATAACGATTTTAAGTTATCTAAAATTTGGCTAAGGTCTTTCTCTTGGTATATGTACTTAAAACTAAATGAACCGCCAAACTCAGCTTGAGCTCTGTGTCTGATTCTTTTTAGGTCTCCGCGAGATCTGCCGCGTGAGTATTCGTCTACGCGTTGATTTACGAGTCGGTCTTTAACATTTTTATGTGCCTGTCCGAAAATTGATGTATATACGGAAACAGAAGCAGCTCCCGCGTAATGCGTAAATACACCGCACTTTGTTAAAGGGTTAAAGCAGAATAAGCTTGCTTCTGTGCTTGTTTGGTTCTTTTTTAGTTCAATTCTATTAACTTTGAGTTTCCCGCTACCATCCCTTTCAGTAGCTAACTTCTTGCGGTCATCCTTAAATGTCAGTATTAGTCCAACAGCTAACCCATCTACTATCCGCGTATAAACTCTTGTCGAGTAAGCCCCTACACTGATTTCTTGATTTCGACTAATCAATTCTAACTCTTGATAGAAGTCGTTCATTTCAATTCCGTCGGAGAACTGCATTTCAAACCCAGAAACTTTTACTTTAGTTCCTGCCATATATTTTCCTTGAGTAGCTAATGACGAGTATGAAAGGCGAAAAACGTGATGGATGCCTTTTAGTTATATAAGTGTTTTAGCGCATATCTTAAGTAATAGAAAAGGTAAGTCAAAGTGGAGCTTGAAGAAATGTTACGAACATCATCTATCATAGACTTTTGGCATCAATGAGTTGGGCTTTGTTATTAAAATGTATCTTGTGTTCTAAACTCCCGCTTCTAGGTCCAGTTAAGCGAATAAAGAGAGATATAGGAATTTGATTTATAGCGAACTTCTTTTGAAACAGAGAGTTTTGCTCTAATAGTTACGATATAAGGCTCTTCAATGTCATAACTATACTTAGCTATACTAGTTTTGGTCGTTTAAATATGCGTTCCTCGAGCTCAAATTGACCATAGCTTATAAAATGGGCTCTCAATATCTCGTACCTTATCTGGTGTAGTCGGCTTTAGTCTAGAACCACTGAAAGCAATTTTACGTTTTGATAACGTACTTTGTTTGTCACGCTTCGGCTTAGTCGCAACTTTTGCTTGGTAGCTGGTATGCTCGAAAAAATCACAGTAATCACCCCAACACTTAACCAATCGAATCCGATCTAGGCGCTCCCTGTCATTCACCCCAAACCATGCCTTAAACGGCAATCGCTTTAGGGCATTTCGGATCTTTTTCTTTATCGAGTCACTTTCTTTGTGAGCCCACGGGATGGCATCAAACATGATCGTTATGTGGTAGTGCTTGCCGTTGGTGGTGACTTCTTCGCATCCTCGCCAGATACACGGTGATATTTTGATGCTTTGAAGCTGGCAGTTAATCGGCTTGATAATCTCGCTCATGGTCTTGAGTTGGTGCTCTTTAACAGTCTTTGCTCCTATAGTGAGCATAATGCCTACTGGTAGCCTAAAGCTCTTTAGTAGAGGCTCAAATGTGGTACTTAGCCTTTTAAGCTCGCTAGTAAAACAAGGTCTAGGACTGCCGTCTAAGCCGCTGGTGAGTATTGGTAGGTGCTTACCCGATACTGGGCTATTGAATGTGGTTTGAATGGTTTGGCTAGGCTTGGATTTCGCTAGTTTCCGTTGGGTAGCTTTGTCGCTGGATACGTGGCTGGTGATCTCTGCTAATACACTTGAGTGCTTGCGCAGTGCTTCAATATTCCAAACGTTCTGCCCTTGCTTAGCCTTGGTCGGCTTTGGTAGAGATCCGTCTTTGATCATTCGCTTGATCGTGCTTTGGGATACTTGGAGCAATTGGCTTAAACATTTGATGGTAAGCATAATCAGCCAATAGAGCCCCATATCAGGGGCTTTGTCCTTTATTTTTCAAATAGCTTTTGGGCGTTCTGAATATCTTCGGGTGAGCGGGTTGCTACTGCGAGCTTTAGTGCCTCCAATATCTTTTCCCCGCGGTACTGCCTTGGATAGCTTGCTGGCGGTTCGATGCCTAGTCGGTAGCACTGGGTAAGCACACTGGAGAATTTATTGTCAGATAGTAGAGCTTTCACTGGCTATTCTCCTTTGGAGACGAGAGATTCTAACCACTGGTTTATTTCATGCGCTCGCCAACCTACCGCACGCTCTCCGAGCATAATTTGTTTTGGAAAAGTTCCCGCACTAATGCGCCTATAGATTGTCGGGCGTGAGAGCCCCGTTAAACGGATTACTTCTCGAAGTCTAAGAATTGATAGCGGGGTTAAACGTTCTGCATTTGACATGTGGTATCTCCATTGATTAAGAGACACCATTAAAGATCATGAGGTATTAGTGCTCACGGACAGAACTGAAACAATACAAATTGCTTAGCTGTCCTTGAATGTATCAGCTTTTATTCCGAGTCGTGCAAGCATCCTTTGAATCGAGTTTGGTTCAGCCATCCCATCGTGCATTAGCCAGTTAATAAACTCGATAAAGCTATTGCTTGGAAGCTTTTCATTTGCCTTAACATCAAGTGTTCCATGAGTATTTAACCACCAGCAAACCAGCATCAGTGTTAGGTCTAAGTCCTTTTTATGTTTTTTGGTTTGGTTGTTTATCTGATTGATTGACACCATTTTGACTATGCAGCTATCCGTTGGAATAGGCATATCTTGGATATGGCAAACCCATTGTGTAGTCCCGTTCACAAAATGTAGCTTAAGGATTTCATATGTTGGCAATGGCAAAGCAGCATCAAGCCCCTGTTCCAGTGCCAAACTGAGTATCTTAAGAGGAGTGATAGCGGCTTGATAGCTTTCTTCTGCCATATGACTAATAGGGCTTAGTGTGTCGACTTTAAAGTGATTTAGTGATTGCTCAAGTGTTCTGATGTCTGTGTCTAGGGCACTTTTCCTGTCTAGTAACTGTTGAACAATATCAAGACGAGGCTTGCGTGATGCTTCAAGGGCTAGTTTTACCATTTGGGAGTCAGCGCTATACCATTCGAACTGTTCATACTCTTGAAAAAATGATTTCGGTAATGTGTTACTCATTGCCAACAACCTTAAGTGATTTATAACCAGTGATAGACAACGTGCCTTGTGATGCTTGGATAATATGCTCGCTCCACCACTGCATCATTGGGCGTCTACGCTCCAAGTAGTCGGTGCGGTTGTAAGCTCGTCTTACCTCGTTTTTATCCACGTGGGCGAGTGCTGCCTCGACCAAGTCAGAGTCATACCCTTGCTCGTTTAGTGTGGTGCTAGCGATAGAGCGCAAACCATGACTGACTAAGCGTCCGGCAAAGCCCATACGCTTTAGGGCAGCGTTTGCGGTTTGGCTGTTGGTTGGTTTTTTCGGGTCACGGTCAGCAGGGAACACATACTCACGGTGTCCACTGATCGGTTTCATTGATTCCAAGATAGCCAGCATTTGAGGGGTTAGCGGGATAGCGTGCTCTTTGCGTTTCTTCATTCGTTCCGCAGGGATCACCCACTGATTATTCTCTAAGTCGATTTCTTCCCATCGTGTGCCAGATGCTTCATTAGGGCGGGTCATGGTATGCAGTTGCCATTCAATCAGTGATCGGGTGGTACGTTTGATGCTAGCGTTAGCAATTGCCGCCATAAGCTCGGGGAGCTCAGCAGGGGCTAAGGCTTTCATGTTCTCTTTTTTCGGTTTCTTAAACGCAGCGCGAATCCCCGATAGTGGATTGGACGGAGCTAGCCCGCAGTTTACTGAGTAGTCGAGGATTTCATTTAGTCTTTGGGTGACTCGCTTCACCGTCTCCAAGCTGCCTTTGGCTTCTACAGGGCGAAGTAAGTCGATCACCATTGGGGCGGTGATATGGGTGATTGGTGTTTTCGACAACGACGGGAACACGTAGAGCTCAAGAGAGCGCCAAATATCTTTGGCGTAGCCCTCGGTCACGTTGTTGCGCTTTATCTCGAACCACTCGCAAGCCACGTTGTAAAGCGTATGCTCGACAATGGCCGCCTGTTCGGCTTTGCCTTGCTCTCGCTTTTCTTTTGGGTCGATACCCAAAGCGATCAGCTCTCTAGCTTCAAGAGTGAGTTTACGAGCGCTGGCGAGGGATAGCTGGGGGTAAGTTCCCAAGCCCATGTTGATACGTTTCCCCGTTATAGGGTGATAGTAGTTTACGTTCCATTGCTTAGTGCCGTTTTTTCGGATTCGGAACTGTAAGCCATCACCATCGGATAGGACGTAATCCTTATCTTTTGGTTTAGCGGCTTTGATTTGCTTGTCAGTTAAGCGGGTAGTTTTTCGAGCCATTTGAGTCCTAAAAGCATGTTTTAGTATTCCAAGATTTCATCCATTATATTTGGAATACTACGTGGAATACTATCGTGTTGAGCTATGTTGAGCGCCATTAAGTTGCTATAAAACAATAACTTATTGATACTTAAAGGATTTTAGATACAAAAAAAGACGTCCTGAGACGTCTTAATTTTTGCGTTTGGTGGAGCTGGCGGGAGTTGAACCCGCGTCCAAAAACCATTCATCATTGGTACTACATGCTTAGTCGATCTTTACATTCACCAAGTACCTGCGAACCGACACGCTAGTAAATGACTATCCTGAATTATAATTCGCCGTTCATCTCTCAGGCGGGAGAATCCGGGCTAGCGCGTTTGGGTTTGATCTCTCGTTGGTCCCCGTCTTACGTGCGGAAGCTAGGGCGAGAGAGCTCTGAGCAGGTTATTAAGCTGCTAGTGCGTAGTTTTCGTCGTTTGCGACTATTTTTTTGCGGCTTTTTACGTGGCCAACCGCCCCACGGCATGCACCTCAGACTGCAAAATTCCTGTCGAATCCTAAATCAGCCCCAAAGTGTTACTTGCATAGTACCAGAAAAGAGTTACCTGTCTAGACTTGTGCGTTTAAGTGCTCAATATTAGCGCAGCGAACTCTTCATTACGCGCGCTTTTTCGCGTGCCCAATCTTTTTCTTTCAGATCGGTACGCTTATCGTGCAGTTTCTTACCTTTAGCCACACCAATTTTCATCTTCACCCAAGAGCGAGACCAATATAAAGATAGGGCGGCAAGTGTCATGCCTTCGCGATTGATTCTGCCTAGTAGGTTATCCAGTTCGCGACGGCTCAACAGTAGTTTTCGCACACGTGTAGGGTTCGCCACTACGTGTGTCGATGCTTGGTTAAGAGGGGTAATTGTCATTCCACTAACGAAGGCTTCACCATCACGCATAAATACATAGCTTTCTGCGATGTTTGCTTTGCCTTGACGAAGGGCTTTAACTTCCCAGCCTTGAAGCTCCATACCTGCTTCGATTTCATCATCGATGAAATACTCGTGGCGAGCTTTCTTATTGACAGCGATGGTATTGCTACCCGCTTTTTGTTTTGATTTTTTCTTTACCATAATGGTTGCATTATACGGCTAGGAGTTAAGTTAGGAAATCCCTTTATTTGCGCTGAGTGCAAATAAAAGTAAAATTGCTGCAGGCTTGAAGTTCAAGCAGATGTTACGAGGAGTCAAGATGAAGCAAGTTAGTCGTTCTGCTTTAGTGTCGTTTAGTGCCCAGCAGATGTTCAATCTAGTGAATGATGTTGCGAGTTACCCAGAGTTTTTGCCGGGCTGCTCTGGTTCACGCGTGATTGAATCTAGCTCAAATGCGATGGTGGCTTCTGTAGATGTTGCAAAAGCAGGGATTAGCAAAACTTTTACTACTTCGAATGAGTTAGTTGATGGTGAAGCAATCATCATGAACTTGGTTGATGGCCCATTCAAATCGCTCAAAGGGGGATGGTTCTTCACGCCACTCGATGAGCAGGCATGTAAAGTTGAGCTTAAGCTTGAGTTCGAATTTTCAAGTAAGATGATTGAAATGGCGTTTGGCAAGGTTTTTAACGAGCTGACCAATAACATGGTTAATGCGTTTACCAAGCGCGCAAAACAGGTGTACCCCGCTTATGAGTATTGAGTCTGAAATGATTCATGTTGAAGTCGTATACGCGTTACCGCAAGAGCAGCGCGTGTTTACGCTAGTCGTCAATCAGTCGATGACCGTTGAAGAGATCATTGCCCAGTCTGGTGTCCTTGAGTTGTACCCAGAGATTGACCTAAAGAAAAACAAAATCGGTGTGTTCAGTCGCAACGTTAAGCTTAATGCAACGGTGAACGATAAAGATCGTATTGAGATTTATCGCCCATTACTTGCTGATCCGAAAGAGATCCGTCGTAAACGCGCTGAGCAAGCTAAAGCTGCTGGTTCTGCGGATCCTGTGACGGGCGGTAAGAAAAACCCGCTGAGGAAGGAAGATTAGGGAACCTCTAGAGGTTTTCTACTCGCTTTAAGAGATCCCCAACTCGCTCGTACCTCGCTCTTGAGGATGACGGGGCAATTTGTTGAAATAAAAAGGGCTGACACAAAGTGCCAACCCTTCAAAAACTTCTCGCTTCTCGCTAGTTAATACTCTCAAAGAAATCTTTGCTCGGCGGGAAATCGCCACCGACATTAACTAATTGGCCTTCACCGTTGAAGTCAACGATCAGGTTTTTCTGAATAGAGTCTTTGTGACCTTCTGTATGGTGGTAGATGTAGTACCAAGTATCTGGGTAACCGTTCTCGACAAGCATAGGCGAGCCCATAACATAGCGTACTTGCTCTTTAGTCATGCCAAACTTTAATTGCTCTACTGCAGATTGCTCTACGTAGTTGCCTTGGTTGATATCAATGCGGTATACCAGCTTTTCTAATAGCGAGCAGCCTGTCAGCATAGTCATAGCGAGTGGTACAGCGATAAGCCACTTTTTTAATTGCATACGTAAATTCTTGTAACTGATAAAAATCAAACTCAGCCGATAATAAACAAGCTAGGCGCCAAAGTAAAAAGCTGAAAGCATTTTGAATTGATTCAGACCATGATTTTTGAATTTGGTTGCAAAGTCGAGTCAAAATTCCCTACAGAAAGGAACTTTGACTCGAAAAAGTGGCGATCAAGCTGCTATAAGCAGTTCTTTCGCGTTAGCTAACGTCGAGTCGGTAATCTCACTGCCCCCAAGCAATCGGGCTAGTTCCGACACGCGCTGTTCGTTATTTAAGCAATGCATTTGCGTTTCCGTTTTTCCGGCTTTGGTTTGTTTAGCAACGAAGAGCTGCTGATGACCACAACCCGCAACTTGAGGAAGGTGAGTCACACACAGTACTTGGGTTGATTCGCCCAGTTGACGCAGCATTTTGCCGACTACGGCCGCCGTTGGACCACTGATGCCCACATCAACTTCATCGAAGATTAGGCTAGGAGTGTCGACTTTTTGGGCGGTAATAACTTGAATTGCCAATGAAATACGAGAAAGCTCACCACCAGAGGCAACTTTGGCAATAGGCTGCATCGGTTGCCCCGGGTTAGTGGAGACAACAAAGCAAACTGTATCCATACCAAGCGGAGAAGGGTGTGTACCTTCATTAGAAACTTCAATACGGAACTGCGCTTTTTCCATGCTGAGTTCGTGCATGCTAGCCGTGATCAGTTTATTTAATTCTTTTGCGTATCGAGTGCGCGATTTATGTAGTTTTTCTGACGTTGTTAGGAAGCTTTGATATTTGTTTTCTACTTCTTGTTCAAGTTCTTCTAGGCGTTCGTCCGAGCAATCTAATGCTTCGATTTGACCAAGTAGATCTTGATGATGTTGGTAAAGTTCTTCAGGTATCACATGATGCTTTCTCGCCATTGACATGACTTTAGAGAAGCGCTCTTCTACGTAAGCCATACGCGCAGGGTCGACATCAATATTGTCTAAGTAATTGCGAAGTTCGCTATTCGCTTCTTCGACTTGAATAATGGCTTCAGCAAGCATGTTTGGTAGCTCTGCCAATTTTTCATCTAGCTCAGCAAGCTGGACTAAGGAGTGATTGGCTGATTGCAAAATACCAAGCGCGTTAACTTCTTCACCTTCGTAAATAAGTTCGATGGCTTGTTGGCAGGTAGCGGCAAGCTCACCACTGTTTGACAGACGTTTGTGTTCTTGTTCGAGTTCTTCATATTCATCCTCGCCAAGAGAGAGTTCATTCAACTCTTTGATTTGATACTCAAGAAGTTGCTTCTGAGCTAAGTTCGCAGCACTGTTTTCTTTTAACTGCTTAAGGTTGTTATCAGCTTGTCGCCAGGCCTGGTAGGCGTTGCGTGTACTCTTAAGCTGGTTAGAGTGACCAGCATATTGATCCAGCATCGCCATCTGGTAGTCACTTTTCATCAATTGGTGATGGGCGTGCTGACCATGAATGTTAATTAAAAGCTGCCCCAAAGTTTTTAGCTGAGAAAGTGGGACTGGGCTACCGTTAATAAACGCACGTGAGCGACCTTCTTTACTGATGATTCGACGCAAAATACAGTCGCTACCATCTAGCAAGTCATTGTCTTCTAACCAACGCGTGGCATTGATATTGTTCTCTAAAGAGAAAGCCGCGCTGACTTCTGTTTTCTCTTCGCCTTGACGCACCATGCTGGCTTCCGCTCGCCCGCCTAAACATAAACCAAGCGCATCAATGGCGATGGATTTACCCGCGCCAGTTTCACCGGTAATGGTTGTCATTCCTTTGGATAGCTCTAGCTGTAGAGACTTAACAATTGCAAAATTATTAACACTTAGATGAGCCAGCATTTTGTTGTACCTGTTTAAATGAACAATACTGTATAAGAAAACAGTATATACTGTTTCTTTATACAGTAAAGATTGTGATGAGAATTTTTTGAAGAAGATCTAAACCTTGTTAGAGGCGTTTGTTGTCACTCCATTGAGTGGCGTATGAGTGAGCAGTGAATTTAGATATGTCATTCCATATACAAGAATGACAGAACATTGTGTCCTGTCATCACTTATTAAGCTCTTAAAACAACCGACTTGACCAGCCCAACTTGTTTCTTAATACATGGTAATAGCTGTAATCTTTCGGGTGGATTAGCTTGAGTACATTTGGGCTTTGGTAGATGTGGACTTCGTCACCTGGTGAAACGGGGAGTGAGACTTGCCCATCACAGCCGACTTCTTGTGTACCGCGATTGTCTGGGGAAACAATCAGTTTGATGTGGCGCTTACTGTCTACCACCAGTGGTCGGCTAGATAGGGTGTGTGGAAACATCGGTACCAGTGAAATAGCATTTAAACTTGGTGACAAAATAGGACCACCACCAGAGAGGGAGTAGGCCGTAGAGCCTGTCGGTGTCGAGATGATTAGCCCATCAGCACGCAGAGAAAACGCGAAACTATCATCGATATAGACTTCAAACTCGATCATGTGAGCGACTTGCCCCGGGTGAAGTACCGCTTCATTTAGGGCTGCATTGTGGCTTTTTACTTGTCCGTGTCGATGGATCTCAGCTTCAAGTAAGAAGCGTTCTTCTTCAATGAACTCGCCGTTTAACACCGCTGATAAAGCCGTTTGGAAATCTTCAGGATTTAGGTCAGTCAAGAACCCTAGGTTGCCGCGATTCACACCGATAACCGAGATATCAAAACGTGATAGGACACGTGCTGCGCCAAGCATATTGCCGTCACCACCTACAACGATGGCTAGATCAGCAATGCGACCAAGCTGAATTAGACTGGCAAAATCGTCTTTAGGAATGTCGTCTAAGATTTCGCACAGTCTATCGTCGATATACACTTTGTAACCTTCACTTTGAAGCCAGGTATAGAGCTCTCGATGAGTGGCTATAGCTTGCTGATCTCTTGGTTTACCAATGATGGCGATCACTTCAAAAGGTTTTTTCATAGGTTTTCCGCACCAAATAGGCTTGATTCGACAATCTTCATCCCCATAATAATGGCAAGTTAGCTATTTATGCGAATTTTTGTGTATCCCAATACGATAAACGTGATGTGTTGGGGACCAATGATGAACAATTCTGGAGATATCATGAGCAACGAAGAAAACAAAGTTACAGAAGAAGAGCTGGATCAAATCATCGAAGAGGTAGAGAAAGTAGAGGCAGCAGCTCAAGACGCTGAGGCTGAACTTGAAGAAATTGGTGATGAGAAAGACGCTAAGATTGCTCAACTAGAAGCAGCGCTACTGACTAGCGAAGCGAGAATTCAAGAACAGCAGGATGGTGTTCTACGTGCTAAAGCCGAAGTTGAAAACATGCGTCGCCGCACTGAAACTGAGATCGACAAAGCGCGTAAATATGCGCTAAACAAGTTTGCTGAAGAACTGCTGCCAGTAATCGACAACTTAGAACGCGCGATTCAAGCTGCGGACACTGAGAACGAAGTAGTGAAGCCACTGCTAGAAGGTGTAGAACTAACTCACAAGACGTTTGTAGACACAGTTTCTAAGTTTGGTCTTAAAGAGATCAACCCTGAAGGTGAAGTGTTTAACCCAGAAATGCATCAAGCGATGTCAATTCAAGAAAGCCCTGATCATGAATCAAACACGGTTATGTTCGTAATGCAGAAAGGCTATGAGCTAAACGGACGTGTTATTCGCCCTGCAATGGTGATGGTTGCTAAATAATCTGCGCATATAAGATGTTTTAAACACAAGAGAGGCTTAAGCCTCTCTTTTTTTATCCCTTCGGAGCTGTAATGTGTTTCGTTAATAACCAATTGATTTGGTGAATCATTCTTAATATAAGCTTTAACTGAAAATTAATTTCTGATTTGAAACTTGTAACATTATCGTAAACAAAGTCTTTATTTTGTAACCTTTATGTGTATTATGTGCGAACTCCGTCGTAAATAGTGGCGGAATAAACTATAAAATCATAATTTAAGAACACAACATTCTGGAGATGAATGATGGATAAATCGCTTTCAAGCAAGATTTTTGTAGGCTTGTTTGCTGGTCTACTAATTGGTACTGCGATTCAGTACCTTTTCAGCGGGATTGCAATCTTTGATACTTACCTTCTAGGTGCTGCGGAAGGCGCTGGTGGTATGTTTGTATCATTGATCAAGTTACTTGTTGTACCTTTGGTCTATGTTTCAATCGTGTGTGGTATCGTTGATCTTAAAGACATCACTGCATTTGGACGTCTTGGTGGTAAAACCTTTGCTCTATACATTATTAACACCATCATCGCGATTACGGCGGCACTGACTGTTGGCCTAATCTTCCAACCGGGTGCTGACGCAAACTTAGCGGGTACAATTTCAGAGACAGTTAAACTAACAACGACTGAAACACCAGACATCTTCTCACTAGTCGTAAATATTGTACCAAGCAACCCTGTACAAGCCTTTGCTAACGGTGACATGCTACAAATCATCTTTATGGCAATCCTGACAGGTCTTGCTATTCAAGCGCTTGATTCACGCGGTGGTCCGGCTATCCGTACTTTCAAGATGGCTAACGAAATCATGATGAAGCTAGTTGGCCTTGTAATGAGCCTTGCTCCATACGGTGTATTTGCACTGATGATCCAACTAGGAGCTACGCTAGACGCGAACACGCTAATGTCGGTAGCAGGCTACGTAGCGCTTGTTGTAGCAATGCTAGTGTTCTGGATCTTCTTCTTCTACCCAATGGCAGTCGGTATTGCGACAGGGACTTCTCCAAAGACTTTTCTACGTGCAACTCGTGAGCAGATCCTATTCTCACTATCTACAGCAAGCTCGAACGCGACGATCCCTGTCACGATGCGCACCCTGACTGAGAAGCTACAAGTTTCAAAATCAGTAGCAGGTTTTGGTGTACCACTAGGTGCAACCATGAACATGTCTGGTGTATCTATCTATATCGCATTGGCCACTATCTTCGTTGCAAACGCATTTGGTCAGCCAATCAATACTGCTGACGTGTTCACTCTAGGTCTAACTATCCTGCTGCTATCAATTGGCGCAGGTGGTGTCCCTGGTGGCGGTGTTGTGATGGTGGGTGTTCTTCTTCACCAACTAGGTCTTCCACCAGAAGGTCTTGCTATTATCGCAGCGGTTGACCGTATCAACGATATGTTCTGTACATCTTCTAATGTAGTGGGTGATACCGCCGTCAATACTATCGTTGCTAAATCTGAAGGTGAAATCGGCAAAGAAGAAGTTGAAGTGGAAGCTAAGCCTGCTCAAGCGAATGCTTAACCTTTAAAGTGTCGGAATTGAAAGCGAGGTTATGTGCCTCGCTTTTTTTTCACTTTTTTTTATTCTTTCCCTTGAAATGCCATTTGCCGCCCTTATCTATTGGGCATAGAGAAGCAAACATCATTATTTTTGTTTGTGAGCAAGGGTTGCAAACCCGATTCTCCATCCCCACATAGGGGATATAGCAAAACGAAAATAGAAATTTATTCGGAGATAGCCTGATGGGTAAAATCATTGGTATTGACTTAGGTACTACTAACTCATGTGTTGCTGTACTAGACGGTGACAAACCACGTGTAATTGAAAACGCAGAGGGTGAGCGCACCACTGCATCGGTAATTGCTTACACAGACGGTGAAACGCTAGTAGGTCAACCTGCAAAACGTCAAGCAGTTACTAACCCAACAAACACGCTATTTGCAATTAAGCGTCTTATTGGTCGTCGTTTCGAAGACGAAGAAGTACAGCGTGATATCGAAATCATGCCTTACAAAATCGTTAAGGCTGACAACGGTGATGCTTGGGTTGAAGCACAAGGCCAGAAAATGGCAGCTCCTCAGGTTTCTGCTGAAATCCTAAAGAAAATGAAGAAAACTGCAGAAGATTTCCTTGGTGAGGAAGTCACTGGCGCAGTTATCACAGTACCTGCCTACTTTAACGATGCTCAGCGTCAAGCAACTAAAGATGCTGGCCGTATCGCAGGTCTAGAAGTTAAACGTATCATCAACGAACCAACAGCTGCTGCTCTAGCATACGGTCTAGACAAGCAAGGTGGTGACCGCACTATCGCAGTATACGACCTTGGTGGTGGTACATTCGATATCTCTATCATCGAGATTGATGAAGTTGAAGGCGAGAAAACATTCGAAGTACTAGCGACTAACGGTGACACTCACCTAGGTGGTGAAGACTTTGACAACCGCATGATCAACTACCTAGTTGAAGAATTCAAGAAAGAGCAAGGTATCGACCTTAAGAACGATCCTCTAGCAATGCAGCGTGTTAAAGAAGCAGCAGAAAAAGCGAAAATCGAGCTTTCTTCTACTACTCAAACTGACGTAAACCTACCTTACGTAACTGCAGATGCAACGGGTCCTAAGCACATGAACGTTAAAGTGACTCGTGCGAAGCTAGAATCTCTAGTTGAAGACCTAGTTCAACGTTCTCTTGAGCCACTAAAAGTTGCTCTAGCTGACGCAGACCTATCTGTTGGCGACATCACTGACGTTATCCTTGTTGGTGGTCAGACTCGTATGCCTATGGTTCAAGCGAAGGTTGCAGAGTTCTTCGGTAAAGAAGCTCGTAAAGATGTAAACCCTGACGAAGCCGTAGCAATGGGTGCTGCAGTTCAAGGTGGTGTACTTGCTGGTGATGTTAAAGATGTACTTCTACTAGACGTTACTCCTCTGTCTCTAGGTATCGAGACAATGGGCGGCGTAATGACTAAGCTAGTTGAGAAGAACACAACAATCCCAACGAAAGCGAATCAAGTTTTCTCTACAGCAGAAGACAACCAGAATGCGGTAACTATCCATGTTCTTCAAGGTGAGCGTAAGCAGGCGATGTACAACAAGTCTCTAGGTCAATTCAACCTAGAAGGTATTCAGCCAGCACCACGTGGTATGCCTCAAATCGAAGTAACTTTCGACCTAGATGCAGACGGCATCCTACACGTATCTGCGAAAGATAAGTCGACTGGTAAAGAGCAGAAGATTACTATCCAAGCTTCAGGCGGCCTAAGCGACGAAGATATCGAGAAAATGGTACAAGAAGCAGAAGCTAACAAAGAAGCGGACAAGAAGTTCGAAGAGCTAGCAACTGCACGTAACCAAGCTGACCAAATGATTCACGGTACTCGTAAGCAAGTTGAAGAAGCAGGTGATGCACTTCCAGCAGACGAGAAAGAGAAGATTGAAGCAGCTATCTCTGAGCTAGAGGAAGCGCGTAAGGGTGAAGACAAAGAAGCGATCGACGCTAAAGTTCAAGCACTTATGACAGCAGCTCAAAAGCTAATGGAAATCGCTCAGCAACAAGCTCAAGCACAACAAGGCGCTGAAGCTGGTGCAGAACAAGCACAGCCTCAACAAGACGACGTGGTTGATGCAGAGTTTGAGGAAGTTAAAGAAGACAAAAAATAATTTATCGTCTCTATAACGCGCGATTTCTGCGTCGAAGGTACTCACCTACGTTTGTAGGCTCCGTTCCTTCTTCTTGAACTAGCGAGTTCTAGCTTAGATAAATGTCTTTTTAATTCTTTAAATACGGGCGTTTGAGGAAACTCATACGCCCGTATGTTTGTAAATTGATTTGTCTTTCTAGCTAAATACTTTACTTGGTTAAGAGCTTTTAGCTAGAGCGATATAAACACCAAGCGGTGAGACAATCGTCTTCCGTTTGCAGTACTACATTGGTGACGAAGAACATGTCAAAACGTGATTTTTACGAAGTATTAGGCGTAAGCCGCGATGCATCAGAGCGTGATATTAAAAAGGCCTACAAGCGCCTAGCGATGAAATTCCACCCAGACCGCAATCAGGGTGATGACAGCGCAGCAGAAAAGTTTAAAGAAGTAAAAGAAGCGTACGAAATTCTTCTCGATCCGCAAAAGAAAGCAGCCTATGACCAATACGGGCATGCTGCTTTTGAACAAGGCGGTATGGGCGGCGGTGGCTTCGGTGGCGGCAGTGCTGATTTCGGTGACATCTTTGGTGATGTTTTCGGTGATATCTTTGGTGGTGGTCGTCGTGGTGGCGGTGGTGGTCACCGTGCACAGCGTGGTGCTGACCTTCGTTACAACATGGAATTGTCGCTTGAAGAAGCGGTTCGTGGTGTCTCTAAAGAAATTGAAGTACCAACACTGGTTCATTGTGATAGCTGTGAAGGCAGCGGTGCGAAGAAAGGCACTTCAGCGGAAACGTGTGGAACTTGTCATGGTCATGGCCAAGTGCAGATGCGTCAAGGCTTCTTTGCGGTGCAGCAAACCTGTCCTACTTGTCACGGTAAAGGTAAGATCATTAAAGAGCCATGTAACGTATGTCATGGACAAGGTCGCAAGCAGAAGACGAAAACACTTAATGTTAAGATCCCTGCTGGTGTAGATACGGGCGATCGTATTCGTCTTTCTGGTGAAGGTGAAGCAGGAGAGCATGGCGCTCCAGCGGGTGACTTGTATGTTCAGGTTCATGTCAAAGAGCACCATATCTTTGAGCGTGATGGCAACAACCTATACTGTGAAGTACCAGTAAGCTTTGCTATGGCAGCGCTTGGCGGAGAAGTCGAAGTACCCACACTTGACGGCCGTGTGAACCTTAAAGTTCCGACAGAAACGCAAACTGGCCGTATGTTCCGCATGCGTGGTAAAGGTGTGAAAGGTGTACGAGGTGGCGGTGTTGGTGACCTTATCGTTAAACTGGTTGTGGAAACACCGGTGAACCTAAGCGCTCGTCAGAAAGACCTTCTTAAAGAGTTTGAAGAGTCTTGTGGTGGCGAAGCGGCGACTAAGCACAAACCAAAGTCTGAAGGTTTCTTCAACGGTGTGAAGAAATTTTTCGATGACTTAACAAGCTAATTCAGCATTATGATTTAAAAAAGCCTGCAATGAAGCAGGCTTTTTTATTGCCAGCAGCTTTCTGGTTGCATCTCACCCAGTTGGTTAACAGTTAACTGGTGATAGCTATTTCCACTGCAGCGATCATTTCGCTGAGAGCCTAACGGTTGTGCTTTGATGGTATAACTAGATTCAGACGCAGAGATGACAATGGCGAACTGCGCGCGGTCTATGGTGCAAAAACTACAAACGCCGCCGGAAAGTACGGTGCTTGCTGCTGATTGATAGCTGGTTTGATATTGACGCTCTAGCTCTATCTGTATTTTTGCCATGTCGGCGAACGCAGTGGTTCGGTGTGCTTTCAAACTGTGATCTTGATAGCTTGGGTAAGCGATGGCTGCAAGTATTGATATGATGGCGACGGTGAGTAGCAGTTCGACCAGCGTCATTGCTTCTAGTCTATTTTTTCTTGATTTACATAATATTCTTCGAACCATTTCGAATGCTTCCTATCTGATTTTAAGCCTATTTTTCTTAGCTGTTAGCATGTCTTCAAGTTGGAAACTTCCTTTCATTTAACTTTGCATAGGAATTTGGGAAATGTCTCGCGGGTTTACTCTATTCGAGCTGCTGATCTCTATGGTTGTGCTAAGTATTTTGCTCTCGGCGGCTGCACCGAGCTTTCATAGTCTTAGCGTAAATAGCCAAATGATGAGAGCAGCAAATGAACTTAACGGTTTTTTAAATCAAGCCCGCTCCGAGGCCGTGTGGAGAAACCGTGATTTATGGGCACATTTTTCATTCTCTTCTTACCCAGCTCTAGCTAAAGAGTGGACGATTACGCTGACAGATTCTGAAACGTCGGGGTTAGGAAATAAAATTTTGCTCCTGCAAGGCTCGTCGTTTAAGGATTTAAAGCTAGATTGGACGTATAGCGCCGATAAGATCAAATTCGAAGGGACGCGAGGGAGAGTGAAAGATGGTAGCTTAACCTTTTACCCCAAAGATCACGCGAGCTTGGCGCTGACCCTAAAAAGTTCATTTGCTGGGAATCGAATCATGATTTGCGCCCTTAGTGAGAGTGACTATGGTTTCCCTGCGTGTGAATAAATGTCATCAAACAGGCGCTGGCTTAGTCGAACTTCTTGTTGCTTCGCTGGTAGGGATGATCGCGATTGGCATTATCGGTTCAGTGTTTATCAGCGGACAAAAGCTAGCAACGCAGAGAGGAAAACAGTTGCTCCTTGCCCAAAACCTATCTAGTACTATGTTGCAAATCAAAGAGGATATTCAACGGGCAGGCTTTAACGGCGTTGCTACTTCTGCCGCTATGTTGTCAGGTGCGACTTCAAACCTCTATATCGAGCCAGAACCCGGCTTAGTTGGGTATGTTTACCGTGTCGCTTCATCGGGAACATCGGCATTTCGCAATGTTGTGTTTAAGCGTGAAGAATCGCAAGTGTTAAGCCTTGGAGACTCGCTTAAGCTGTGTGAGAAGTACACTGCGCAACCTCTTTCTGTTTCCTCCGCTTCGGTGTCTGGCCCAGGGGGCTTTTGCTTCAACGTATTTAACCCAAAACAAATATCGGTGTCGGATTTCACACTGCACAGTCAAACTGTTCAGGGCGGGGAGGCCAACATGGCAATGGTAAACATTACAATCAGAGCGCACCTTGTTGCCGACAGCGAGATATCTTACCAAACCGATATCACCACCTTACAGAGAAACTGGCAATGAGGCGTGTAGATGAGAAAGGGTGGGTGACCCTACTAATAACATCTGTACTGCTTATCTCAGCTTTAGTTTTAGGGTTAGCGAGCTACAAGGTGTTGTTTTACCAAATTAAGAGAGCGCAAAATGAAGTAAAGGTAAGGCAAGCGCATTGGTTGGCGGAAGCGGGGATAGAGTGCGCCTATGCATATATACATAGGTTCCCTGAAAAGCTGAGTGCGCTCTCTTCGGCTTCAAATACGTTACTTGATGATGTGTGCAAGCAAGAGTTGAAATTAGCGTCACTCTATATTGAGCCTCTAGGTGGAGATAGTTATGCGGTACATGCCAACGGGCTGAATTATCGGGTCAATCGACGTTTTCTCTATCGTCAAATGAGTGGTATGGGTGCTATTCAGTCAAGGGCTGACTTGCGCCTGATAGGCAGTATCGATATTGCACCTGACGCACCAAACTCGGCAGGCTCCGAAGGGCTTTATGAGTGTGTTGCTGTGAGATATCTCTCTGAGGTGACTTATGATACCGGAGGGGGGAGCGGAACTCTTTTGACCAGTTCACCGATGCGCAATGGCCCTTATAGCGGATTTAATGGTGAATGTGCACCAGAATACAAAACTTTCCTTTCTAGCAGCCAAAGTACATCTGCAAGCGCAAACCTATTTAAAAGTGATTATCAGCAAGATACACAGCTAAGTACCTTTAATAACTACTTTAATATGGAGAAAAGTGCCGCGAATATTGCGCTTGCTAAGGCACAATATCAGGTTGTTTCTTTACCGACCGTTTCTGATGGACATAACTGCGCCGATGTCATAAATACCCATTTAACGGTAACCAATAACAAGTTATGGATCGAAGGTCACTGCGTGATCTCCACACCATTGAACATCGCTTGGCCTTCATCACTAGTGGTTGAAAATGGCATTTTTGCTGCGACAGGATCGAATGTGTTTGCCGGGTCTTTTTATCATTTGGTTGATATGTCGTCTCTTGATTTTAGTGAATTGAGTATTAGCGAATATTGGAATGAGGTGAGCTTTAAGAGTTCGATTGAAACTTGGCTTGGTAATAAAACGGTTTATTTTGATAATGGAGCGTTTCATCCCAAAGGTGGAATGCATTTCGATGCCGAAGGGGGCGAAGTGGTATTGAAAGGCTCGTATGATCTAGATTACTTCTCTTCAAACAACCCTGTGCACGGACGCAAAGCATTTGCCTGGTATCCTGGAGGTTGGTATGTGGAGTAATCAGCGAGGTTTTAGTTTGTTGGAAGTGCTGATTGCCTTGCTATTGATTGGTATTGCCAGTCTGGCACTGATAAAGATGCAAGTGTATACCGAGCAACGTGCCGATTTTGCTGTTAAGAGTATAGAAAGCCTGAACTTGATGGAACAAAAACTTGAGTGGTTTCGCACGCGTGAAGCTGAACCAACTCTATCGGCAATTTCAGTCGCGGATTTTGAGTTGATCACTAGTGGCTTAGAATCACACCCGCCTTATCAACTTATTTGGGAGGTCACAACACCTTCGGCCTCTGTATCTGCGGCGCTCAAGCACATCACCATTACCGCACAGTGGCAAGATCGTTTAGGAAACTCCCAACAAATCACGCTCAGCACCATGATTGCAAAATATGGCGAATTTATAAGCAAATAGATTTATATCATGAATTAGTAAAAGTGTTTTACTAACAGTCATACGTTATATTTTGCATTTTAGTTTAATTAATGTTTCATAGGCTTTGGTGGTAATGTGTTTACTTTGTTGCACGTAGATGGCGTTTTTGCAAAATATGTCTCCAAATATGGAAAAACCTCTAGATTGTTGTGCTTTATTAGAGGGGATTCACTAAAATACGTGGTGAAAAATAGACCGACATAATAAATGCATAAAGGTCTACCGCAACAACATCACATATGGAGTTACCATGAGTAACCAAGCAATTAATAAAGCTCCGTCACCAAAGCCTAGTGGTATGGACCGCTTCCTTAACTTTATTGAACGAGCGGGCAACAAGATCCCGGATCCTGCCATTCTGTTCTTTTGGGCACTAATTATTACATGGGCTGCGTCTGCCCTACTTTCCAACTTTACGTTTGACCTCATCAACCCACGTTCGGGTGAAGCGCTTGCAATCAACAACCTTCTGACTGGCGAATCTTTAGCAAGCTTTCTAGCGAACATGGTCACTACCTTTACTGGTTTTGCACCGCTAGGTATCGTGCTTGTTGCGATGCTAGGTGTTGGTGTCGCAGACTCTTCTGGCTTCATTACCACAGGCCTGAAGAAAATGCTTAACTTCACACCGGCTAAGCTGCTTACACCAATGCTAATCCTTGTAGCAATCGTATCGCACACTGCAGCAGATGCGGGCTACGTACTAGTTATTCCTCTTGGTGGTATCATTTTCCACGCAGCTGGTCGTCACCCTCTAGCGGGTATCGCAGCAGCGTTTGCTGGTGTATCTGGCGGTTTCTCTGCGAACTTTATCCCTTCAGGTATTGACCCACTATTAGCAGGTTTCACGCAAACAGCAGCACAAGTTCTTGACCCTGAGTACGTGGTTAACCCATTGGCGAACATTTTCTTCACTGGTATTTCTTCAGTGATCATCGTTGCAATTGGTTGGTACGTAACTGAGAGAATCATTGAACCACGTCTAGCAAATACACCTGTTGATGAAGATGCAGAAAAAGCGCCTGATCTAGGCTCTTTCACCGAGCTAGAGTCTAAAGCGTTCCGCTACGCAGGTTGGGCTATGCTTGCAGGTATCGCTCTGTTGGTTGCCGCTCTGATTCCAGAAACATCGGCACTGCGTTCTCCAGAAGGTGAAATCACGGCGTTCTCAGCACCAATCATGAAGTCTATCGTTCCGTTGATCTTCATTCTGTTCATTATCCCTGGCTACGTTTACGGTAAAGTTTCTGGCACGTTTAAAACTAGCAACGACATCATTAAAGCAATGGCAGACACTATGTCTACCATGGGCGCTTATATCGTTATGTCGTTCTTCTGTGCCCAGTTCTTGTCTGCTTTTGCTCAGTCAAACATCGGTACGCTTCTTGCGCTATACGGTGCAGAAGGATTAAAAGCGATGAACCTGCCTGGTGAAGCGACCATCATCGGTATGATTCTTCTTACTGCGTCAGTTAACCTACTAATCGGTTCAGCGTCAGCCAAATGGGCGCTGATTGGTCCAATACTCGTACCTATGCTCATGGCGGTTGGTATTTCTCCAGAGCTATCTCAGGCGGCTTATCGTGTCGGTGATTCAGTATCGAACATTATCTCTCCGCTGATGGTCTTCTTCCCACTTGTTGTGGTTTACTGTCAGCGTTACGTGAAGTCGACAGGTATCGGTACACTAGCGTCACTAATGATGCCGTTCTCTATCGCAATGCTGATTGGTTGGTCTATCTTCTTAGTAGCTTACTGGATGCTAGGTATTCCTCTAGGTATTCAAGCTCCATATACCTACACCATGTAAATATTGGTCTTTGACCGCTAACTGAAAAAGCCTCGCGAATTAGCGAGGCTTTTGTTTTTGTGTTGATATATAAGTCTGATAAATACCTATTTTCTGGTTTTTCAAAATATAAAAATTAATTTTTATTGGTTGTAAATTCTTAAAAAAGCAAGGTGAGTAATATTATCGCCAGTTTGGTGAGTGGCCAGTTGGCTTATTATATTGTAAGACTCTTCATCCCTAGATTTTAATTTCTTCAATGCTTTCTGCGTTGGTTTTACACCAAATATTCTGTTTGTTAATGTGCCCGCCGATTTATTAAATGTGATTTAGTTTAAAGTTTAGGATGTCATTTATGAGTGAAATTGCAGCGCCAGAAGCCAAGCCTTCAGGGGTGATAGGGTTTATCGAGCGTGCGGGTAAAAAAATCCCTGATCCTGTGATTATTTTTATGTTCTTGTTTGCCCTTTCTTTGCTACTGACAGGGTTAATGGATGGTGTAAGCTTCGAGACGATGGGCAAGGGCGGTGAGGCCGTTCAGTTTTCGATCAAGAACATGTTGGCAGCAGAAAACTTCCGTTGGATGTTTGACAATGCTTTGCTGAAAAACTGGCTCGCATTTGGTCATGGCGTACTTGGTGTAATCTTGATTGTAATGCTAGGTGTCGGTATTGCTGAAAACTCAGGACTTCTTACTGCGGTAATCAAAAAAGTAGGTCTAAAGATCAGTGACCGTTTACTTCCTCTTTTGGTGGTTTTCCTAGGTATCATGAGTTCCGTTGCCGCAGATGCGGGTTATCTGGTGCTGATACCTCTTGCTGGTCTTCTTTATGCGGGTTTAGGTAAAAATCCACTTATCGGCATGGCAGCGGCATTTGCGGGGGTCTCTGCTGGTTTTAGTGCCAACCTGTTACCAGCCACACCTGTTGATGTCGTACTGGGGGTTAATGCGAAGATCTTCGCTGAGTCGCAGAACATTCCTTTTGTTGGTCGCAATGGTGAAGAGCTGAACCCTGCAACCATGCACTACTTTTTTGTTTTGGTGTCTACCTTCCTTCTTGCCGCAGTCGGTGCTTGGGTTACCACTCGCTTTATTACCCCGCGTTTGGAAAAAATGTCTTATCAGCTTCCAGAGGAAGTAAACTTCGATGAGTTTGAATTAACTAAACAAGAGCAAAAAGGGTTGCGTTGGGCTGGCGTTGGCTTACTTGTCACTTTAGCTGCCATCTATGGTCTAGCTATGGGACCGTTAGCAACGTATACCAATGACGCAGGCAAAGAGGTAACCCCTTACCTAGACAATATTATTCTATTGATCTCTTTGGTGTTTGCCGCAGCCGGCCTCTGTTTTGGCGTCGCAACTGGAAAGTTCAAAAAACTGCAAGACGTCGTGACAGCGATGGTTAAGCAAATGAACACCATGGGCTACGTTTTAGTGCTTACTTTTTTCTGCTATAACTTTTTGGCGCTGCTTAGCTACTCAGGCTTAGGTACTTATGTCACTTATCTTGGGGCAACCTTCTTGCAATCGCTGGGTTTGCAGCAATTCCCTGCGTTAATGTTACTTGGTTTTATCTTAACCACTGCCGTCATTAACTTGTTTGTTGGTGGTTTAACGTCAAAGTGGATGCTGCTGGGGCCTATTTTTGTGCCTATGCTTTATCAGGTGAACCCGAACATGACGCCTGATTTAGTGACGGCGGCTTACCGTGTTGCTGACTCTTCAACTAATATCATCACACCGATGATGAGCTATGCTGGTGTGGTTCTTGCCTTTATGCGTAAGTACAAACCTGAGCTGACATTCGGTGATGTGATTGCCATCATGGTGCCATATTCGGTGGCTTTCCTAACCTTATGGTCTGCAGTGTTAATTGGTTTCTTTAGCTTCGGATTACCGTTAGGTTTCTAATTGTCCAATCAATTTAGTAAGCGACGCCTAGCATTGACTGCTAGGCGTTTTGTTATCGTCGATTTGAAACGCTATAATCCCTCTTCCTTAACTATTGCTGCGAGCAACCCTAGTGTCTACTGAGCAAGAAGCACCACAATTCTCTGAACAAGATCATCATTTTATGCGTATGGCGATTGAACTTGCCGAGCGAGCCGAAGCGGAAGGTGAAGTGCCCGTCGGCGCTGTTTTAGTCAAAGATGGTGAAGTGATTGCACAGGGTTGGAATCAATCAATTGGTGAGCACGATGCAACAGCGCATGCTGAAATGCAAACACTGCGCAAAGCGGGCCAAGCCTTGCAGAACTATCGACTGTTGGATACCACCCTGTACGTTACATTGGAGCCATGCCCGATGTGCGCCGGGGCGCTTTTACATAGTCGAGTGAAACGAATCGTATTTGGAGCACGCGATCTTAAAGCTGGGGCGGCAGGAACGGTATTGAACCTATTTGAGCACCAAGCTGCTTACCATTACGCCGATGTAGAGCATGGTTTGTTAGAGCAAGAATGTCGAATTCAATTGCAGACCTTCTTTAAGCGTCGTCGCAAAGAGCAAAAAGCGCAGCGTAAAAAGGCAAGAAAATTGAAGCAGAAAAGCGAGGAGGCTTTCAAGCAAACACCTTAAAGATGTTTGCTATCAGGTTATACAGCGATTAACTGCATAAAGGCACGGTGACGTGCAATCACCTTTTTCTTATTATTACTCAGCATACGCTTACGGCGATTTGCTGCAACAGTCTTACTAAGGCGTTTCGACTGCATTTTACGTTTTTGCATAAAACAACCTCCTATTGTGGTTAAAACTAAATCAATCACGAACGGCATCGAAGGTAACTGATACTTAGACGGTTAACGTCTTATACCTGTTGATTGTTACGATTTTAAGAAAGTCCGTAAGTGATCTTCGACACGATATTATATGTGGGCGACCTGAAAGGAAATCAAGAGCACAATCTTTAAACAAAATTGCGCTCTCGACGATTATTTTTCGCCTGTATTCTCTGTTGCTACTGTTTGCTGGGCCGCAGAAATCGATGTTGCGTCTGAGATAGGAGCCTCAGGTATTTGGATTACGGCTAAGTCATCTATATTGACATCATCATTCGAGACCGATTGCTGCTCGACATGACCGATAATGCTCTGGTAGTAGCGGCGAATATTCTCTACGTAGTTGCGTGCTTCATCACCACGAGCAAATCCATAACGCGTTTGGCTGTAGTATTTTTTCTGTCGCAGCAGTGGCAGACGATCTTTAACATCTGACCACGCATCTGGGTTACCACCTTGGCGTTTGGTCAGGCGTCTGGCATCCATCATGTGACCATAGCCTACGTTGTAGGAAGCCAGCGCAAACCAGATCTTTTCGTGCTCTTCGATTGAATCAGGGATACGATCGACCATCCGACGTAGGTATTCCACACCACCGCGCACAGATTGGTCTGGATTGAGGCGATTAGTAACGCCAACGCTTTTTGCGGTTGGCAATGTGAGCATCATCATCCCACGTACCCCCGTTGGTGATTTTGCCACCGGGTTCCAATGAGATTCTTGGTAAGCCAAGGCGGCAACTAGGCGCCAATCAAATTCATCAGAATATTTTTTAAATAATGGTGACCATTTCGGTAGCTTGGAATCGAGTGCACGAATAAAGGCGCGGGTATCGACATAATCAAAGCTGCCTATGTGACCAATGTATTTCTCTTCTAAAGAAGCGAGGTGGCCGGATTGATTAACTGCACCAAAAAACTCAATCAGCAACCCATACAGACTTTCGTCCTGAGAAGGACGCAAGAACCATGAGATAGGTTGGTCTTCAGTCAGTTCAAATGCTAAGGCAATGTCTGGGTAGATACGTTGCGACAATGAAACCTCGACCGAATCTGCGACAGTAAACCTAAGTTCACCTTTGGAGACGGCTTTTAGCAGGTCGTTAACATCTGCATTGGGATCAACGTGATAGGAAAAGTCAGGATGCTGAGTCTTAATATCTGTCAGTGTTTTATTAAAGTGAGAGTCACCAACAATACTTAAGACATCTTGCCCCTGATTATTTTCAATCAGTTCAGTCTGTTTAGCGAGCAGTTGTTTCAGGCTTCTTGGGCGCCAATTGCCTTTCTTATACACCACCTGTTGACTGACATAGTAGTACGCTGGGCCAGGGCGGAAGTTTTTAAGACGTTCAGGTGATTGGCTCAGACCCGCTGCTATGATGTCTATTTCACCTTTTTCTAAAGCAGGATAGAGGCTAGAGATACGGTAAGCAGGTTTCATCTCAAGCTGAACACCTAACTCGTTAGCAAATTCGCGGGCTAACTCATAGTCGAGACCAGCAGGGCCGTCTGGGCCAATATAGTATGACAGTTGGTTGTTTAGTGTGCCTACGCGTAGCACGCCACGCTCTTTAATTAGGTCGAGTTCACTTTTGGGCTCAGACTCGATTTGGCAGCCCGAAAGCAACAAGGCTGAAATCATAATCAGACTCAGTGATTTAAAGTGATTTTTATAATACTTCTTCATTAACGACGATCTCATACATCCAGTACGGCATTTATAGCAGAGTGTCATAACAAGGCAAGCCAATCAGTAAGCAGGCGAGATAGCTGTAGTTAAATTCTCAATCTTGCTGTAATTCAAAATTGACAAAAAAAATGACGCAAACGGTTGCTTTTGGTGTTACATCACAAAAATAATTGCTATATAATGCGCTCGCAAGTGAAGAGGTGGAATCGGCATAGGTTTGGCAGAACTTCGGTAATTGCTCCGAAGAAGTGCAGTAACTCACTGAATTTATTCCAATATCACCTTAATCAATTGCATAAGAGACCTAAGCGCATGAGAATTTTTCGTGGCTCCCCAGCTCTATCTGAATTTCGTGTTAACAAGCTTCTAGAGCTTTGTCGTGAACTAAGCCTGCCAGTGACTGGTATTTATGCTGAGTTTACTCACTTTGCTGAACTATCAGCAGATCTAGATGATCAAGAAGTTGAGAAACTAGAAAAGCTCCTAACTTACGGTCCAACTATTGAGGAACACAAGCCAGAAGGCCTTCTTCTGCTTGCAACGCCTCGTCCTGGTACTATCTCTCCTTGGTCTTCAAAATCGACAGACATCGCGAATAACTGTGGCCTAGATAAAGTCGTTCGCCTAGAGCGTGGTACCGCTTACTACATCGAAACTTCTGCTGAACTGACAGAGCTTCAATTGGTCGAGCTAAAAGCGATTCTTCATGACCGCATGATGGAAGTAGTGTTCACTGATTTTGAATCTGCACAAGCACTTTTCCAAGTAGCAGAGCCTGCACCTGTGGCTGATGTTGACCTACTCAAGGGCGGTCGCGCTGCGCTTGAAAACGCAAACGTTACCCTAGGTCTTGCGCTTGCCGATGACGAAATCGAATACCTTTACGACGCGTTCGTCAACAAGCTAGATCGTAACCCAACAGACATTGAGCTGATGATGTTTGCCCAAGCGAACTCTGAGCACTGTCGTCATAAGATCTTTAACGCAGACTGGACTATCGACGGCGTGAGGCAAGAGAAGTCTCTGTTCAAAATGATCAAAAACACATTCGAAACCACACCAGAAAACGTGCTATCTGCATACAAAGATAACGCAGCAGTCATGGTCGGTTCTGATGTGGGGCGTTTCTTCCCGAATCCAGAAACTCGCCAGTACGGTTATAGCCATGAGAAAGCTCACATTCTAATGAAGGTGGAAACGCACAACCACCCAACGGCTATTTCTCCTTGGCCGGGGGCTTCTACGGGCAGCGGTGGTGAAATCCGTGACGAAGGCGCAACAGGTATCGGTGGCAAGCCAAAAGCAGGTCTTGTTGGCTTTACAACGTCTAACCTACGTATTCCAGGTTTTGAACAGCCATGGGAAACAGACTTCGGCAAGCCAGGTCGTATCGTTAACGCATTAGACATCATGCTAGAAGGCCCACTGGGTGGTGCGGCGTTCAACAATGAATTTGGTCGTCCAAATCTATTGGGTTACTTCCGTACTTACGAAGAAAAAGTTAATTCTCACGCCGGTGTTGAGGTTCGTGGTTACCACAAGCCAATTATGATTGCTGGTGGTATGGGTAACATCCGTGATGAGCATGTTCAGAAGAAAGAGATCCCAGTCGGAGCAAGCTTAATCGTTCTTGGTGGTCCGGCGATGAACATCGGTCTTGGTGGCGGTGCAGCTTCTTCAATGGCGTCTGGTCAATCAGCAGAAGATCTAGACTTTGCTTCTGTACAGCGTGAAAACCCAGAGATGGAGCGCCGCTGTCAGGAAGTGATCGACCGTTGTTGGCAGCTTGGCGAACAGAACCCAATCGCATTCATCCACGATGTGGGCGCGGGCGGTATCTCTAACGCACTTCCAGAGCTTGTTGATGATGGCGAGCGTGGTGGTATCTTCCAACTGCGTGACGTACCAAACGATGAACCGGGTATGAGCCCACTTGAGATCTGGTGTAACGAATCTCAAGAGCGTTATGTAATGGCGGTTGCTCCAGAGAACATGGAAGTGTTCGACGCGATCTGTAAGCGTGAACGCGCACCGTACGCAGTCGTAGGTATCGCAACAGAAGAGCGTGAACTGAAACTTGAAGATTCACACTTCGAAAACACGCCAATCGACATGCCTATGGATGTGCTTCTAGGTAAGACGCCTAAGATGCACCGTGATGCGAAAACGTTGAAAGCGAATAACCCTGCGGTTAACCGTGATGGTATCGAGCTAAACGAAGCAGTGGACCGTGTTCTACGTCTTCCAACGGTTGCAGAGAAAACATTCCTAATCACTATCGGTGACCGCACGGTGACTGGTCTTGTTGCGCGTGACCAAATGGTTGGTCCTTGGCAGGTTCCGGTCGCAAACTGCGCGGTAACCGCAGCAAGTTACGATACTTACCACGGTGAAGCAATGTCTATGGGTGAGCGTACACCAGTTGCTCTACTAGACTTCGGTGCTTCGGCTCGTTTAGCGGTTGGTGAAGCAATCACCAACATCGCAGCGACAAACATCGGTGATATCAAACACATTAAACTCTCTGCTAACTGGATGTCTCCAGCGGGTCACCCAGGTGAAGATGCAGGTCTCTACGAAGCGGTGAAAGCGGTGGGCGAAGAGCTATGTCCAGCGCTTGGTCTAACTATCCCTGTGGGTAAAGACTCAATGTCTATGAAGACCAAGTGGGAGGAGAATGGCGAGCAGAAAGAGGTCACGTCTCCGCTTTCTCTAATCATCACTGCGTTTGCTCGTGTTGAAGATGTTCGTAAGACAATCACACCTCAGCTTCGCACTCCTGAGACCTTGGAAGGACTAGGCGATACGTCACTTGTTCTTATCGACCTGGGTAACGGTCAAAACCGTCTAGGTGCAACGGCTCTAGCGCAAGTTTACAAGCAACTAGGTGATAAGCCAGCAGACGTAGACAACGCAGCGCAGCTAAAAGGTTTCTACGAAGGTGTTCAGACTCTTGTAGCTAACGACCAAGTTGTGGCTTACCACGATAAGGGTGATGGCGGTCTATTCGTAACGCTAGCTGAGATGGCATTCGCGGGTCACTGTGGTGTGAAAGCTGACATTGCGGACCTTTACTCTGAAGAGAAAGGCGAAGATGCACTAGCGGCGCTATTCAACGAAGAGTTAGGTGCAGTCATTCAAGTTCGTAACGATGACTTAGATGCAGTGCTTTCTACTTTAGCAGCAAACGGCTTAGAAGCGTGCTCACACGTTATTGGCTCTGTAGTTGGTGAAGGGGCTGCGTCTGATAAGCTAGTGATTACATCTGGTGAAGCAGTTGTGCTTGAGCGTAATCGTACTGAACTACGTACTATTTGGGCAGAAACAACGCATAAGATGCAAGGTCTACGTGACAATCCAGCATGTGCTGACCAAGAGCATGAAGCGAAGAAAGACAACTCTGACCCAGGTCTGAACGTTAAGCTAAGCTTTGACGTCAACGAAGACATTGCAGCGCCATACATCGCGAAAGGTGCTAAGCCTAAGATGGCGATTCTGCGTGAGCAGGGCGTTAACTCACATGTTGAGATGGCAGCAGCCTTTGACCGTGCAGGCTTTGAAGCGACGGATATTCACATGAGTGATATCCTAACGGGTCAAGCGGTTCTAGAAGAGTACCAAGGCCTAGTAGCTTGTGGTGGCTTCTCTTACGGTGACGTACTAGGTGCGGGTGAAGGTTGGGCGAAGTCTATTTTGTTCAATGAGCAAGCTCGTAGTCAGTTTGAAAGCTTCTTCAAGCGTGAAGATACCTTCTCTCTAGGTGTATGTAACGGCTGTCAGATGCTTTCTAACCTGAAAGAGCTAATCCCAGGTGCAGAACTATGGCCACGTTTCGTACGCAACGAATCAGAGCGTTTTGAAGCTCGTTTCAGCCTAGTAGAAGTTCAGAAATCTGATTCAGTTTTCTTTGATGGTATGCAAGGTTCACGTATGCCAATCGCAGTTTCACACGGTGAAGGCCGCGTAGAAGTACGTGATGCAGACCACCTAGCAGCGATTGAAGCATCAGGTACCGTTGCCGTTCGTTACGTGGACAACCACGGAACGCCAACGCAGCAATACCCGAATAACCCAAATGGCTCACCAAACGCAATTACGGGTCTAACGACTCAAGATGGCCGCGTAACGATTATGATGCCGCACCCAGAGCGCGTATTCCGTACAGTAGCGAACTCTTGGTCTCCTGAAGGTTGGGGTGAGAACGGCGCGTGGATGCGCATGTTCCAAAACGCACGCAAGAACGTAGGTTAATTAAACGAGCTTAGTTTTCGCTTAGCAGCATAATAAAAGCGTAGATCGAAAGGTCTGCGCTTTTTATTTGTTGAAAAATTTATAGCCAACAGCCACTTTTTACGCTCTAATACCGCGCTTGCCAAGGGATGGCTAAATCCCTCAATAATCCATTAGAATCCCTTAGGAAATGAATATGTCTAATAAAAAATTTGCTATCCGTGTGACTGAAAAGCGCAACGGTTGGTGTGCAGAGATCACTCGCCAAGTGACTTCACGTAAAACGTCAGTATCTAAGCGTGAAACAGGCTTTGAAACTGAAGCAGCAGCACAAGAATGGGCTGAAAAAGAGCTAGCAGGTTTCATTCAAAACCAAGCTGTACGTAACGAGCGTAAAGGCGAAGCACGTAAAGTTCGTATCGAACGTGAAGAGCGACTAGCTCAAGAAGCCGCTGAGAAGAAAGCACGTTACGAAGAAGCGAAACGCGCAGCAGCAGCTCAAGCTGAACTTGACGATGAAGATGATTTCTTCGAAGAAGAGTAATAAGTCATCATTCAATAAAAAACCGCCAGCGAGGCGGTTTTTTGTATCATCAACGACAGATTAACGGAACTGACCAGCTTCAGGTAAGAAATCAAAACCAGCAGAGGCCAACTTGGTTTCTAGCGCTGATTTATCAATGTCAAAGAAAGCGACAAGCTTGTCTAAATCACCACCGAAGTCGTCACGTAGCTTCATGTTGACGATGCTCATTAGCATGACTGGATCCATCGTCTCGAAGTTGGCTAAGTTCATTACTTATCCTCAAAATCTGAGATAAGTAAGTTCGCCGCAGCAAATGCGGCTTTCTCGCGGGCTTCTTTTGGTAAAGAATCATCCGCAGCGATTTCATTGAGTGCTTTTACAGCGCATGAAATCGCTTGTGGCACGTAGGCTTGATCACCACTTCCGATTTGTGCGTAAAGCTCGCGCACCAACTCACAACAGCCGTATACTTGCATGGCTTTTTCTCCAATAAATGATAACTGCTCTCAAATATACACACTCAATTTCGGAAACTCAAAGTCTAAGCTTGTTCTAACGCAAAGCGGTTGTTGGTGTGGATAAAACCTAACCATAATTACTGGCTTTGCCACTGTTGCTCAAGTTGAGATGTTACTTCCGGCGCGAGGTTTAGCTGTTTGGCTAACTCTTGCAAATAGGCTTTTTCCATAAAGTTTTGTTCATCGACCACAATCAAAGAGGCTAGGTAGATTTCAGAGGCTTGCTGAGGTGATTGGGCTAGTCTTGCTATTTCGCCTGGATCGAGTGGTTTGTTAAGTTCGCTATGGATGAGTTGTTGAAGTTGCGAATCAGCACCAGCCTGTGTAAGGGTTGATTCAATGCGTTCCATCTCTTGGCTATCAACGTGGCCATCTGCCTTTGCAGCAGCAATCATTGCTTTAATGATCAGCTCATTATGGATCTCGTCGCTGGAGTCGAAGGTTTCTGATGATGTTGAAGAGGAATGCTTGTTTTGGTGGTCGTTGTAGACCTTGTAAGCCAAGGCGCCCAGAGCGGCGACACCGCCAATCTTTAGCGCGTTCTTACCGACTTTTTTGCCGAGTTTTTTACTTTTCTTTGAGCCCATCAAAAGGCTCACAAGGCCGCCGCCAACGGCGCCTGCTCCCAAAGACTTAAGAGTGTTGGAATTGGACTGCTGTTTAAGCTGTTGTTGCCCTTTTTGAACAATGTCTGAATTGAGCGCTTGATTGAGTAAGCTTTTAAGATCCATAGGTTACCTCCGTGATTTTTTTCAGGATAAGGCAGCCAAGATGAATGGAAGATTAATAATGGAGAGGAAAATAAAAAGACGAGCATCAAGCTCGTCTTAGATTGGAATCAGCGTGCAAGAGATTTACTCTTCAGCGTAACCATGAATGCCTAGTAAGTTGCCGTCTAGATAGGCTTCTTTGCCATCTTTCATGAACAGACGCTCTTCCACTAACCATTTCACGACCATAGGATAGATGCGGTGTTCTTGAGATTGAACGCGTTCAGTTAAGGTTTCAACTGTATCTTCATCAAAAATAGGAACCTTTGCCTGAAGAATAACAGGGCCACCGTCAAGTTGCTCAGTTACAAAATGAACGCTAGTTCCGTGCTCTTCATCACCGGCATGGATTGCCCGCTGATAGGTGTTTAGGCCTGGATACTTAGGCAGCAGAGAAGGGTGGATGTTGATCATGCGCCCCATATAATGGCGAACAAACTCACCACTTAGGATGCGCATGTAACCCGCCAGCACGATGACATCTGGTTGATATTCATCGATCTGCTTCATTAACTCATGGTCAAAGGCATCGCGAGTATCGAATGCTTTAGGGTCAAGGTAATGTGCTGCGGCCCCTGCTTTTTCAGCGCGTTCCAAAGCATAGACACCTGCTTTGTTAGAAAATACGGCAGTGACTCGACCAGCTGTAATTTGGGTCTTACATGCGTCGATAATCGCCTGCAGGTTTGAACCATTTCCCGATACTAAAACAACAATACTCTTCATGCTTATTTGATCTCTACTTGTTCTTCGCTTGATTCCGCGTTTGCGATCTCACCGATCACCCATGCGTTTTCACCTTCGTCCTGAAGAAGCTTCACAGCCGCATCTGCTTGGTCTTTAGGTAGAGCAACAACAAGGCCGACACCACAGTTAAATGTGCGGTACATTTCGTGAGTGGTGACGTTACCTTTTTCTTGTAGCCATTTGAAGATAACAGGCCATTCCCAGCTGTTACCATCAACAACCGCTTTAGTACCTTGCGGAAGAACGCGTGGGATGTTTTCCCAGAAACCACCACCTGTGATGTGAGAGATTGCATGGATTTCGTGCTTCTCAATCATCTTAAGTGCTGATTTGATGTAAATTTTTGTTGGTTCTAGTAGGTGTTCACCAATGGTGCGGCCCGCAAGTTCTTCGTTTTTGTCTGCGCCAGACACTTCAAGTATCTTACGGATCAACGAGTAACCGTTTGAGTGTGGACCGCTTGAACCGACAGCAATCAGCGCATCACCAGCCGCCACTTTGGTGCCGTCGATAACGTCTTCTTTTTCAACAACGCCGACACAAAAACCAGCCACATCGTAGTCTTCACCTTCATACATGCCCGGCATTTCAGCCGTTTCACCACCGATAAGTGCACAACCTGCTTGTACACAACCATCAGCGATACCAGAAACGACGTCAGCAGCTGTATCGACATCGAGCTTGCCGGTTGCGTAGTAATCTAAGAAGAACAAAGGCTCAGCACCTTGTACGATTAGATCGTTGACACACATAGCAACTAGGTCAACACCGATGGTGTCATGCTTTTTCATATCCAGAGCTAAGCGCAGTTTAGTACCAACGCCGTCTGTACCTGAAACAAGAACTGGCTGCTTGTATTTGGTTGGCAGTTCGCATAATGCGCCAAAACCACCAATACCACCCATTACTTCTGGGCGACGTGTACGTTTTACCGCACCTTTAATTCGGTCAACAAGCGCATTGCCTGCATCGATGTCAACGCCAGCGTCTTTGTAGCTAAGAGAAGTGTTATCAGCACTCACAGGGAAGTCCTCTGGTTTAAAGTTGGATATGAAAACGGCGCTATTCTACCAGTGGATAAACATAGATAGCAAACGTTTGCGCAAGTTTTTTCTTTTGTCTTAGAACAAGAAATTGAGAACGAAATCGTTTATAATCTGGAGGTTTGTTTAAAAATCACCAAATAAGCCGGAGATGGAAATGAAAGTTGTTGAAGTAAAACACCCTCTTGTTAAGCACAAACTTGGTCTAATGAGAGAAGGTGACATCAGCACTAAGCGCTTTCGCGAGCTAGCTACAGAAGTTGGTAGCCTGCTTACTTACGAAGCGACTGCAGACTTTGAAACAGAAAAAGTAACCATTGAAGGTTGGAATGGTCCAGTAGAAGTTGACCAAATTAAAGGTAAGAAAGTAACAGTAGTGCCAATCCTGCGTGCAGGTCTTGGTATGATGGATGGCGTACTTGAGCATATGCCAAGTGCACGTATCAGTGTTGTTGGTATCTACCGTGATGAAGAAACACTAGAACCTGTTCCTTACTTCAACAAACTAGCATCAAACATGGATGAGCGCATTGCGCTTGTTGTTGACCCAATGCTAGCAACTGGCGGCTCAATGATCGCTACTATTGATCTGCTGAAAGAGAAGGGCTGTAAATCAATCAAGGTGCTAGTGCTTGTTGCAGCGCCAGAAGGCATTGAAGCGCTAGAGAAAGCACACCCAGATGTTGAGCTGTTCACTGCGGCAATCGATGAGAAGCTAAACGACAAAGGCTACATCGTTCCTGGTCTTGGTGATGCAGGTGATAAAATCTTCGGTACGTTATAAACTGAAGACGCCATGTGAATTTAGAAGGGAAGCCAAATGGCTTCCCTTTTTTGTAGTCAGGATCGGGCTGCGCCCAAATTATCCAGCTTACTTCTTCAAACTCAAAGTACCACCAGAGCGTGGTTTTGCTGGGCGCTCTGATTTATCACTTGTAGGCTTATAGAAAGATTTGCCTTTATTTGGCTTGGAGTTTGACTCGCTTGGCTTGCCGCCATGACGGCCTTTCTTTGAGTTTGGAGCATGGCGGAACTCATCGGCGTTGCGGCCTTTAAAAGTACGCTGCTTTTGGTTTCGGCGTGCTTTGGAGTTTTGATTTTCTTCGCGGCTATCATACAGTTTTGCATCGGTCGCTTTCCGGATGCGTTTGCCTTTTCCGTCCATCTTTGAGGCTTCTTCCGTGCCGCTAGAGCCTTCACACATGGCAAGGATCTCAGCGACTTCAGCGTCAGTAAGGTAACGCCACTGACCGTTTGGAATGCCATCAAGTGAGATGTTCATAATACGCACACGGCGAAGCTTAAATACTTCATAACCTAGCGCTTCACACATACGGCGAATTTGGCGGTTGAGACCTTGAGTCAGCACAATACGGAATGCGTATTTGGTCTCTTTGGTGACTTTACATGGAAGTGTCACTGTATCAAGGATATTTACCCCTGAAGACATCTGCCTAATAAACTCATCACTGATTGGCTTATCTACACGCACCACATACTCTTTCTCGTGGTTATTACCTGCGCGAAGAATCTTATTGACGATATCGCCGTCGTTGGTGAGGAAGATCAACCCGTCAGACGGTTTATCTAAGCGGCCAATCGGGAAAATACGCTTTTTGTGGCCAATAAAATCAACGATATTACCCGGAATATCACGTTCGGTGGTACAGGTAATACCGGTTGGCTTATTCAATGCGATGTAGATAGGTTTATCTGTTGCAGCGCTGATGGGCTTGTCATCGACACGGACATCATCACCTGGTAATACTTTGGTACCCATTTCCGGTACATTACCATTAATGGTGACTCGGCCTTGTTCGATCAATCGATCTGCTTCGCGTCGCGAGCAAAAACCGGTTTCGCTAATAAATTTATTCAGGCGTTTGGCGTTATCTTGTGACATGTTGTTCTCCTAACGTTTCACAACGGCGGTTTAAAAGGTGTGCTGACTAAAACATCAGCACATTAAGGGCGCGCATTCTAGCACTGTGTTTAGTGTTATCCCAAACGCTTTTGATGCCGTTCACGTGTTTCTAGCTTTTTCTCGGCGCTTTTTCTCAGTAGGACGTAGACAGCACCTGTACCACCATGAAAGCGTTGTGCACTGTGAACACACTGTACTTCTTTGATTTGCATTAGCCACTGAGCGACGAAGCTTTTCATCAATGCTGGTGGGTTAGAGCGCTCCCCTTTGCCATGAACAATGACGACGGTACGAATATCCATCCGCATACATTGCTTTAAGAACTTGACCACTTCATCACGCGCTTGTTCTAGCGTGCGTTTATGTAAGTCCAATTTGGCTTGGATCGGATATTTAGCAAGTCGTAGCTTTTTGTACACGCCATCTTGTACGCCATCGCGTTTGAACTCAATGATATCGTCAGGCTTTATCATTTCAGCATGATCGATAGAGAGGTATTCGGGATCGTCCTCGGTCAACCATATAGCAGCCTCTCGTTTAGCAAGCTGTGCGTCCGTCACTTGATGCTGCTTTTTGTGTTCAGTCGTATCTTGCTGAAGAGGTTTTACATCGCCCATCATCTGTTGAAATAGGCCGAAGTCATCATCATGAGACATAACTACATCTCAGAGTAGGAAATCAATACCGACATTATACCTGTGAAGGTTAGGGGGGGATCAAGAGTTTACTGAGTGACAAATAAAAAACCGAAGCAGACAAGGTATCTACTTCGGTGCATAGCGAATATCTATTCTAAGAATAGGGCTAAGCGATTCTAGTGAGGAGATTTGTCGTTCATCACTTTGTAGATGATAAAACCGCCATAGAATAGCATTAGACCCAAGGCGCCAAAGATGACAATCATTGAAGATAGACCTACCGCATTACCAAATAGGAGATCAAGCCAAAAGTCCATAGTTCCTCCATCGATTACAAAGTGTGATGACAGGGTTTAAAGTAAACTGTGGTTAAATATGCAACACTGATCTGGATCAATTGTTGTTATTTGGTTGCGATTTTGTTTTTGTTGATGTGTTTTTGCTCACAGTTTGTCGCCCGTCGATGATGTTTTAGGCAAACGAACCAAAATTTTCAAAAAGTTAAATAAAATGGCTTGCGTTCAGATCGAGAATCCGTAATATACGCCTTCGTTGACAGGCGATAAGCCTGAAAACAGTCTCGGTGAATAGCGCAGCTTGGTAGCGCATCCCGAGTTTAGGAATAGCGGGACCAGAGGGTGACCCTCTAGTTATAACTGCTTCCTAGACAAACATTTTCGGTGAATAGCGCAGCTTGGTAGCGCATCTGGTTTGGGACCAGAGGGTCGGGGGTTCGAATCCCTCTTCACCGACCACCTTTAGAAAGCCTGCTTTTATAGCAGGCTTTCGTCGATTATGAGTATGAGTAAAGGGATTGAACCTGAGTGGGGTTCGTCTGATGTTCAAAGAATGTCTCTTCACCGACCACCTTTAGAAAGCCTGCTTTTATAGCAGGCTTTCGTCGTTTATGAGTATGAATAAAGGGATTGAACCTGATCGGGGTTCGTCTGATGTTCAAAGAATGTCTCTTCACCGACCACCTTTAGAAAGCCTGCTTTTATAGCAGGCTTTCGTCGATTATGAGTATGAGTAAAGGGATTGAACCTGAGTGGGGTTCGTCTGATGTTCAAAGAATGTCTCTTCACAGACCACCTTTAGAGAGCCTGCTTTTATAGCAGGCTTTTGTCGTTTTGAAACTTACTCCGCAATCAAAGTGGATAAGTTCTCCCTCATTCCTTAGACTGACGAAGGAAGGAGTAGGGAATCTCTAAAGGCTTTCAACTCGCTATTCCACATCACAACTAATCTCTCTAATTGGCGTTTCTGCTGTTGTAAAGCAGACGTAAGCCTCAACAGGTTTGTTTGGACCAATACGAATATAGCCTGCTTGAACCTCATCTTGATTAAATGAAATAGAGTGGGATTTACCCTTCTGGTTATCAAAGTAGACAGCTTCAAAGCTTCCGTGCATTTGGCTAGCAACACGATCGCGGGTATGTGCAGTGGAAAAAGTAATGTTAGCGCAGCGCATCGGTGGTTTTTCTTTAATTAGGAATTGACCAGTTTCTTCATCTAGGACGCCACCCTGAGTTTCAGAAGCGACATCAATCGCTTGGTAGTATTCTATAGTGCAGCTAGCTTTGGCAAAGATAGTTGCGGAAAACAAGCTTAAGGAGACAAGGCAGTAGCTTAAAGCGGTTGATCTTTTTGACATTGATTATTCAGTTTACTTGGATAGTTTGACCTAAGCGTAACATCTCGCTAGGTCTTAAGTATGTTAAAACACTGCAAAATTAATGTACGTGAGTAACCATTATTTGAACCAATAAACTTAGTACTTAAATTCACAGTTTGAGGCTTTGCTTTCAGACAGTTGGGTAACTTTAAAGCCTTTATCTTTTAAAAGCTTCAGTACGCTCTGCTCACCGAGTAAATGAAGAGTTCCGACGACAATGACGTAGGAACCTTTCGGTTTAGGTAACCATTTGGGGTTTGTAAGCTTTGCCGCCCAGTCAAGGTTACGGTCAATAAGAAACGACTTTTCAAATTCAGGTGACGTTTGCGTCAAAGAGGCGAATTCTTCGAGTTTGCTTATATCTCCTGCTTTCCAACTTTCTATCAAACAGTGAGTCGCATTTTCAGAATGATCAAATTCCTCTATCGCACTGACTAATAGTTCTTTTCCCGCTTCTTTCTGACCCGTTAGCAGATCAATTTGGAATTGTAGCGATTCTAGGCTCAATACAGGTTTAGCCCATAGGCTTGCTTTGTGTGCCAGTCTCACGTCTACGCCATCGGCGGCTGAGTAACCAAGATATTCGATTTGTCTCATCTGAATAGCGAGGGCAGCGGCCCATGGTGGAGTGTGCAAAAGCTCATTGCCATTTAGTTCAAGTAAGTTCGAAATACCACGCAATTCACTTTGTTGATCTTGCGAAAGCACGTCTTTGGCAAGGAGGGTTGTTGGTGGGTACTTGATACCGCTGCTATGGCGAACATCTGTTTCAACAATTAATCCCTGACTAGACTTTAGCCGCTTGAAGACCATCTCTGGCAAGGGGTACATACTTTTATCACCAACATGAACGGAGCCAATAATCGTATATTGCAAGCCACCCTTTTCAATATTCCAGAATAGAGGTTCGGCGTAAATGTTCGCTGATAACATCAATAGTATGAGAAATATTTTGCGCATTGTAGGTCCTTATCGACGCGGGAAATTTGTTGAAATTCGCTTTTTCGACGGAGTTTGACGAGGAAAAACTGTGTTTAAAATCACGTTTCGTAACCTTATTCCTATTTAGATATTATGATAGCAAATGCCGTGTTGTGATCTTTATTCACTTTAAAATGGTTTTTTGCCCTAAAGCTGTGATTGAACTCTCAGTAATCTCGTTAAAATAACTGCGTCGAAATTAACGTGAAGGATAACATTTTGTTTTTTATGGTTTAATTTTTATATGAAAATGTAAAGTTTGAATTTGATCACTTTCGTCGATGATTAATTTTACGATGAAAAATAACTCGCGATATGTTGTTTACATCTTAGTTTTCGAGCCAACTTTTTCGGCTTAAATTACGTTTTGGGGTAAGTAAGATGTTTAAACAGAGTTTGATCGCTGCATCGGTTTTTGCAACTTTAGCTGGTTGTTCCTCGTTTCAATCGAGTGAGCAAAATGTTGTTAATTCACTCGCTAACAATCTCGATATTCAATATCAGGTGCTCACTAATCACGGTGCCAATGAAGGTCTTGCGTGTCAAGATATGGGGGCAGAGTGGGCGTCTTGTAACAAAGTAAACATGACGCTTGTTAACCAAGGTGAAGCGGTTGACTCAAAAGAGTGGGCTATTTACTTCCACAGTATTCGTTTGATTCTGGATGTTGACAACGAGCAGTTCAAAGTCTCTCGCGTAACGGGTGACCTACATAAGCTAGAACCGACGGATAAGTTTGATGGCTTCGCTGCAGGTGAAGAAGTTGTCCTTCCATTGGTTGGTGAATACTGGCAACTGTTTGAAACGGACTTTATGCCAGGTGCATTCGTTGCAGCACCAAACGCAGAGCCTAAGATGATTGCTTCTCTTAACACAGAAGACGTTGCATCTTTTGTTACTGGTCTCGAAGGGAACAACTTAAAGCGTACGCCAGATGACAACAACGTATTTGCAAACGCTGTGTCTCGTTTCGAGAAAAACCAAGACCTAGCAAAACAAGACGTATCAACCACGTTACTACCAACACCGATGTTTGTTGAAGCAGGCAAAGGCACTGTAGATATCGCGGCGGGTATTGCTCTGCCTAAAGACGCTTTCGATGCGACTCAATTTGCGGCAATTCAAGCACGCGGCGAGGTGGTAGGTGTGGATGTTCGTGGTGATGTCCCAGTAAGCATCACTGTTGTTCCCGCAGACTTCACTGGTGAATTAGCAAAATCGGGTGCTTACGAGATGAGCACCAAAGGCGACGGTATTGCGATTAAAGCGTTCGACCAAGCTGGCGCTTTCTACGCAGTGCAATCTATCTTTGGCCTGGTAGATAGCCAAAATGCTGATTCTCTACCACAACTGTCTATTAAAGACGCGCCTCGCTTTGATTACCGTGGTGTGATGGTGGATGTAGCGCGTAACTTCCACTCTAAAGAGGCAATCCTTGCAACGCTCGACCAAATGGCGGCCTACAAGATGAACAAACTGCACCTTCACCTAACCGATGATGAAGGTTGGAGATTGGAAATCCCAGGTCTACCTGAATTGACTGAAGTGGGTGCTAACCGTTGCTTCGATACACAAGAGAAAAGCTGTTTGCTGCCTCAGCTTGGCTCGGGTCCAACATCCGATAACTTTGGCTCTGGCTACTTCAGCAAAGCGGACTACGTGGAAATCCTAAAGTACGCAAAAGCACGCAACATCGAAGTGATTCCAGAAATCGATATGCCGGCACACGCTCGTGCGGCAGTGGTATCCATGGAAGCACGCTTTGATCGCCTAATGGCAGAAGGCAAACAAGCAGAGGCTAATGAATACCGTCTGATGGATCCTCAAGATACATCGAATGTAACGACGGTTCAGTTCTACGATAAGCAAAGCTTTATCAACCCATGTATGGAATCTTCAACTCGCTTTGTTGATAAAGTGATTTCAGAGGTGGCAGCGATGCATCAAGAGGCAGGTGCACCACTAACGACATGGCACTTTGGTGGTGACGAAGCGAAGAACATCAAGCTAGGCGCTGGTTTCCAAGATGTTAACGCACAAGACAAGGTAAGCTGGAAAGGTACGATTGACCTATCTAAGCAGGACAAGCCATTCGCCCAATCACCACAATGTCAGATGCTAATTAAAGACGGCAGTGTTAGTGACTTTGCTCACCTACCAAGTCACTTCGCAGAAGAAGTGTCGAAGATTGTTGCAGAAAAGGGCATTGCAAACTTCCAAGCTTGGCAAGATGGCTTGAAGTACAGTGATGGTGAAAAAGCGTTCGCAACAGAAAACACGCGTGTTAACTTTTGGGATGTTCTGTACTGGGGCGGTACGTCGTCAGTGTACGAGTGGTCTAAGAAAGGTTACGACGTGATTGTTTCTAACCCAGACTACGTGTATATGGATATGCCATACGAAGTTGACCCGAAAGAGCGTGGTTACTACTGGGCAACGCGTGCAACGGATACTCGTAAGATGTTTGGCTTTGCACCAGAGAATATGCCTCAAAACGCCGAGACTTCTGTAGATCGTGATGGCAATGGCTTTACGGGTAAAGGTGAAATTGAAGCGAAACCTTTCTACGGCCTATCTGCACAGCTCTGGTCTGAGACAGTACGCAATGATGAGCAATACGAGTACATGGTATTCCCTCGCGTACTCGCGGCAGCTGAGCGTGCATGGCACCGTGCCAAGTGGGAAAACGACTACAAAGTTGGTGTTGAGTACTCGCAAAACTCTAACCTAGTTGATAAAGCAGCACTAAACCAAGACTACAACCGCTTTGCCAACGTACTTGGTCAACGTGAACTGGCTAAACTAGAAAAATCAGGTGTCGACTATCGCCTACCAGTCCCTGGCGCGAAAATAGAAGAGGGTAAGCTTGCAATGAACGTTCAGTTCCCTGGTGTAACGCTGCAATACTCTTTCGATGGCAAGAACTGGCTAACCTACGCGGATAATGCTCGTCCAAGTGTGAAAGGTGAGGTCTTTATTCGCTCGGTGTCAGCGACGGGTGACAAGGTCAGTCGTGCGACTAGCGTGAAATAGCGGATTCGTTTCCCATAAAAACAAAAATGCCCGACCATTGACTTGGTCGGGCATTTTTTTGTTCGGTTTATTCTGACAGATATTACTATTAGGCGACTTGAGCTTGCTGCTCTTCCACTTGTTCAGCATTGCTGATTGGAGATTCAGCACCATGCATCCAACGAACGAGTGTGTTTGAGAACATTAGCAGGATGACACCAGAAACAGTAGCGGCAATAGCAATACCACCGAAGATAGACATCGCTCCTAACTCACCCACGTGAGAGCCAATTAATCCAGCTACATAGTTCGCAATTGCGTTGAAACCAAACCACGCACCCATCATCAGTGATGCTAGACGAAGCGGTGCTAGTTTAGTTACTAATGATAGACCGATAGGAGATAGACAAAGCTCACCTAGGGTGTGGAAGAAGAACGCGCCGACTAGCCAGAGCATAGATGTTTTAACTGTTGTATCGCCACCTTGCTCCATAACCGCTCCAACCATACATAGAAAGCCTAGTGCTAAGAAGAAGAGTGCCAGTGCAAATTTCACTGGTGAATTCGGTTCTTTTTTACCTAGCTTAACCCAGAAAGCTGCAAGCACAGGCGCTAGAGTAATGATAAAGAATGGATTAAGTGATTGGAACCAAGCCGCAGGTACTTCAAAGCTACCTACCATACGATCAGTGTACTGCTGGGTATAGATATTCATCAGGCCGCCAGCTTGCTCGAAACCGGCCCAGAATACGATAACAAACAGCCCCATGACTAAGATAACCTTTAGGCGGTCAATTTCTTGTTTAGTTAATGGTTGTTTTTTAGCTGATTGTTTCTTTTCTAGATCACGAGCAGCAGCGGGTACAACACCGATCTCTCCTAACCAAGATTTTGCTAAGGTCATTTGCATAACAAGGCTAATCAGCATGCCGATACCTGCAACAACAAAACCTGCTTTCCAGCCAAATTCGTTGGTCACTGAACCAGAAGCCACGCCCGCAATAAGTGCCCCTAAGTTAATACCCATATAGAAGATGGTAAAAGCACCATCACGACGGTTATCACCTTCTTCGTAAAGATCTCCAACCATAGTTGAGATGTTTGGCTTAAATAGACCGTTACCTGCAATGAGTAGTGCCAGACCCAAGTAGAAACTGTGGACAGCACTCATTCCAATCATTTCAGCAGGAAGCGCGAGTGTGAACTGACCAATTGCCATTAAAGCACCACCAATTAGAATTGAACGGCGTTGGCCTAGGTAGTTGTCTGCAAGGTAACCACCAATCATTGGCGTGATGTAAACAAGTCCAGTATAGATGCCATACAGATCGAGAGCATCTTTAGTCGACCAGCCTAATCCACCATTGAGGGTAGTGTCTGTTAGATAAAGTACAAGGATGGCACGCATCGCATAATAGGAAAAACGTTCCCACAGCTCGGTACCAAACAAAAGGAATAGACCACGAGGGTGGCCAAGAATTTGTCGATGTTGGTTTGTCATAAATTTTACTAATGTGAGTTATTAAAGATTTTTATTTGTTGATACGTATACTCCTTAGTGTATTTATCTGCAATACCAACAGATATTGATGGTATTTATGTCTCGATCTTAAGTGGTTGAAAGTTGGGGATAATTTTATTTTTTGGTTAAAAAAAGACGTGCTACAAACTTAGTTTTCAAAATCGAGACTGGTGTTTTTACAATACGCTGTCATTGAATGAAATAAAGGGAAGTTGGCGCTTTACTAGAGAGATGTTCGTTAAATGAACAGTTTGGTCGGTGTTTGTTTAACAAGTGTGCTTGAAGAATTAAAAAGAGGCTCTGGTGAGCCTCTTGAAGGTGATTATTAATTAGTACGAGTCGTTGTGAACACTTTGAACTGCACGTCCTGACGGATCTGCCATGTTCTTGAAAGACTCATCCCATTCAATTGCTTTGGCTGAAGAACAGGCTACAGATGGGCCTCCTGGGACACACTCCGCTGCGGACGGTAGTGGGAAAAGCTCTTCAAAGATCTCGCGGTAAACGTAGCCTTCTTTTGTCGTTGGCGTGTTATATGGGAAGCGATAAGCGGCCGTTTCCATCTGTTGATCAGAGACTTTCGCTTCTGCCACTTCTTTTAGTGTATCGATCCAGCTGTAGCCAACTCCGTCAGAGAACTGCTCTTTTTGACGCCATGCGATCGATTCTGGCAGGTAGTGCTCGAAACACTCGCGCAGGATATGTTTCTCCATTTTACCGTTGCCACACATCTTGTCTGCTGGGTTTAGGCGCATTGCCACGTCGATAAACTCTTTATCAAGGAACGGTACACGGCCTTCAACGCCCCATGCTGCGAGTGATTTGTTAGCACGAGCACAGTCAAACATGTTCAGAGCAAGTAGTTTACGCACTGTTTCTTCGTGGAACTCTTTTGCGTTTGGCGCTTTGTGGAAGTACAGGTATCCACCGAAGATTTCATCAGCACCTTCGCCAGACAGTACCATCTTGATCCCCATTGCCTTGATCTTACGACCCATCAAGAACATTGGTGTAGACGCGCGAATGGTAGTTACGTCATAAGTTTCAATATGGTAGATAACGTCACGAATCGCATCTAAACCTTCTTGGATCGTGTATGTCATCTCATGGTGAACGGTACCAATTTGGTCAGCGACTTCTCGCGCTGCTTTTAAGTCTGGCGCTCCTTCTAGACCAACAGCGAATGAGTGCAGTTGTGGCCACCACGCTTCAGATTTTTCATCATCTTCAATGCGCATTGCAGCAAAGCGTTTAGCGACGGCAGAGGTGATAGAAGAATCTAAACCACCGGACAGAAGCACACCGTATGGAACGTCTGTCATAAGTTGGCGCTTAACCGCAGCTTCTAGCGCTTCGGTCAACTCTTCTTTGCTGGTGGTATTGCCTTGAACTGCGGCATACTCGTTCCAGTCACGAATGTAGTAACGTTGTACTTTAGTATCTGTAGAGCTGAAGTAGCTGCCAGGCGCAAACTCGCTGACTGTTTTACATACTGGAACGAGTGCTTTCATTTCAGATGCAACATAGTAGTTACCATGCTCATCATGTCCTTGATACAGAGGGATAATACCGATGTGGTCACGACCAATTAGGTAGGTGTCTTTCTCTTCATCGTATAGAACAAATGCAAAGATACCGTTCAACTCTTCAAGAAGATCTGCTCCCATGTCTTGGTATAACGCTAGGATCACTTCACAGTCAGAATCTGTTTGAAAGTCGTACTTGCCTTCGTAACGAGCGCGAATCTCTTTGTGGTTATAGATCTCACCATTTACTGCAAGAATGTGTTTCTTATCAGGGCTGTATAGAGGCTGAGCGCCACTATTAAGGCCAACAATCGCCAAACGCTCGTGAGCAAGAATTGCTTTCTCTGAAGAATAAATACCCGACCAATCAGGGCCACGGTGGCGAAGTTTCTTAGACATTTCTAACGCGACAGGGCGTAGCGCTTCAGCATCACTCTTGATGTCTAAAATACCGAAAATCGAACACATACAACTTCCCTTTAAAATAAAATTAACTTGTTGAGTTCAATTTGCCATTCTGATTAAAAAAATCAACCGTGTTTGATGAAAAAGTTTAATAAACTCGGCTCTGGTTAAATTCTGTCTAACCAAAATGTTATTTTGGTGAATGAATTCTAAATAATGTCGTATTTTTGTGCGGTGGGGATAAAAAAGGCAGCAAATTGCTGCCTTGAAGCTGGGATTATTTGGTAAAAGTGGGTTTGAGTTGTTCGCAAACATGCCTCGCAAAACCACTGCCTGCCTCACTATAAATATTGAACGCGGCATCAACGCCCCCTTCGACTAAGGCGTCAAGTTGGTCGGGGTATTCGGCAATCGCAGCAATCTGCCCTTGGAAATTCTTGCGTTGTAGTTGCTCTAAGGCAATTTGGTTACCTTGGTGGTGTGGCATAGCAAGCAGTACAAGTTTTACATTAGCGACGTCGAGGATACGCTCCCAAAAATCAGGGTCAGTGGCATCGCCGGCGATCACATTTCTGCCATGTGCTTTATGCTGATGTGCTGCATCCTCACGGACTTCAATACCTAAGCTGATTTTCCCGTAACGATGTCTAAGCTCATCGTAAGCACCTGTACCAATTCGGCCCATGCCAAGAATCAGAACTTGAGCATGACCCGGGCTGATAAGTTGATCACGAATGTTGAGATTCTCGGCTGCATGTTCGCGTAACCAACGGCCAGAGCGTTGATAAAGGGCATGACCGTGACGGCTTAGGGGCGCGGCTAAAACAAATGAAATTGATACTGCAATAGCGAGTGCGACCAATATATTGCCACTCATCCAGCCCATCTTAAACGCCAAACCGCCAACGATTAGGCCGAACTCGCTGAAGTTAAAGAGGCTTAAAGAGGCAAGCAGTGAAGTGCGTACGCGGAACTTAAAAGCATTGAGTACGAAGAAATAGAGAACTCCTTTGAGGGGCAGTAACAACATAAACAGAATAGCAAGCGCAAAGCCAGATAGGGTAGGCTCTGCGGATAAACCGATATTTAAGAAGAAACAGACTAGGAACAGTTCCTTAAGGTTGAAAAGAGACTTGGATAGCTCGGATGCTTTATTGTGCCCTGCGAGCAACATGCCAAGAATAAGAGCGCCAAGATCGGGTTTCATACCGACAATCTCGAACAGACCTGCGCCTGCAACCAACGCAAAGAAAATCCCCAGTAGAACGAGCATTTCGCCGTGGCCAACCCAGTCGAGCATCTTATAAAACAGTGGCCTTAATAAAGGCAGAGCAAACAGTACAACCGCGTACCACTCTGGCAGTTTACCTGTTGATGCGGTTAAAAAGATCACTGCGAAGATATCTTGCATGACTAGGATACCGATCGCGATAGTCCCGTAAGTGGCGTTCATTTCCCCTTTATCTTGCAGCGATTTTACGGCAAAGACGGTACTGGAAAATGATAGAGCAAAGCCTAGCAGCACAACTTGTTCGATAGACATCGCGGCTAATGAACTGACACCTAAGAACTTGAAACAAAACAGTGCAACACTAAAAAGTGCGGTAGACAATAAGTTGTGTAGGGTTGCACCCGCCCAGATTTCTTTTGAGAGCAAGGTTTTGATATCGAGCTTGAGGCCAATAGTAAACAGCAGCAGTGTTACCCCAAGATCAGCTAAAGTGATGATGGTGTCATTAGATTGAAAGCCAAAAGCGTGCAGTCCAAAGCCGGCTAATAAAAAACCGACTAGTGGGGGAAGGTTGCATTTCAGTGCCATGAATCCGGCAAGAAATGCCGCTGAAATCAAGATCAGTTCCATATTGGTGTTGTTTCGTCCTAAAAAAACGGGCTACATATCGTAGCCCGTTATTCTAACTCAATTAGTTGCTTACAGGGGGGAGAAGATTAATCTTCTAACAATTTTTGTAGCAAAACCCCGTTTAACATAGCGCGTTTGATCATTGCGAATGCGCCTAATGTTGGTTGCTTATCAATTTGTGAGGCCACAATCGGTAAATCTGTGTGGAAAGTCGTCAGAGATTGGTTTTCGACATTGCGGCGAATGGCTGGAAATAATATCTCTTCACATTGAGTGATATCGCCAGCAATCACAATCTTTTGTGGATTAAACAGGTTGATGGTAATTGCAATCGCTTTACCTAATTGGTTACCTACGCGCACTAAGCTTTGTTTTGCTAGTTCATCACCAAGATTGGCATGTTCACACACATCTGAAATGCTGATTGTTTCCAGCTCTGTCAAGCTCGACCCATAGCCTTGATTGATCAGTTTATTGACGCGTTCAATGATGGCTGGGTTCGCGGCGACAGTTTCTAGGCAGCCAAAGTTACCACACTGGCACTGCTCGCCAAGTGGATCGATTTGAATATGACCAATTTCGCCTACATTGCGATTGTGTCCGAGGAATACTTGCCCATTGACAATGATACCAGCACCCGTTCCGCGGTGTACGCTGACTAAGATCGAATCTTGGCAATCTTGGCTGGCCCCAAAGTAATGTTCGGCAAGTGCCATACCACGAACATCGTTACCAACAAAACATTGCACGTGGAAGGTGTTGTGAATCAGCTCAGACAGAGCAAGATTATCAATCGAGATATTCGGCATGTATTCAACAACCCCCGTCTCAGGGTTGACTAAGCCGGGTAGCGCAACACCAATAGCAATGAGCTGATTGATAAGGCTTTGGTTATCTTGAATAAAGCTTTTTAGTTGAGAAACGAGCCCTTCAACAAGTTCTTCTTGAGTGGTATAGAAAAACTCGTTGTAATCAGAAGCAAGCTCTTTGCCACCTAAGTCGTATAGACTGAACTGAAGATAGTCACGTCCTAGTCGAATCGCGACTGAATGAAATGGTTCAACTTCGGTGGTTAAGGAAATCGCTCGGCGACCTCCGGTAGAAGCTTGCTGCGCGACCTCTTTTATCAGGCCGCGTTCTAGAAGCTGGCGGGTAATTTTCGTAACACTGGCAGGTGCCAGTTGGCTAACATCGGCAACTTGAATCCTCGAAATAGGACCTTGTTGATCGATCAGCCTGTAAACAGCTGCACTATTTAGTTGTTTTACTAAATCTACGTTACCTATTTGTCCGCCATTCATTCTTAATTTTGCTCGTATTGTCCGTTAACAATTGTCGCCTGAACATTGAAGTCACGATCAAATACAGTAAGGTTAGCCACCATGCCTTTCTTAACTCGGCCTAGTTTTTCTTCTAACCCCATTGCTTTAGCAGGATACAAAGTAGCCATGCGAAGTGCTTCGTCCAGTGCGATACCGACGTGCTCAACAGTGTTTTGAACTGCTTCAATCATTGTAAGTGCTGAGCCGCCAAGTGTGCCATTTTCATCAACACACTTACCATCTCGGTAATATACTTTCTTACCAACAAAAATAAAGTAATCCATGTCAGCGCCTGCAGGAGCTGTGGCATCGGTCACTAATACTAATTTTTCGCCCTTAATTTTGTGAGCGATACGAATGTTTGCATAGTCGACATGGAAACCATCGGCAATGATGCCTGCGTACACTTCTGGAGTGTCATAAATTGCACCAACAACGCCAGGTTCACGACCTACCATCGGCGTCATCGCGTTGAATAGGTGAGTGGCGAATGAAATGCCCGCTGCAAAACCTTTGCGTGCTTCTGCATATGTTGCGTTGGTGTGGCCAATTGAGACGACGATACCAGCCGCTTTTAGGCGCTCGATGTGAGCGGGATCGTTGTGCTCTGGAGCAAGGGTCACTTTGGCAATAACGTCTGCGTTTTCACACATGAAATCGATCATGCTGTCTTCTGAAGGGCGGATGTGATCAACGCTGTGAATGCCTTTCTTCATCACATTTAGGTATGGACCCTCTAGGTGAAGTCCTAGCGATTGGTTTTGATATTGAGCGTGGTATTCACGTGCAGCCGCGACTGCTTGGCGCATATCTTCATCAGAAGAGGTAATTAGAGTCGGTAAGAAGCTTGTACAGCCAGATTGTAGATTCGCTTGATGCATGATTTGCATGGTTTCAGCTGTAATCTCGTCATTTAGCATGACACCACCGCAACCATTTAACTGTAAGTCAATAAAGCCAGGGCTAACGTTGGCGCCGTTCAGATCACGCGTTTCAAGACCTTCAGGCAGTTCTGCAATTGGACAAACAGCCTCAATAAGATTGTTGTTAACGATGACAGCATGTTCAACGAGGACGTCGCTGCCGGTATAAATTTTACAGTTAGTTAGCGCATACATGGTTAGCTAATCCTTATAAGTTTAGATTCTAAATACCTTCGGTCGTCAATTGAAGACTGCGATTCACTACATAGTTGTACTTTATTTGTGAGCTTCAATTAGATCGCAAAATATCTTTAGCAAACGAAAAAATGAGTTCTCAATATTCTGTAAGCACCCTGCCTGGTGCTAGTGCGGCGAGTGATTTACGTCGCATTGATATCGGGTGTGAATACTATACCAGATAATCACTGCTGCCTTATTTGTACTGTAAGAGTACCGCGAATATTGCTCAATGGATGCTATTTTTTTGTATTGTAAAATAAGTTTTATGATCTCGCTAGCAAAAACCTTCTGGATCCCCTATTTCTGGTGATTATGATCACAAATGATGAGGTTTTAATTTGCGGAGCAAAATTAATGTCATAAACTGAGCAGGACTAAATTGAGCGGCTAAAAAAAGTGGCTCAGCCAAAATACAAAATCCTATAGGGGGAACTTAAGGTGAATATTCTTGGATATGCGCAAAAGTTAGGTAAAGCTCTTATGCTTCCTATCGCAACGCTTCCAGTTGCGGCGCTCTTACTACGCTTAGGTCAAGGTGACCTATTAGACATTCCATTCATGGCGCAAGCTGGTGGCGCTATCTTTGGTCAACTTCCACTACTATTCGGTCTAGGTATCGCGATTGGTCTTTCGAAAGACGGTCAGGGTGCTGCAGGTCTAGCGGGTGCGGTTGCCTACTTCGTTCTAACTGCGACTGCAACAACAATTAATGCAGACATTAACATGTCATTCTTCGGTGGTATCATCGCTGGTATTATTGCAGGTCACTCTTACAACGCTTTCCATGCGACACGTCTTCCTGAATGGCTAGCGTTCTTCTCTGGCAAACGTCTAGTACCTATTATGGCTGGTCTATTTGCGCTGGTCGCAGGTGCAATCTCTGGTGTTGTATGGCCTACAATCCAAGGCGGCCTAGACGCACTAGCACACGCAGTTTCGACTTCTGGCGCAATTGGTCAGTTCGTTTACGGTACTCTTAACCGTGCACTTATCCCAGTAGGTCTTCACCACGTTCTTAACTCTTACTTCTGGTTCGGTATGGGTACGTGTCAAGAAGTACTAGTCACTGGTGCTCAAGCTGCGGGTGAAGCGCTTCCAGCTCTACAACAGCTTTGTGTAGACCCAGCTCTAGCGAAAACTCTTGTTGCTGGTCAAACTCACACATTTGAATTTGCAAACTCTGTAACTCCAGAAATCACTGCAACAGTAAAAGAAGTCACTGAAACAGTTAAAACTGGTGATCTACACCGTTACTTCGGCGGCGATAAGAGCGCTGGCGTATTCATGAACGGCTTCTTCCCTGTGATGATGTTTGGTCTACCTGGTGCAGCTCTAGCAATGTACCTAGCAGCACCTGCTGAAAAACGTAGCCAAGTAGGTGGTGCACTATTCTCGGTAGCATTCTGTTCATTCCTAACAGGTATCACAGAGCCACTAGAGTTCATGTTTGTATTCCTAGCACCTGCGCTATACGCAATGCACGCTGTGTTTACAGGTCTAGCGCTAGTTGTTGCTAACATGTTTGGTACGCTACATGGCTTCGGCTTCTCTGCAGGCCTTATCGACTTCATCTTGAACTGGGGTCTAGCAACTAAACCGTTCCTACTACTACTTATCGGTCTAGGTTTCGGTGCTCTATACTTCTTCACATTCAGCTTCGCAATCCGTGCATTCAACCTGAAGTCACCAGGTCGTGAAGATGATGACGAAGAGGCAGGAGCTGCTCCAGCAGGTGAAGCGAAAAACGGCGACCTAGCGCGTCAATACCTTAAAGCTCTAGGTGGTCACGATAACCTAACTTCAATCGATGCTTGTATCACTCGTCTACGTCTTACTCTAAAAGACCGCTCAGTAGCAGACGAAGTCGTACTTAAGAAGCTCGGTGCGAAAGGTGTTGTTAAACTCGGTGAAAACAACCTCCAAGTTATCCTAGGTCCACTAGCGGAAATCGTTGCTGGCGAAATGAAAGCAATCGGTGCTAACGAAGACCTATCTGATGTAAAACTTCCTTAATAACGATTCGTTAATAAGTGAATAATGAAAACCTCCTACGGGAGGTTTTCTTGTTTTTTGCGTATAGAAAACACATTTGCTGAAAAGCTAACCACTGTTTTGGTTATCTGACCAAGAAATCATTCATTATTTATCAAATAGCACTCGGTTGTAGTTGTGTAATGGGTGAGAATTGTGGATCATTAGACGTTATATGCTTTGGGTGGATTGCTACCACTTAAAGAAAGAATTTCTCTGAACAATACTACAACAATTGAGGTGCTATAGATGAGTGAAGCTGAAGCTCGTCCATCGAATTTCATTCGCCAAATCATTGATAAGGATTTAGCGGATGGTAAACACACAAGCGTGCATACTCGTTTTCCGCCAGAGCCTAATGGCTATCTGCATATCGGTCACGCTAAGTCAATTTGCTTGAACTTCGGTATTGCTCAGGACTACCAGGGTAAATGTAATCTTCGTTTTGATGATACAAACCCAGAAAAAGAAGACGTTGAATACGTTGAGTCAATTAAGAATGATGTGAGCTGGTTAGGTTTCGAGTGGGAGGGTGATGTTTGTTACTCATCAAACTACTTCGATAAGCTATACGGCTATGCAGTGGAATTAATTAACAAAGGCTTAGCGTACGTTGAAGAGCTAAGTCCTGAGCAGATCCGTGAGTACCGTGGCACACTTACCGAACCAGGTAAACCGAGCCCATACCGTGACCGCACACCTGAAGAAAACCTAGCGTTATTTGAAAAAATGCGTGATGGCGGCTTTGAAGAAGGCAAGGCGTGTTTACGTGCTAAGATCGATCTTGCGTCATCTTTTATCGTATTGCGCGATCCGGTGCTGTACCGTGTTCGTTTTGCTGAGCATCACCAAACGGGTGACAAGTGGTGTATTTACCCAATGTATGACTTTACGCACTGTATCTCAGATGCGTTAGAGGGGATTACTCACTCTATTTGTACACTTGAGTTCCAAGACAATCGCCGTCTGTACGACTGGGTTATCGACAATATCACTATCGATTGTCAGCCGCGTCAGTACGAGTTTAGCCGCCTAAACCTTGAATATACAGTGATGTCTAAGCGTAAGCTAAATCAACTAGTGACAGAAAACCTAGTCAGCGCTTGGGATGACCCACGTATGCCGACTATTTCTGGTTTGCGTCGTCGTGGATTTACGCCAGCGTCAATTCGCGAGTTCTGTAAGCGTATCGGTGTGACAAAGCAAGAAAACATGATCGAGATGAGTTCTCTAGAGTCTTGTATTCGTGATGATCTAAACGAAAATGCACCTCGTGCGATGGCGGTTCTTGATCCTGTAAAAATCGTTATCGAGAACTTCGAAGAAGGTAAAGTAGAAGCTTTAACTGTTGCCAACCATCCAAATAAACCTGAGATGGGTGAGCGTGAAGTGCCATTTACACGCGAAGTTTGGATTGAGCGTGAAGACTTCCGTGAAGAAGCGAACAAGAAGTACAAGCGTCTAGTTTTGGGCAAAGAAGTACGTCTACGTGGTGCTTACGTGATTAAAGCTGAGCGTATCGAAAAAGATGCAGAAGGCAAGATTACCACGATCTTCTGTAGCTACGATGCTGAGACATTAGGTAAGAATCCTGCAGACGGCCGCAAAGTAAAAGGTGTTATTCACTGGGTATCTGCGGATAAATGTCTTCCTGCTGAGATTCGTCTTTACGATCGTCTGTTTACTGTTGCCAACCCAGCAGCGGCGGAAAACTTCGCGGAAACAATTAACCCTGAGTCACTAGTAAAACTGAACGGATTTGTTGAACCAAGCCTAGCTCAAGCACAAGCAGAGAAAGGTTATCAGTTTGAACGTATGGGTTACTTCTGTGCGGATGCTAAAGATTCAAAGCCTGAAGCGTTAGTGTTTAACCGCACAGTTGGCCTGCGCGATACTTGGGCTAAAATCGAAGCTAAGTAAAAGCGTAACTCAATGTTAGAAAGCCAGTCCTAGTGACTGGCTTTTTTGTGCGAGCAATAAAAACGTCAACCTTGGCTGACGTTTGAATACGATGTTGAGAGCTGGTGATTATTTAGACTTATGTGCGTCTGGATTATCTTTACAGCTTCCATCAGCGCATTTACCGTAAAGGTATAAGCTGTGGTTGGTCAGTGTCACATTGTATTGAGCGGCGATTTCTTTCTGACGCTCTTCAATAATGTCATCAGAGAACTCAATCACTTCACCACAATCTAAACATACCAGGTGATCGTGGTGATGCTGCGTTGACAGTTCGAATACAGACTTGCCGCCTTCAAAGTGGTGGCGAGTTACGATCCCTGCATCATCAAATTGGTTCAATACTCGGTATACCGTCGCTAGACCAATCTCTTCTCCTAGATCAATCAGCTTCTTGTACAGTTCTTCAGCACTGATATGTTGGCATTCAGGTTGCTGTAGTACTTCTAAAATCTTTAGTCTTGGAAGGGTAACTTTAAGACCAGCATCCTTAAGCGCTTGGTTATTGTCTGACATATACTTTCCTGTTGATGATCTGCAGTTATTAACAGAATTCAATATTCCTATCATTATAGGGTAGTACTGTTAAACAATAAACCACGAAGTTCAAAGGGTTACTAGTATTTTTTTATAAACAGGTGAGAAGTCACTGATAAAACACATCAGACCAGTTACAATTAGTTAACAAGTAGTGAGGTAATAAGTTAAGGACAATCAATGAACAAGTCACTGGCTAAAATATACAAACCAGGTGTGGTTAAATTTGCACTCAACTCGTGGCCACCTTTTTGGGGCGCTGGGATAAAAATTCTGTCGATTAGCGACGACTTTCGCGAGGTCAAGATGAAACTCAAGCTGCGCTGGTGGAATAAAAATGCTAATCGTACGCAGTATGGTGGCAGTATATTCTCATTAACTGACCCAGTGTATTCCTTGATGCTAATGGGTATTTTAGGTGAGCGTTATTATGTGTGGGATAAGGAAGCGAGCATCAACTTTATCAAGCCAGGGCAAAGTGATTTGTTTGCTGAGTTTTGTGTTACACAGCATCAACTTGAAGATATTTTAAGACAGACAGCAGAAGGAGATAAGTGTTTTCCTGAGTTCATCATTTACGTTAAAGATAAACATGGAAATATTGTTTCTGAAGTACAGCGTAAACTCTATGTGCGCAAAAAACCACAATTCAGAGAAGAAGACGGTGAAGAACAAGCAGCATAAAAAAACCTCCGTAGCGGAGGTTTTTATAATAAGCGATGAGACTAATCTTCTAGCTCAGCTAGGCACATCTCTTCGTGAATCTGTTTACACCAGTTGTTTACACGCTCTTCGGTAAGCTCTGGTTGACGGTCTTCGTCGATGCATAGACCAACGAACTGGCTGTCATCACCCTCGACTAGGCCTTTAGATGCTTCAAACTCGTAGCCATCGGTTGACGTGTAGCCAAGGATAGTGCCGCCTTTAGCTTCAACGATATCACGTACTGTACCCATAGCATCACAGAAGTACTCTGCGTAGTCTTCTTGGTCGCCACAGCCGAAGATCGCGACGAGCTTAGTCGAGAAATCGATCTGCTCTAGCTCTGGGAAGAAATCATCCCAGTCACATTGCGCTTCACCGTAGTACCAAGTTGGGATACCCAGAAGCAGAAGATCGAAGTTATCGATATCTTCTTTACTGCTTTTTGCGATATCTTGAACGTGAACCAGTTGTTTACCTAGTTGCTTTTGAATCATCTTTGCAACAGCTTCAGTGTTACCTGTATCGCTACCAAAGAAGATGCCTACACTTGCCATAGATTCGTTACCTTTACTAATTTCTGTTGTGGGCTCGGTTGATATCAGCCGATACCACCACCTTCCCAGCTAAGCTGAATAATGCCTTTGGCGATAAACCCAGCACAACCAAGGAATAGGACTAACCATACAATGCGACGACCGAAAGGGGGAACATTACCCGCTTTTAAGACATCTTTTATCGCCATACCGATTAAGAAAAAGATAGACGCGAAAAGCAGATCGAGACCGATTGACTCGAGCATGTTCATGTAGTCGTAGAGCATGGAATCCCTTTATGCCAAATTACTTGCGCCGCACTATACCACTGTTACCAGATAAAGTTAACGGGCATCGCACAACTGATCTCTCATTCTGTTTTAAGCGATGAACTTGCGAATTGCGCGCAGAACTTCAGCGGGCTTTTCAGCATGTAACCAGTGGCCCGTATTGGCAATAACATGTGCTTTAGCGTTGCTGAACTGTTTTTGAATTTGACTTTGATGCTCTGCGGTTAAGTAATCAGAATCGCCTCCCTTAACAAACAAGGTTGGTGTAGAAATTGTTTCAATAGTTTGCCAACCAAGAATATCCCAATAGTTGTCCCACAGGCTTTCGACATTAAAACGCCAAGCCAAATGTTCACCTGTGTTGTACAAGGATTTTCCGAGAAACTGTCTTACACCCTCTAACTCTATATGCTCGGCTAAAATGCCAAGCGCTTGCAGTCGTTGTGTAGGCTTTTGTTCTATTACGGCTTTAAGGCCATCGAACACATTGTCGTGTCGGCTCTGGGTGTATTGGACCGGAGCCATATCTAGAACGAGCAATTTATCTACTTGGTCTTGGGCGATTTCTGCTAACTTCATCGCTACCTTGCCACCCATAGAGTGACCTACAACGGTGTAGTTAGTGAGGTCTAAGTGTTGAAGTAACGTATAGACATCTTGTGCCATTAATGGGTAGCTGTGTTGATCACTTTGAAACGAGAGTCCATGATTACGCAGATCAATACTCAGTACTTGATGATCCTTTTTAAGATCGCGTGCGAGTAAGCCTAGATTATCTAAGTTACCGAATAATCCATGGATCAATACAATGGTGTGACCCTCACCTTCGAGTTTATAGTTGAGCAGTTGTGACATTTTATTCTATTCGTGACAGGTAAACCGTAGAGTCTCTTTAAAGATCTCGCTATAATCCCCCAGAGTTTAAACATAGAGATTGTGAAAAGCGAATGAAAACAATTGAGGTTGATGAGGATCTATACCGTTACATCGCAAGTCAAACCCAGCATATTGGTGAGAGTGCTTCAGACATTTTACGTCGTCTTTTGATGACGCAAGCAGAAGCGCCAGCAACCAAACCGCAGGTAGTGACACAACCAAAGGGTGTAGTGGTTAGCAAAGATGCAATACAAGAACAAGCCGTAGACAGTGTTAAAGAGATGCGTTCTTTACTTATCTCTGACGAGTTTGCTGGCCTTAAAAAAGCAATTGACCGCTTTATGCTGGTTCTCTCTACACTGCATCGCATTAACCCGAATGATTTTTCAGAAGCAACTCAGGTTAAAGGTCGTAAGCGTGTTTACTTCGCTGATAATGAACAGACGCTGCTAGCGAATGGTAACACGACGAAGCCGAAGTCGATTCCAGGGTCACCATTTTGGGTTATTACCAATAACAATACTAGCCGCAAGAGACAGATGGTTGACCAACTGATGGCGAGAATGAATTTCCCAGCAGACCTTATTGAGAAAGTGACTAACTCAATCTAGAGAATTCTGATAGAAACCTCATAATGCACAACTCAGTTAACGTATTATGAGGTTTTTTTATGTCTATATATTTTTAAGAAAGGATGTCAAATGGCTATGCACCCACGAGCGGGACAAAAAGCTCAACAGCAAGACCTGCATAATATTCCAGCCCTCGTCGCGAATTATTTTCTTCTTCAACCTGACTCTTCCAACCCTGACCATAAAGTAGAATTTGGTACTTCTGGCCACCGTGGTTGTGCAGACAAATCAACCTTTAATGAACACCATATTTTGGCGATTGCTCAAGCTGTCGCGGAAGTTCGTGCAGAAAAAGGCACAACAGGCCCACTGTTTGTGGGTAAAGACACCCATGCGTTATCGGAACCTGCATTCTCTACTGTGGTTGAAGTATTGGTGGCAAACGGTGTTGAGGTTATTGTTCAGGAAAGTAATGGCTATACACCAACTCCTGGGGTTTCTCATGCCATCTTAACATACAACCTTAAGCATCAAGACAAGGCGGATGGTATTGTCATCACGCCTTCACATAACCCACCACAAGATGGGGGCATAAAATACAACCCAACTCATGGTGGCCCTGCTGAAGGTGAATTGACCCAAGCGATTCAAGATCGCGCCAACGTACTGATTGCAGAAGGCTTACAAGGTGTGAAACGCATGCCGCTCGATGAAGCGAAAGCATCTGAGCTGTTTGTCGAGCGTGACTTGGTTAAGCCGTATATTGATGACCTAGTTAATGTTATCGATATGGAAGCGATCCAAAAAGCGAATCTTAAAATTGGTGTTGATCCACTAGGTGGAAGCGGTATTGATTACTGGCGTCAAATCGGTGCAGCTTACAATCTCGATCTTACTTTGGTTAGTGAAGCGATTGACCCATCATTCCAGTTTATGTCGCTAGATAAAGATGGTGTTGTTCGTATGGACTGTTCATCTCCGTATGCAATGGCAGGGTTGCTAGCGCTTAAAGATGAGTATGATTTAGCCTTTGGTAATGATCCTGATTACGATCGCCATGGTATTGTTACTCCAAAAGGGCTAATGAACCCTAACCACTTCCTAGCAGTATGTATTGACTACTTATACCGCCATCGTGAAGGGTGGGCTAAAGATGTGGCTGTTGGTAAAACATTAGTATCGAGTGCATTGATTGATCGCGTGGTCGCAGACCTAGGTCGTGAACTGTGTGAAGTACCGGTTGGTTTTAAGTGGTTTGTCGACGGCTTGTATGAAGGTAAGTTTGGTTTTGGTGGCGAAGAGTCTGCTGGAGCCTCGTTCTTACGTAAAGATGGCACACCTTGGTCAACTGATAAAGATGGCATCATTCTATGTCTTCTTGCTGCTGAGATTACAGCGGTAACAGGCAAGAACCCTCAAGAATACTACGAGGAATTAGCCGCGAAGCACGGTGCATCTGAATACAATCGTATTCAAGCGGTGGCAAATGGTCCGCAAAAAGACGTGTTGAAGAAACTGTCTGCTGAAATGGTAACGGCAGAAACGCTAGCGGGTGAAGCTATTACGGCTCGATTAACTCATGCACCGGGCAATGGTGCGGCAATTGGTGGTTTAAAAGTCACGACTGAAAACGGTTGGTTTGCTGCTCGTCCATCAGGCACAGAAGATATTTACAAAATCTACTGTGAAAGCTTTAAAGGTGTTGAACACTTGAAGCAAATCGAAGCTGAAGCACAAGAAATTGTTAATCAGGTGTTCGTTGACGCGGGCCTGTAATTCAAACAATTTAGTATAGTATCAAGGGCTGGCCATGTGTCAGCCCTTTTTTGTGCGATTGAAATTCCTTGCTTCAATCTTGCTAAAGTGACCAATCTTATTAGTAGAGCGCGTCATTCCGTATATGTCAGAGCGCTCTAACCCTTTGGCCAAGTATCGGGCACTACAAACCAAAATTGCCCACTCTTCGTTTGAGCATGGACAAACCTTCCATTGGGTTTGTTGATAGGGTCGATGAACTCTTGTAATCCAATTGCCCACAACGGCTTTTCGAGTTCATAAAGTGGCTCACCAATTTGCTCCCACTGGCTTTGGTAACACCAGTATCCTGTGATTTGGCTTTGGTTTATGAATAGCCCCAAGCAAGTGTCTGGAATGGTTTCTGGTGAGAATGGGTTGATGTAGAGCCTTCCTTGAATGAGCAAGTGTTCCGAGAGGTCATTGTAGTTAGGGTACTGGCTTATAAACTCGTCGGTTGAACTCATTTTAAGTTGATGTGAGAGCATTCTTGCGAGCTTTTTATCAAGCTGATCATGAGCATTCGGCCCATACCAAGTCCCACCATGTAAAAGGTAGAACTTAATCGCGACTTCCCAATGCTCATTGCGCTTCAGCTCATGGTTATGAAGGAGTAGATCAATGGCACCGAGGGTTTGGCCACACGGCTTGTTTATCTGGATTTCCTCTTTAAGTAGTGAGTACTTGTCGCATTGTGTCAGTAGTTGAGTGCAAAGGTGTTGGTAGATAAATCCAAGCCTTGGATTGCCTTGATATTCTTCTTCTATGTAAGGAGAGATAGAAAGAGAAGAGAGTTGTTCGAATGGCGACTTAAGCTCGAATAAGGATGGGGTAGTCGAAATCCAATGATAAAAACGTTGTAGAGAGTGCATCCTTAAGCCCATTCACATGTCCTTCCAGTAAGTGTACCACGCTCTAAGCTCTAGCATCACCGCAAAGGTTGACATACACTTTGCTTCAGTGAATTGAGCATGCCTCTAAAATAACAATGGAAGCCCGAATGAACATCTTACAACTAGAAAGAATTCTCAACGAAAAGCTATCACCACAGCTAATAAAAGACTATGCACCCAATGGCTTACAGGTCGAGGGTCAACAACAAATTTCAAAAGTCGTTACTGGTGTGACGGCTTCTCAAGCACTGATTGATAAAGCTGTTGAGTTAGACGCGGACGCACTACTCGTTCATCATGGCTACTTTTGGAAAGGCGAGCCAGAGCCGATTCGGGGTATGAAGGGCAAGCGTATCCGAACACTCATTAAAAACGACATCAACTTGTTAGGTTACCATCTTCCCCTCGATATTCACCCAGAGCTAGGCAACAATGCCGAGCTAGCGCGTTTACTTGATATTGAAGTCGAAGGCGGGCTAGAAGGTCATCCACAGTCTGTCGCTATGTATGGTCGGTTAAAAACGCCAATGACGGGAGAGTTGTTGGCGAACAAGATTAATCAAGTGCTAAACCGTAAACCGCTGCATATTGCTCCAGAAAATGCAGGCAAGATGATCGAGACGCTTGGTTGGTGCACCGGTGGCGGACAGGACTTTATTGAGTTGGCAGTACAGCATGGGTTAGATGCGTTTATTTCGGGTGAGATCTCAGAGCGCACTACTTATTCTGCTCGTGAGCAGGATATTCACTATTTTGCTGCGGGTCATCATGCGACCGAGCGTTATGGAATCAAAGCGTTAGGGGAGTGGCTAGCCGATGAACATGGCTTAGAAGTTGAGTTCATTGATATTGATAACCCAGTTTAAGCCAAGGACTTGAATAGACTTCGTCCCACATCAATAGCGAAGTGTTCCCAAACAAAAAGGGTTGACGCTTTCACGTCAACCCTCAATATTATTCGATTCTCGATCAGTTACTCACGCTCGTGTAGAGGTGAGAATTCGCGCTGTACTTCACCAGTGTAAAGCTGACGCGGACGACCGATACGATTGAGTGGGTCGCTGTGCATTTCGTTCCAGTGCGCAATCCAACCGATAGTACGCGAAATCGCGAAGATAACGGTGAACATGGATACTGGAATACCGATTGCTTTAAGAATAATACCTGAGTAGAAGTCTACGTTCGGGTATAGCTTCTTAGACACGAAGTATTCGTCAGAAAGTGCGATACGCTCAAGTTCCATTGCAACGTCAAGCAGCGGATCCTTGATGTTAAGCTCTTTAAGCACTTCGTGACAGGTTTCACGCATTACGGTAGCGCGAGGGTCGTAGTTTTTGTATACGCGGTGACCAAAGCCCATTAGGCGGAATGGGTCATCTTTGTCTTTCGCACGCGCAACGTACTCAGGAATGTTGTCGACGCTGCCAATCTCTTCCAGCATCTTCAGGCAAGCTTCGTTTGCACCACCATGAGCAGGACCCCATAGAGACGCGATACCCGCTGCAATACATGCAAATGGGTTAGCACCAGAAGAACCCGCGAGGCGAACAGTTGAAGTTGAAGCGTTCTGTTCGTGATCTGCGTGTAGCGTAAAGATCTTATCCATAGCGCGAGCAACGACAGGGTTCACTTCGTACTCTTCGCATGGATTAGCGAACATCATGTGTAGGTAGTTCTCAGCGTAGCTCAGGTCATTACGTGGATAGATGAATGGCTGACCGATAGAGTACTTGTAACACATAGCCGCTAATGTCGGCATTTTTGACAATAGGCGATACGCCGCGATTTCACGGTGTTCGTCATTGTGGATATCTAATGAATCATGGTAGAACGCAGCAAGTGCACCAACTACTCCACACATTACAGCCATTGGGTGAGCGTCACGGCGGAAACCGTGGAAGAAGCTAGCAATTTGCTCATGGACCATAGTGTGACGAGTAACAGTAGTTTTGAATTGCTCGTATTGTTCACGTGTTGGGGCTTCACCGTAAAGAAGGATGTAACATACTTCTAAGTAATCAGCATTGTTCGCTAACTGATCAATTGGGTAACCGCGGTGCAACAGAATACCTTTGCCGCCGTCGATGTAGGTGATTTGAGATTCACAAGATGCAGTGGCAAGAAAACCTGGGTCAAATGTAAAAAATCCGTTTGCTCCAAGGGTACGAACATCAATCACAGGCGTGCCTAGGGCACCTTCCATAATTGGCAGCTCGATAGGTGCTTGACCTTCAACATGAAGGGTAGCTTTCTTATCTGCCATAACAATCTCCTTTGTTTATTATTTAATCCGTCCAGGATGTTTGTGTGCCATTTTTGTACGTGTGATCGTTATCAAAGTCAATTTTTCTCATCTGATGTGTGCACTTGTTATGATTTTTTGAACGTATAAGATGAAAAATCTGGTCTGTGTAGCAAAAATTGTTACATCAATTGTATTAGAATGTTGCCAGCCGTATAGTGGCGCAGTAAATTTTGGTGGAAACCTTATAAATTCAAGGCTTGAAAGAAATGTGAGGTGAAATTTCAATCCTTGTTGTTAACAAATATTTTACAAAATACTCCGGCAATTGTTGCAGTCTTGTGTTAAATAAATGTTAAGTTTTGTAGGTTTGCAATCAAAATTCGTTCATAACTATAAATGCTCAATGGAGCTGAGTGAGCAAGCCCGTGAAAGAAAGAAAGTCAAGACCTGTTAATTTAGATTTACAGACCATTCGCTTTCCGATCACTGCAATCGCATCCATCTTACACCGTGTATCTGGTGTAATTACGTTTGTCGCAATCGGAATTCTGCTTTGGTTACTATCCATTTCTCTATCCTCCCCAGTCGGTTACGCACAAGCTGTTGACCTAGTCGATGGTTTCTTTGTGAAGTTTATCTTGTGGGGCATCTTAACGGCTTTGGCCTATCACATTGCAGGTGGCATTCGTCACTTATTAATGGATCTAGGTCATTTTGAAGAGCTGGAATCTGGTGCAATGAGCGCTAAGGTTGCATTCGCAGCAACAGCCGTTCTGTCTCTACTGGCGGGGGTAATGGTATGGTAAAACACATTTCATCTTTTGGTCGTAATGGTGTACACGATTTCTTACTGATCCGTGCTACTGCAATCATTATGACGCTTTACACTATTTATCTGGTGAGCTTTTGCGCTTTCACAGATATTTCTTACGTATCTTGGACCCAGTTCTTTGGTGGCACGTTCACTAAAGTGTTTACTATGCTGGCGCTACTGTCTGTGCTAATCCACGCTTGGATTGGTTTATGGCAGGTACTGACTGATTACATCAAGTGCGCCAAGCTCCGTGGTGGCCTACAGCTAGGAATTATTGCTGTTCTATTTGGTTACTTCTTCTCTGGTCTATTTATTCTGTGGGGTGCGTAAGTGTCTATTCCAGTTCGCGAATTTGATGCCGTAGTAATCGGCGCTGGTGGTGCAGGCATGCGCGCTGCACTGCAAATTTCTGAGCAAGGTCTTTCTTGTGCGTTGCTTTCTAAAGTATTTCCAACACGTTCACACACTGTTTCTGCTCAAGGTGGTATTACGGTTGCGCTAGGTAATGCGCACGAAGATCACTGGGAACAGCATATGTACGATACAGTAAAAGGTTCTGACTACATCGGTGACCAAGACGCTATCGAATACATGTGTAAGAACGGCCCTGAGTCGGTAATTGAGCTAGAGAAAATGGGGCTTCCTTTCTCTCGTTTTGATAACGGCAGCATTTACCAGCGTCCGTTTGGTGGCCAGTCAAAGAATTTTGGCGGCGAGCAAGCTGCACGTACTGCGGCAGCAGCAGACCGTACTGGTCATGCGCTTCTGCATACCCTGTACCAACAAAACATCAAGCACAAAACGACGGTATTCTCAGAGTGGTATGCACTCGATATCGTAAAAAATGAAGATGGTGTTGTTTTAGGTTGTACCGCGCTTTGCATGGAAACGGGTGAAGTTTGTTACTTCAAGTCGAAAGCGACCATTCTGGCAACAGGTGGTGCGGGCCGTATTTACGCATCAACAACTAACGCGCACATCAACACGGGTGATGGCGTTGGTATGGCGCTGCGCGCAGGTGTTCCGATGCAAGATATGGAGATGTGGCAGTTCCACCCAACAGGGATCGCTGGTGCAGGTGTGCTGGTAACGGAAGGCTGTCGTGGTGAAGGTGGTTACCTACTTAACAAAGACGGTGAACGTTTCATGGAACGTTACGCGCCAAATGCGAAAGACTTAGCAGGTCGTGATGTTGTCGCTCGTTCTATGATGATTGAAATTCGTGAAGGCCGTGGTTGCGATGGACCGTGGGGCCCTCATATTAAACTGAAATTGGATCACCTAGGTAAAGAGACTCTTGAGTCACGCCTGCCTGGTGTTTGTGAGCTATCTCGTACCTTTGCTCATGTCGATCCAGTCAAAGAACCAATTCCAGTGATTCCAACTTGTCACTACATGATGGGTGGCATCCCAACTCAGGTTTCTGGTCAAGCAATTAAGCAAGACGAGAGCGGTGCCGACGTTGAGGTGCAAGGTTTATTCGCCTGTGGTGAAATTGCCTCTGTCTCTGTTCATGGTGCTAACCGCCTTGGTGGTAACTCGTTGCTAGACTTGGTGGTATTCGGTCGTGCAACAGGTCTACACCTAGGCGAAACATTGCTTAAGCAAGCAGACGCGAAACCAGCAACGGATGAGGATATTGAACGTTCTCTTGAGCGTTACAACCGCTGGGAAAACAGCACAGAAGGCGAAGATCCTGCGCAAATTCGTAAAGATCTGCAACAATGTATGCAGAACAACTTCTCGGTATTCCGTGAAGGTGATGCGATGGCAAAAGGCTTAGAAGAGCTAAAAGTGATTCGTGAGCGTTTGAAAAATGCGCACCTTGCTGATAAATCAACAGAGTTTAACACTCAGCGCATTGAGTGCCTTGAGCTAGAAAACTTGATGGAAACGGCATACGCAACGGCGGTTGCAGCAAACTACCGTACAGAAAGCCGTGGTGCTCATGCGCGCTTTGATTTCCCGGATCGTGACGATGCACAGTGGCTATGCCACTCGATCTACAACCCGGATACAGAAGCGATGTCTAAGCGTGATGTGAATATGGAACCGATTCACCGTGAAGCGTTTCCACCAAAAGCACGTACGTACTAAGGAAAGGAGGGCATAATTATGAAACTGAATTTCTCTTTGTACCGCTACAATCCGGATGTTGACCAAAAGCCATACATGAAGGATTACACGCTAGAAGTGGAAGAAGGGTCAGACATGATGCTTCTTGATGCGTTGATTCTATTAAAAGAGCAAGATCCTACCATTTCATTCCGTCGTTCTTGTCGTGAAGGTGTATGTGGCTCTGATGGCCTAAATATGAATGGTAAGAATGGGTTAGCTTGTATTACACCACTTTCTGCATTAAGTGGTGACAAAATAGTTATCCGTCCACTACCTGGTTTGCCGGTTGTACGTGATCTTATCGTTGACATGACGCAGTTCTACGACAACTATGCGAAAGTTAAGCCATTCTTGATTGATGATGGCGCGCTTCCGCCATCTCGCGAGAACTTACAAACGCCTGATGAGCGTGCGCATTTAGATGGTTTGTATGAATGTATTATGTGTGCATGTTGTACGACTTCGTGCCCATCATTCTGGTGGAACCCTGACAAATTTATCGGTCCTGCAGGCCTGCTTGCTGCCTACCGCTGGCTAATTGACAGCCGCGATACCGCGACAGATGAACGTTTGTCAAATCTTGATGATGCATTTAGCGTTTTCCGTTGCCATGGCATCATGAATTGTGTAAGTGTTTGTCCTAAGGGACTAAATCCGACGAAAGCAATTGGTCATATCAAGACCATGCTTGTTAACCGTTCGATTTAATTAACAAAAAATTGCCGACCTATTCTGGGTCGGCTCTTAATAGCTCGGCGTAAGACCGCAGCAAACGTGAAAACTACTGGTTAAGGGAAAATATGCACAACGGCGTGATGAAGGCGTGGCTCGAGTCTTCACACTTGGCTGGCGCCAATGCAACGTATGTAGAGGACCTCTACGAACTGTATCTAAGTGACCCCGATCTGGTAAGTGAGGAGTGGAAACGTGTTTTTGAAGGCTTACCCAAGCCCTCAGATGAGGTGGTGGAACAACCCCACTCACGTGTCCGTGACTACTTCCGACGACTCGCTCAAGAAACAAAGCATTACAATGTCCAAGTTAGTGATCCTGATGTCGACGCTAAACAGGTAAAAGTACTTCAATTAATCAATGCTTACCGCTTTCGTGGTCACGAAGCGGCACAGCTTGACCCTCTAGGTCTATGGCTACGTCCACCTGTGGCGGAGCTAGATCCTGCATTCCATAATCTTACCGAAGACGATTTAGAAGAAACTTTCAACGTCGGTTCTTTTGCTATAGGCAAAGAGACGATGCAATTGAAAGATATCCACTCGTCATTGAACAAAATTTACTGTGGCTCTATCGGTGCTGAATACATGCACATGACAGATACTGAGCAGAAACGTTGGATCCAGCAGCGTTTAGAATCAGTGGTCGGTCAACCGTCATTTAGCAAAGAAGAAAAACAAGAATTCCTTGAAGAGCTGACAGCAGCAGAAGGTCTTGAGCGCTACCTAGGTGCAAAATTCCCAGGAGCTAAGCGTTTCTCTCTAGAAGGGGGTGATGCCCTAATCCCAATGACGAAAGAGTTGATTCGTCATGCGGGTAAGAGCGGCATGCGTGAGGTGGTTATCGGGATGGCTCACCGTGGACGTTTGAACATGTTGGTCAACGTTCTTGGTAAGAAACCTCAAGATTTGTTTGATGAGTTTGCGGGTAAACACGATGAAACGTGGGGTACGGGTGACGTTAAATATCACCAAGGTTTCTCTGCGGACTTTGCCACACCAGGTGGGGATGTCCACTTAGCACTCGCATTCAACCCATCTCACCTTGAAATCGTTAACCCTGTTGTTATCGGTTCAGTGCGCGCGCGTCAAGACCGCCTCGGTGATAGTGAAGGTAATACCGTTCTACCTATTACAATTCACGGTGACTCTGCGGTCGCAGGTCAGGGTGTAGTTGCTGAAACATTTAACATGTCACAAGCACGTGGTTTCAGCGTCGGCGGTACGGTTCGTATCGTTGTTAACAACCAAGTTGGTTTTACAACGTCTAACCCGAACGATACGCGCTCTACCATGTACTGTACCGATATCGCCAAGATGGTTCAGGCTCCTATCTTCCACGTAAATGCCGACGACCCGGAAGCGGTTGCTTTTGTCACTCGCATCGCGCTGGATTACCGTAACGAGTTCAAACGTGATGTGGTTATCGATCTGGTTTGTTACCGCCGTCATGGTCACAACGAAGCCGATGAACCGAACGCAACACAACCTCTGATGTACCAAAAGATCAAGAAACACCCAACACCACGTAAGCTGTATGCTGACGTTTTGATTGAGCGTGGTGACTTTGGTATCGAGACGGCGACCCAATATGTCAATGAGTACCGTGATGCTTTAGACCGTGGTGAAGTTGTTGTTAAAGAGTGGCGCCCAATGGCACTGCATTCAGTCGACTGGTCTCCATACTTGGGGCACGACTGGGATACCGAGTGGGACAACCAGTTTGATACTCAACGTTTGCTAGAGCTTGGTCAACGTCTATGTACTTACCCAGAAAGCCATAAGCTGCAAAGTCGTGTAAACAAGCTTTATAACGATCGAAAAGCTATGCTGAGCGGTGAGAAAGCGATTGACTGGGGTATGGCCGAGACATTGGCTTACGCGACAATTGTTGATGATGGCAAGCGCATCCGTATTTCTGGTCAGGATTCAGGTCGTGGTACTTTCTTCCACCGTCACTCAGTGCTGCATAACCAGAATGATGCAAGTACTTTTGTTCCGTTGGCCAACATTCACGATAAGCAAGGCCCATTTGAAGTATACGATTCAGTGTTATCCGAAGAAGCGGTACTCGCATTTGAATATGGATATGCGACGGCTGAGCCTAGTGGTTTGACTATCTGGGAAGCACAGTTTGGTGACTTTGCCAACGGAGCCCAGGTGGTCATCGATCAGTTCATATCTTCAGGTGAGCAAAAGTGGGCGCGTCTATGTGGCTTGACTATGCTTCTGCCACATGGCTATGAAGGCCAAGGCCCAGAACACTCATCTGCTCGCTTAGAGCGCTACCTACAGCTTTGTGCCGAACAAAATATGCAGGTGGTTGTGCCTTCTACACCGGCTCAGGTTTACCACATGATTCGTCGCCAGGTTGTAAGGCCTATGCGTCGTCCACTTGTGGTTATGTCTCCTAAATCGCTTCTGCGTCACCCGCTGTGTACTTCAACAATTGAAGACCTAGCAGAAGGGACATTCCAAGCAGCGATTGGTGAGATCGATAACCTAGAAGCGGCTAAAGTAAAACGCGTGGTTTTCTGTTCAGGTAAGGTTTACTTCGATCTGCTTGAGCAGCGTCGTAATAATGAACAAGATGACGTAGCAATTGTTCGTATCGAGCAGCTATACCCATTCCCTCTAGAGGAAGTGAAAGCGGCAATCGAGCAATACACTAACGTTGAAGGCTATGTGTGGTGTCAAGAAGAACCTCAAAACCAGGGTGCTTGGTACTCTAGCCAACATAACTTCCGTGCTGCGATTCCAGCCGGTGCCGATCTGAAATACGCTGGTCGTCCAGCATCAGCATCGCCTGCTGTCGGTTATATGTCAGTACACTTGAAACAACAAAAAGCGCTAGTTGATGATGCGCTTAACGTGAATACAAAAACTTCGGATTAAGAACTAGAAGTGAAAGGAAGAAACAGATATGACAATTGAAATTCTGGTTCCAGATTTACCTGAATCGGTTGCTGACGCAACAGTCGCAACATGGCACAAACAACCTGGTGACGCAGTAGAGCGTGACGAGGTTTTAGTTGATATCGAAACTGATAAAGTGGTTCTTGAAGTTCCAGCTCCAGAAGCGGGTGTTCTAGAAGCCATCATCGAAGAAGAAGGTGCAACAGTACTTTCTAAGCAGCTAATCGCTAAGCTTAAGCCAGGTGCGGTTGCTGGTGAGCCAACAAAAGACACCACTGAAGAGTCTGAAGCATCTCCTGATAAGCGCCATAAAGCGTCGCTAACAGAAGAGAGCAACGATGCACTCAGCCCAGCGGTTCGTCGTCTACTCGGTGAACACGGCCTTGAAGCGAGTCAAGTGAAAGGCACTGGTGTTGGTGGTCGTATCACGCGTGAAGACATTGAAGCACACTTAGCGAACGCAAAAGAAGCGCCTAAAGCAGAGGCTCCTGCGGCTGTGGAAGCACCTGCTGCCGCTCGCAGTCAGAAACGTGTACCAATGACGCGTCTACGCAAAACAGTGGCAAACCGTCTTCTAGAAGCGAAGAACAATACGGCGATGCTGACCACGTTTAACGAAGTGAATATGAAGCCAATCATGGACCTTCGTAAACAATACAAAGATCAGTTCGAAGAGCGCCACGGTATTCGCTTAGGCTTTATGTCTTTCTACGTCAAAGCGGTAACTGAAGCGTTGAAGCGTTACCCAGAGGTAAATGCATCGATTGATGGTGAAGATATTGTTTACCACAACTACTTCGATATCAGCATGGCGGTATCAACGCCACGTGGTCTAGTGACTCCAGTACTAAAAGACTGTGACACGCTAGGTTTTGCTGATGTTGAGAAGGGCATCAAAGAGTTAGCAATCAAGGGCCGTGATGGCAAGCTAACAGTTGATGAACTAATGGGGGGGAACTTTACTATCACTAACGGTGGTGTGTTTGGTTCTCTAATGTCGACGCCTATCATTAACCCACCACAATCGGCAATTCTTGGTATGCACAAGATCCAAGAACGTCCAATGGCGGTAGATGGCAAGGTTGAAATTCTGCCTATGATGTACCTAGCGTTATCTTACGATCACCGATTGATCGATGGTCGTGAGTCAGTGGGCTTCCTAGTCACCATCAAAGAGTTACTTGAAGATCCAGCACGTCTGCTATTAGACGTTTAATATCGCTAAAACGTCTAGTAGCCTGTGGTTGCTAGACGTTGATTAGATTTCAAGGCTAGACTAGCTCAACTGTCTGGCCTTCACTTGAGTCTTTATTTGCCTAAAAAGCGAAATAAGATTTATTTGAGAAGACCCTACAGACGCCCGCACTTAACCAGCGGCGTTATGGAAATAATAATCCCTACAAGGGAAAATAAACGGAATATCAAAATGAATTTGCATGAATACCAAGCCAAACAGCTGTTTGCAGAATTCGGTTTGCCTGTACCGGAAGGTTACGCGTGTGATACACCACAAGAAGCTTTTGAAGCGGCTGGTCGTATCTCAACAGAGAAGAAAGTCGTTAAGTGTCAGGTTCACGCAGGTGGACGCGGTAAAGCGGGTGGTGTAGAACTACACGACACTAAAGACGGCGTTAAAGAGTTTGCTCAAAAGTGGCTAGGTAAAAACCTAGTTACGTATCAAACAGATGCAAATGGTCAGCCTGTCACTAAAATTCTTGTTGAAGAAGCGTCTAACATTGCTAACGAACTTTACTTAGGTGCGGTTGTAGACCGTGCTACTCGTAAAGTTGTATTCATGGCATCGACTGAAGGTGGTGTTGAAATCGAGAAAGTGGCAGAAGAGACTCCAGAGTTGATTCACAAAGCGGCTATCGATCCACTCGTCGGTCCTCAAGCTTACCAAGGCCGTGAGCTAGCGTTCAAACTGGGTCTTGAAGGCGACCAAATTAAACAATTTGTTAAGATCTTCATGGGTCTTGGCAACATGTTCTCTCAGTACGACCTAGCGCTACTAGAGATTAACCCTCTTGTGATTACTGGTGAAGGCAACTTGCTATGTCTTGACGGTAAGATCAATATCGATTCTAACGCAATGTACCGTCAGCCTAAGCTACGTGAAATGCACGATCCTTCGCAAGAAGACGAACGTGAAGCACACGCAGCTCAATGGGAACTGAACTATGTTGCACTAGATGGCAATGTTGGTTGTATGGTTAACGGTGCGGGCCTAGCAATGGGTACGATGGATATCGTCAACCTACACGGTGGCAAGCCAGCTAACTTCCTCGACGTAGGTGGCGGCGCAACGAAAGAGCGTGTAGCTGAAGCATTCAAAATCATCCTATCTGATGACAATGTAAAAGCAGTACTAGTAAACATCTTCGGTGGTATCGTACGCTGTGACATGATCGCTGAAGGTATTATTGGTGCGGTTAAAGAGGTAGGCGTAAGCGTACCAGTTGTTGTTCGTCTAGAAGGTACTAACGCTGACCTAGGTCGCCAAGTACTTGCTAATTCTGATGTTGATATCATTGCAGCTGAGTCGCTAACTGACGCAGCTCAGAAAGTTGTTGCTGCTGCGGAGGGCAAATAATGTCTGTACTAATTAATAAAGACACCAAAGTAATCTGTCAGGGTTTCACGGGCGGTCAAGGTACTTTCCACTCAGAGCAAGCAATCGCGTACGGTACGCAAATGGTTGGTGGTGTTTCTCCAGGTAAAGGTGGTCAAACTCACCTAGGTCTACCTGTATTCAATACAGTACGTGAAGCGGTAGAAGCTACTGGCGCGACAGCAACAGTAATCTACGTTCCAGCACCTTTCTGTAAAGATGCAATCCTTGAAGCGATTGACGCGGGTATTGAGCTGATCGTAACCATCACTGAAGGTATCCCAACAACGGATATGATTGATGTGAAGGTGAAGCTAGAAGAGACTGGCGTTCGTATGATTGGTCCTAACTGCCCAGGTCTTATCACTCCTGATGAGTGTAAGATTGGTATCATGCCTGGCCACATCCACAAGAAGGGTAAAGTAGGTATTGTTTCTCGCTCTGGTACGCTAACGTACGAAGCGGTTAAGCAGACTACAGACGAAGGCTTTGGTCAGTCTACTTGTGTTGGTATCGGTGGTGACCCAATTCCAGGGTCAAACTTCATTGATATCCTAAAACTGTTCCAAGAAGATCCAGAAACAGAAGCAATTGTAATGATTGGTGAGATCGGTGGTACAGCTGAAGAAGAAGCAGCAGCGTTCATCAAAGAGAATGTAACTAAGCCAGTGGTTTCTTACATCGCTGGTGTTACTGCGCCTCCAGGTAAGCGTATGGGCCACGCAGGTGCAATCATCTCTGGTGGTAAAGGCACAGCGGAAGACAAGTTTGCAGCTCTAGAAGCAGCAGGCGTTAAGACTGTTAAATCTCTAGCTGATATCGGCAAAGGTCTACGCGAAATCACAGGTTGGTAATTCAACCAGCTTTAATAAGCAAGGCTTGGCATTATGCCAAGCCTTTTGTTTTTGTGCTCTACAAATATTTGTCATTGCATAGAGCGACAAAGGAGAGAGTAAGGAATCCTTGCTTGTTTTAGACTTGCTTTGAGGGATTGCCAGCTCAGTCGTACTTCCCTCTTGAGAATGATGGATAGAACGGGCGTCCAGTAGCTTAAAGTCCTAATTTGCTCTCCAAGGCTGCTATACGCTGGTTCAACTGCGCAACCTCTTGCTCCAATTGCTTTATACGATCCTGATCGTTTGATTCAGCTTTTGCTGCGACCTCGACTTTTGGCACTCGATTGGTGCTCTTCCAACTTTTTATGGTCGTTATTAACGCAGGCATGGGGACAGACGTGCTTAAACGTGCTTTAACCAGTGCGACGGTCGGTTGTTTCCCTTCCGAGTGTAGTTGTTCAAGGATATCTTTTAGCTCTTGGCTAACATCTTGAGTAAGCATAAAACCTCCATTGTGCTTATTTTCCAATAATACTGAGCTTAGCAATAATTGACTAATGGAAAATTAAGAAATGGTGTGTGCGAGATTTCTCACAACTGGTGTAAGACAAAGTGAGTTTGACACGGAGTAATAGATGCAGGTTGTGAGTTAACTTATTGATATTTAGTGGTTATGTCGATTTGTTTTCAACTTGTTTCACCATTTGATATCTCGTGAGGCATTGTCTCAAATTAGAAATCGCGTAAATTAGAACTTGTCGGAAGGATGCTGACACGGAACAGGAAATACCAAGGATTGGGAATCTTCAGGAAGAAGATTGGTTGACGAGGAACGTTGATCAAGCATGGAGCGAAAGGACATTGTAAGGACACGAGCACTAACAGGAAGTTAGTGACATGGAAGACAATGGACACCTCTAGGATTGAGGCTAGGACAGTATCAGGAAGATACAAAGGACACCGCTCAAGGAACAAGTGATGTCGCGCTGACGAGGATGGTTAGCTATCAGGATGATTAGGACACCGCTAGGACGGCGAGTTAGGATATTACCGAAGGATTCGGTCACTATTAAGGAAGATGCATGGAGCATTTTTTGTAGCCGGACTGCTGCGAGTAAGACTATAGCCCCGATACTAATGTGTCGGGGCTTTTCTTAGGTCTCATCTTTATAAAAAACGCGAATAACAACGTTCAAAAAACAACCTAGATCAATAAAGGCTTTTATCAGTTGGTTTACCTTTCGGCTTTGCTTTAAAACAATTTTGCGCTTACAAGGATGTGTCATGACTATAGTGACTCGCCGCTCGTTATTGGTCCCTTATAACGACTCATTACAATCTGAATTTTTGATGCTCAATTGTTGTGCCATTAACCGTGGTCAGATGAATGGCGCGCATACCGTTTCTTCGGCAAAAAAGCTATTTGAAAAAGTGCTTAATGACCGAAACATCTACGCGATGGCGGTGTTAGACAGTCAGACACGTGAGTTTATCGGCCATGTGTTTATTTCTGACTTAGATACTCAGCCAGAACTTGGGTATATTTTTGACAAAGATTATTGGGGACGAGGTATTGCGAGTGAAGTGCTTCAAGCATTTTTCCCCAAGGCAGTGAGAGACCTCAATCTAGACAATGTGATAGCCACTGCCAATGTTGGTCACGAGCCATCAGTACGAATTCTTGTAAAGTTAGGTTTTAAGTTAACAGCGCACAAGAAAGACACCTTTGGCCCTTACGATGAGTTTGTGTTTACATCCGATGTGGTGGAAGCTCAACCTTCGCTAGCTGGAAACCTTGCATAAGGATTCGCCCCTGATAGCAGTCGTCGCCTAAAGAAGAAAATTCAAATTGATAAACAGAATGCCAACGCCAGACACCGTCTGGCGTTTTTAGTTTGTGACCTTTTAGTGCCACGCTAAGTAACTGCAAATTAAGCTCTTTGCACTTACGCGCTGCGATTGTTTTGGCGAGTTCTGCTTGGCGTCTTTGTTGCCAAAAAACAAGGCACACTATCGCCAACCCTAGGATAGCAAAAAGGTCATGAATCATAGTTAAGCCTTGGCAGCTTTCTGGAGGTTAATTAATGCTGTAGCTAATTCTTGTGAAGGGCTGGAGTGCAGCAAGGGTAATAACACCATTCTCAATTCAGGTAGCATTACCAAATCGGCAAACAATTGGTTGAATAGCGCCTGATTACCTGTTTGAGCCAGTCTAAGCAGGAACTGTTCTGCAGTTTTAGATTCACTTAGCCAATGCCAACAGCGGCCTGCAACACCGATTAACACTTCTTGATGACTCAAACGTGGACAAGCGAGTACTTGGTCGATGAGTGGTTGGCTTAGCGACAGTGGTGCTCCTGATAGCGCGCGCATCAAAGCAGACAGTAGGAATAGGTCTGGTTCGTTGCTATCAATTTGCTGTTGCGCAATTTCAACCACGCGCTCAGCCAATTTTTGTGGTAAGTCGGTATGTTCAAGTGCACCAAGCAAGGCATACAGAGGCTCGTTAGGAAGGTGTTTTAATGCCTTTCTAACATTGACGCCATTCTGCTCTTGCCCCAAACGTGCGCAGATATCGGTCACGCCTTGTAAACCAACCGTGTGCCATTTGTCCCACTCTAAACCACCAGAGAAATAGTGCTGGGCATGTTCATAGTATTGGCTGCATGGAAGATCTAACTCAGCTCGGATCTGGCTATGGAAAACCGCCATCTTATCTTCGGCTGGTTTGAAAGTGTATGGATTGTTGGACAGCTTTTGCTGTTGCTCCTCGCTCATCTCTTGATTCAAACGTGTTCCCATCGCTTCAATCACGTACTTGATGAAGTTACCGATATCGGCCTGTTTAAGCAGCCCGCGCTCATCCAATTCAAACTTAAGAAACCATATCCAAGGTTGCTGCTGAGAGTTCCAGTAAGCGATTGCCAAGTGCGCTTTGCGCTGCATTGGGAAAGGGTAAGCTTGTTGGCCCTTTTCGACATCGGCAAAAACCTTGTGATCAATCTTCTTGATTCGGCGACCAAGATCGAATACTTGATAGTGACAGTCACTGTTGATCAACAATTGGCTAAGAGTATGAATGGTTTCCATTGGAGATTTATCCTAACTTTCTTTCCTCTATAAATGGTACTCTTAGGGCAATTTTCAAGGTCAGTAACAAAGATAAATGACAAAAGAGAAACAATTAGCGGCACTGATTGATCAATTAGAGCAGTCAATGAAGCTGCTTGATAGATGGCAAACCGAATCACCAACTGAGGAAGCACTTCAAAGCCTGCAGCCGTTCGCGCTTGATACATTAACCCCTGAAGAGTGGTTGCAGTGGATCTTCATCGAAAAATTACGCGCAATTCTAAAGCAATCACAACCAGTTCCTTGTGGGTTTTCACTATCGCCTTATTTTGAGGAATGTTGGAAACAACAACCCGATTTGATGCCGATTATTACTATCTTGCAGCAAATTGATAAGGAGTGCCGCTAATGCTTGAGATTGTGTTTCAAGATGAACATTTTGTCGCGGTGAACAAGCCAGCAGGTATGTTGGTCCACCGTAGCTGGTTAGATAAACACGAAACTCAGTTTGTGATGCAAACTTTGCGTGATCAAATTGGTCAACATGTTTACCCACTCCATCGACTTGATCGCCCTACATCGGGTGTTCTGATTTTTGCTTTGTCGAGTGAAGTAGCTTCTCAGGTGATGCCGATGTTTGCTAATCATGAGATGGAAAAAACCTACCATGCGATAGTGCGTGGCTGGATCGAAGATCAAGGACGCTTGGATTATCCACTCAAAGTCGAACTTGATAAAATTGCCGACAAACATGCAAGCCAAGACAAAGAAGCGCAAGAAGCGATAACGGATTACGCGCCAGTAGCAAAAACAGAAATTCCTTACGCAACAAGTAAATTTCCCACCACGCGTTACTGTATGGTAGAGATGAAACCACTGACTGGACGCAAGCATCAACTTAGACGTCATATGGCGCATCTAAGACACCCTATAGTGGGTGATACTACACATGGCGATGGTAAGCACAACAAGCTATTTCGCGAGGTTTATGATTCAAACCGTTTACTGTTGCATGCCTCTAGCTTGAAGTTTGTGCACCCGTTTACAGGACAGGCGTTAGTAATTAAAGCGGGAGTGGACGAGACTTGGCACAAGCTATGTGCTGAATTTGACTGGGATATACCTAACTAAGAAAATAGAAACCGTCACTTCGAGATAAAGTGACGGTTAGAAGCGGAATTACTTGCAGTAAACACGAGCTTCGCGAGGAGTGTAGATACCAAAAGTAATCGTGCTGAATACGACGTCTTTGAAAGTTTGCTGCGTTTCTACTTTTGCTACTTTATCCACTGAACCACATACTTGAGCGGCGTCAATGTGTTTGCTTTGGCCAATACCGCTAACAAAGAAGTGATGCGATGTAAGCTCAGTTGCTTCGTTGGTTTCTGCAGGCGCTACAACAAATGTTTGCTGGGCACAGCCAGATGCCAAAAGACCAATTGCCGCTGCGATAACAAGTTTTTTCATAACTCTTTCCTTAAAAAAATAATGGCTCCAAATCGGCAAGTATACGGATTAACTCGCCAAAGCGCAGTGTAACAAGTTTCTTATTGCTGTGTATGTCTGATGTTTGTATTTATTTGTCATATGATTGAGTTTTGTGATATCGATAACTATTTGAACGAGATAACAAAAAGCCCTCCGAAGAGGGCTTTATCAATAACAGATTAATGACAAACTTATCGAGCAAGATACTCGCGAATAGACTGTTCGATGCCCGAAGCGTTAAGACCCAGCTCTTGATGCAGTTCTTCTTGAGTCCCTTGAGCGATAAACTTATCAGGTAAGCCAAGATTGAGAACGGGTTTGATGATTTTCGCTTGCATCATAAACTCGATCACACCCGCACCAGCCCCACCGGCAATAGCATTCTCTTCTAGCGTCACCAACACATCGTGCTCATCAGCGAGTTGTTTAATGAGTGCTTCATCGAGAGGCTTAACAAAACGCATATCCGCGACTGTCGCATTGAGTGCTTCTGCTGCTTGTTGGGCATTGTTTAAAAACGTACCAAAGTTCAGGATGGCTACTTTCTCGCCTTGGCGTACAAGACGGCCTTTACCTATTTCTAGTGCCGAGAACTCCCGTTTGATTTCTGCACCTGTTCCCGTCCCGCGTGGGTAACGCACTGCAGATGGCCCCGTGTGTTTATGGCCTGTATAGAGCATCTGACGGCACTCGTTTTCGTCACTAGGGGCCATAATGACCATATTTGGAATGCAGCGCATAAAGCTGAGATCAAACGCACCTTGGTGGGTTTGACCATCTGCTCCAACAAGGCCGGCTCGGTCAATAGCGAACATCACAGGTAAATCCATAATAGCGACATCGTGGATTAACTGATCGTAACCGCGTTGCAAGAAGGTTGAGTAAATTGCCACAATCGGGTGGTCACCAGCAATTGCCATACCAGTTGCAAGTGTGACGGCATGCTGCTCTGCGATTGCTACGTCAAAGTACTGCTGGGGGTACTCTTTAGAGAAGCGAACCATTCCAGAGCCTTCACGCATGGCAGGAGTAATCGCCATTAGCTTTGGATCTTGCGCCGCCATATCACATAGGAAGTCACCAAAAATCTTCGAATAACTTGGCTTTGTGCCATTGCTCTTCGGCAGCGAGTTATGGCTAGGATCAAATTTCGGCACGCCATGATAACCAATTGGATCTTTTTCCGCTGGTTCATAGCCTTTACCTTTTTTGGTCATGATATGTAAAAACTGCGGGCCTTTAAGCTCACGCATATTTTTTAGCGTTTTGACTAGTTCGTTAACGTCATGACCATCTACTGGGCCAATATAGTTAAAACCAAGTTCTTCAAACAAGGTCCCCGGAACGACCATGCCTTTAAGATGTTCTTCTGTGCGACGTACTAGTTCTTTAATTGGTGGTACGCCCGAAAGTACCTTTTTGCCACCTTCACGAATTGACGTGTATAGGCTGCCGGATAGTACTTGAGCAAGGTGGTTGTTAAGTGCACCGACGTTCTCTGAAATCGACATTTCGTTGTCGTTAAGAATCACCAGCATGTCAGGGTGTACGTCACCGGCATGGTTCATGGCTTCAAATGCCATACCCGCAGTAATAGCCCCGTCACCAATGACGCTGACCACTTTACGGTTCTGCTCTTCTTTACTTGCACTTATCGCCATACCAAGAGCCGCACTAATCGAAGTCGAAGAGTGACCAACAGACAGAGTGTCATACTCGCTCTCTTCGCGCCAAGGAAACGGGTGCAGCCCATCTTTTTGGCGGATTGTTGGCATTTGGTCGCGACGTCCAGTGAGTATTTTGTGTGGATATGCTTGGTGGCCGACATCCCAGACCAATTGGTCGAAAGGCGTATTGTAGACATAATGTAGAGCCACAGTAAGCTCTACGGTGCCAAGGCCAGATGCTAGGTGACCGCTCGACTGACTGACCGAGTTCAATAAGTAGGTGCGTAGTTCATCACACAGTTTTGGTAGCACTTCCTTAGGAAGGCTACGTAGCTCTTCAGGGGTATCTGCTAAAGCCAGTGTCGGATATTTCGAAATATCAAGAGTCATATAAAAATGCGCGCTTATAGTGTTAGTTCTTGCGCTCGATGACGTATCGGGCGAACTCTTCGAGTAATTCTGTATTGTATGGGATTGCAGCTAAAGCTTGAAGGGCTTCATTTAACAGAGTGTGAGCTTTGTTAATCGCTCCGTCTAATCCAAGCAGAGCTGGATAGGTACTTTTGTTCAATTCTTGGTCAGAACCTTGAGGTTTACCTAAGGTCTCTGTATCACTGATGATATCTAAAATATCGTCTTGAACCTGAAACGCGAGACCAATTGCATCGGCAAACTTATCAAGCTGAGGCATGACCTCTCGTCCTTTTGGCCCTGCTGCAAGTGCACCAAGACGAATCGCTGACTTCATTAAAGCCCCCGTCTTGTTGCGGTGAATCTCTTTTAGCTCTTGCAAGGATACCGCTCTGTTTTCTGCAGCAAGATCGAGAGCTTGTCCTAGGCACATACCATTGGCTCCTGAAGCATCGGCCAGAGCTTTGACCATTCGTATACGGTTGCACTCAGCGGTAGGGTTCAAGGAACCTTCTGCCAAAATCGTAAACGCTAAAGTTTGCAATGCGTCACCAGTTAAAATGGCGGTCGCTTCATCAAACTTGATATGGCAAGTGGGTTTGCCGCGGCGCAGCTCATCATCATCCATAGCGGGAAGATCATCGTGGATCAGCGAGTAAGCATGGATACATTCCACGGCAGATGCTGGAGTATCCAGATCATCGAGTCGGCAACCTAACATCTGACCAGTAATGTAAACCAGAAATGGACGCGCACGCTTACCACCGAGCAGTAGCCCATAGCGCATTGCTTCAATAAGTGGCTGGTTTTGATGTGGGAGTGCTTGCAGCCAAAGATTAAGCTGAGCATTATTTCGCTGTTGAAGAGAGGTTAATGCCTCATGCATGACAGACATATTCTATAACTATTATTCAGGCTGAGCGTTAAATTCAGAAAGCGGAGACTCATCATCATTTTGCAATAAGATGCTGACACGTTGCTCTGCGTCACTAAGTTTTGACTGCCCTGAGCGAGCAAGCGCAATACCACGCTCAAACTTTTTCAGCGCATCTTCTAATGCTAAATCACCATTTTCGAGGTTCTCAACAATTACATCAAGTTCTTCGATGGTTGCCTCAAAGGTCATATTTTCTGGTTTCTTACTCGCCATAATGGTTTTACCTAGATAAAGATGGACGAAAGTTACCTTAGCCGATAATGATGGTCAAATTTAACCGAGTAAATTTGTCACAAAAATCGAGCTTGTACGGTCATATTCTGCGCACACGCTCAATATAGGGCTAAAGTCTAGTAAGTATCTGCTACCCAGCATCTATATTTATGTGAGTACAGTACCAATAAAATACTAAAGATCTTAAGATGTTGCCGATATAATTTGTTAGAAGCTTAAAGATAGCATGAGGAGTGCTCTGTGGATTTAGCAACGCTGGTAGGACTGATTGGCGGTTTTGCTTTCGTCATTATGGCAATGATACTGGGCGGAAGCATCATGATGTTCATCGACGTAACGTCGATTCTTATCGTGGTGGGTGGCTCTACCTTCGTAGTGTTGATGAAGTTCACTATGGGGCAATTCTTTGGTGCGGCTAAAATCGCTGGTAAAGCTTTCATGTTCAAAGCCGACGAGCCAGAAGATTTGATTGCTAAAGTGGTAGAGATGGCAGATGCAGCGCGAAAAGGTGGTTTCCTTGCTCTAGAAGAGATGGAAATTACTAATAGCTTTATGCAGAAGGGGATCGACTTGCTGGTGGATGGTCACGACGCAGATGTGGTTCGTGCGGCACTGCAAAAAGACATTGCCTTGACTGATGAAAGGCACGACTTCGGTTCTAGTGTGTTCAGAGCCTTTGGTGACGTAGCACCTGCGATGGGGATGATCGGTACGCTTGTTGGTTTGGTAGCCATGCTGTCTAACATGGATGACCCAAAAGCGATCGGTCCGGCGATGGCGGTGGCACTTTTGACTACGCTATACGGCGCGATTTTATCTAACATGGTGTTCTTCCCAATCGCCGATAAGCTTTCTTTACGTCGCGAGCAAGAAAAACTCAACCGTCGCCTAATCATGGATGGCGTACTTGCGATTCAAGATGGTCAAAACCCACGTGTTATTGATAGCTATCTGAAGAATTACCTCAACGAAGGTAAACGTGCTCTTGATGTAGATAACGAGTAAGGTCGCCGATATGGAAGAAGAACAACCCAAATGTCCGCCGCCTGGCCTCCCGTTATGGATGGGGACTTTTGCTGACTTAATGTCTCTCTTGATGTGTTTCTTCGTACTATTGCTCTCGTTTTCTGAAATGGATGTACTGAAGTTTAAGCAGATCGCGGGTTCTATGAAGTTTGCCTTCGGTGTTCAAAACCGATTGGAAGTGAAAGATATCCCGAAAGGAACCAGTATCATTGCTCAAGAGTTTAGACCGGGTCGACCAGAACCGACGCCCATCGACGTAATCATGCAGCAAACCATTGATATTACTCAGCAGACGCTTGAATTCCATGAAGGTGAATCAGATAGAGCGGGTGGTACGCAGCGTGATGAAGGTAAACTGACAGGTGGTCAATCACCGGATACCTCGACGCAGAATAACCAAAACTCTGAATCTGATAACCAACAGCAACAATCCGCTGAACTTTCCGAAGAATTAGAGACCATCATGGAAAGTATCAAGAAAGCGCTTGAACGTGAAATTGAGCAGGGGGCGGTTGAGGTAGAGAACCTTGGTCAGCAAATTGATATCCGAATTCGTGAGAAGGGTGCGTTCCCAGAGGGGTCGGCATTTCTACAACCTAAGTTCCGTCCACTCGTGCGCCAAATTGCCGATCTGGTCAAAGATATTCCGGGTATTATCCGCGTCTCTGGGCATACTGATAACCAACGTATAGATTCTGAACTGTATCGTTCCAACTGGGATCTCTCTGCGCAGCGAGCGGTGTCGGTGGCACAAGAAATGGAAAAAGTGCGTGGATTTAACCATCAGAGACTGCGTGTACGAGGGATGGCTGATACAGAGCCGCTCGGACCTAACGATACAGAAGCGCAGCGCTCACGTAACCGCCGAGTTGAGATAAGTATCATGCAAGGAGAAGCACTCCTTAGCGACGAAGTTCCCGTTATTCAATAAACTGACAAGCCCCAAAAAAGACGAGCACAAACGCTCGTCTTTTTTATGGCCTTTGCTTCATGTATAATCTTGCGCCCTTAGAGGCAGCTCATAGCTGCGAAGCGCCTTTGAGCGTGAAAATAGCGAAACAGTTAACTTGTGAAGTGAATTATGAAATTTATCGTAAAGCCCCATCCAGAGATTTTTGTAAAAAGTGAGTCGGTGCGTAAGCGCTTCACAAAGATTCTTGAGTGCAATATCCGTAACGTTATCAAGAGTCGTACAGAGTCTGTCGCTGTTTTCAACCGTCGTGATCATATTGAAGTTACAGCGGAAACGGATGAATTCCACAAAGAGACAATCGAAGTATTGACTCATACACCGGGTATTCACCACGTACTTGAAGTGCAACAGTCAGAGTTTAAAGATCTGCACGATATCTTTGAGCAAGTGCTTGAGCTAAATCGTCCTAACCTTGAAGGTAAGACTTTTGTGGTTCGTGCTAAGCGTCGTGGTAAGCATGACTTCACCTCGATTGAACTAGAGCGCTACGTAGGTGGTGGCCTAAACCAAGCGATTGAAAGTGCAAGTGTCAAACTGCGTAACCCGGATGTGACGGTTAAAGTGGAAGTCGCCAATGAGAAGCTTAACCAAGTGATCGCACGTCACAAAGGTTTGGGTGGCTTCCCTCTTGGTACGCAAGAAGATGTGTTAAGCCTGATCTCTGGTGGTTTCGATTCTGGCGTATCTAGCTACCTGCACATCAAGCGCGGCTCGAAAGTGCACTACTGTTTCTTTAACCTCGGTGGCCCTGCGCACGAGATTGGTGTAAAGCAGGTTTCTCACTATCTGTGGAACAAGTACGGCTCGTCTGCCAAAGTGCGCTTTATCTCGGTCGACTTTGAGCCTGTAGTCGCTGAGATTCTCGAAAAGGTTGATGATGGCCAAATGGGCGTTATCTTAAAGCGTATGTTTATGCGTGCAGCAGGAATGGTGGCGGAGAAGTTCAAGATTGAAGCTCTGGTTACCGGCGAAGCATTAGGTCAGGTCTCAAGCCAAACCCTAACCAACTTACGTCATATCGACAATGTGACAGATACGTTGATTCTTCGCCCGCTGATTAACTGGGATAAAGAAGACATCATCAATCTAGCGCGCGATATTGGCACTGAAGACTTTGCTAAGACCATGCCTGAATACTGTGGCGTTATTTCTAAGAAGCCAACAGTGAAAGCCATCAAAGCGAAACTCGAAGCAGAAGAAGATAAGTTCGACTTTGAGATCCTAGAGCAAGTTGTACGTGATGCTCGAGTGATGGATATTCGTGACATTGCTAAAGAAACTGAGCAAGCCGCACCAGAAGTTGAACAAGTTCAGGCCGTAGAAGAGCACGCAATCGTATTAGATATCCGTAGCCCTGAAGAAGAAGATGACAACCCACTTGAGATTGATGGTGTAGAAGTTAAACATATCCCATTCTTTAAGTTAGGCACTCAGTTTGGTGATTTAGACCAAGCGAAAACGTATCTGCTTTACTGTGACCGTGGTGTAATGAGTCGTTTGCAGGCACTGTACCTACAAGAGCAAGGTTTCAATAACGTTAAGGTATACCGACCGTAACGAATTACTGTTATTGATTGGAAAAGCGCAAATCATCATTCGATTTGCGTTTTTTTTTGCCGTTGACTTATTCTAGGCATAAAAAAACACCGCCATATAGGCGGTGCTAAATATTTGACAGACAGGTCAAAATAAATACAGGAAGTATATGTTTTGTTTCGTGAGGAAACAAAACTGGTAGAAACCTACCGAACTCGAAATACGAGTTTGCAAACACAACATCGCAACAAGAGGCCAATTGATTTAACAAGTAAATCAAGCCGTTCTGACTTCTCGTTGCGGAGTGAAATATAGAATTTCTCTGGTCGTCAGGCAATGGACATTTTATAATGTTTCAGATAAAAAAAACTAATCCAATTTATAGAAGGTCACTATGTCTAGAAGATTGCCTCCTTTGAACTCTCTAAAAGTGTTTGAAGCAGCGGCTCGACATTTGAGTTTTACCCGAGCGGCTGAAGAGCTGTTTGTGACTCAGGCTGCTGTCAGTCACCAGATCAAAGCGTTAGAAGAATTCCTTGGCTTAAAACTATTTCGGCGCCGAAATCGTTCTTTGCTACTCACTGAAGAAGGGCAAAGCTACTTTCTTGATATCAAAGATATTTTCACATCATTGGCGGAAGCGACTGATAAAGTCCTCGAACGTAGTGAAAAAGGGGCGTTAACGATCAGTTTACCGCCGAGCTTTGCGATTCAATGGTTGGTGCCACGTTTGGCAGACTTTAACCAACAAGAGCCTGATATCGACGTGCGAATTAAAGCCGTGGATATGGATGAAGGCTCGTTGACGGATGACGTTGACGTTGCAATCTATTACGGACGAGGTAATTGGCCGGGTTTACGAGCAGATAAATTGTATCAAGAATTTTTGATCCCACTCTGTTCACCTTCATTACTTTTAGGTAACAAATCATTAGAAACTCTAAGTGATCTGAAGTCGCATACACTGCTTCATGATACCTCGCGAAAAGACTGGAAACAGTTTGCCAAGCAAAACGCAATAGAAGGGGTTAACGTCAACCACGGGCCGATCTTCAGCCACTCAACCATGGTTCTTCAAGCTGCTGCACACGGTCAGGGAGTAGCACTTGGTAACAACGTACTCGCTCAGCCAGAACTTGAGGCAGGTCGCCTTATAGCGCCATTTGATGAGGTATTGGTATCTAAGAATGCCTTCTATGTCGTTTGCCATGACAAACAAGCGGATATGGGACGTATTGCTACTTTCCGAGACTGGATGTTAGCTAAAGCCCAAAGTGAGCAAGAGGAGCTGTTAGATGACTGATTACCTGATTGACGGTCATAAAGGCAATCCACTGTTTATCTTTGCTCACGGTGCTGGAGCAGGAATGGATCATACTTTTATGCAAGCTGTGGCAAAAGGTTTAGCTGAAAAAGGGATTCAGGTAGTTCGCTTTAATTTTCCTTATATGGTCAAGCGTGCTGAAGATGGTAAGAAGCGTCCACCTGATAGAGCCCCTAAGCTATTGGAGGCTTATCAAACCGTTATCGAAGAGCATTGCACTACGGGGGCGGTGGTGATTGGTGGTAAGTCGATGGGAGGACGTATGGCGAGTCTTCTCACTGAAGAAAAGCAGGTGGCGGGTGTTGCTTGCCTTGGTTTTCCATTTCATCCGCCAGGTAAACCAGAGAATTACAAAGGTGGTCACTTGGCTGAGTTGGAGAAGCCTTGTCTCATTCTTCAAGGTGAGCGCGATACTTTTGGTAAGAAGGAGGAGTTTGAACAGTTTGAACTTTCTTCTGCAGTTCAGGTGGCGTTTATTCCGGACGGCGACCATAGCTTTAAACCGCGTAAACGCTCTGGACACAGTGAAGAAAGTAACATGGAGTTAGCGGTAGAACATCTCGCTAAATTTATCTTGGAGACGTCTGATGCGCAGTAAGCACTGGTTAGCACTCGGTGGCGTGGTTTGTGGGCTTGGTGTGGCATTAGGTGCGTTTGCTGCGCACGGTTTAAAGAAGATTCTGTCACCGTATCTAATTGAGGTATTTTCAACAGGCGTGCAGTATCAGTTTATTCATGGCATCGCTATTTTGCTTTGTGGTGCCTTGCTTGGGCAAAAATTGCCACTTAAGTCACAAAAATATTTCTCCCTTGCCGCCGTTTGCTTTATCATCGGCATCCTTTGTTTTAGCGGTAGTCTCTATGCGCTGGCATTAACGGGCATTAAATGGTTTGGTCCTATCACTCCATTTGGTGGCGCAACGTTTATGCTTGGCTGGGGATTGTTCGTTTACGCAGCACTACAGGTTAAAGAGGTGAATCAGTGAAACAATTAATGCTCTACTGCCGCAGCGGCTTTGAAAAAGAGTGTGCCGGAGAAATTCAGGATCGTGCGACTCAGTTAGAAGTATTTGGTTTCCCACGTCTAAAGAAGAACACAGGTTACGTGTTGTTTGAATGCTATCAAGACGGTGATGCACAGAAGCTTGTTAAAGAGCTTGATTTTAATTCACTGATTTTTGCACGCCAGATCTTTGCCGTTGCTGCTGAAATCCAAGAACTTCCGCGTGAAGACCGAATTTCCCCGATTCTGCATGATTTAAGCTATGTTGAGACAATGCCTCGCTGTGGGGATATTCGCGTTGAAACCCCTGACACCAACGAAGCGAAAGAGTTGTTGAAGTTCTGTCGTAAATTTACCGTGCCTATGCGTCAAGCATTGCGTGGCAAGGGGATCTTATTTCCAAAAGATAGCCCGAAAAAGCCTGTACTGCATATCTGTTTTGTTGCCCCAGGCCACTGCTTTATTGGCTACTCGTTACCAGACAACAATTCTCAGTTCTTTATGGGGATTCCTCGCCTTAAGTTCCCGGCAGATGCACCAAGCCGCTCAACCTTGAAACTTGAAGAGGCGTTTCATGTATTTATTCCTCGTGAAGAGTGGGACGAGCGTCTTGCCGCAGGTATGTGGGGAGTCGATCTAGGGGCGTGTCCTGGTGGTTGGACTTACCAATTGGTTAAGCGCTCAATGTTCGTTCATTCTGTTGATAATGGCATGATGGCGGATAGCCTAATGGAAACAGGTCAAGTAAAGCATCACCAAGAAGATGGTTTTAAGTTTGAACCTGCGCGTAAGAACGTGACTTGGTTGGTATGTGACATGATTGAGAAGCCATCACGTGTTGCGCAGTTAATGGGTGAGTGGATCATTAGTGGTTGGGCGAAAGAGGCGATCTTTAACCTTAAATTGCCAATGAAAGGCCGTTACGATGAAGTACTCGAAGATATCGAGAACTTAAAACTCTTCCTAATCGAAAATGGCGTGAAGTTTAAGTTGCAAGCGAAACATCTCTACCATGACCGTGAAGAAATCACGGTACATGTTCAGTGTCTATCTAATATTTCTCCGCGCTAAGATTGAAAAACGCTCCCACCAAGGGAGCGTTTTTGTTTAGTTCGAGGTCGGCCACATCTGCCAAAGCTGTGCTTCCATGGTCTCTTCAGTGCTGTCAGCGATAAGAGAGAAAAAGTCCAAACCGGTTTGCTGTTCAACATTGTCGATGGTAGTGACAAAGTTTGCCAGTTCACTGCTTGAAACGTCTCTATGTGGAACGACAAAAGCAATGGCTTCATTGAAAGCCGGATCTAAGATAACTTTATAAAAAGCGCTCGGGATAACGACGTTGTTACCGATCGTGCTTTCGTTGCCCTGATAGATGGGGCCAGTGACGACATAAAGTTCATTGTATTCATTGGCAAGATCACGTACATGCTCTTCCAGCACGCGCCAGCCTACTCGGTTAAAGCCCGGCAGTTGAGGAGACATATTGCTCATCAAAAAGCTCTGTTTCATTGAGTCTTGGCTAAAATCCATGGTGGCGGATGGTGCGAGATGTCCGCGGTCATACCCTGATCCGCTGTAATCTACCAGTTTAGAGCGAGCATAGTCGGGTAGTTCACTGTCTTCCTTAAAGCTATTGCTGCGTTTGAAGCTCGCGTTTACGCTTTCTGCAGTAATGTGGTAAGCAACCCAATCGGCGTTTTTGGTTTGGTAGTTGTAGCCAACAGCATAGCCATCTCGACACAGTACCTGATCGGATTGATAAGACGGTAAACCGACATCTAAGTGCTTAGCGCAGGTTTGTGCAAATGTCGGCAGTGAAAAGACAACAGCAAGTGTTAGTAAAATCGTATTTTTCATTATTATGCTCCTTGTTATTGGAGCTATGAAAAATAGTCGATTGGCTTTGAGTTACTGTGATGGTGATTAAATGTTAATCAATACTCGGTCTGGTATTGAGCAGATAAATATTAAGCTTGTGAAAGTAACGGATTTCACAACAGATTAAATAAACATTGTATTTCTAATCAATCACTTGCTTATATTCAATCTCTCACTCAGTGTGCTCATTTGCACCATTGAAGCGGATATCTTGCAAGTTAAAGCCAAGCTTCATATCCGTTTTAAGCGCGGCAATGGTTTTACATTTACGTGCTGACTCAATGTGTTCATCGAGTTTTTTACGATATTTCGCTGGGAGTTCGTCGCTGGCAAAGGCCTGTTCAATATCGCTAAATTGAGTCAGAATTGCTTTTGCTGCTTTTGGACCAATCCCCGGCACTCCAGGCACTTGGCTTGAGCTGATTCCAGTAAGGCCCCAGTAGTCTGCAAGCTGATTCGGCTTAACGCCAAACTCTGCTTCGATAAAAGGTTCATCTAGCCAACGATGCTGAAAGTAGTCTCGGATTTGCAGAGTCGGGGAAAGGAGCTGACAGTAGCCTTTATCTGTGGAGACAATGGTGACTTTTTCACCATGATTGGCAACCTTGGTGGCCAGTGTCGCGACCAAATCATCGGCTTCGTCTCCATCGGAAAGGAGTGAATCGATGCCAAGCTTCCACCACGCATCTTGAATCGCTTCTAAACCTTGTAGCAGAGGCTCCGGCATAGGCTTTCGGTTCTGTTTGTACTCGGGCAGGATCTCTGCTCGCCAGCCGCGCTCTTGCAGGTGATGATCAAACACGGCAATGATATGAGTAGGTTGTGATTCAGATAAGATGCGATTGATCGTGCGAGTTGTGGTGTGAATGGTTCTTGCTATATCGGTAGGATCGGGCTGCGCTGAATGAACGCGTCGGATCAGATTAAGGGCGTCGATAATAACAAGATGAATAGACATACAAATCAAAAAAATAAGGGCTTGAAGCCCTTATTGTATAGATTGAGGTTGAGATTACCAGTGACTAACCACTGGTCTTAATTTGATAGCAAGGTTCGTACGCGCTACCACCGGGCAATTTCATACGATCTTGTTCGACAAAGTCTTTGAGCAGCTTATCCATTTTCTTCATTAAGTTCGCATCACCATCTAAGGTAAACGGCCCATGACGTTCGATTTCGCGGATACCTTCGGCCTTAACGTTGCCCGCAACAATGCCAGAAAACGCCTGACGCAGTGCGGCAGCCAGATTTTCTGGGCGCTGATTTAAATGCAAGTCTAAGCTCGCCATATTGTCATGGGTCGGGTCGAATGGAAGTTGGAATTCTGGCTCAATCTTTAGCGACCAGTTAAAGCTATAGGCGTCGCCCGTATCTTTACGGTATTGTCGGACATCCGTCATACTTTGCTTCATGATTTGCGCCACCTTGGCTGGGTCATCAACCACGATTTGATAGTGTTTCTGTGCATCTTCACCCAATGTATCACCTATAAAGCGGTCAATAGAGCGGAAGTACTCTTCACTCTCTTTCGGGCCGGTCAAGACGATTGGCAGTGGCTGTTCAGCGTTGTCAGGATGCATCATAATACCCAAAATATAGAGTAATTCTTCTGCTGTACCTGCACCACCAGGGAAGATGACAATGCCGTGAGCCATTCGTACGAACGCTTCGAGACGTTTCTCGATATCTGGCATGATCACCAGTTCGTTGACAATCGGATTAGGTGGCTCGGCAGCAATAATTGAAGGTTCAGTTAAGCCCAAATAACGCTGTTCATAATAACGTTGCTTAGCATGACCAATCGCAGCCCCCTTCATTGGGCCTTCCATCGCACCTGGACCACAACCAGTACAAATGTTTAGCTCGCGTAAGCCTAGCTCATGGCCCACTTCACGGGTGTATTGGTATTCGGTGCCATTGATGGAGTGCCCACCCCAACAAATCACTAGGTTTGGTTCAATACCTGGGGTTAACGTACCGGCATTGCGCAGAATCCCAAACACTAGGTTAGTAATGTGGCTCGCATTGGTTAGATTCAAGCGTTGGTTATCGGCAAGGTGCATATTGACGTAGACAATGTCGCGCAACACAGAGAATAAGTGCTCTTGAATGCCTTTAATTATCTCACCATCAACAAAAGCGTGTTCCGGGGCGTTGGTGAGTTCGAGCTTTATCCCACGCTCTCGGCGTACGACATTCACATCAAAAGACTTGTATTTATCAAGTAACTCTTTGGAGTTGTCAGTGTGGCTGCCAGAGTTAAGCACCGCGAGGGTACAGTTGCGGTAAAGTTGGTAAAGATCACTTGCAGCGGTTTTCTTAAGGCGCTCAACTTCGAGTTGAGAAAGCAAATCCATACTACCAGCTGGACTAATGTGTGTGATCATAGTGACCTCCTTGACGAAACAGCACTCAAGTTGAGTGAGGTATCATTATTGTTATTGTCCGTATACGTTGCGTAACATTGGGGAAATCAAGCAAACGCCTATTAAGCTTAGCAGCTTTTTATAGATAATAAACCTAACTAATTGATATCTATAGATCAATCACACTACAAAAACAATTATTAGCAAGCAAGGGTAACGATCTAGCGCCACACGAGTTGGTTTTTGCCGAGTGTTTTGGCTTCGTTGAGACAAAGGTTGAGGCGCTCCAAAATTTCTTCTGGAGTATCTGAATCTTTAAAGGCTGTACTTGCAGCCGACAGGGTGATGGTCAAGTTGCGATCGCGGAACTTGAACGGCAGTTTAGAGACTTGATTCTGGATTGCTTGAATCATATTGAATGCGTTGCTATCAGACAGTTCAGGAAGCAACAGAATGAACTCTTCACCAGAGAAACGAGCAACGGTATCGGTGTCACGAACTTCTTTTTTGATCGTGCGAGCGATAATTTTGAGTGCTTTATCTCCGGCGGCATAACCAAAGCTGTCATTGATGGTTTTAAAGCCATCGACATCAAGAATCACCACGCGGAGGGTATGTTGGGCACGAATCCAGCGGCGGTATTCAAGTTCAAGGCGATCACCAAATGCCGCTCGGTTGTATACCTTAGTTAATGGATCAAGCAGCATACGCTGAGCTTGATCTTCTAGGCGTCGGCGATAGTCTTGAGTGACTTCAAACAGAGCTTCAAGTTGGTTTTTGCCATAATCCATTCGCTCAAGTAGGGCTTGCTCACGTTGCTCGGCATGTTTTAAGCGTTCTGATAGCGAGCTGAGCTGTGCTAATAAAGGATTCACTTGCTGTTTCAGTGAATCTAGGCTCTCGGCATCCGCTACTTTTGATTGGGTATCTGCCACTAGCTCCGACAACTCATCGTTCATTTCCTGGCGGTGAGCAAAATAGCTTTGAGACTGCTGAGAGTTCTGTAGTGAGCTTTTTAAAGAAGAGGAAAGAGAGGCGTTAACTTGTTCCAAAAATTGTTCAGAGGTTTTACGTTCGTAATGCGTCCCTTCGATGACCAGTTTGAGTGTTTGGAGTGTCAGTTCCAAAAGAACATGACTGTTTACCCCAATCAGCAACTTAGCGCGAATATCCGTAAGCAGCTCTCCAGACTCACCTTCAAAATCAAGTTCAGTGATCAGGTGTTGTAGCTCTTCAGAAAGGCGAAGTAGCAGTTCACGATCTGAACTGGCTGCAATTTGATTGACGCTGTAGTCTGGGTTGGTGGTAATAATTTTGACTGAGCGTTCATAGAGACTAAGCAGTCTAAGGGCTTGCTCGGCTTTCGGGTGCTTAAGGCCGTTGGAATAACTGAGTAAATCGCGTAGGTCGCGTTTGATTTTAGCGGGCAGCCCTGTCAGGCGTAGCAGCGTTTCGCCACTATGCTTTATTTGGCTGTCCAAATGTTCAGTTTGTTGTTCCATAGCCAAGCCTTGTTGTTTTAGCAAACGTTCCAATACCGCAAGTTTCGGTATTAAGGAGCTGACGTCTTGCTGCTGCTCGATAGCTTGTATTAGTTCTGTTAACCCAGCTTGTAGCCGCGGGTTTTCACATTTATAAGCACTACTTAACGACGCGATCACACGCTGAAGTACCTTTTGCTCTCTATTAAATTTGAACGAGGTATCCCTTTGTGTCAATCGAACTTGTTCCAATTGAGATTTCAGGTTGTGCAGCTGAGACTGAAGATCTTGTTCGATAACGCCCATGAATTAACTTAAAAATAGAATCTACTTATATCTAGTGATCTGTCGATAATATCAAATAAATCACAGGCGTCACGACTTACAACGTTTGATTGATGAGCTTTTATTCATCTTTTAGCAGTTTTTTGATGCCGTCCTCATTCTTGAAAGAAGAGTGAACTTTTATTAGCCCCTGATTAATCGAATGCTTGCAAGCTTTACGGATATTGCCCGTGGCTAAACTTGCAGCAGGCGCGTTCTCAATTGCGCGTAAATAAACCCACTGGCTCGAGTGTTCTTTCATACTTAATGTTCTAGCCGTACTGGTTGACATTAGTAGCACATCAACTAGTTCCTTATCATTAACGGCAGTATATGCCCTTGGTAGGAAAGGGTAATCCGCCATACCAATACGGATGATGCGATTGAGCAGTCGGTCAGGTTCAAACTCTAGGATCCATTGTTGGATCTTTTCAAACAGTTGTTCTGGGTTGGTATTTCGCTCACTATTTGGCTCAATATAGAGCAAGTTCGCATCAGAGAAGTGGTATATTCGTGCCGGATGTTCAACGCGCTGTTTTAAGTAATCTCCAAAAGCGCGCTCAAGTTTCAAACCTTCTTGGTAACCGTGTTGCAAATACATGTTGCGTAAAAACGGGACGTCAATCATAACAAAACGCAGACGATCATTGAGCGGTTCGTGGATCAGTTCACCGACATGCCACTTCTCAAATTTGTGGCTACTCTCTTCTAAAGAAGCGGGTAGCTTGGCGTTAAGCATACGCAGGTTTTTAAGACCTGAGCGTGAGTGGGTGTAGAGATCTTCATTGAGGTCATCAAGCTCCTCTTTTTGCACATTGATGACATGTCCTCGGCGGAGAATAAAAATAAACAGCAGTGCACAAAGGACAAATAGCGTAAAGGTGATCTTTTGGAACTTGCGGTACTCGTTGCGTGTCTCTTCTAATTCTTCTTTTTGCCCACTTAAATGTAAGGTCTGTTCAACGAACTCTTTTTGTTGCCTGAATGCGTCTTCACTGATCAAATCGAGTTCTTGTTGTTCTATCGTCGCTAACGAGTTGTAGTGTTTAAGGTAGTCTAATGCTTGTTGATATTGACCATTGAGTTCATAGCCTAGGTAGAGCATTTGATACGCAGACTTCTGTATACTGATATCTTGCAAGTCTTTTGCAATATCCAGTGCCTTGTTGGCGCTATCTAGGACTTTCTGCGGTTCTTTCTTGTGGCGAGCTAGCCCGGCATCAAGCAGCAGTGCATAAGCTTTAAGTTTAGGGATATCGGCATACTCAAGTAACTCTTGCGCCCGTTCCAGATATTGTTCAGCCAACGTAAAGTTAACCAAATGCAAATAGGTTGCCGCGAGTGAGATACGAATATCAATCACGCTTTCAATATTGTTCTGTAGTCGTTCATGATCCATCGCATTGAAATAGTGGACTAATGCGAGGTTGTATTTGCCTTGGTAGTAATAGATATCGCCCATACGTTTAAGCAGTGGCGCTAAGGCTGGCGAGTTTTCGTAGTTGTCGTAAAAGTCTGCGGCCTGAGAAAAGTGATCATTGGCCTTATCTAACACACGGCGATCATAGAATAGCTGACCAAGAATACGGTTGACTTCAGCGAGCTGGCGCGCAGAGTCGGTTTCAATGGCAGTCCAGTAGCTGATCAATAATTCTGATAGGGCGCGATTGTATTTTTTGTTCGCTAACAGGTGCTTACCGACCGTAGTATGATACTCAATCACAGTGTGAACTGACTTAGAGCTGTCTACATAAGGTTTTACTTCGAGGTATAGCTGGTCGGCAAGATCGATATTCCCTTGTGCTGAGGCTATTTCGGCTTTCAGCATCTTCATGCGGTATTTGAGGCCACGGGCGAGTTGCTGAGGATTGTCGATGTGACTGAACTTCTCTTCAATTTCAGCCATGTTCTGTTTTGCCGTTTCAGCATCACCATCTATCAACCAAGATAACCTGACTTCGACCAGTTTCAGATCAAGCAATAAATAAGGAAGCTTGTAGGATTCCGCTAACGATTTCGCTTGTTTTAGTAAATTGAGCGCTTCAAGCTGGTTTCCCAAATTAAACTCGGCCCGAGCCAGAATACGTAAGGCATCGATTGTTCCCCCAGGAGTACGGGTTCGGCTATCGGCTTCGTCACGAGAAATTGCTGAGGGGCTTTTTTCGGTTTTGTTGGTTAAGGTACGCTGGGTTAAATAATCTGTCGCAAGCTGCTTCGCTTGTTTCGGGACAATATCGACTAAACCATTGGCTTCACTTAAAACCGCCGACGAATACAAGGTGTTCGCCCACAGTGGCGCAGAGAGAAGGAGTAACAATGCGCTAATAAAGCGTTCCCAGCGTACTTTTATCATTAGTGTTGACTTCCTATTGTCGAGCCATACGTTGATTGTGGTTAGGTTGATGGCTTACGTTAGAGCGATAAGGGTTAATATCTAAACCGCCGCGCCTTGTGTAACGCGCATATACAGTCAATGTATCAGGCTGACAAAACTCCATAATGTCAGTGAAAATGCGCTCCACACATTGCTCATGGAACTCGTTATGTTCACGGAAGGAGACTAGGTAGCGAAGTAGTGCTTCACGATCGATCTGTTTGCCCTTGTACTGTATCTCAACACTGCCCCAGTCCGGTTGATTGGTGATTAGGCAGTTTGATTTCAATAGGTGGCTGTGTAGGCTCTCCTCGACAACTTCACCTTGCGCCGCGCCTTCAATAAGAGTGCGGTCAAAGTCATAGCTAGTGATCTCAATATCTTGCTCATCAATGCACTCGCCGTCCATTGTTACGACAACTGAATCGGTGTAATCCACCACTGATCGTACAGTAACAGAAACGGACTCACCTGCGCATGCCGAAAGATCTTGCACTAAAGTCTGTTCCACGTCATCCCAAGATGGAAAACGTGTTTGATTGAAGCTGTTTAGATACAGTTTAAAAGACTTAGATTCGATCAGATTTGCGCTGGTGGCAGGGATAGAAACCTCGCCAATTGCGACTTGAGGCAGCCCTTTATCGTTTAGCCAAGACAGCTCGTACAAGGTCCAGATATCACAACCTTGGAATGGCAATGAGTCACCAAGATTTAAGTCATCTCGATTGAGACTACGAGGTACAGGTTGCAATAAACTTGAATCATATTGGTTCGAATATTCAGTCTTTTGACCGAGCGTCAGACCAGCAAGCTCTTTAGCGTCAGAATATTTGCTCATACTTTTGTTCATTTTCTATTAGAATGTCGAGAATTTTACGCAATCCCGCACTTAAAAGCGAATATTCATGTTGGAGAATCTAATGGCTGACCATGCCTTGCAAGCGTTGCTCTCATTCAGTGAAAAATACCGTCAGGCTTATCTTGATGCACATGGCCACCTTCCAAGAAGTGAAGAGTTGGTCGACTTAGTGTCACCTTGTGTTGAGAGTAAAACGGATGATGCAGTAGAGTGGCAAGCGTATCAAAGAGAGCAAGCGGCAGATTTTACCAATGTGGAAAATGGTATTGAGCTAACACTACATGACGATATCAAAACCTTTTATGGTTCTCAGTACAGTGCAGATATGGATGCAACATGGCAGGGTAACGAGCTGACTTTGCTGCAAGTGTGGAGCGATGATGATTTTGTCCGCTTACAAGAGAATATTCTTGGCCACCTAGTGACTCAACGCCGTTTAAAGCTAAAGCCAACGGTGTTTATCGCGGCAACTGATGCGGAACTGGATGTTATCTCTATCTGTAATTTAACGGGTAACGTTATTTTGGAACGGCTAGGCACAGATAAGCGTGATGTATTGGCACAAGACATCGCTGAGTTTTTGGCTAACCTAGAACCTACGGTATAAATATGTACGTTGTTGAACTCCAATTTGAATGCTTTGACAACACGACGGTGAGCGCAGTAGACAAGGCGATTAATGGCTTAATGGATGCATTCCGTTATAACGGCCAAGTGTTAGGGCGTGAGTTTCCGATTGTGATGGGGGACGGTGAATTTTTTGTTCGAGTGGTTTGTCCCGAGCAAGACAGTTTGCACCCAAGCTACCATTCAGACTTTGTAAAAGTGTGTTTAAACCGCTTGTCTGATGCGAGTCTACTTGCCCCTAAAATGCGCCTTCTCGGTCGTGACCTTAACTCTGAAGAGGCAGCAGAAGAAGAGCCGCCAAGCTGGCAGGTGTTGTATACCACATACGTGCATACTTGTTCGCCATTAAGAAGTGGTGAAACGCTGTTGCCGATCCCTTTGTATCGTAATGAACCAACACTAAACGGTGACCATAAAGCGGTAGTAAAATGGCAGACAGAGTGGCAAGCGTGCGATGAAATACAGATGGCGGGTGGTTGTCGGGCAGAGCATGCCGCGTTGCATGAAATATGCGATGTAGACAGTGTACTATTTAAGCGTGGTTGGGATCTACGCGGTCGGATAGAGTACATTACCAAGATTCCAACCTATTACTACCAATATCGGGTTGGTGGTCAAAGCCTAGCGGATGAAAAGGCACGTAAATGCCCAAAATGTGGTGGTGAATGGCGACTAGATGAGCCTCTGCATGACATCTTCTATTTCAAGTGCGATGATTGCCGGATTGTTTCTAATATCTCTTGGGATCATCTCAAGTAGCTAATGAGCATAAAAAAGACGCCATTTACGCGTCTTTTTTTGAATTTGTCTCTGCTTGGTCACCATCGTCTACGTCAGTGTTTGGCTTCTTTTTCGGCTGGCCAAATTTCATGTTAGCGGTGTACTTAAGAGCGGCAATATTTCCTACCACGACACTTAAAACAATGACAATAATAACCCACGGGTTGGTAAGTAAGTCCATCATGGTACCTATCCTGAGATATTGCTAATAAACTGATTGTAGATCTTTTCGAGCTGGGCTAACACCGTTCGCTTACCTAAAATGGGAGCTGAAGTGAGTTGTTGCTTCAGTGTTGCAGTATTTAACTGCTGCAAGCACTGCTCGGCGGTGGCTTTATGGCTGATATGCCAAGGTTCGGCTGCGACACCGCCAAGGTCTTGGGCATAAGGGAAAAAGAATCCATGCTGGGTGAGATTCTCCTTAAGCCAGTGGTGGAAGGCTTTTTGATGCCCAGTGAGGTACTCCCAAGGCTCTAATTGTAGGTGTATCCCTTCGGCTAAGCTATCACGATCAAACACATCAAAGTCTGTTCCCCAATGATGGCGACTGCCACCTGGTAATGCAGACCAGCGAAGAAGTGCCATGACTTTATCTGTCTCTGACAGCGAGAGTGTGTCCATCACTTGGCTATTGCTGTCCAAGATGGCAGTTTTACCCGACATCTTGTTGTTCCAGATCGTCGCCTGACGGTCAAAATCTCGAAAGCCACTGGCAATATTGAGATTAAACCCGGCCTCCGTTGCTGACTGTTTCAGTGCAAGTAGGTCTTGGCTCACAGCAGCGTGAACCAAGAATGCTTTCTGACCGACCATCGTTTCAACGAGATGGCTGGTGGATTGACCTGTCAGTTGCTCTGGTGTCATGATTAAGCTAATAGGTTTTCCAAGGTTTTTTGGTACATCTCGGTCAGTTTTTCTAAGTCTGAAACCTTAACGCACTCGTTCACTTTGTGAATGGTTGCGTTTACTGGACCTAGCTCAACCACCTGGCCACCCATGCGGGCGATAAAGCGGCCGTCAGATGTACCACCTGTCGTTAATAGCGCAGGTTTGGTTTGATTCACTGCATCTACCGCATTCACTACTGCATCAAGCAGCGCACCAGTATCGGTTAGGAAAGGGTCGCCGTTGAACGTCCACTTAAGGTCATAGTCTAGATCGTGTTTATTCAGTGTTTCTGTTACACGTGACACAATCGCGTCATTATTAAGCTCGGTACTGAAACGTAAGTTAAACTGAACGTTAAACTCCCCCGGGATGACGTTGGAAGCGCCAGTGCCAGCGTGCAGGTTGGGGATTTGAAAACTGGTTGGCGGGAAGTAGGCATTGCCCTTGTCCCACTCGGTTGTTGCTAACTCATGAATCGCCATTAGAGACTGGTGAACAGGGTTTTTAGCAAGGTGCGGGTAGGCGACATGCCCTTGGATACCTTTGACTGTCAGATCGCCAGTAATAGAACCACGGCGGCCATTCTTCACTACGTCTCCCACGACTTCAGTACTGGAAGGTTCACCGACGATACACATGTCGATGTTTTCACCACGCTCCATCAAGGTTTCTACCACACGGACTGTACCGTTAATAAATGGGCCTTCTTCATCTGATGTGATTAAGAAACCAATCGAGCCTTTATGATCTGGGTAATCAGCAATAAACTGCTCAACCGCGACAATCATACTAGCCAAAGAGCCTTTCATATCGGCTGCGCCGCGACCGTGCAAGAAGCCATCCTTGATAGTTGGCTCAAATGGCGGTGTGTCCCACAGTTCTAGCTTGCCAGCAGGGACCACATCAGTGTGGCCAGCAAAAGCAAACAGTGGTGCCTCTGTACCGCGACGAGCCCAGAAGTTGGTCGTATCTTCAAATACCATCACCTCAATCTCAAAACCGAGCGCTTTGAGTCGCTCGATCATTACTTCTTGGCAACCGGCGTCTTCCGGCGTTACCGACTGGCGACTGATTAAATTTTTTGCGAGAGCCAGAGTAGGGCTATCTGTCATCCTTGAAATCCTTACGAAATATTATGAAAAAATGGTGGTGTATTGTTCTGCTTTGAAACCAAGATGGTAGTCGTTACCGGATACCAAGATCGGGCGTTTAATCATGGCTGGCTGTTCGACGAGTAGTTCGATAGCGTTGGCTTCATTGAGTGAGTCTTTTTGCTCTTGGGTTAATTGGCGATAGGTTGTACCGCGCTTGTTGAGCACATTTTCCCAACCGAGCTGCTGACAAAAAGTTTCGACCAATGCTTTGTCGACACCCTGTTTACGATAATCGTGAAAGTTGTATTCCACCCCTTCAGCTTCAAGCCATTTTTTAGCTTTTTTGATCGTGTCGCAGTTTGGGATGCCATACATAGTGATAGTCATAGTTGAACCTTAGAAAGTGACTCTGGGGCACGCTGCCCTCGTTATTTATAGTTTGTTTTTGCATCCTAGCAGGAAGTGGTGTGTGAGACAAAAGTGTGATGGATATATTTCATTGGGCAAAAAAAACAGGTTTTTGGCGATAGCGATCGTAGAGTTTTTGATCAAACGCAACACACGTGAAAGCAAAACAGAAATAATGACTCTAGAAATTTATAGGAGGTATCAATGGAATTGAGTCCTGTTTTTGCAAGGCGCTTGTATCTTGCATTGCTTGTTGAGAATCTAGAGCGGCCAAATGTGCCTAAATTGATTGAGCAAACAGGCTGGCCGCGTCGTACTATCCAAGACGTAATTAAAGCGTTACCTGGCATTGGCATTGAATTGATGTTTGTCCAAGACGGACGACGCCACAATGATGGTTATTATCAGTTATCTGATTGGGGGCCATTTGATAGCCAGTGGGTACTAGAGAGGGAGACTGATATCGCCGCAAGTCTTGGCTTTTGAGCGAATGAATTGAATGCACAAACCTAGCTTTTATACGCTAGGTTTGTTGCTATTGGTGGCTATTGTTTTTCAGGACAGGTATAGGCATTGCCCATTACCGTGAATGAGGAAATAAAATCTTGCGGTTGAACCAGATAAACAGTGTTAGCACCGAGATCAAACGCTTGATTCTTGATGTCATTCAGGGCACCACGCACCATCACATCATTAGGGAAGAAAATATAGCTATACCAATGACCTTCACTTCCCGTTACTTCACCTAGCCATTGACAATGGTCAGCATTAAACTGGGCATCTAGTCTTAAATGTACAAACTTTGCGTCAGGGTTCATTGTATTCGTTGGGTTCGCGCAACCTGCTAACAACCCCAGCGACAGACTAAGTAAAAGAAATTTAGTTTTGGCTAACATAGGCAATAAATCCTATCCAACTGATCATCAGTAATACCCAAGGTAACATTGAAGGCTTTATGCGGGGTTCTTGGCTTTCAACTTCCATTTGAGAGTTGCTTAAACTCACATCTTGCTCGGCTCTCTTTGCCTTTTGCGCTTTTTTCTTCGCTTTATCTGCTTGTCGCGAGCGTTCTTTTTGCTGCTTTTTATATTGCGCAATACCTTTTTCGATACCTTGCGCAATCAGCTTGGTTTGTTCTTTGGTTTGACCGGGCTTTTGAGTGGCTTTGGCGATTTTCATTGCTTCTTGTTGTGTCTCTTGAGAAGGAACCGCTTTATTTTTCATATTGATAAATCTTGCTAGATCAAAGATGTGTGTATCTTAGCACGATATACTAGTGCTTTGATGAACAAAAGAGTTGGAGTTCCGATGAAACGAGTCTTCCTAGCCAGCTTGATTATCGCTGTGCCTGCGTATATTTGGTTTCAAGGCGATGCTCCTGCACCGATTGCTGAACTCGAACCGCAGCAGACACATCAAGAGTGGATGCTATCATTGCAAGATCAGCTTAAACAAGATCCCAATCAAGCCGAATTATGGTTTCAGCTTGGTCATGGATATCTCAACAACCAAGATTTTTCATCAGCGTTGACCTGCTTTGATTATGCGATTCGTTTGAGTGAAGAACCATCGGCTAACCAGCTCGCCGCAAAGGCTACGTCGGTTTATTATATTCGTAAGCAGATCATGACCGAGGAAGTGTCTGATTTGCTCAAGCAGTCTCTCGCCCTCGACCCCGATAATCTGACGGCTTTGACCTTGATTGCCAACGATCACTTCATTAGCTTTCGCTATCAGCAAGCGATTGAGACTTGGACGCAAATACTTGACTCGAATCACCCTGAGCTAGATCGTGAGTCTGTGATTCGGTCACTGAATCAAGCAAAAGAGTTGAAAAAAGGCTAATCTCCGGCGCAATACAAACAAGAAGGAAATATGATGATAGTGATCACGGGTGCTGGCATTGGCAATGGCTACGTATCGGATATCACCGTTAATCGTATTTAGGATACTTATTTATTAAGTTTTCCTTAAAGAACAAAGCCAGCATTCGCTGGCTTTGTGACTTATACGAGCCATTTTTTTCGTTTATTTATCGTAGCTAGCCTCGCGTTTTTCAGCCGCTTTATCCCACTCAGGAACGACAGTTTTCAAGAAGTTCTCTTTGTCGGAATTCATCTTATCCATGTCCATACCCAGTGCTTTTTGTGCGGCAGCTTTGGTTGAAATGTCTGGAAGCTTGATAGGGTCAGTGATGCCTTTCTTAGCCAATAGACGTACGATCTTAGTGCGAGCATCGGCTGCACGGTCAACCGCTGTACCTAGCACTTCAAGCGCTACTTCTGGGGCGTGCATATGTACGCCGTGAGAGGCAATCGCATAGTCCCAGCGCCATTGTGCGTGGCGGATATCTTGCAGAATGTCTTTCATCTCTTCTTCTGTCGCACCTGCTTTCCAAGCTTCACCAGCTTCAAAGTGCGCAGCAACGATTTGTTTCTCAGCGGTAAGTTTCATGTTTAGCACTTGCGCTTTGCGAGTAGAAACAATGTCACGTAGCTGCTGCTTAGATTGGGTGTGACAGTTGGCACAAGTGTCTTCAAAGCGGTCAAATGGGTTACCGACTTTATGATCGGTGTAGACAGTGCCGTCTTCTTTGGTGACTTTTGGCATATGGCAGTCAACACAAGCGACTTTGTTTTTGCCGTGGATACCGTCTCGCCATGTTTCGTAGCCTGGGTGTTGAGCTTTTAGCATTGGCGCTTTAGATACCTTATGAGTCCAATCTTTAAAGCCAAGGGCGTCATAGTACTCTTCCATATCATCAACGGTTGTACCCTTATCCCAAGGGAACTTAACTGACTTATTTGGACCAGTGAAGTAATACTCTACGTGACATTGGCCACAAACAGAGGCTTGCTGATCGAGGCGAGATTGCTGTTCAAAAGGTTTATCGATCGCCTTGAATGCGCGTTCTACATAAGGTTTAGCCAAAGCGAGTGCGGGCTCACCATTTTTGAATGCTTCGCTACGGGTATCATGACAGTCTGCACAACCAATTGGATTGGCAATTTGGTTCCCTAGACGTGCCCACTTACCTTTGAAGTAGCCATCTTCTCCACGTTCGTCGATAACGCGGCCAACATCGGGGCTTTTACAGCTCCAACATGCCATAGGCATTGGGCCAGAGTTTTCATCTTGAGGGGCGCCTGTACGCAAGGTTTGACGTACATCATCGAGTGCATAAAAATGACCACGCGCTTTATTGTAGTCTTTAGCGAAACCATAGCCAGCCCACAGAATCACCATGTTTGGATCTTCTGCAAGTGCGTCTTCAATATGTTCACTTTCTGAGGTGGCTTTCCATGAGTGATACTGATCAGGGTGCTGTTGCTCGTAAGCCTCATTACGCGGATCAATTAAGCCTTTTTGTTCGGATGCAGCAAAGCTGGTGACACTCATCAGTGAGGTTGCCACGATTGCTAATGCTGCAGCGGATTTTGGAATCCAATGCAATTTATTCACAGTGCTATCTCCGTATTCTGTTTTTTATAAGCAGCGTTGTGAACTGGCTATATTCCAAACTAAGAACTGGAGAACTGAAATATATTGTAATAAATAGAAATAAAATAAATAACTTAGTAATAGTACTTAATTGTTCAAGATCAATTTTAACTAGTGATCCAGTTCAAACTCACTCTTATATACCCCTTTAGGGTTATTTTGCTTAGTGCTCGGAAGAAAATGAAACTTATTATCATCAATAACTTACATAATTATCCTTAGTGATGATAGGGTGATAGAGATCGAATTTTGAACAGTTTCGCCTACCTCTTTAGTGTAGGAAGAGTAATATATTATTTAATAGCGTTGTGGCTTTTCCAAAATAAGAATTGATCTCATTTGATGTGGTTTATTGAACACATCGAAGGGTTTTAATTTTGAACCGTACTTTAATTTGTTGGCTGTATTACAAATTAGTACGGAATAAGGAAAGGATAATATGGGCAATATAAAGTTGGCCATAGTCATAATGCTTAAGTCTCTTCTAGCATTTTGCCTCTATGGTTATTCTCTTCATGCCGTAGCCGACACTTCAACTGTGCAGTCTGAAGACAAGTCCGCACGCCATGAAGTCACGCTTATCCGTGACAAGGATTATAAATGTATCCAATGTCATAAGGATTCGCAGCAGACCATCCATCAAACGCACACCACAGAGAAATTTGAACAGATCGGCAAGACGCTGAATTGTACCACCTGTCACGGAAATATCGGACCTGACCATCGTGAGGGCGCCCCCGTAGTGACTAAGTACGCTCCTGCTCAATCGCAAATGGGCAGTGATAAGGTACAAATGCCGCATCAGGGAATACTTGATGCGAATAGCCAGTGTATGAACTGCCATACTTCAGAGCGGTTGCACAAAGCGAACTGGACTCATGACGTACATGCCAAAAATCTTACCTGTTCAAATTGTCACAATGTTCATGCTGAGAAAAAATCGAAAATTCTCAGTCTAGAACGTCAGGATAAAATCAAGATGTGCGTGGATTGTCACTCGGATATCACCCAGCTAAAAGAAGAGGAGAAGTAGTATGAGTTGCTCAAGACGAAACTTCTTAACTGGTGCAGGCGCAGTGATTTTTACCACTGGGGTTGCTGGGACCGCTGTCATCAGTAGTCGCAAAACATTGGCTAACGTAGAGCAAGATGGCAACAAACTCTACGGTATGGTTCATGATGAAACCGCCTGTATAGGGTGTACCGCTTGTACGGATGCTTGTCGTGAAGTGAACAAGGTTCCTGAAGGTGTATCGCGCCTCGAAATTATACGCAGTGAACCGCAAGGTGAGTTCCCTAATGTTGATTACCGTTTTACCCGCAAATCTTGCCAACATTGTGAAAACCCACCTTGTGTCTATGTATGTCCGACAGGGGCTGCGTACAAAGATGAGAAAACCGGTATTGTTGATGTGCACAAAGAGAAGTGTGTGGGTTGTGGTTATTGCTTAGCGGCGTGTCCATATCAAGTACGTTTCTTTAACCCAGAAGATCACTCTGCCGATAAGTGTAACTTCTGCCGTGATACTAATCTGGCCAATGGTAAGTTGCCTGCTTGTGTTGAGTCTTGTCCGACTAAGGCTTTGATATTTGGTGATCTCAATGATCCAAATAGCGAAATCAACCAAGTGTTAAACAGCGAAGTCGTTTATCGAGATAAGGTGCATTTAGGTACTAAGCCTAAATTATACAAAGTGCCTCATCAGAAAGGGGAGGTTTGATCATGAATGGTTTTGAAAGTGCATTCCAGTTTGACTCTCTGGTGTGGGATTGGATTATCGCGGTTTACTTGTTTCTGGCAGGTATGTCCGCTGGTGCGGTGATGATCGCACTTTATCTGCGACGTAAAGTGATTGAGGGAGATCCTGCTAATAACGGTATCTTGAAGGCAATGGCTTGGCTCGCACCGTTTGGTATCATTTCAGGTTTGACGATTCTGATTTTCCACCTCACCAAGCCATTAGAGTTCTGGAAGATCATGATTTACTTCAATATGAACTCTGTGATGTCGATGGGTGTTATCTTGTTCCAAGTGTACATGGTGGTGCTGTTCGTTTGGATTGGGATTTTGTTCCGTCATCAGATCATCAATTTTGCTGAAGGCAAATTGCCGAGCAAATTGTTAGATTTTGTCGATGGTTTTTTGATTAAATCGGGCAAGTTCAACAATGCGATTGAGCTGTTCTTGGGTTTCTTAGCGATTGTACTTGCCGCTTATACAGGCTTCTTACTGTCAGCATTAAAGACCTACCCAATGCTCAACAACCCGGTGTTGCCGATTTTGTTCTTGTTCTCAAGCCTTTCATCGGGCGCTGCTGCATGTTTAATGTTTGGTATCTTGGTGTTTAAAGAGTCTGCCACAAGCCCGAGTGTGTCTTGGGTACACAGCTTTGAGCGTCCGGTCGTGATGTTTGAACTATTCGTTTTGGTGACCTTCTTTACTGGGCTTATTTTCAGTGGTGGTCAGAACGAAGTCGCCGCTTGGAATGCCATAGGTGGCGGGTTCTGGTCGAACTGGTTCTGGTTTGGGGTTGTTCTTATCGGTATGTTGTTACCACTCACACTTAATGTAGTGACGCCTAAAGAGACGCGCCATAATGGTGGGTACATCTTTATGGTGACCACGCTTAGTTTAGTGGGTGTGCTTATGCTGCGTACCTTTATCCTTTATGCTGGCCAGATGACAGTCGTGTAACTATGGTAGGAGAGGTAGCGCACTTTGCGCTGATTTGGGTTGCGGTTTCTAGCTCGGTTAGCTCAGGTGTGTACGCGTGGCAGAAATGGCGTAAAAGTAGTTCTACTCTCTCTTTGCCTGCTTTAGCAAGACTCAATGGCGTAATGGCGTCCTTGAGTCTTATCTTGTTGGCTTATCTTTTTGTTACTGATCAGTTTCAGTTTCACTATGTCGCTTCTCACTCGAACTCTGCACTCCCACTGTTTTATAAGATTGCGGCCGTATGGGGGGGACATGAAGGGTCAATGCTATTTTGGGTGTTCACGTTAGCCCTCTGGTCAGCGTGTATCTCTTTTCTCCAAACCATTTGCAAACAATATTTAGATGATGTCTTGTGGGTGATGTTGCTATTTGTCGCGGCATTTGCTTGGTTCACTCTATTGGCGTCTAATCCGTTTCGTTATTCTGAAGTTTGGCTAATACAAGGCAGAGACCTTAATCCGATGCTGCAAGACATCGGGCTTATTTTCCATCCACCTTTACTCTATCTTGGCTATATTGGTTTTTCCACGGTGTTGGCTTTCGCTTTAGCAGCCCTAATGCAGTCAAGGTTCAGCGATGATTGGGTAAAGCTAGCGACACCTTGGGCTATATCTGCATGGGCTTTTCTTACCCTAGGTATCGTGGTTGGATCTTGGTGGGCTTACAACGAACTGGGTTGGGGCGGTTGGTGGTTTTGGGACCCAGTCGAAAACGCCTCTCTTCTCCCGTGGTTAACCGGGACTGCGTTGTTACATGCCATGCTAGCAGCGCGAAGATACCAGCAGCAGCAACGCACCGCGCTAGCCTTGGCATTAATCACTTTTAGCTTGAGTATTTTAGGCACGTTTATCGTTCGTTCCGGTGTTTTAACATCTGTGCATGCCTTTGCCGTCGACCCTGGTAAAGGCATTGCGCTACTCGCCATTTTAGCGGCGACTTTGATTGGCTCATTTGCTTTACTGTTTGAACGCGGTGAGGCAATTAAAAGTGCGTCGATTAAAGCAATAATAGGCCGTAGTTATTTGGCTATTGTGGCGGTTGGAATGTTGGCGGTAGCGAGTTTTACCGTGTTTCTTGGTACTTTCTATCCCATGGTTTATGAGCTTTTGGGGCTAGGCTCTGTATCGGTGGGGGCGCCTTATTTTAACACTTTGTTCTTGCCACTAGTTCTACTAGCTTTAGCCGGAATGGGGCTGGTACCGTTGCTGAAGTGGCACAAAGGCAGTGACGTTTCCATTGGACATATCTTGTTGCTGTTTAGTGTGTCTACTCTTGTTGGAGCAATCGCATATTGGTTACAGGCAACGTGGTTCTCAATACCAGTGGCTTTCGTTTGGGGCCTGGGCGCGTGGGTCATTGTTAGTCATGGTTTGTTGTTGGCTAAGCAAACTAGGGGCACTTTTATGGTACTTGCTCATATTGGCCTTGCGATCAGTAGTATTGGTGCGGTCATGAACAGTGAACATTCGTTTGAGGTTAACCATAAAATGGCGCCTGGCAGTATTACTGAGTTTGGAAAATGGCAAGTGGAGTATCTGGATACCCACTGGGTGATTGGTCCTAACTACACGGCGGAACAGGCAGAGCTAAGGTTTACTACCGGCGAGCGAAGTTTTCGCTTAATACCAGAGCGGCGTCATTATCCGGTTCGGGTGATGAATATGAGTGAACCAGCAATACGGCCTTTCTGGCATGGGGATTATTACGTGACCCTTGGCAGTAAGGTGGATGCCGATTCCTATGCAGTTAAAATCCAGTACAAATCCTATATCAGTTGGATCTGGGGGGGGGCGCTGGTGGCGATGCTCGGTGCTGTGTTACCGTTGCTATCTCGTCAAAGAAAGGAAATCGCCGATGATGCTGTCAAGCAAGCATAAAATCACGTTATTCGCTGCTGTTTTATTGAGTTTTATCGCTTTCCTTGTTGCTGGACTTAATTCACAACAGTTTGGCCCAAGTAGCCTGCCAGTGGTACGCCAGTTTCCCAATCAATCGGTTGAACTACTTATCGCGGATCTTAAGACCAAAAGTAATCAGTTGTTTCAACAAGAGTACCAGCTTGTCAATGTTTGGGCGTCTTGGTGTGGTGTATGTCGTAAAGAGCATGCCTATCTGAATCAATTGGAGCAACAAGGAATTCCTATTATCGGCTTAAACTACCGAGATAGACGTTCTGGTGCATTGAACTATCTTGGCCAGCTTGGCAATCCATATAGTGATGTCATATTTGATCCTAAAGGGGTTTTATCCCTCGATCTTGGTGTTGTTGGAACTCCAGAAACTTACTTGGTCAATCAAGGTGGCGAGATAGTATACAAGCACTTAGGCGTGCTGAATCAACAAGTATGGGATAAGCACTTCGCCCACTTTTTTGCTCAAGGAAAGGGATCATGATTGGCTTGGCAAGGTTTCTCCGCACTCTCTTTATGTCCCTATCTATAATAGTGTCTCTGGTTGCGGCGGCGGCTGACCAAGACCTGTTTGTTGCCGCGACGACAGAACAAAATATTGAGGTAGAGTTGTTTGAATTTGATTCGCCAGAGAAACAAAAGATGGCAATTGAATTAGCGAAATCTCTCCGTTGCCCCCAGTGTCAAAACCAAAACTTAGTAGAATCGAATTCTCCTATTGCCAAAGATCTACGTTTGATAGTGTTTAATAAGATCAATCAAGGTCAAACAGAACAACAAGTGATCGAGTTTATGACGGCTCGATATGGCGAGTTTGTTCGCTATAGACCAGCCTTTAACGTCAGCAATGCCCTGCTATGGTTAGCACCGATTGTTATGCTGATGCTGTTTTTCCTTTTGTCATTCAAGCGAGTAGGACAAAGGAAATAGCCACAGTTTTTCCCTATGCATCTAAGATTTATAAGTGTCGTATCAAGTTTTAAATCATTTCCCGTGTAGGTGAAGTGAAGCTCCCCTTTAATCCCTCGCTAGAAAACATGCAAAAAGAATAGATGTTTTCTTCATTATTTATATTTTTCTAAGCACGTAAAATCCGACTTCTTTGACCGTATTGTTTTTGGAGTGATTTGTGCCGCACCGTCCGTTAATATTTGTGTTTACGTTGCTACTTGTAGCGCCGTTTCACGCAGAGGCTAGCTTTGAGCCCGAATTAGCTTTCCCTGAAGTCAATCGTTATACCTGTAGTTCTGTTGATCGTATTGGTGTTGATCAAGCTAAGGAAATACTAACTAAGCTTTTACCTGATTTGAGTACAGATCATGATCAATTATCAGATTACCTATATGTAAATCACAAGAGTGGCTACAAAAGTCACCATTTTCTGTTTACTCTTCACAAAGATAATGTACCTATCTATGGTCAAGATATTGTTCTGTCTATCGACGAACAATGCCAACTCTTTCGCTATCAATTTCATGTTGATGTGCCGGCTAACCCTGTTCTCAATAACAAAAGCGGTACTTCAGTCTCTAGTGGTGATGATGCGATTGAACAAGTTAAGAGCAGGCTCAAAAAGAATGGTTCTAGCCTCTACTATTTAATTTTGATGCGACAAAACATGCTGGCGACATTTAGCCAAGAGGGGCAAGATGTCAAACCTTTGGTCGTAGAAGAGAAAATCAGCGCGCAACCAATATATAAATGGATACAAGGAGAACTCAGGCTTGGATATAACGTCAATATCCCCCTTACCAAGCCTGAGGGTTTGGTAGAGACATACCTTGACAGCACAGATGGCTCATTGGGCGGGTTCTATTATCAAGGCCAGCTAAGTTCACCCGCCCCATTGAGCAATCCAGTGGAACTCAAATGGACGAGTTATGGTGATGACCCTGCAAGTTGGTGGGGAAGCACCTTAAGCAATACTTTTTGGCAAGAGCGTGTTGGCAACGTTCAAAGAAGTCTGCCACTCAAATCACTGACTGAACCTGAGTCGAGCTACACACAGTTTTATTCTAATCGCGATTTCCATTGGTGGGATCACGGCCTCAGTGAGGACTATTCTGATTTTTGGCAGCGAGCAAATGGTGCTAGTCGTTACCAGATTCCTGCTATCTTGACCAATATGCAGGCGATACATGATGGTTTTAGCTATGCCACTGAAACTCTATCATATGATTTCGTTGGCAAGCGAAAAGTCGCTGTGATGCTAACGGATTCAGACTGGCGATATGATAAGTATGTCCCAGAGTTTGATGCGATTCTAATTGGTGACCAAAATTGTAAAGGCTCGGTTTACGATCCATCTGTTGTGTACCATGAACAGGGACATGCTCTGTTTGCGAGGCTTCTATTGCAAGGGATGCCGACTAAACATGAGAAAGCGAAAGCTAATATCGCCATCAATGAAGCGTTTGCTGATTACTGGGCAAGCACATTACTGAGCCGTAACAAGAAGTGGAATGGTATTCTTGCCAACCTACGTAAGGATGTGTGCGGAGGTAATGGAATAAGGAATTTCAACAAACCAGAGCAAGACTATTTTAATGGTTTTGAAGCACAGATAGGAGCGGGTCATAGCAAGGTTACCGGAAACTATGGTGAGGTGGTCACGGAAACTTTGCTTGCCGCTCCTTTATATCAAGCAAGGAAAGAAATTGCACAGAATGCATTTATCAATGACGATCCTACTCTTAAAGCTCGCTATGGGGCGAGTCCTGCAACCGCATTAGCGGACCAGATTATTCTTGAAGCCTTTTTAGGTTTATCAATGTATCAGCAGTATCAGGAAACAGCCTACGCCGTTTATCAATCTGCCAAGCGACTTGATCCGAAAAACATTGCTGCTCCGATATTTAGAAAGCATTTTACCAATGTTAATCTGATGCCACGTGACGTTGAACCCTATGATCGCACAGCATTTGTTACTCCTCTAAGTCAGCGTGCTGAAGTCGCGGTTTCAAGCCGAAAAGAGAGCCAGTCTGGCTCAGAGGTTCAGCTCTCTTTGGGCGATTTATCAAATATAACAATGAGGTTGGCAGCAGGTAGTAAGCAGGAAGAGTGGCTTGATGCACCATCTGTACAGTGTTTTAATTTTCAGCAGTCTAACTTGCTGCTAAAACATACGCTCAAAGATAACAGTGTACTGCAAAGTCGTGAGTACAATATGGCACTGGTTGGTGGCAAAAAAATCACTCACCTGCAAGGTCAACATACTGCTAGCGCGCAGTGGACGTTGACTTTAGCCAATGACATAACGAACGATTCTAATAAAAAGGTGTTATTAAGGATTAATGGTAATCATGGTGCGTTACTTGAACTAAAGAAAGAGGGGAGTAGCGGCCCTATTCGATTTGAGCAAAAATTTGCTCATTTAGGGCGGTACTGGTATGCCCTGGATGCTACAACCTTACTTGAGAAGGGTACTTGGATCCTTGATTCTTCAGCGGCTAAACAAGTTGACTTTTATATTGTCGATTGTATACCGGAGTTTACTGTTAGCTTAACTGGTGAGCGTAAAGAAAATGGTCAGCTCATCGCCAATGCAATGAGTGGTACTACACCGTTAAACAATGTCCAATGGCGAATCAAAGAGTTCAGTGATTCGGCGATGACGGGGCAAAGCTTCAAATATACTCTGCCTAACTTAAAAACTCCGCAAGACATTACACTAGAAGCAACTATCAATATGTTCGGTGCTTCTCGAACCGTCGAGACCAAGGTCAATATTCAAGCTGTGAATGAACCCTCTAGCTTTGTATTGGAAGTTCCAGCACAAGTCGATGAACAAAGTAATGTAAAATTCCGTCTTAAGGAGTTTACAGACCCTGAAGGAATCGATTCGTTACAGGTGTTATGGTTCGTCAATGATGCTCTAATCGGTAAGGGAGCAACTGTTGATTGGGTTTCTCCTGAAGTTGAGAACGACGTTAGTCACCGAGTCTTAGTTAAGGTAATCGATCGCGCTGATGCCGACAGTGTGACCGAGAAGCGAACCACGACGCTAGTTAAGCATGTCAATAAAGCGCCTAAAGTATCCCTAGCAGAAAAAAGTGTTAAGCAGGGTGAGACACTGACGCTTGTGCCTACTGTTAGTGATGAAGATAGTGATGCCGCAGATCTTAGGTTCCGGTGGAAAGTCTCTATGGTTAACGGTGAGAAAAGTTATAACAGCCGAACTCTAAACCTGCCGATTGATAACGACTATCCAGGTGAATCGATATCAGTAGAAGTCGTTGTCAGCGATGGGGTTGATGAAGCGAAAGCGTCGACCACAATACCTGTCATCAAAGTAAACAAAGCTCCAATTCTTACGTTGAGTGGTCAAACGAGTGGTGAGGCAGACAGTTGGGTTCAAGTTCGTTCACAAATCGAAGATGAGTCTCCATCTAAAGTAGGACTCACCTGGTCAGTTACTCCACTTGTAACTTGGGAGAAACAAGGACCGCATTCGATTCGCGTACGTATGCCTAAGAGTACGAAAACGGGTGAGATTACAGTTAGAGCAACTGCGAATGATGGAGAGTTTACAGATAGCGAGGATCACATAATCCGATGGCATGCTTATGACAACTCTGCGCCAACACTTCGAGTTGAAGGTCAACGACAAGCAGTACTAGGAGATAGCGTTACACTTAAGGCTGTTGGTCTGGATAGCGATAGCTGGCCGAATAAGCTGAGCTATTCTTGGTCTCAGGTTGATAACGGTACGCCTGCTAATGTTAGGACCTACGGCAGCACTTTAATGTTTGATGTTGTAGAGGCGATGGCAAATACTCGGTTAACTTTCCGAGCGACAGTCTCAGATGGAGCAAAGGAAAGTAGCGTGACGCATGTCGTAGATGTAGGCCCGCTGCCTAAGCCTAAGATTGTTATCCAGCCGTTTGTTAAGGTGCATAGTGAGTCAGCTAGCGTCACACTCGATGCAAGTCGTTCAAAACCAGCTCGTGGCAAATTACTCAATTATAGTTGGAAGCAGACCTCAGGATTTAAACTTGAAAACTACGATAGTGATGGCAGTAAACTTAGCTTCAAGGTTCCAGAGTTATCTGAAGATCAAACCGTAGAATTTGAGCTAGTGTTGACGGAAGGTGGCCAGAGAAGTAGTCAACGCTTTGTGTTGGAACTAAAGAATAAAGGACCAAAAGCTCGCCCAGTTGAGAAGCCGATTGCTGTCGAAGTTAAGGGAAATGACAAGGAGAACTCAGTGGTGAAAGTTGATGCTGCGGAGATTGTCGAACTCGAAGAGAACATCAAGTATCAGTATTACTGGCGTAAAGTGAAAGGACCAGATGTTGTTTGGCTTGATCGAGAGTCTCGCTATCTTAAGGTTCGCCTTTCAAAGGCCCAAGTGCAGCAAATGAGTCGTAGTCTAGCTCGCAATAACACAGCAGACGTAATACAGATGCTGGGTTTTGAGTTAGATCTGACTACCCCAGAACAAGGAATGAGAACTTATGGTCTAGAAGTGGCAGTCACCCAGACCGAGGCATCTGAAGGGACAGAAACTCCGCCATCTACACCAGAACCTTCGCCTGCAGGTGATGGCGGCGGCGGAGGCTCTCTCGGCTGGGCTTCATTGTTCGCACTGCTGCTCCTAAGAAGGCGATGTTAGCGAAAGGCAAAGGCACGTAGACGTTACGTGCCTTTTTTATAGACTTCATGTATTCAGTGTTTCCTTCATTCAGATCAGAGCTTTTAGCTATCAATTTAATATGCAATAACTAATAGTAAATTGTGCCAATTGGTATAGAGTGGAAGCTAATTGAATTCAAGCAGTGACAGAGCAGTGCGTTACGCGTTAGAACAATATGATAAACATGGTTTTTTAAAAGCACCAAAGCTAGTTTGGTTAGGATGGTTGTTTTTGGCCAAAGCGTGGGTTGTATTTGTGGTTGCGGGCGCAAGTCGTGAGAGCGGCAGTAAAATCCTTTCGATTGTATACCCAGACCACAATATGCTTTATCTCGGATTGGCGATGGGAGTACCCAGTATTCTCTTGATGTGGATGGTGGGCCTTCGTAGCCCAGAACGCGAATGGATAAACAAAATTGTCGCTTATGGTAAAAGCATTACACTTATTACCGCTTTGGCTCAGTTGTCTCAAACGTTCTATCATGTCTATTTAGCACATGGGGCGTTTAGTTGGACAAATGGCGCTGTGATGTTGCTGCTACTATGGTTGATCATCTACTTCACAAAAAGCCGTAGCGTCAGAGATAGCTTTCAAAATGTTCCGGTCCAGTGATCACTACAAGCAATGATTACCATCAATATTTATAATTAAAAACGAAATACACTGAGCAAAAAAAGAGTGAGGAATTAAATAATGTCATACCCTCAAAGTGCAATTCTTCCTGAAGCAAGCCCTTTTGCGCAATATACCTTGCTTAAGGTCAATCAAAATGAAGCCGCAGTATTGGAGCAATTACAGTCTCTACCTGCCTTAGTAGAAGAGCTTAACGCGCAGCAACCAGGCGCTGAGTTGACGCTTTCTATCGCCTTTACCAAAGCATTTTGGTGCAAGTTAGATGTTGCGACTCCATCTGAGTTGATTGACTTCCCGCAACTTGGCGAAGGCGATGCTATTGCGCCTAGTTCAGATGTGGACGTGTTGCTCCATTGTCACTCGAATCGCCATGACCTGCATTTTTACTTATTGCGCAAGTTCTTTGCTCAGGTTGCTGATGATGTTTCTGTCGTGGATGAAACGTACGGCTACCGTTACTTAGACTCGCGTGACATGACCGAGTTTGTCGATGGTACGGAAAATCCGAAACAAGCTCAGCGTGAAGAAGTAGCGATTATTCCACAGGGGGAGTTTGCTGGTGGTAGCTATGTCATGGTACAGCGCTTTATTCATGATCTGCCTTCTTGGAACCGCCTCAATATGTCTGCGCAAGAGAAAGTGATCGGACGTACCAAGCCTGACTCGATCGAACTGGATGATGTTCCGGCGGCGTCGCACGTAGGGCGAGTCGATATCAAAGAAGAGGGCAAAGGATTGAAGATTGTGCGTCATAGCTTGCCTTACGGTAGTGTTTCTGGTGAGCATGGCCTGTTGTTTATCGCGTACTGCAATACACTGCACAACTTTAAAGCGATGCTAGAAAGCATGTATGGTGTGACGGATGGTAAAACGGATCAACTCCTGCGCTTTACTAAAGCCGTAACAGGGGCATACTTGTTTGCTCCTTCAAGTGAAATGCTTGCGAGTTTAAAGCTTAAGTAAATCGACACAATTTTCGATACTTCAACGATTTAAAACCGAGCCTTAGTGTTCGGTTTTTTGCATTTATTCGCTAAAGAAAACCTGTACTTGCCGATAAAGAGAGTAACCCGAGAAAGGACATCATCACTTTATGACCATTACAGTTAATACTAATGTCTCAGCAATGACGGCGCAGCGGCACTTGACCAATGCGACAGACATGCTGAATCAATCGCTGGAGAGACTCTCTTCAGGGTATCGTATTAACAGTGCGAAAGATGATGCTGCTGGTCTACAGATTTCAAATCGTCTTGAATCACAGATGCGTGGTTTAGACGTAGCTAAGCGTAACGCCAATGATGGAATCTCAATTATGCAGACGGCAGAAGGGGCGATGAATGAAACCACCAATCTTCTGCAACGGATGCGGGATCTATCATTGCAGTCGGCTAATGGTTCAAATAGTCATGCGGAACGAGTTGCATTACAAGAAGAAATGGCTGCTTTAAACGACGAATTGAATAGAATTGCTGAAACCACCTCTTTTGGTGGTCGAAAACTGCTCAATGGCTCGTTTGCCTCCTCTTCTTTTCAGATTGGAGCCAGCTCTGGTGAAGCGGTACAAGTTTCGCTAAAAAACATGCGCTCTGACAGTTTAGACATGGGTGGATTTAGCTATCTTGCTGCAAATAAAGCCGATAACAACTGGCAAGTTTCGCAGGGTAACAATCAATTGGTGATGGAATATACCAATGCTCAAGGTCAGCAAGCGTCAATCAATATCGAAGCAAAAATCGGTGACGACATTGAAGAGCTAGCGACCTATATTAACGGCCAAACTGACAAAGTTTCTGCATCTGTAAATGAGGATGGCCAGCTGCAAATTTATATGGCTGGTTCTGAAACCTCGGGGACAATTTCATTTTCAGGGAGTTTAGCAAGTCAACTGAATATGAATCTTGATGGCTATGAAGCCGTTGATAATATAGATATTTCCCAAGTGGGCGGCGCGCAACGTGCAGTCTCAGTGATCGATACAGCACTCAAATATGTTGATAGCCACCGGGCTGAGCTGGGTGCGATGCAAAATCGTTTCAATCACGCCATTAATAATCTCTCTAACGTTAATGAGAATCTGTCGGCATCGAATAGCCGTATCAAAGATACTGACTACGCCAAAGAAACCACCCAACTAGTTAAGCAGCAGATCTTGCAGCAGGTGAGCACCTCTATTTTGGCTCAGGCGAAGCAACAACCTAATCTTGCTTTGACTTTATTGGGCTAATTCTCAAAAAAGAGAATGTTATCGACAAGCGAATCGAAACCTTTAGCGAAAAGATGACTTAATTTGCATTTTTTTCCCTTTAGTCACGCTTTCTCTGCCAAATGAACTTTTTTCAAAAAAAACTCAAAAAAAAACTCAAGCTTTTCCAATTCACGCCGTTAATAAAAGTAACTTTAAGAGAAAACGACTTTGGTTTTCCGAGACGTCGGAAACCGGTTACATCGGAAAATCAAATGGAGAAATCACCATGGCAGTAAATGTAAACACTAACGTATCAGCAATGACAGCACAGCGTTACCTAAATAGCGCGACTAATGCTCAACAAACTTCAATGGAGCGTTTGTCATCTGGTTTTAAGATCAACAGTGCAAAAGACGATGCAGCGGGTCTACAAATCTCAAACCGCTTAAATGTTCAAAGCCGTGGTCTTGATGTTGCGGTACGTAACGCGAACGATGGTATCTCTATCGCGCAAACTGCTGAAGGTGCGATGAATGAAACCACCAACATTCTTCAACGTATGCGTGATCTATCGCTACAATCTGCCAACGGTTCAAACTCTAAGTCTGAGCGCGTTGCAATTCAAGAAGAAGTCACCGCTCTTAACGATGAACTAAACCGTATTGCTGAAACGACGTCATTCGGTGGTAACAAGCTACTAAACGGCACGTTCACAACGAAATCTATGCAAATCGGTGCTGACAATGGTGAAGCGGTAATGCTAACACTGAACGACATGCGCTCTGACAACGTCGGTATGGGTGGTACTGCATACCAAGCGGCGAATGGTAAAGACAAAGACTGGAGTGTCCAAGCTGGTGCAAATGACCTAGCGATCACTCTTACTGATACTGCAGGTCAACAGCAAACAATCAACATTACCGCAAAAGAAGGTGATGATATTGAAGAGCTAGCGACTTATATCAATGGTCAAACTGATCAAGTCACCGCATCGGTTGATGAAGAAGGTCGCCTACAAGTATTCGCAGGCACAGACAAAGTTGACGGCCCAGTAAGTTTTGGTGGCGGTCTAGCGGGTGAGCTGAGCATGGGCGCTGGTACAGCAGTTACTGTTGATACGATTGATGTTACAACAGTGGGTGGTGCTCAAGAGTCAGTGGCTATTGTCGATGCAGCACTAAAATATGTAGATAGCCACCGTGCTGAATTAGGTGCTTTCCAAAACCGCTTCTCACACGCTATCAGCAACTTAGATAACATTAACGAAAATGTGAATGCTTCTAAGAGCCGCATTAAAGATACTGACTTCGCGAAAGAAACAACGGCACTTACTAAGTCGCAAATTCTTTCTCAAGCATCAAGCTCAATCCTTGCTCAAGCGAAACAGGCACCAAACTCGGCACTAAGTCTACTAGGCTAAAACCGATCTTAATCACAAAAATCCAGCTTAGGCTGGATTTTTTTGTTTATGTTAACTTTTTGATCTCTAAAACAATTCTCGTTTAACGCGCAAAAAAGTACGAAAAATGGAAATTATTTTTCTAAAGGTATTTTTTTGTTCGCCGTTAAAGGATTGAGAGAAATGAGATGTGTGAATGCGAGGTGAGAGACGCTGAAGCACATCACCCTAATGCCTAAGGAGATCAAATATGGCAATTAACGTAAACACGAACGTGTCTGCGATGACTGCTCAGCGCTACCTTAATGGGGCGACTGATGGCATGCAGAAATCGATGGAGCGTCTATCTTCGGGTTACAAAATTAACAGTGCCCGTGATGATGCTGCTGGCCTTCAAATATCAAACCGCTTGAATGCGCAAAGCCGTGGCTTAGACATGGCTGTGAAAAATGCCAATGACGGTATCTCGATTGCTCAAACCGCTGAAGGTGCGATGAACGAGACCACCAACATACTGCAACGTATGCGTGACCTGTCTTTGCAATCTTCAAACGGATCGAACTCGCGTTCGGAACGTGTTGCAATTCAAGAAGAAGTTACCGCATTGAATGACGAGCTTAACCGTATTGCAGAAACCACCTCATTTGGTGGTAACAAGCTGCTTAACGGTATGTTCGGCACTCAGTCTTTCCAGATTGGAGCAAGCTCAGGGGAAGCGGTGCAGCTTTCTATGGGTAGTATGCGCTCCGATACAGTTGGAATGGGCGGTAAGGCGTATATTGCTCAAAATGGTAAAGCACCAGATTGGGCCGTATCTGCTGGGGCAACTGACCTTACTCTCGACTATACTGATGTACATGGGGAGGCAAAAACGCTCACCATAAATGCGAAAGCTGGCGACGATATCGAGCAGCTTGCTACGTACATTAATGGTCAAAGTGAAGATGTGAAAGCTTCTGTGGGTGAAGAAGGCAAGCTTCAACTTTTCGCAGCTTCCAACAAAGTCGCGACAGATGTGACGATTGGCGGAGGACTTGGCGGTGAAATCGGCTTTGGTGCAGGACAAGATCATACTGTTGCTGATGTCGATGTTTCTACCGTGGCGGGTTCTCAGTTAGCCGTATCTGTCATTGATGGTGCTTTGAAAACGGTAGACAGTCAGCGTGCTGAACTGGGTGCATTCCAAAACCGTTTTGGCCACGCTATCAGTAACTTAGACAATATTAACGAAAACGTTAATGCGTCTAGAAGCCGGATCGTTGATACCGACTATGCCAAAGAAACTACGCAAATGACTAAGTCGCAGATTCTTCAGCAAGCGAGTACATCTGTTCTAGCGCAAGCCAAGCAGTCTCCGTCGGCAGCTCTTAGCTTATTAGGTTAATCGATAGGTTCGATAGGAGCTTATTGGTGCAACAGTATGTTGTAACCTGCTAAGGTGGAAGGGAGATCGTTATGGAAATACCATCCTACACATCGAACATCCAGCCTTATGGCTCAGATAGTGGCACTAAACTTGCTTCAAAATACGATGTACAGCAAGTTTCCTCGGAAAAGGAACAGGTCTCTACCAAGGAGATAAGTGAAAAAGCGACTCAGACTGTTGAAAAAGCGATAGAAGCCTCGAAAGAGCGTGAAAAGCTAAACAGGGCCGAGCGTGAAAGAATTGTTCAACAGATGAATGACTTTATCTCGTCGATCAATAAAGGCTTATCGTTTCGCGTTGACGAAGAATCTGGTCGAGATGTTGTAACAATATATGAAGCGGATACTGGTGATATCATTCGCCAGATACCCGATGAGGAAATGCTAGTTATTTTACGTCGCCTAAGGGAGCAAACCGCCCGGTATTCATCGGGAATTGTGAACCAGACGGTGTAATCGTACTTGAGGTGAATAGATGAGTTTTGGCCCTATAGGCATGAATTCTGGCATGGATATCAATTCCATGGTCAGCAAAATTGTGGATTCGGAGCGCGTACCTAAGCAGCAACGTCTCGACAATGAGCGGGCCCAAATTGATTCTAGTATCAGTGCCTATGGTCGACTCAGAGAGTCGCTGGATACGATGAAAAACTTGATGGCGAGCTTTCGTCAGGAGAAAGCTTTCGCCGCGAGAACAGTTGAATCAACTGATGAGGCTGTTGTATCCGCGACGGCAACCACTGAAGCTATCGCTGGTCGATATGCTATCGATGTGTTGCAGCTTGCCCAAAGCCACAAAATTGCGTCAGATGTACTGCCGGAGGACGCAAAGTTTGGTCCGGGTAAGCTGCAGATTTCAATGGGGGACAAGAAATTCTCTATTGATGTGCAACAGAATTCAAAACTGGTTGATATCGTGCGTGGTATCAATTCAAGTAAGTCCAACCCTGGGGTTCGTGCCGCGGTTATCAACGACACACAAGGTCCTCGTCTAATCGTCGCGTCCAATGTTTCTGGGCAAGACAACGACATTTCAATGCGCGCCGAGGCCAATCCCGGCGATCCGCTAAAACTACTCGAATACAAAACCCTTGAGCAAAGAGTCAAAGACCTCGAACGTGCACGTGCGGCTGCTCAAGATTTACTTGCCCCTCTTACACCAGAGGAGCAAAAAATTGCCGATAAAATTGCCCAAAATAACATCAATGCGGCAAAAGCTGTCGATGAAGAGATTGCGGCCACCTCAAAACAAGCGGCAATTCAAGCAGACCCTAATGCGGCCAAAGATGCAACTGCCGACAATGAGTTGTCAAAAAGCGCCACGGCTGCCGCTGCACAGGCAGGAATAGACGCAAACAAATATATTAAACCCGAAGACCGTATTCCCGGATGGACAGAAACGGCGTCGGGAACCTTGCTCAGTTCTTACTGGGAGCCTGAACCGCAGCTTGATGATAAAGCGCGAGAAAAAGCGCCAGATGTTCCAGGTTGGTCTAACACTGCTTCAGGAACCTTGACAGATTCGTATGTCACTCCAAAAGAAGCGCAAGCTAAGCTTGATGCTGAGCAGGCGCGCATCGAACAAAAAGTAGCGGATGAAAAAGCCTTGCTTGCTCAGCGTGTGGCGGCGGGAGAGCTTACTCCAGAGCAAGCAAAACAGATGGAACGCGCTAAACTTCCTAAAGAAGAGCGCGAGTACCTAGAGCGAATTGACCAAGCTCAAGCTGACTTAAAAGCGGCGCAGCAGTCCTTTGATACCTACCGCGGCATGACCGAGGTTCAGGCGGCCCAAGATGCCAAAGTGCTGCTTGATGGTGTTGCTCAGCTATCGAGCAACAACAACATTATTGAAGATGCCATCGATGGTGTCGACTTAACCCTTAAAGGGCGAACACAAGTAGGCAAACCGGCTTCAGAAATTGATATTGAGTATGATCGTCAAGGCGTGCGCAATGATATTGAACAATTTGTCGCGGCTTACAACCAGTTTTATCAAACCTCACAAGAGCTTGGAGGTGTCGATCCTAGAACAGGGGCTGCGGGGCCTTTAGCTGGTGACAGTATTGTTCGTAGCGCCGACTCTCGTCTCAAAGCGGTGTTTTCTTCTCGTGTTGACCCCGCGCCAGAGGATCTTAAAACCTTGACCGAGTTTGGTATTACTACCACTCGCCAAGGCACCCTAGAAATTAATTACGATATGCTTGACCGCCAGTTGAACAACAACTTCAATAAACTAGAAGATTTCTTTGGCGGCAATCAGGGGTTTGCGAAGAAAGTTGAAGATGCGATTCAAGGCCTTACTGGAGTAACGGGATCAATACGAAACCGCGAAAAGAGTATGACTGAGCGAACTTATCGACTCCAAGATGATCAAGTGACACTCGATCGTCGTATGGAGAATTTAGAGAAGCGCACTCACGCCAAATTCTCGGCAATGCAGGATGCTACAAGCAAAATGCAGTCTCAGCTTGCAGGTATGATGAATGCACTCGGATAATGACGCCCTTAGCCAACTGGTTGATTTGTGTGAAATAGATCAAAAAATTTCTGAAACTCTTACATCGGAAGAAATAAATACTGAAGAAATCGTTCAGCTAGTCGATATAAGGGAACAGTTATTGCAAAGTTTACTAGATGTAATAGAAAGGCATCCAGAACTTGCGAAACTACAGCAGTGGCATGATGCGGTCAAAAGAACCCAAACTGTTGTAGAATTGATGCAGAATAAAACTTCTGAACTGGGTGTGGCGTTACAAAAGTATCGTCACGGCAAACGCTCAGTTCAGCAGTATCAAAAGTTTTTATAGATTAAGAGGGTTGTTATGCGTGGTTCACTACAGGCTTACAAGAAGGTATCGGTTGATAGCCAGCTCAGTGCGGCCTCCCCGCATAAAATTGTTCAAATGCTGATGGCTGGCGCTATTGAACGTTTGATTCAAGGTAAAGCGGCGATGGAAGCGGGAAACATTCCGGCTAAGGGCGAGCGTTTGGGTAAAGCTCTGGATATCATTATCAGTTTACGTAGCTGTCTTTCGATGGACGATGGTGGAGATATTGCTCAAAATCTCGATCAGCTCTATGAATTTATGATTACTCAGATTACTGAAGCGAATCACCAAAACAACCCACAACCGCTCGATGACGTGATTGAAATTATTCGCGAAATTAAGTCAGCGTGGGATCAGATTCCTAATGAGTATCACAACCTAACTGCGGCAGATGTTGGTTTATAAATTAAACCAAGTTTTTAGGTTTTTTCATCGCTAAATGAGCATGCATTGAACAGTGTTGCTTATTGAGCTTTTGGGCTAATATCACATCAAGTAATTGCTTGGTTGCCTTATTTTTTTTATCAAATAGAATAGAAGCCACTAACTAGCCTAGTGGCTTTTTTTGTTGCTGAATTTTCTAAATTGTCTAACTTAGTTTATCAACTATAGTTACAAGTGACGTTTAGATTTTTAACCCAGCCACAACGTTTTAAAAATAAAGGCAAACATTCTCACCTATGCAAGGTTTAGCAAAAATACTTGTGATTGAAGATAATGCGCAAGCACGGGTCAATCTCAGTAATATTTTAGAATTTGTTGGAGAACAGTGTGAAGCGATCACTTCTGATCAGCTTGAAGGCCTAGATTGGTCTCGAGTGTGGGCCGGTTGTATTCTTGGTTCTCTGAATAATAATAAATTACCTTCCAAGCTGAGCGATAAATTATCCCAGGCTAATCATATTCCTTTGCTTATTGCCGGAAAGCATTCTTATCCAGTTGAGGAACTGACTAACTATGTTGGTGAACTGGAGTATCCGTTAAATTACCCGCAACTAAGTGAAGCACTACGTCATTGTAAAGATTTCTTAGGCCGTAAAGGCGTCAATGTTGTTTCTTCCGCGCGTAAAAACACACTTTTCCGCAGTCTTGTTGGACAAAGTCATGGCATAAAAGAAGTTCGTCACCTGATAGAACAAGTGTCAGGGACCGAAGCCAATGTGTTGATTCTCGGTGAGTCAGGAACAGGTAAAGAGGTTGTCGCTCGCAATATTCACTATCATTCAGCGCGTCGTAATGGGCCTTTCGTTCCCATTAACTGTGGAGCCATCCCACCGGACCTGCTAGAAAGTGAACTGTTTGGACATGAAAAAGGCGCGTTTACTGGGGCGATTACATCGCGTAAAGGTCGCTTTGAACTGGCCGAAGGCGGCACGCTTTTCCTTGATGAGATTGGCGACATGCCAATGCCGATGCAGGTTAAATTGCTTCGTGTTCTTCAGGAGCGTTGTTTTGAGCGTGTAGGTGGCAACACCACGATACGTGTCAACGTGCGAGTTATCGCAGCAACTCACCGCAATTTAGAGACGATGATTGATGCAGAGTCGTTCCGCGAAGATCTCTACTACCGCCTAAATGTATTTCCAATTGAAATGCCTGCGCTGCGCGATCGTAAAGACGATATTCCGTTGCTGCTGCAAGAGCTAATGACGCGTATGGAATCAGAAGGGGCTCAGCCTATCTGCTTCACGCCTCGTTCTATTAACTCTCTAATGGAACATGAGTGGCCGGGCAATGTTCGTGAATTGGCTAATCTCGTCGAGCGAATGATTATACTATTTCCAAATAGTTTGGTTGATGTGAATCATTTACCGACTAAGTATCGCTATAGTGATATTCCGGAGTTCCAGCCAGAATATAACAATCTTGAGTCTGTCGAGGATCAAGAGCGTGATGCGTTGCAAGATATCTTTTCTGAAGACTTTAGTCTTGAATCCAGTGATATCTTCCAAGAGCAAGAAAATGCACCGCAAAGCCTTCCACCTGAAGGGGTCAACCTGAAAGAAATGCTGGCTGACCTCGAAGTCGACATGATCAATCAAGCCTTAGAAGCGCAAGGCGGAATCGTTGCAAGGGCTGCTGATATGCTTGGAATGCGTCGGACCACCCTAGTTGAGAAGATGCGCAAATACAATTTGCAGCGCTAAATCGACCGAAACATGACTGTCAATTTACTGACCGTTGTATAAGTGATTGAAAAACATAACAAATAGCCTGGCGTGTCTTTTGCATGTCAGGCTATTGTAGTTTTTAAGGCAGAAATACGTCATGCAGTTAACCCCGTCGGTTGATAACCCGATGCCACTAGGCACACTAGAACAACAAGTAGAGCGCTATCAGCAGGTACTCGATGTCATGCCCGCTGGTGTTATTCTGCTTGATACACAAGGTGTAGTTCAGGAAGCGAATCCTGAAGCGTTGAGATTATTGGAAGTCCCCTTGGTGGGTGAAAAGTGGTTTGAAGTGATTCAACAAGCTTTTTCACCTCGTGAAGACGATGGACATGAAATTTCGTTACGTAATGGCCGTAAAGTACGTTTGGCGATTTCTGCATCGAAAACTGGCCAACTTATTCTGATTACTGACTTGACTGAAACGCGTCTTTTGCAGTCGCGTATTAGTGACTTGCAGCGTCTTTCTTCTCTTGGTCGTATGGTTGCGTCATTAGCTCACCAAGTTCGTACACCGCTATCTAGCGCTATGCTTTATGCGTCTAATTTAGGTGCACCGAATTTACCACCAGCGACCAAAGACAGATTTCAAACCAAGTTAATGGATCGCCTGCACGACCTAGAAAAGCAGGTCAATGACATGTTGTTGTTTGCTAAAGGTGGCGACAACAAAGTTGTTAAGCCGTTCACCGTTGAAGATTTGGTCGCTGAGTTCTCGCCTATGGTAGAGACGGCGTTGAAAAACAACCAAATCGACTATTGCTTAGAAGTAGAACAAGAGCAAACCCAACTGCTTGGCAATGTCAACGCGATAGCGTCTGCACTGAGTAACTTAGTGATGAACGCGATTCAAATCGCGGGTAAGAAGTCCCAAGTTGACGTGTTTTTCAGGCCTGTTAACGGCGAACTGAAAATCTCTGTACAAGATAGTGGGCCTGGCGTCCCTGCCGAACTGCAAAACAAAATTATGGAACCTTTTTTTACCACTCGCTCGCAAGGAACCGGGCTCGGACTTGCTGTTGTCCAGATGGTGTGTCGTGCGCATGACGGAAGGTTAGAACTTATTTCAGAACAAGGTGACGGGGCCTGCTTTACTGTTTGCATCCCACTTGAACGTCACCCTCACCCTGATCAACTCGCGATGACTGGAGAATGATAATGGCTCAAAGCAAAGTACTGATCGTAGAAGATGACGAAGGTCTACGCGAAGCGTTAGTCGACACTTTGGCTCTGGCTGGCTATGAGTGGCTCGAAGCAGATAGTGCCGAAGATGCCTTAGTGAAACTTAAGTCAAATAGCGTAGATATTGTTGTATCAGACGTACAAATGGCGGGCATGGGTGGCTTAGCTCTGTTAAGAAACATCAAACAACATTGGCCGAACCTTCCTGTCTTACTTATGACGGCTTATGCCAACATTGAAGATGCAGTCTCAGCGATGAAAGATGGCGCGATTGACTACATGGCGAAGCCATTTGCACCCGAAGTGCTGCTCAATATGGTCAGTCGCTATGCACCAGTGAAATCCGATGACAATGGCGATGCCGTAGTCGCTGATGAGAAGAGTATTAAATTATTGGCTCTTGCCGATAAGGTCGCGAAAACCGACGCCAGCGTGATGGTGCTTGGCCCTAGCGGCTCAGGTAAAGAAGTGATGTCTCGCTATATCCATAATGCATCCAATCGTAAAGATGGGCCGTTTGTGGCGATAAACTGCGCAGCAATCCCTGACAACATGCTTGAAGCAACACTATTTGGCTATGAGAAAGGGGCGTTTACCGGGGCGGTACAAGCGTGCCCGGGCAAATTCGAGCAGGCACAGGGGGGCACAATTTTACTTGATGAGATCAGTGAAATGGATTTGAGCCTCCAAGCTAAGCTATTGCGTGTGCTCCAAGAGCGCGAAGTCGAACGCTTAGGCAGCCGTAAGAGCATCAAACTTGATGTGCGCGTGCTGGCGACCAGTAACCGTGATTTGAAGTTGTATGTTCAAGAGGGTAATTTCCGCGAAGATTTGTATTACCGTCTAAACGTATTCCCAATTGCCTGGCCAGCACTTTGTGAGCGCCGAGGTGACATAGAGCCGTTAGCGCAACATTTGGTTGAACGACACTGTCAAAAATTGGGTATGCCAGTGCCTAGTTTAATGCCAAACGCTGTCAACAAACTGTTGACTTACCCTTGGCCAGGGAACGTTCGAGAATTGGACAACGTTGTCCAGCGAGCATTGATTCTTAGTGAGAGTGGTCAGATAGATGCCGAGCATATCCTGTTGGAAGGTTTAGATTGGCAAGACGCCTCCAGTCTACAGATTGCCGTTGAAACGGGAGATTGTGTCGTACCTAACGTTAAACCTGTTGCAGAGCTGGGCAGCAATAACTCAACAGGAAGCGGTTTAGGTGGTGAATTACGCGATCAAGAGTACGCAATTATTCTCGACACGCTTGAAGAGTGTAATGGTCGACGCAAAGAAATGGCTGAAAAATTGGGTATAAGCCCACGTACACTACGCTACAAGCTAGCCAAAATGCGTGATGCTGGGATTGAAATTCCTAACTAAAGTGTTATTTTTCTTCTGGTACTGACGTGGCACGGAGCTTGCAGCGTCAGTAGTCCAACACTATTTTAAGTCAAAGAGTTGACTACTGAGGTTTTGATGAGAGTTGACGGTTTTCAAAACGAAATGCAAGCAATGATGTTTGAGGCTACTGGCACCAAACCAGCGGCGACTGGGCAAACTGTCGGGGCGGATTTTGGTCAACTGCTGAACAACGCAATCAATAACGTCAATAGTCTTGCAAAGACGTCAAGCGACCTACAAATGCGATTTGATCGTGGTGACGCAGACGTTTCACTCTCTGATGTAATGATCGCTAGAAACAAGTCTAGTGTCGCTTTTGAAGCCACAATTCAAGTACGCAATAAGTTGGTCGAATCGTACAAAGAATTGATGAACATGCCCGTTTAAAGTTAGGTAAAGTCTGTGTCAGAGCAAAACCCATCCACCGATCTAACCGTGACTGAAGGCGCTAGTGAAGGCGCAATGGTCGCAACATCGGATCTTGATACACAAGTTCAAAACCCTGATTTGGACGAAAAATCCAGTTCTAAGTTTGATATGGCGGTAGGCGACCTCGATTTGCTGCGCCAAGTGGTACTGGTGCTCTCGATTTCTATCTGTGTCGCTCTGATCGTTATGTTGTTCTTCTGGGTGAAAGAGCCAGAAATGCGCCCGCTAGGCATTTATGAAACCGAAGAACTGATTCCCGTCCTAGATTACCTTGATCAGCAAAAGCTTGATTACAAACTCGAAGGCAACACCATCTTAGTGCCTGCCAGTGATTTCAACTCGTTAAAACTTGATATGGTCCGTGCTGGGCTTAATCGAGAAAAGCAAGCAGGTGACGACATTCTGCTGCAAGACATGGGCTTTGGTGTGTCTCAACGCTTGGAGCAAGAGCGTCTTAAACTTAGCCGTGAGCGCCAGCTTTCTAAAGCGATTCAAGAGATGAAGCAAGTACACAAAGCGCGTGTTTTACTGGCATTGCCGAAGCAGAGTGTCTTTGTTAGGCACAATCAAGAAGCGTCAGCATCGGTCTTTTTGACGCTAAAAACAGGCGCTAATCTCAAGCAGGAAGAAGTCGACTCTGTAGTGGATATGGTGGCGAGTGCCGTCCCAGGTATGAAACCAAACCGTATTACTGTCACCGATCAACATGGCCGTTTGCTAAGTTCTGGATCGCAAGATCCTGCATCGGCAGCTCGCAGAAAAGAACATGAACTAGAGCGCAAGCAAGAGCAAGCGCTACGCGATAAAATTGATTCGGTGCTTATCCCAATCTTGGGTTTTGGCAACTATACCGCTCAAGTCGATATTGAACTAGATTTCAGCGCCGTCGAACAAACCAGCAAGCGTTTTGACCCAAATACGCCATCAACGCGTAGTGAATATACCTTAGAAGATTACAACAATGGTAACGTCGTCGCGGGCGTACCTGGTGCGTTGAGTAATCAGCCTCCTGCTGATGCCTCAATTCCGCAAGATGTGGCGCAGATGAAAGATGGTACCACCTTAGGTCAAGGTTCGGTGCACAAAGAGGCGACACGTAATTTTGAACTCGATACCACCATTAGCCACGAGCGTCGACAAACGGGCGTCGTGAATCGTCAAACCGTTGCAGTTGCGGTTAAAAATCGCGCTGTAGTAAACCCAGACACTGGAGAGACGAGCTATCAGCCAATTTCCGAGGCTGAACTAAACTCTATTAAACAGCTATTGATTGGTACGGTTGGATTTAGCCAAGCGCGTGGTGATTTACTTAACGTGCTTAGTATGCAGTTTGCTGAACCAGAAATTGAAGTCATGGCCGATGTGCCAATTTGGGAACACCCTAATTTCAATGACTGGATTCGTTGGTTCGCAAGTGCATTGGTTATCATTGTAGTGATACTGGTACTTGTACGCCCTGCGATGAAGAAACTGCTTAACCCTGCGTCTGATGAAGATGAAGATCAACTTTACGGACCAGATGGCCTACCAATTGGCGCTGATGGTGAAACCAGCTTGATTGGTGGTGACCTAGACGGTGGTGAGCTGTTTGAGTTTGGCTCAAGCATTGACTTACCAAACCTACACAAAGATGAAGATGTACTGAAGGCGGTACGTGCACTGGTTGCAAATGAACCTGAGCTTGCCGCACAAGTCGTGAAGAATTGGATGCAGGATGCCTAACGAAATAGTTCCACAGGAAGAGGGCGGTGAGGTAGTAGAAAACACCGTGGATATATCAGAAATTCCGGGCGAAGAGCGCGCGGCGATTCTTTTACTCAGTCTTAATGAGGAAGACGCGGCAGGCATTATTCGCCATTTAGAACCGAAACAAGTTCAACGAGTGGGTAGCGCAATGGCGCGAGCTGCCGATTTAAGTCAAGACAAAGTGGGTGTAGTTCATCGCGCCTTCCTAGAAGATATTCAGAAGTACACCAATATTGGTATGGGCAGCGAAGACTTTATGCGTAATGCTCTGGTCGCTGCACTGGGTGAAGATAAAGCCAACAACCTGGTTGATCAAATCCTATTGGGTACGGGCTCGAAAGGTCTCGATTCTCTTAAATGGATGGACCCTCGCCAAGTTGCGAGCATCATCATTAACGAGCACCCACAGATTCAAACTATCGTATTGTCTTACTTAGAGCCCGATCAGTCGGCAGAAATTCTCAATCAATTTGCTGAGCGTGACCGTTTAGACCTGATGATGCGCATTGCAAACCTTGAAGAAGTTCAACCCTCAGCATTGGCTGAATTGAACGAGATTATGGAGAAGCAGTTTGCGGGTCAAGCAGGTGCGCAAGCGGCCAAGATTGGCGGCCTGAAGGCAGCGGCAGAGATCATGAACTACATGGACAACAATGTCGAAGGAATCTTGATGGAGCAAATTCGCGATCAAGACGAAGACATGGCGACTCAGATTCAAGATCTAATGTTCGTATTCGAAAACCTTATCGAAGTGGACGACCAAGGTATTCAGAAATTGCTGCGTGATGTACCACAAGATGCGCTACAACGCGCACTTAAAGGTGCCGATGACGGCTTACGTGAGAAGATCTTCAAGAACATGTCTAAGCGTGCCGCTGAGATGATGCGCGATGACCTTGAAGCAATGCCACCAATTAAGGTTTCCGATGTGGAAGCAGCACAAAAAGAAGTATTGGCAATTGCAAGGCGCATGGCTGACTCTGGTGAAATTATGCTGGGCGGTGGTGCGGACGAGTTCCTGTAAATTAACGAAACAAGGTATCTATGTCTTTGGAAAGGAAACGCGGTTTTTTACGTCTAGATAATGATGAGCTGGTAGAAAAACCAGAGCGGTGGGGTATGCCCGATTACACCTCGCAGACTCATAAACAGGCCAAAGAAACAGCGATGAATTATGACCCGAGCTGGATGCCAATCGCCGAACCTGTAGCGGAAGAAGCACCGAAAGAGCTGACTGAGGACGAAATCGAACTGATAAAGCAACAAGCTTATCAGGAAGGCCTTCACCAAGGTCAAGAGGCTGGCTTCAAGCAAGGTTACGAAAAAGGCAAAGAGCAAGGAACGCAAGAAGGTCATCAAGAAGGTTTAGAAGCTGGTAAAATCGAAGGTGTTGCTGCAGGGCAAGAGTTTATTCAGCAGCAAGTTCAGACGTTTGTAAATCTTGCTAATCAGTTTGCTCAGCCACTCGAGTTAATGAATGCTCAAGTCGAGAAGCAACTGGTTGATATGGTTCTGACACTGGTCAAAGAAGTTGTCCATGTAGAGGTTCAAACCAACCCGCAAGTCATATTGGATACCATCAAGCAATCGGTAGAGTCATTACCCATTTCAGGACACGCTATCACGCTTAAACTTCACCCTGATGATGTTGAGATTATTCGCTCATCTTACGGTACTGAGGAACTTGAATTCCGCAATTGGACATTAATGTCAGAGCCAGCACTCAACCGTGGTGATGTGCAGATTGAAGCGGGAGAGTCCAGTGTGAACTATCGAATGGAAGATCGCATTCGTAGTGTTATTCAAAGCTTCTGTGGGGTGAACCGCCACCAAGGTGGTGAGTAGTGCTCGCGCTTGCAGAACGTCTTACTCAATACAAAACTCAAGGTTTAACCTGCCGACCAGTTGCTGCGGGTAAGTTGGTGCGTGTGGTTGGTTTAACCCTCGAAGCAACCGGATGCCGAGCGCCTATTGGCAGTTTATGTACAGTCGAAACCATGCACGGTGAGATGGAAGCAGAAGTTGTCGGTTTTTCTGGTGAAAATCTATATTTAATGCCTAGCGAGCAGATCACGGGTGTGCTTCCTGGCGCAAAAGTGACCCCTCTAACCAGTGAGACGGGGTTGCCAGTGGGAATGGAGTTACTAGGTCGCGTCATCGACGGTGTGGGCAACCCACTTGATGGTCTTGGCCCTATCTATACCGAGAAGCGCGCTTCCTTTAATGCGCAACCCATTAACCCTTTGGCACGTAAACCCATTTCTGAACCACTTGATGTTGGTATCAAGGCGATCAATGGCTTGTTGACCGTTGGTAAAGGCCAACGTATCGGCCTGTTTGCTGGGTCAGGTGTTGGTAAATCGGTCACCTTGGGTATGATGACCCGCGGAACAACCGCACAAGTCGTTGTGGTTGGTTTGATTGGTGAGCGTGGTCGTGAGGTAAAAGAGTTTATTGAAGAAATCTTAGGTGTTGATGGCCGTCAACGCTCAGTGGTCGTTGCTGCCCCAGCCGATTCATCCCCCTTAATGCGATTAAAAGGGTGTCAGACCGCACTGACGATTGCGGAATACTTTCGTGATCAAGGCCTGGATGTTCTGCTCTTGATGGATTCTTTGACTCGCTTTGCTCAAGCGCAGCGTGAGATTGCTCTATCTGTGGGAGAACCACCAGCGACCAAAGGCTATCCACCTTCTGTATTTGCTAAGTTGCCAGCACTGGTTGAACGTGCAGGTAATGGAAGCTCTGAGCAAGGTTCGATCACCGCCTTCTTTACTGTTCTGACTGAAGGTGATGATTTGCAAGATCCGATAGCTGATGCGTCAAGAGCGATTCTCGATGGTCACGTGGTGCTATCGCGTGAAATGGCGGATGCGGGGCACTACCCTGCAATCGATGTTGAAAAATCTGTCAGTCGTGTCATGCCTCAGATTACTTCTGAAGAGCATATATTAATGTCGAAAGCGGTTCGCCAAGTGCTATCGGTATGCCGTAAGAACCAAGATCTCGTCTCGATTGGGGCATACAAACCGGGAACCGATCCGGCAATTGATGGTGCATTTACGCTGAAACCTAAGTTGGACGGTTACTTGCAACAATCTATGAAAGAAACTGTACCATACGACATGTGCCTCAACATGCTGCGTGGGCTGTTACAAGGCGAGTAATAATCGATGGATAACGCACTAGAATTCTTGTTAGACCAAGCAAAAGAGCGTGAAAACCAAGCGGTACTAGCGCTCAGTCAGGCTCGTACTGAGCTTGATGGCTATTATCAACAGCTTGAGCAAATTGAGCAGTATCGTCTTGACTATTGTCAGCAACTGGTCGATCGAGGTCAGCAAGGTCTCACCGCCAGTCAATACTCTCATCTTAATCGCTTTTTAACTACGCTCGATGAAACTCTCGCGAAACAAAAGCAAGCGGAAGCCCATTTTAAAAGCCAAGTTGAAGGGTGCGAACAGAACTGGCTCGAAAGTCGCAAGCAACGACGCTCTTATGAATGGATGATAGAAAAAAAACAGACTGAAAAACAACGTCTGCAAAACATCCAAGAACAGAAACAGATGGACGAATTCGCAACCCTTCAGTTTTCCCGTCGTAGTTTGAATTAATCTCACACACTTAGGTTGTGGCACACAGTATCTAACTAATTGGCGTGTTTTTTGCACATAAACTAAAAAATGTATGCAATCCTATTGGCACTTTGCCGCCTAGAGTCTGACTGGCGCTGAGCAACTGAGAGTGAGCCTGGTATGAATATCAATTTATCATCGGTATCTGAAAGTCCTAAAGTGACTAAAGCGACAACTGAAGGGGGAGATACGACCTCTGAATCTTCAGAGTCAGGTGGCTTTTTCTCCAAGCTTGCCGCGTTAATCAAGGGTGAGAGTGATTCTGAGGGCAAGGTTGATAAGAGCGAAGCCACAGCCAAAACAGAAGGCGAAGATGTCGCTGTAGAAACCGATGACTCAGAGTCTAATAGTGTGAAGGCTTCAGCTACTGAGGCCCAAAGTACTGACGAGCTACTAGAGTCAGATGAGGCAGAATCAGCCAAGTCAGTAACCACTGATGGTGAAGGCGAGGCGAAGCAAAAAACGACAAAAACGGATGTTTCTCAAACACCGGAACTCGCTTCAACGGACAGTAATAAAGCGGATTCACAATCGGCTGAAAAAATTGTTTCGGAAAACGATGAGGTATTGCAACGTCTCGACCATTCGAATAAAGCCCTTCAGCCGAAAGACGGCAAACTGTTGCCACAAGATGACAATGCTCTGCGAGCAGAAGATGCACCAATCAGTGAAGATGACAAACAAGTGGCAGTGCTGGCATCAATGAAGGGGAGCAAAGAGTTGCAAGGTGATGAAGCTCAACCAACCAGCTCAAACCAAAAGCCTTCATTAACCAACGTTGATGCTCAACAATTGACCGGCTCGGAGCAGGCACAAAAAGTCGTCGTCCGTACTGCTGAAGGGGAAGCGGTGGCCGTTCCAGCTTCTGCAGAGCGTTTTTTACAGCAAAATACCGTTGAAACGAATGAACAAATGGAAGGTGAGCAGCAAACCACAAATCGCGCCATTTCTGCTTCAAGTGTGGCTGCACTCAGTCAAAACGAAACAGTAGAATTCATCGATGGTTCGACCAAGCCACAGCTAGAAAGTCAGCCTTTGCAAACCGAAGCGGCGACAACGGCTGCTTCACAATATACCACGGCTGCTGAATCGGCGGATACCGATGATTCAGAACCACCCGTCGTTGAGGGGGCTGCTTTGGTGGCAGGTTCTGCCGTACTTGGCGCTGCGGCAGTGACGACAGCTTCTGCGGCTGAAAAAGGCACAGAAGAGGTAAGTAAGTTGGCGGTCGATGTTCCAACAAATGCTCAAGCGCTTGCAGTAGCGGCTGATACTCAAAGTGACTCTGAACTCGAACCGAGTATCGCAGCAGCCACTGTCGCAGCAGGTGCAATCCCTTGGGCGGCTTCATCGGAAGGTCAGGTAAAGGAAGAGGTTGCCTTGAAGGCTGATTCTACCCCGAGAGCACAGCAAGCGCCCGTTGCTCAATCTGTTCACCAAGCTCTTGCCCATCAACAGGCTCAAGCGCAGCTAGCGCAAGTCGTTCAGCAGCAGGCTAGTGCTCCAACCATGCCAACGGATTTAGCAGCAGTGCAAATGCAGCAAATGGCAGCGGCCCCAAATACCGCCATTGCTCAGGATCAAGCGATGCTTAAAGCCGTGATGGGGGCGAAAGCAGCAGGGACACTTGGTAAAGTAGCGGCAAATAAAGATGGTGCACAACCCGGCACTGAATCAAATACAGGTTTTGCTCAGCAACTGGCTCAGGCGTCAGGCCAACAAGGTCCAGGTGCGTTAGGCCAAGTTCGAGCAGAACAAGCCGCGCAAGCGCCGTTGCAGTTAAACCGAGAGTTGGCTGGGGATCAGGTGGCTGAGCGTGTGCAGATGATGATGTCGAAGAACTTGAAAAACATCGATATTCGCCTCGATCCTCCAGAGCTTGGGCGAATGCAAATTCGCATGCATATGAACGGAGATGCTGCAACGGTTCACTTTACGGTCGCCAACCAACAGGCGCGTGATGTGATTGAACAATCGATGCCAAGATTACGCGAAATGCTTGCTCAACAAGGTGTACAATTAGGTGACAGCTCTGTTCATCAACAAGCAGCAGGTCAGCAGCAAAGACGCTATGCCGACAATGGGCAAGGCAATAATGGTCAAGGTAACAGCAATCAAGGCTTTTCTGGTGAAGAAAATCTTGAACCAGACATCAATCTTGATTTGAATGTCGCAGCAAAGCGTGATGGAATTAGTTATTACGCTTAAACTGTTAAAAACAAAAGAATAGAGAACGTTAAGTTATGGCAGACGAAGAACTCGAAACGGAAGCGCCCAAAGGGAAAAGTAAGCTACTGATCATCATTATTGCGGTGGTTGTGTTACTTGCTGGCGGCGGCGGTGCTGCTTTCTTCTTAATGGGCTCAGATGAGCCGGCAGCAGGACAAGAAGCGGCCCAGCAAGAAATGGTCGCACCTACGGATCCTGTGGCTTACGTGAATATTCCCCAACCTTTCTTATTTAATGTTACTGGCGACAAGAAAGACCGTCTGGTACAGATAAAAGTGCAGTTGATGGTTCGTGGCAGCGAAAATGAAAACCTTGCCCGTTACCATTCACCGCTGATCGAAAGTTCGCTATTGAGTACATTTGCGTCTGCCACTGTGGATCAATTGAGAACGGTTAATGGTCGTGTTGAATTACGCGATAAGGCGACCGATGACATTAAAGCCAGTTTGAATCGAGCAGTAGGGCAGCCAGTAATTGAACGGGTGCTGTTTACTGACTTTGTAATGCAGTAGGTGACGAGTGACTGATCTATTAAGCCAAGATGAGATTGATGCTCTCTTACACGGTGTAGATGATGTTGATGAAGCTGAAGAGGAACAAGTAGCCTCCGATGCTAGTGCGGTAGAGTTCGACTTTTCATCACAAGACCGCATTGTTCGTGGTCGAATGCCAACGCTGGAGTTGATTAATGAGCGTTTTGCGCGCCATATGCGCATTAGCTTGTTTAATATGCTGCGCAAAACGGCAGAAGTCTCCATCAACGGCGTACAGATGATGAAGTTTGGTGAATACCAAAATACTCTGTACGTACCAACCAGTTTGAACATGGTGCGCTTTAGGCCGTTAAAAGGTACGGCTTTGATTACCATGGAAGCACGTTTGGTGTTTATCTTGGTAGAGAACTTTTTTGGTGGTGATGGCCGTTTCCATGCGCGTATTGAAGGTCGTGAGTTCACGCCTACTGAGCGCCGAATTGTTCAGTTACTGCTTAAAATTGTATTTGAAGATTACAAGGAAGCTTGGTCGCCAGTAATGGGGGTTGAGTTTGAATACCTAGACTCCGAAGTGAACCCGAGCATGGCAAACATTGTCAGCCCGACAGAGGTGATCGTGGTCAGCTCGTTCCATATCGAAGTGGATGGTGGTGGCGGTGACTTCCATGTTGTTATGCCGTACTCGATGGTTGAGCCGATTCGAGAGCTATTAGATGCAGGTGTTCAGTCTGACAAAATGGAAACCGACGTTCGTTGGAGTACTGCGCTGCGCGAAGAAATCATGGATGTGCCAGTTAACTTCCGAGTTGATTTGCTAGAACAAGATATATCGCTGCGGGATCTTATGGAGCTGCAACCTGGTGACATTATCCCTGTAGAAATGCCAGAACACGCAGTGATGTTTGTTGAAGAATTGCCAACGTATCGCGTAAAAATGGGGCGTTCAAGCGACAAATTAGCGGTTCAGGTATCAGAAGAAATTAAACGACCAGATGTGGTTAAAACGGATATCGCCTTCCTAGGTAAAGACGTCATCTCTGAATTAGAAGAAGATGAAGGCGAAATCGAAGATTAAGAATGAAATAGGTAACAAGTATGGAACCGAGTGACGACCAAAAACTGGCGGACGAATGGGCTGCGGCGTTAGGTGAAGACCCAGATGCACCTGAGGTAGACGTTGATGAAGTGATGAATGCCCAACTCGACGAGCTACAAGACACCTCGTCGCCCATTTCAGAAGATGAGCGTCGTAAGCTAGATACGATTTTAGATATTCCAGTGACGATCTCGATGGAGGTTGGCCGTTCGCAAATCAGTATTCGTAATCTACTTCAGCTTAACCAAGGTTCAGTAGTGGAGTTAGAGCGTTTGGCGGGCGAGTCGTTAGATGTGCTGGTGAATGGTACTTTGATTGCCCACGGTGAAGTGGTGGTGGTCAACGATAAGTTTGGTATTCGTCTTACTGATGTAATCAGTCAAACTGAGCGAATTAAGAAACTTCGATAGTGTAAGGATTAGTATGTCTTTTAAGGTTAAGGAGTACTTACTTTACTCGCTTATACTGCTTTCTCCTTCGGCAATGGCTACTGTTTCCTCACCAGGTAGCCAGCTTGATTGGGCGACCACCTTTGGGTCGCTCTTATTCGTTATAGTCTTTATTTTATTTTTGGCTTGGGTACTTAAACGGATGAGAGTACCCGCATTGGTCAATCAAAAAGGCTTAAACATAGTGCGTCAGCTTGCCGTCGGTCATAAGGAACGAATCGTGATTGTACAGGCAGGAGAGGAACAATTCTTAGTCGGTGTGACTGCACAATCGATCCAATTGATCTCGAAACTGGAGAAACCTTTATCTCAGGAGGAGATGGCTGCGAGTCCGTTTTCAAATCAACTGACTCAGCTGTTAAAGAAGAATGATAAAAGCCAATAACCTAACTTCGATTGTCTTAGCGTTTGTTCTCACGTTCTTTTCAACGCTATCGTTGGCGCAGCAGGAGCTAGGTACTCCTATTCCTGCCAATGTTGCTGCGTCAGATTCAGTGACAGTCAGCGCTATGGAGAAAGAGCAAGGCGCTTCAAAAACAACAGCGTCAGGGAGCGTTACCGGCGGAGGCGGTATTCCAGCTTTTACCATGACTGCAAACCCCGATGGTAGTGAAGACTATTCCATAAACCTGCAAATACTTGCCTTGATGACCATGCTAGGTTTCTTGCCTGCCATGGTTATTTTGATGACCTCATTTACTCGAATCGTGGTTGTCATGTCTATTCTTAGGCAGGCTATGGGTTTGCAACAAACGCCGTCAAACCAAGTTATTATTGGTATTGCGATCTTTTTGACTTTCTTCATCATGTCGCCGGTTTTAAACAAAATTAATGATGAGTCGATTCAGCCTTACATCAATGAGCAAATTTCAGCGCGCGAGGCGTTTGATTTGGCTCAGGTACCGATGAAAGACTTTATGCTCAAGCAAACTCGGGTTAAAGACTTAGAAACCTTCGTTAATATTTCTGGTTCGACCGCAACAGCACCGGAAGATGTGTCAATGGCGGTTTTGATTCCAGCGTTTATCACTTCGGAATTAAAGACCGCTTTCCAGATTGGTTTTATGCTGTTCTTACCTTTCTTAATTATCGATTTGGTAGTGGCATCGGTCTTGATGGCGATGGGTATGATGATGCTTTCACCAATGATCGTATCACTGCCATTTAAGTTGATGCTGTTCGTGTTGGTTGATGGTTGGAACCTGATTTTGTCGACCTTGGCCGGCAGTTTCGCCTTGTGACGGGAGAAAAACGATGACTCCTGAAATGTTCGTTGAGTTGTTCCGTGAAGCGCTATGGATGGTGCTCATTATGGTGTGCGCAATCATTATTCCGAGTCTAATGATCGGTCTAGTGGTGGCCATCTTCCAAGCTGCGACCTCTATTAACGAACAAACCTTGAGCTTTTTACCTCGTTTAATTGTGACGTTGCTTGCTTTGATGTTATTCGCCCACTGGATGACACAAATGCTAATGGAATTTTTCTTTAGCATGATCGAGCGGCTTCCTCAGGTACTCTACTAGGTCTTGCTATGGAGTACCCAACGAGCGTAGTACTGGATTGGATTGCCAACTATTTCTGGCCGTACACCCGAATCGCCGCAATGTTAATGGTGATGTCGGTGACGGGGGCTCGGTTTGTCTTCACTCGTGTCCGCTTATACTTGGGTTTGGCGATTACTTTTGCGGTTATGCCCGCGATTCCCGCTGTTCCAGACAGTATTGAGTTGCTCTCTTTCGCGGGCTTTATGACCCTTCTAGAGCAAATCATTATCGGTGTTGCTATGGGAACAGTAACCCAGTTTATGATCCAGACGTTTGTCATCTTAGGTCAGATCCTAGGTATGCAATCGAGCTTGGGTTTTGCTTCTATGGTTGATCCAGCGAACGGGCAAAACACGCCGTTACTAGGTCAATTATTTATGTTCTTAGCGACGTTGTTTTTTTTGGCGACGGACGGTCACTTAAAGATGATTATGTTGGTGGTGATGAGCTTTAAGTCACTGCCGATTGGTTCCGGCTCGCTGACAACAGTCGATTTCAGAGAGTTAGCCCTGTGGCTAGGCATCATGTTTAAGGTCGCATTGAGTATGTCGCTGTCAGGCATTATCGCACTGCTAACGATCAACCTGTCATTTGGTGTTATGACTCGTGCAGCGCCACAGCTTAACATTTTCTCGCTGGGTTTTGCCTTTGCATTAATGGTCGGTTTGCTGCTTTGTTGGTACATTATCGCCGGTCTGTATAACCACTATGAGCTATTCTGGATACAGGGTGAACAACAAGTTTGCTCGTTTATCAGGCTGAACTGCTAGGAGGCTGAATGGCAGAGTCAGACGGTCAAGAACGCACAGAAGACGCCACGCCCAGACGCTTGCAACAGGCTCGTGAAAAAGGGCAGGTTGCAAGGTCAAAAGAGTTAGCCTCAGTTTCTGTATTAGTTGTCGGTTCGGTTGCCTTAATGTGGTTTGGCGAAGGACTCGCTCGCGCACTATTTTCTGCAATGGGCAGAATGTTCTCTCTCTCGCGTGAAGAAATATTTGATCAGGTCAAATTGTTTGACATTGCTTTGGGCTCTTTAGGCAGCCTTTTATTACCTTTGCTGCTTATTCTTATCACTTTGTTTATTGCAGCACTTATCGGTGCAGCAGGAGTTGGTGGAATTAGTTTCTCGGCGGAAGCCGCAATGCCTAAATGGTCAAAGATGAACCCGCTTAGTGGTCTAAAACGTATGGTGGGGCTACAAAGTTGGGTCGAGCTAATTAAATCGATTCTTAAAGTAGCGTTAGTGTCGGGCATGGCGTTTTATCTGATCAGTGCCGCCAAAGAGGATTTGTTCCAATTGAGCATGGATGTTTATCCACAGAACATCTTCCATGCGCTGGATATTTTACTCAATTTTGTCTTGTTGATCAGTTGCACCTTACTGATCGTGGTCGCGATCGATATTCCTTTCCAAATCTGGCAACACGCCAATCAACTTAAAATGACCAAGCAAGAGGTCAAAGATGAGTACAAGGAGACGGAAGGTAAGCCGGAAGTAAAAGGTCGTATCCGAATGCTGCAACGTGAAGCAGCCCAGCGACGTATGATGTCTGAAGTACCTCAGGCTGATGTCATTGTTACCAACCCAGAGCACTTCTCTGTTGCCCTGCGCTATAAACAAGATACCGACCGTGCGCCAATTGTAGTGGCAAAAGGTACCGACCATATGGCGCTTAAAATTCGTGAAATCGCTCGTGAGCATGACATTTACGTTGTCCCAGCTCCGCCATTAGCGCGTGCTTTGTACCATTCGACAGAGCTAGAGCAAGAGATCCCCGATGGTCTGTTTACCGCTGTGGCTCAGATATTAGCGTACGTATTTCAGTTGAAACAGTTCCGTAAACGGGGAGGTCAAAGACCAAACCTCAAAGCATCTGAGCTTCCGATTCCACCGGAGTATAGGAAGTAACGACATAGCAGGGTGGGCTACCTACGTCCTATAGAAAGCTACTTCTCCGGTATTGACAGCAATACCAATAGCGCGCCATCACCGCCAAATTCTAACGGGGCTTGGTGAAAAGCCATCACGTCAGGATGTTGAGCAAGCCACAGAGGCGCTTTTTGTTTAAGAATATGTTTACCAATTCCGTGCTGCACGCAAGCACATGAGATTTCATTCTTAATACAATAAGCGATCATTGCACCAAGCTCGCGTTTTGCTTCTTTCTGAGTCATGCCGTGCATATCTAAAAACACATCTGGTACATACACGCCGCGGCGCAGGCGTTTTACCTCATATTGGGAAACATCATCACGTGCATAACGTGTCGGACCTTCTTCATTGAGAAGTGGGACAAATTCATCTGAAAAATAAAATTCCGTATCGCTTGCTTCACGGGCAGTACGGGTAATTTCTTTTTGCTTAGTATTTTTTTTTGCCTGCTGGACTATGGTATCCTGTGGCAACTTTTTTACGCCTTGTACTGCATCCCTAAAAAGGGCGAAGTCGTCATCCATATCGGTGTCTTTTTTGCTCATGGGACTAATTAGTAAATATATAAATGCAATTAGCAGTATTGTAGCGCTTTTCGGAGGCAATTTTGGATAAGATTTTTGTAGAAGAAGCGGTTTCAGAACTTCACACGCTTCAAGATATGATTCGTTGGACTGTCAGTCGTTTCAACGCCGCAAACCTATTTTATGGTCACGGCACTGATAACGCATGGGATGAAGCGGTACAGCTCGTTCTTCCAACACTGTACTTACCAATTGATGTGCCTCCGCATGTATTGAACTCACGTTTAACAACGAGCGAGCGTATGCGCATCGTCGAGCGTGTAGTGAAGCGGATCAACGAACGCACTCCGACAGCCTATCTAACTAATCGTGCTTGGTTCTGTGGCCTAGAGTTCTTTGTTGATGAGCGCGTATTGGTGCCTCGCTCGCCAATTGGTGAGTTGATTCAAGCAGAGTTCCAACCTTGGCTGATTGAAGAGCCAACACGCATCATGGACTTGTGTACGGGGAGTGGTTGTATTGCAATTGCTTGTGCTCATGCTTTCCCTGAAGCAGAAGTCGATGCAATTGATATCTCAACCGATGCTCTTCAGGTTGCAGAGCAGAATGTGCAAGATCATGGTATGGAGCAACAAGTGTTCCCAATCCGCTCTGACTTGTTCCGTGACTTACCAAAAGAAAAGTACAACATTATCGTGTCTAACCCACCTTACGTGGATGAAGAAGACATGAATAGCCTGCCAGACGAGTTCACTCACGAGCCAGAACTTGGCCTTGCAGCGGGTACAGATGGCTTGAAGCTAGTGCGTCGCATTCTGGCTAATGCGCCAGATTACTTAACCGACAGTGGTATTTTGATCTGTGAAGTAGGTAACTCTATGGTTCATATGATGGAGCAATACCCACATATTCCATTTACTTGGATTGAGTTCGAAAACGGTGGTCATGGCGTGTTTATGCTCACTCGCGAACAGATGTTAGAACATGCAGCAGAGTTCTCTATCTACAAAGACTAATTGTTCTATTCGATGATTTAAACGAAACGCCAAGCAAATGTTGCTTGGCGTTTTTTTATGCGGGTTAAAAAGCAAAATAGATCCTTTTTAGGGGTTTACATCAAACCGTAATAAAGCGACTATGAATTTACGAAGAATTGAAGTGTAAAGCCCTGTTTACGGGCACATAAGATTGAGGAAGTAATGGCAGGAAACAGTATCGGACAACATTTCCGAGTCACCACATTCGGAGAAAGTCACGGTATCGCACTAGGATGTATCGTTGACGGATGCCCTCCGGGTTTAGAAATCACTGAAGCGGATATTCAAGTTGATTTGGATCGCCGTCGCCCGGGCACTTCTCGTTATACCACTCAGCGTCGCGAACCGGATGAAGTAAAGATTCTATCTGGTGTGTTCGAAGGTAAAACAACAGGGACTTCAATTGGTCTATTGATTGAAAACACCGATCAGCGCTCGAAAGACTACTCAGAAATTAAAGACAAGTTCCGCCCTGGTCACGCAGATTACACTTACCATCAAAAGTACGGGGTGCGTGATTACCGAGGTGGCGGTCGTTCTTCTGCACGTGAAACCGCAATGCGTGTCGCAGCAGGTTCAATTGCGAAGAAATACCTTCAGCAAGAATTTGGCGTCGAAATCCGTGCTTATTTATCTCAAATGGGTGATGTTTCGATTGATAAAGTGGATTGGAACGAAATCGAGAATAACGCGTTCTTCTGCCCAGACGCAGATAAGGTAGAGGCATTTGACCAGCTTATTCGTGATCTGAAAAAGCAAGGTGACTCTATAGGCGCTAAGCTGCAAGTGGTTGCAACTAATGTTCCTGTTGGTCTGGGCGAGCCAGTATTTGACCGCCTAGACGCAGATATCGCTCACGCACTGATGAGTATTAATGCAGTGAAAGGTGTCGAGATTGGGGATGGCTTTGATGTTGTTAATCAAAAGGGCAGCGAGCACAGAGATGAGCTTACGCCAGATGGTTTTGCAAGTAACCACGCGGGTGGCATCTTGGGTGGTATTTCTACTGGTCAGGATATTGTCGCTAATATCGCACTTAAGCCGACTTCAAGTATTACTGTGCCAGGTGAAACTATCACCAAACAAGGTGAGCCAACTCAGCTTATAACTAAAGGTCGTCATGACCCATGTGTGGGTATCCGCGCAGTGCCTATTGCTGAAGCCATGTTAGCGATAGTGGTGTTGGATCATCTGCTACGCCACCGTGGTCAAAACCAAGGTGTGATGACAGAAACACCGAAGATTTAATCAAGTGCTGATTTGAAGACGGCCTCCAGTTTGGAGGCCGTTTTATTTTCATGGCGTTATTTCTTCGATGCTAACCAGTTATTGATGTTTTCGCGCACAACCTCCATTGGTTGTTGCCCGTAGCGCAGAAGCTGGTCATGAAACTCTGCATAGTCGAATTGGTCACCCAGCTCGGTTTGTGCTTTCTCGAGCATTTCTTTGATCACTAAGTAACCCGACTTGTAAGAAACAGCTTGGCCAACATACGCGGCATAGCGGAAGCTTTCTGATTCTATATCTCCCTCACCAAGCGCAGAGTTAGCTTTCATATAGTCACGAGCCTGCTGAATACTCCAACCTTGACTGTGAATGCCCGTGTCAATGGCTAGGCGCATATTGCGTAGTTGGGCTTCATTTAAACTGCCGAAGTACTGCAGGGCGTTACACTCTTGCTCATCTTGGTATATACCTCCTTGTAGTTGACTGTAATCAGCATGCGGCGCACACATGCCTGTCCCTTTAAGAAAGGTAGGTTTTCCTTGATCATCCAACTCGCCGTAGATCCCCATTTCCAGCCCTAGCCATTCGGTATAAAGTGCCCATCCTTCACCATAGGCGGTGTACCAAATGTCTTTCATGTATGCGGGTTTATTTGCTGGTGGGTATTCTTGTGCGTAGGCATTTTGGAAGTGATGCCCTGGAGCAGCTTCATGAAGTAACAGCGTGGAGACATTCCATTTCTGCAAGCTGTAATCTGGATTGGTATTTAGCGTGAAGATGTTGTCATCATAGGATGCTACACCAGCGTACAGTTCGTCTTCCGCTGCAGTTGGCTCGATAGAGTAGTCGGTTTTAATGGGTTTGAAGTAACCTTGCACGACATCATTAGCGTTGACTTTAAACAGGTAATAATCCGTTAATGCACCTTCACATGCAGCGGGAGTAGAGGCATGGCTACACACTTCACTGTACTGCTTGTTACCGGTGGAGTGTCTATCTCGCCCATAGAAAAACTGTTCGCTATTGAGGTATTTGAAAAACTCATCGAGGTTAATTTTTCCAGCGTCGTTCGCAAGCTCAAAGGCATGTTTCGTAACCTTATTAGTGAGTGGATCGCGGTAGTCAGCTTCTACGATTGCGCCGCGTTTTCTAACGACAAGCTCGGCGACGCGAATCATCTCTGCTTTGGCATCCGCAACCAATTGTTCTCCTAGGCGATGTAATTCTGCAGCGGATTTGCCTGTGGTACTGTTTCTATCTAAATGCCACTGATACCAGCTTTGACCGTTGGGCAAGTCTCCCCAACCGATGTTCTTATCGGTGAGCAGTCCATCACCGCGCGCAGTTTTAGTGTACTGACCGTGAAGGTAAGCGAGCAGCTTTTGTGTTGCAAGTTGTGCTTTATCTACTTCCTTAGCGTATTGCGCTTTAAACTTGTCGCTGTACTCAGGCTGAGTGTTTAGATCATGTAAGCCGACCTTAAGAACAGAGAAATCATCATAACTAATCGCATCAACACTGCTTTGATATAGCCGCTCTGCGAGAATAGTAGGCAGTTGTATGCCTTCTAATGTAGCTACTTGGTATTGGCTGCGTAGGTTGTTGACCCATGCAGTGTACTCTTGAAGTGTTTCGAGTTGATCTTGATATGTCTTTGTCTCATCTATTTCGGTATCGATAGCAGCACCTGCTTCTTCCGCATTCCACTGGATATAGTTGTAGAAGTGAGTAACAGGCACATCAAGATTACCAAACCGAGCATTGGCAAAGCTGGCTCCTCGAATAGCGATGGTGCGATCAAAACGAAACGTGTCGTAGTAAACCTTTTCTTCATCCGATAACGTACTGCGATCAATCTCGAGCAGTTTGCTAAGGTAAAGGCGGTCAAGAGTTTGCTTAGCGGAAGCCATTTGATCGTTAATAATACCAAACTGTGAGCTATCGAGTGATTCAGATTCTGAACTGTATTCATCAAATAAAACAGACAATTGTTGAGATGAGTCTGGGGTAGACAAAGAGCTACATCCGGACAGAGCAAGAGTAAGTATAGAGAGAGTAAGTATAGAGAGAGTAAGACCGAGTCTATTTTTCATTGTTAGACCTTTCAGCTTATTAGTGGGAGAAAAGGAAAGGTTGGGGTAGAGAGGGCAATGGCCTGAACTTTTCCTTGTTGGCGATAAGAGTAAGATAAATTGCCTGTCGACATTGTGCAAAAGGTCACAGGATAAACTTACTAATAATTAACCAGTTACATACACATAGCTGAAGGTTCGTTTCTTTGTGAATTATCGGTAAATAGGCTAGATAGTAAACCGCCCTGACAAGCAGGGCGGTAGTGAATATCAATGAATAGAACTTTCGGCTTCGAGATGAAATGATGGTAAGCGCCACTTAAAGCGGACAGCAGCCATACGCAGTAGGTAGCCGACAATCAGGGTAGAAATGGTTGCCGTGACTTCGTTCACGCCAAGTTCTAGCTGAAGTAAGTACATGCCTGACGCGATAAGCGCCACAGAAGCATATAGCTCTTCATGCAGTACAAGTGGTGTCTGGCGACAGATCAAATCACGTAATAGACCACCAAATACGCCAGTTACCAATGCAGAAACCATGCAAATAAGCGCGTGGTGCCCCATTCCCATCGCTACTTTAGTACCTATGATACTAAATACGATAAGGCCTAGCGCATCCAGTCGAATAAACAAACCTTTTAGCTTGATAACCCATCTTGCTAAACCCGTTGTCAGAACGCCAGCAACACAAGTAATGGCAAGAAACTCAGGGTTTTTGACCCAGCCTAATGGGTAGTGACCAAGTAGAATGTCACGGACTGTGCCGCCACCAATAGCGGTAGCGCTGGCGACAAGCATGACACCAAACCAGTCCATTTTGCGTCGACCAGCACTGAGTGCGCCTGTCATCGCTTCCGCAGTAATACCGATAATATATAAAACACTTAGCAGCATGGTGAATTCTCAATAATTGGCCAAAAAGTTAGGCAGATCACATAAATTTAAGGCGTGAGTGTAGTGGGAAATGTGATCTGTGACGAATGAGATTTTGTTGGTGTGAAAACGGTTTTCAGATAACTATTTCTAATAACACTAGAGAAGTTGTGGATTTGCAATCGATGACAAAAATGCGAGAATGCCATTCGCAGAATAATAACGCCACCAATCGAGCTATGAACCACGACTATCAAGACCTAATCCGTATTTTCAATGACACCTTTTATGAAGGTTACAACACCAAATTAGAGTTAGGGGGCGATGAGCCGATCTACCTTCCGGCGGATGAAAACTTGCCCCATCATCGGATTATTTTTGCTCGTGGGTTCTATGCGTCGGGAATGCACGAAATTGCTCATTGGTGTGTCGCTGGTCCAAAGCGCCGATTATTGGAAGATTTTGGTTACTGGTATGAGCCAGATGGCCGTACCGAACAGGTTCAAGCGGAGTTCGAAAAAGTTGAAGTTCGCCCGCAAGCTTATGAATGGATTCTGTCAAAGAGTGCAGATTTTCCATTTACAGTCAGTTGCGACAACCTAAATGGTGACTTCGAACCCGATCGTTTGGCATTTATGACAAAAGTGCACGCTGAAGTAGGAAAAATATTGGCGCAAGGAATACCGCTCCGTGTGAAGATGTTATCTGATGCGTTAAGAGCGTTTTATCAGGTTCCTCAACTGCACTATTCCATGTTTGAAGTGAAATAGCGGATATTGTTATTTTACTTCTTCGTGTTGCAGCGAAGAAGAGAGTTTGGCATTAAATCAATTGATGAGTTGGGTTTGCGTCAGCAATCCTTATATGAGAAGCTCTGCTCTCTTTTATTGAATACCTATAGAATCGGTGATTGAGCGATATGATTATTGAATTTGAAGAACAACTATTAGAGCTAATTGATGCGCGTATTTCTTCGGCATCGGATGACGAGTTGTTTGCTGGTGGTTATCTACGTGGTCATATTTCTTTGTCAGCGGCAGCATGTGAAGAAGAAGGTATTAACGATATCGAATTACTAAAACAACGTATTCAAGCGAGTTTGGAAGCAGCACGCTCAGAGCTGACTCCTGCTGACCGTACGATTGTCAATGACTTGTGGGTTGAATTGGTCAACAATTTATAGCCAAATTATCACCACATTATTTTAATTAAGGGGTTGTTCGAAATTTTCGAACAACCCCTTAAATTATTTATGGTTGTTGCTTTTCTGCTCGATGGATATTCTTTCTAGCACATATCGAGGTACGAACAGGAAACACAACTATGAAAATTGTAGCGTTTGGAGCATCAACTAGCTCAACATCTATTAACAAGACTTTAGCGACCTATGCCGCGAATCAGATTGAGGGCGCCGACGTTTCAGTTCTCGATCTAAATGACTACCAAGTTCCTATGTTTAGTGAAGATGTAGAGAAAGAAATTGGCCAGGCAGAAGGTGCGAAGTTGTTTTTGGCCGACCTCGCGGCTGCGGATGCAATTGTTGTCTCTTTTGCTGAACACAATGGCTCTTATCCAGCCGCATATAAGAACTTATTTGATTGGTCAACGCGCATTGATCGCAATGTCTTCCAAGAGAAGCCCGTCGTATATCTCGCGACTTCTCCAGGTCCAGGTGGTGCACAAACAGTACTCGCTGCGGCGACGGGGTCAGCACCATACTTTGGCGCACAGGTGAAAGCTTCAGTTTCGGTACCAAGTTTCTACGACAACTTTGATTTAGAAACAGGTCAGTTCCGCAATCAAGACATTGCTGAACAGGTTAAACAAGCCGTCGCTAACCTCGCATAGTTATTAGGCGAATACGAAAACGCTGCCACCACTTGCAAGTGAGTGGCAGTGTTTTGCTATCTGGGTTACTTAGAGTTCTGTAATTGCTTTGCCTTTACGCAATTTTCGAACCCACATTCGACTTGGGTGCAGCGTTTCCAATACGTCAATTGGGAGTGGAAGTGGATCACCACAGATCTGCGAAGCAAGTGTCTCTGCGAGTAAAGGTGCAGAGCTTAAACCTCTAGACCCCAATCCCAGCATACAATATAGATTTGGGTAACTCGGGACATCTACTGCGTTCTTAGCTGGTTTTTTCTTGTGTATGTCAGCATAGACTTGCTTAATCTGTTCTAGCTCCCCGACGTTGCCAATAAATGGCAGGTGATCTCGGCTTACGCAACGAATACCTTGGCGAGACAGGTTAGCAGAGATATCGACTTGGTTAGGCCAATCTTGGTTTGGGACACATTTACGCAGTTTTTCGCCATTATCCTGTTGTGCCTGTGGGTCAAACTCGTAATCTAGATGCGAACGATCGTAGCTAGCACCAATACAATGATGACCATTGTTGCGGTTGACTGGGGTCATATAGCCATCGTAGCAAAGCACAGTTTTAAGCTGAGACAGTTCATCCGTTGTCGGTATATGACTAACCTGACCTTTTACCTGACCAAGAGGAATCTTCGCAGTTTGTTCTAGCTGGTCAAACTGATGTCCATTGGCAACCACAACCGTAGAGTGGGTAAAGTTTTTCTCACCGGATTTGAGTGTCCAAGTTTGCGTTTCTTCGTTCCAATCTAGCGCGCCAATCTGGGTTTCAAAATGCGCAGCAAATAATTCACTTTTCTCAAGTTCCGCAATTAAACCTTGAGTTAACTCGGCAGGGCACAACCAACCGCCAAGCGGGTAGTGGACACTCTCCATATTGATCGGCAGTCCGATAGTCGCACTGGTTTGAGTTTGATCTAGACGGTGAATAAGCTGTTGGTCAAAACTGCCTTGTAGCATCCTGTCTAATTTATCGGTAGATTTATCGTCCCACATTAATTGGGTCACACCGCACCAGTCGTGGTCGAACTCGATTTGCTCAGCGGCTTGTTCAACAAATTGGCGAGCAAACAGAAAGGCTGGAGCGAAAACACGAGAAACACCAGAATGGTCACCATTCAGCAGCGGATATACCGCCCCCTGACGATTACCAGAAGCCCCCTGAGCAGCTTTGGCATCTTGGCAATATAGGACGACTTTCTTTCCGCGCCGGACTAGAGCTTTGGCTAAAGCTGCACTGGCAATGCCGCCACCGACAAGAGCGATGGAGTCTGACGAACTAGCCGACGTTCGAGCAAACCAAGGCTTAAAATTGGTGCTGGTTTGGCGCTGGGGTAAATGGCCCGCTATCATATCTCGCTTGGTGCCAAAACCTTTGACCTTTTTCATCGCAAAGCCTGCGTCAATTAAACCTCTACGAACAAAGCCTGCGGCGGTAAAAGTGGCGCAGGTGCAATCTTGTTTCGCCATTTTTGCCATGCCGTTAAACAAATCCTGATTCCACATTTCTGGATTCTTACTCGGGGCAAAACCGTCTAAGAACCAAGCATCGACAATCCCTTGTTCACCAACCGGCACTTTTGGCATACAGTCTTTTATATCTCCAAACCACAAATCAAGGGTAACTGCACCATCTTCAAGCACAATTCGATGACATTCAGGAACCGCGATAGGGTAATGCTTTTGTAGTTTTTCAGCGTAGTTGGCAAGCTCAGGCCAAGACTTATGCGCCTTGATCAAATCATCTTGGCTGAGTGGATATTTCTCAAAGCTCACGAAATGGAGTTCTTTTAGTGGCGCATTGGGGTGTTGCTGCTTAAATTGATCAAACCACTGCCATGCTGCTAGGAAGTTCAGGCCAGTACCAAAGCCAGTTTCAGCGATAACAAAACGGCGTTGGTCATAGGTTTGCCATCTTTGTGGGAGATGATTCTGATGCAGAAACACGTAGCGAGTCTCTTCAAGACCATTTACGTTGGAAAAATAGACATCATCAAACTGATCGGAAACAGGTGTACCCGCATCGTTCCAGCCTAGTTGAGCATTGGTAATCGAGGTCATAGTGTCGGAAATATCTAAATAAAAGCGATAATATGATTGCAATTGTACGGTTTTAAGGGAAAGCTGACCACTTTTCCCCGCTATCTTAGTTATCATCTAGCGGATTTTTGAATTATAGGAATGTCATAATGAAACGAGTCGTAATCACCGGTATGGGTATTGTTTCAAGTATCGGTAACAACGTCGAAGAAGTTTTAGCGTCTCTAAAAGCAGGTAAATCTGGTATTACTGCCTCTGAGCAGTTTAAAGAACAAGGTCTTCGTTCACAGGTTTGGGGTGATCTGAAAATCAACCCAGCAGAGCACATTGACCGCAAACAGATGCGCTTTATGGGTGATGCGGCTGCTTATGCATACCTATCAATGCAGCAAGCCATTGAAGACGCAGGTCTAACAGACGATCAAGTTTCAAACGATCGCACTGGTATTGTTGCAGGTTCTGGTGGTGCATCGGCACTAAACCAAACAGTAGCGACAGATACAATGCGTGCGAAAGGCGTAAAACGTGTTGGTCCTTACATGGTTCCACGTACTATGTCTTCAACGGTTTCTGCGTGTCTTGCGACGCCATTTAAGATTCGTGGCGTGAACTACTCAATGAGTTCGGCTTGTGCAACATCGGCACACTGTATCGGCCACGCAATGGAGCTTATCCAACTAGGCAAACAAGACATCGTATTTGCAGGTGGTGGTGAAGAGCTAGATTGGTCTCAAACAATGATGTTTGACGCAATGGGCGCACTATCAACTAAGTACAACGAAACACCTGACAAAGCATCTCGTACTTACGATGCGAACCGTGACGGTTTCGTTATCTCTGGTGGTGGCGGCATGATGGTGATCGAAGAGCTTGAACATGCACTAGCTCGTGGCGCGAAAATCTACGGTGAGATCGTTGGCTACGGCGCAACCTCTGACGGCTACGACATGGTAGCTCCATCAGGTGAAGGCGCGATTCGCTGTATGAAGATGGCGATGCAAGACGTTGACAGCATCGACTACGTAAACACACACGGCACTTCTACTCCAGTCGGTGATGTGAAAGAGCTAGGTGCGATTCAAGAGCTATTTGGTGACAACAGCCCAGCGATTTCTGCAACTAAAGCAATGACAGGTCATGCTTTAGGTGCTGCGGGTGTTCACGAAGCGATCTACTCAACACTAATGCTAGATAACAGCTTTATCGCTCCAAGCATTAACGTTGAAACGTTAGATGAAGCAGCAAACGGTCTAGATATCGTGACTGAAAAGCGTGACGCTGAATTAACGACAGTGATGTCAAACAGTTTTGGTTTTGGTGGCACAAACGCTACGCTAGTGATCAAGAAATACCAAGGCTAACTGAATTTACTCATTACAGCCTGTAATGAGTAATCCAGTTTCCAGAGCTGATTAACCTTTAGCAATAAAGGTTAGTCTAACAGACGCAGACTTTAGCCCATGGAGAGCGGGTTAAGATCCTTTTGTTCTGGACTATTGCCCGGCCAAGTGCCGGGCATTTTTCTATCTAACAATAATCAGAATAATAGGTGATCAGCGATTCTAGCCAGCAAGAGTGATCAGATATTTATTCTGGTTGGTATAACATTCGCGATTGGATTATTGCTCGACACTGCCCCACCTTTTTTGCACAATCAATTCCATTCCAAGCCAAATCGATAAACCAATGAAAATTCTTGTAGATGAAAATATGCCTTATGCTGAACAGCTTTTTAGTCAGCTAGGTGAGGTTGTTTTAAAATCTGGTCGAACGTTGACCTCAGATGACTTAATCGATGTTGATGCGCTTATGATTCGCTCGGTGACCAAAGTCAATGCGGAGCTAATTAGCAAAGCCAACAAGTTGAAATTTGTCGGTACCGCGACGGCGGGCATGGATCATGTCGATCAAGCCTTGCTTAAAGAAAAGGGCATCTACTTTACCGCTGCACCAGGGTGTAACAAAGTGGGGGTTGCTGAGTATGCTTTTAGTGTGATGATGGTGCTCGCTCAACAGCATGGTTTCTCTGTGTTTGATAAAACCGTTGGGATTATTGGTGCCGGACAGGTAGGTAGCTATCTGCAGCAGTGTTTACAAGGCATTGGTATTAAAGTACTGATTAACGATCCACCTAAGCAAGCTGAAGGTGATAGCCGTGACTTTACTCCGCTTGATACGCTATTGAGTGAAGCAGATATTATTACTTTGCATACCCCAATTACCCGTAATGGTGAACACCCAACTCACCATTTAATTGATCAAAAGGTGTTAGAGAAGTTACGCGGTGACCAAATTTTAATCAACGCTGCTCGTGGTCCTGTTGTTGACAACACGGCATTAAAAGTACGCTTACACAAGGGTGATGGCTTTATTGCGGCGCTCGACGTGTTTGAATTTGAGCCAGAGGTTGATATGGAGCTTCTGCCTCTGTTAGCATTCGCAACCCCTCATGTAGCAGGTTATGGCCTTGAGGGTAAAGCTCGCGGTACCACGATGATTTTCAACAGCTACTGCGAGTTCTTAGATATTGAATTACGTGCGCATGCCAGTGACTTGCTGCCGACTGCTCCTGTGCCGAAATTGGCATTAGATAGAGCATGGGATGAAGCAACGCTGCACAACATCACCCAGTTAGTCTATGATGTGCGTAAAGATGACGCCCTATTCCGACGTGAAATCAGTAAACCAGGTTCGTTTGACCTAATGCGTAAAACCTACTGGGATCGTCGCGAATACAGTGCTGTCAAGTTAGCTGGTGAAGAGTCATGTAATCTATCACCACTAGCAAAACTAGGTTTTCAGGTTGAGGTAAGTCAATGAGCCAACAATATAATGTTGCAGTTTTAGGCGCGACTGGTGCAGTCGGCGAAACAATTATAGAAGTGCTCCAAGAGCGTAAATTCCCAGTAGGCGAGATTTACCTTTTAGCGAGTGAGCGTAGTGAAGGTAAGACTTACCGTTTCAATGGCAAAACAGTTCGTGTTCAAAACGTTGAAGAGTTTGATTGGTCTCAAGCACATATCGCACTGTTTTCAGCAGGAGGTGAACTATCTGCTAAGTGGGCACCCATTGCAGCAGATGAAGGGGTGATTGTCATCGATAACACATCACAGTTCCGTTACGAGTACGATATTCCTCTTGTTGTACCAGAAGTGAACCCAGAAGCGATTGCGGAGTTTCGTAACCGCAACATCATTGCGAACCCAAATTGCTCAACGATTCAGATGCTAGTGGCGCTCAAACCAATTCACGATGCTGTGGGTATCGAGCGTATCAACGTTTCGACGTACCAATCTGTATCGGGTGCAGGTAAAGCAGGTATTGATGAATTAGCAGGTCAAACGGCAAAGCTACTTAACGGTATGCCAGCAGAAAATGAACAGTTCTCTCAACAGATCGCATTTAACTGCATTCCACAAATTGACCAGTTCATGGAAAATGGTTATACCCGCGAAGAAATGAAAATGGTTTGGGAAACGCAGAAGATTTTCAATGACCCAGGTATTACGGTAAACCCAACTTGTGTGCGTGTACCTGTATTCTACGGCCATGCAGAAGCGGTACACCTAGAAACCTGCGCACCAATTGATGCGCAAGAAGTGATTAACTTACTTGAACAAACCGACGGAATTGAAGTGTTCCAAGGTGACGATTTCCCAACTCAAGTCCGTGACGCCGGTGGTAAAGATCATGTGATGGTAGGGCGTATTCGCAATGACATTAGCCACCATAGCGGCGTAAACTTGTGGGTAGTTGCCGACAACGTCCGTAAGGGTGCAGCAACGAATGCAGTGCAAATCGCAGAAGTTCTGATTCGCGATTACTATTAAATTACTGTTGATAATTGCCTAACTAAAGCCTCACCATTGTGTGAGGCTTTTTTAATCGAATTTTGAAAAATAGTGTGAGATTAATGCGAATATGGCGCCGGACACACATTTTTTACCTCTCCACCTATAGTTTTGAGTGGTTTATCCGATATATTTAACAGATCATCGTCATTAATTTAATTGAGCACATAGCTGAGCCTTATATGCGTCGACTTTTACAGCGTCTACTGTTGCCTCTTGCAATGGTTGCCGTGACTCAAACTACTATCGTAAACGCGGAGAGCATTCGCCTTAAAGGGCCCAATGGTGAGATCCAGTCATCTCCCCAATTCTCAGAGCCCCTTACTCGTAATACGCGTGCGACAGCGGAGCCTTCTCAATTCTACGGCCCGACCACAGAACAAGAAACCTTGTGGAGCATCGCCTCTCAACTGCGACCTTCTCGTGCGGTAACTGTACAGCAAACGCTATACGCCATTTTCCAACTCAACCCTCAGGCGTTTGAAAACCAGAACATCCACGAACTTATTCCTCAAAGTACCATTCGCATTCCTTCATTGAGTCAAGTTCGCGCCGTCTCTACTCAAGAAGCTGTCAATGTCATGGCCGCGCACCAAGCCCGTTTGGGTAAAGCGCCTGCGGTTACGCCACCACAGCCAACTGCACCAAAAGTCCAGGTGACTCCCGCCCCTCAACCTGTTGAACCTCTCCAGGTTGCAGATAAGAGCACAGAGGCCAATCAGCAGAAGATGATTGTTGAGGACAGTGATCTAAAAGCTATTGCTGAACAAGAAAAACAAAAACAGGTTAAATCGCTCGAAAACCAACTTGAAACTTCCGAAACAGAACTAATGGCATTGGAAGAGAAGAACCATAAACTTCGTCTAATGCTTGCTGATGTCCAGTCTGAGGTTGACGTTCTCAAAGATGAGCTGAGTGATGAAGACCGCATTCGGACTGAAGTTGAAAAACTTCTAGAAGCGGAGCGGCAGCGTTTAGCAGAAGAACAGAAAATGGCCCCATCTGCGATGGATCAACTGTTCTCAAATACTTGGTTAGTTGCGGCACTTGCGATTATTCCAGGGCTATTAATTGGCCTGATCGTTACGATGTTGTTGGGGCGCCGTTCTAAAGAAGAACCGCAAACAGCACCGATTGAGCAGCAGCCTGTTCAACCTGTCGCTCCGGCTGCACCAGAGACCATCAATGAAGATCTTGATGATGACCTGCTACTTGACGACGACTTGTTTGGTGAATCAGACAAAGACGAAGAAGAGCTGTTTGGTGATGATTCGGCGGATCCAGATGAAGTAGACGTCTTTGCTGATTTAGACGATGGTGACCTCGACTTTAACCTTGAAGGTGAAGATAGCGATGATCCGTTTGCCGGCATTGGTGATGATGGTGATTTAGATGAATCACTTGCTGATGTCGATGTCGATATGAGTTCGAACGGGATTAGCGTTAATGGTGATGACAAGGCGCTTGGTCTTGAAGAGATGGAGCGCGCCCTAGATGAAGTGGTTATCGAAGACTCCGATGACGAAGGTTTCGATTTGTCAGATGATGGTGAATTCTCTCAAGATGAATTGGATTCACTGCTCGCTGATGATGGCGACACTGAAGAGCTAGGCACTGATGAGCTTGATCAGTCACTACTTGATGATTTATTCAACGAAACTCAAGACGATAGCAGCGACGATCTAGACTTTGATAGCTTACTTGACGAAGGTGAAGACAGTTTCGATTTAAGTGATGATTCTAGCAGCGACTTATCTGAACCGAGTCTTGCTTCCGATAGCGAAATTGACGATATCTTCGCCCAGATGGAGGCGCAAGCTGACCTAGAAACGCTTGAAGCAAATGCGATTGATGAAACAGCGTTGCTAGATGAAGTTCTTGATGAAGAAGGGGTGCAAGTTAGTGAAGATAGCACCGAATTATTGGACGAACTTCTTGATGAAACAGGAGAACCAGCAAAAGAAAGCGCTGAAGAGGGCGATGTATTTGATGAGCTAATCGCTGTTGATGAGCCGCCAGCAGAAAGTACAGACCTATTAGATGAGTTTATTGCTGAATCGGCTGATGATATAGACCTAGATTCTGAGCTTGATGAATTAATTGGCGATGATGCGGTAGAAGGCGAAATTGATTTAGCCGATAGTACAGATTTACTCGCTGATGTAGTTGACTCTGAACCTCAACTAGAGCAAAGCGTAGAGCTTGGTGATGACGCAACGGATCTATTTGAAGAGCTACTGGAAATTGATCAACAAGAGGAGTCGCCAGAGCCTGAGGTAGCAACAGAACCGACTGCTGAACAATCTGTCGTTGAGCCACAAACGCCACCCACAGATGATAAAGATTTTGCTAGTGAAGATTTTATTGATGATCTTCTCAGTGTTGCCCCTGAGGGCGACCCGTTGCTTGACGAGTTAGATCTTGATGATGTCCCCAATGCTGATCCTATCGATGAAGTTGTATTAGACACTGATGCCGATCAAGCTAAGCTTGCAGAGCCAGAGCCAGAGCCAGAGCCAGAGCCAGAGCCAGAGCCAGAGCCAGAGCCAGAAGAAGATGAAGACGACTGGTTAACCACAGCGATTGAAGAGTTTGAAAATCCTCAGCTTGAGGAAGGGGATCTCGACCAACTTGCCGATAGTGAAGAAGTCGAGAGTCAGGAAGCGTCATCAACGGATGATGCGCAACGCTCAAGCGATGCAGAGCCGGAAGAAGACTGGTTAGCCTCAGCAATAGATGAAGTTGAAAGCCACGAAACGGCTCTCGAACCTGCGCAAGTTGAAGAAACCTCTTCAGCTTCTTTGGATGAATCAACATCTATTTCAGGCGCTGAGCAACAAGAAATTGTTGAAGAAGACTTGCTTGCACAGCAAGAGCAAAGTGACACACTAAATGAAGAGACTCCAGAGACTCCAGAGACTCCAGAGACTCCAGAGACTCCAGAGACTCCAGAGACTCCAGAGACTCCAGAGACTCCAGAGACTCCAGAGACTCCAGAGACTCCAGAGACTCCAGAGACTCCAGAAGAATCCAAGTCTTCACCACCCATGCCTGAGGCGATCCCAAATGAGTTTGGTGTTCCTCAAGACGATGATTGGTTAATTGATGAGCCTCAGACTGAAGAAGCCCAGACAGAAGATACTTTAGCCTCTCAACCACAAGCCGAACCAGAACTAGAAGAACCCATCGAGCTAGAGTTGCCCGATATAGCTCAAGAGAGTGTTGCCGACGAGCCGCAGCCAGAAGCACCTACTGCTGAGCTAGAAGACGAATCATTCGAACTTGATGAGCTAGAGCTACCCGAGTTTGGTGAGGAAGAAGCGCTAGCTGAGGTTGCCGACGAGCCGCAGCCAGAAGCAGAAGTACCTACTGCTGAGCTAGAAGATGAATCATTCGATCTTGATGAGCTAGAGCTACCCGAGTTTGGTGAAGAAGAAGCACTAGCCGAGGTTGCCGACGAGCCGCAGCCAGAAGCACCTACTGCTGAGCTAGAAGACGAATCATTCGACCTTGATGAGCTAGAGCTACCCGAGTTTGGTGAAGAAGAAGCACTAGCTGAGGTTGCCGACGAGCCGCAGCCAGAAGCAGAAGCACCTATCGCAGAGCTAGAAGATGAATCATTCGAACTTGATGAGCTAGAGCTACCCGAGTTTGGTGAAGAAGAAGCGCTAGCTGAGGTTGCTGACGAGCCGCAGCCAGAAGCAGAAGCACCTATCGCAGAGCTAGAAGATGAATCATTCGATCTGGATGAGCTAGAGTTACCCGAGTTTGGCGAGGAAGAAGCACTAGCTGAGGTTGCCGACGAGCCGCAGCCAGAAGCAGAAGTACCTACTGCTGAGCTAGAAGATGAATCATTCGATCTGGATGAGCTAGAGCTACCCGAGTTTGGTGAAGAAGAAGCGCTAGCTGAGGTTGCTGACGAGCCGCAGCCAGAAGCACCTATCGCAGAGCTAGAAGATGAATCATTCGAACTTGATGAGCTAGAGCTACCCGAGTTTGGTGAAGAAGAAGCACTAGCCGAGGTTGCCGACGAGCCGCAGCCAGAAGCAGAAGCACCTACTGCTGAGCTAGAAGATGAATCATTCGATCTTGATGAGCTAGAGCTACCTGAGTTTGGTGAAGAAGAAGCACTAGCCGAGGTTGCCGACGAGCCGCAGCCAGAAGCAGAAGCACCTATCGCTGAGCTAGAAGATGAATCATTCGAACTTGATGAGCTAGAGCTACCCGAGTTTGGTGAAGAAGAAGCGCTAGCTGAGGTTGCTGACGAGCCGCAGCCAGAAGCAGAAGCACCTATCGCAGAGCTAGAAGATGAATCATTCGATCTGGATGAGCTAGAGTTACCCGAGTTTGGCGAGGAAGAAGCACTAGCTGAGGTTGCCGACGAGCCGCAGCCAGAAGCAGAAGTACCTACTGCTGAGCTAGAAGATGAATCATTCGATCTGGATGAGCTAGAGCTACCCGAGTTTGGTGAAGAAGAAGCGCTAGCTGAGGTTGCTGACGAGCCGCAGCCAGAAGCACCTATCGCAGAGCTAGAAGATGAATCATTCGAACTTGATGAGCTAGAGCTACCCGAGTTTGGTGAAGAAGAAGCACTAGCCGAGGTTGCCGACGAGCCGCAGCCAGAAGCAGAAGCACCTA